>Ga0210394_10006470_pt1 | contig 12673 bp, 11 predicted proteins | sample IncBWC12MmetaG_FD_160121 | JGI IMG/M metagenome (GOLD analysis project Ga0210394, IMG submission 160121) | Forest soil microbial communities from Barre Woods Harvard Forest LTER site, Petersham, Massachusetts, United States - Inc-BW-C-12-M | ecosystem: Environmental > Terrestrial > Soil >... | reverse complement strand
ATGCGTTGCCACAGCAGCTCCCGAAGAGCTTTTCGCGATTCGTTAAGGTCTCTCATCTAAACCCGATTCTTTGATGCCTGGCTGGGCCCTATTCCTACAGCCCCCTTAGCTTCTATTTTACGTGCCTTTTGGTTCGGAATCGAATTAGCCTTTCTAAATTCGGGTGCCGGCCTGCTTCCCCGGCCGACCTTAACTCCCTGAAATCAATGCGCATTCCGTCAGTAACAGTTCGTGAACATCTGTCCCCAAGGCCCTTGCCCCACAAAGCAGGTTTCTCTACCCTCATGTACAGTGGCTACGAAACGCATGTCCCCGAAACTTATTGTTTGTTTGCTATCGCCGCACCCTTTGGTGCTCACCGAATTTGAACGCCTCTTGGCGAAGGCCTCGCAGTTTAAGGTCATCTCCAAGCAACTGGAATCCACTCTCGCGCCGGATCTGCGCAACTTTGAGCCTCCCAAGGCTCAGGTCTACGTCATTGACGCGCACGCCGCACGTCAGGCGACTGGCGCTCTGTTAACCAATATTCTGGAACGTTTCACCGACGCTCGATTGATCGTAGTGGGTGACGCGGTTACGGAAGCAAACAGCTACTCGCTGCTTCGCCTCGGGGTGAAGGGCATTCTCACCTACGCCGAAGCCCGCGATCAGCTTTTCCGCGCACTCCCGCTCGTTGCCAATGGCGGATTCTGGGTTCCTCGCGCGGTACTTTCTGGATTTGTGGATTCTGTCCTGACCACGCAGGGCCGCCGCTTAAAATCCGATTCAGTCACCAATCTGAGCCGCCGCGAACAGGAAGTCCTCGATTCACTGCTCGAGAATCTTTCCAACAAAGAAATCGCCAACAAACTCAACATTGCCGAGCGTACCGTGAAATTTCACGTCTCCAACCTGCTCAGCAAATTTGGCGTTCGCCGCCGCGCGGACCTGATTCTCCTAACCTTCCAACGCCGCATGGCCCAGGCCTAGTTTGGAATCCGGCGGCTAGCCGCCGCTTTACGGTCTAAACTCAGCCACCCAGATTGTGTATCGGCCGCCTTTTGTTTGTCCTGATGAAGGAAGGGAAGCGGGCGCCTTTGCGATCTGCAACGCCACGCCGTTAATCCGCAACCGTATACCGGATAATGCACCACAAAGCCTGCACGCCGTCCTTCCACGTAATCTTCTTTCCCTCTTCGTACGTCCGCCCTGCGTAGCTGATCGGCACCTCGTAAATCCGCCACTCATGTTTTGCAATCTTCGCGGTGATTTCTGGCTCGAATCCGAATCGGTTTGATTTTAGCCGAATATCCTTCAACACCTCGCGCCGGAAAACCTTGTAACAGGTCTCCATGTCCGTCAGTTTCAGGTTGGTGCAAATGTCCGAAAGCAGCGTCAGAACTTTGTTCGCCACGTAGTGCCGGAAATAGTGCACCCGCTGCGGTCCACCCAGAAATCGCGAGCCATACACCACATCCGCGCGTCCGTCCAGAATAGGCTCCAGCAATTTCGGATAATCGCGCGGGTCGTACTCCAGGTCGGCATCCTGAACCAGAACGATATCGCCAGTCGCGGCTGCGAACCCTCGGCGCAGCGCTGCGCCTTTCCCCTGGTTCTGCTCCTGAAAAAAGAACCGCACGTCCCGCAAATCGACGGAATCACCGCCATCGGTCGCTGGGACTTTACTCTCTCCCCTGCTCTGGCGCTCCGCCATGTTCTGCACAATCTCACGCGTGCCATCCTTGGAGCAGTCGTCCACCACGATGACCTCTCTGCGCATGTCAATGTCCAGCACCCGTCGCAAGATCTCGAAAATTGTGTCTTTCTCGTTGTAAACCGGAATGACGACGGAAACCTTGGGGTCCTGGAGCGATGAAGGATTCCGCCGCGAATGGCTCATAAGTGTTCATGGGATTGTACTGGTGTCGCCCCGCTCCGTAAAGTTCTTCTCCCCCACAGAATCTATGTCTACGGTTCTGTCGCGACTCTCGCCAAACGCAAAACGATCCTCCATTCAAGCGAGTGAACTGTGCCCGCTGGCTAGCACTAAACAACGTTGTCATCCTGAGGGGCGCGCAGTGTGCGCCCCTCAGGATCTCACCCATCACGCTGCGCAATATCCCTGGTTACTAGAGCAACTCCATCCTCTGTGATTTAATACCTTGGTGATTCCGCAACCCGCATGACCACCTTTTACATCGAGCAATTCGGCTGCCGCGCAACGCAAGCCGATGGTGCCGCTATCGAGCGGCAGCTGCGCGAGCGAGGCTTCTCGCCGTCCGCGGATTCCGCGAACGCGGACGTCATTGTCGTCAACACCTGCACCGTCACCGCCGATTCTCAGGCCCGCGACGCCATCCGCAAATTCCACGCCGCAAACTCCGCGAGCCGCATCATTGTCACCGGCTGCTACGCCCAGCGCGCTCCCGAACAATTGGCGACGCTACCCGGTGTTTCCTTCGTGGTCGGCAATTCACACAAACCGCAAATTCCATGCTTGGTCACGGAGATTTCCCTCACTCCCTTGCGTTCCTTCTCAGTGTCAATCGATCCATCTCTTTTGCCCCAGTCGGACACTCTTTCAGCCAACACAATTCTTACCGGTGATATCTTTCAGGTGAAAGACGTCCTTGTCGCTCCCGTTCTCGGCGGAGAAGGGAATCACACCCGGCCGACCCTGAAAATTCAGGATGGCTGCGATTCTCGCTGCTCCTTCTGCGTAATTCCTTTCGTTCGTGGAAAGTCGCGGAGCCTTCTTCCGCACGCAGTCATCGCGGAAATCCAGAAGTTGGCCGACTCCGGCTATCGTGAAATCGTTCTCAGCGGAATCAATCTCGGTACTTACGGCCGCGACCTCTCGCCCCGCTGCGAATTCGAAGATCTTCTCCGGCGCATTCTCGACGAAACCTCCGTCGAGCATCTGCGTATCAGCTCCATCGAACCGCTGGACGTCACCCGCGATCTCATCACTCTTTTTGCCTCCACGGATCGCCTCGCGCCGCACTTCCACATGCCGCTGCAGTCCGCCTCCGATCGCATCCTGGCGGCCATGCGCCGCTGGTATCGCGCCGAACACTACGCCCGCCGAGTCGAGCTAATCCACGAAGTTCTCCCCCACGCCGCCATCGGCGCAGATGTCATCGCTGGTTTTCCCGGGGAAGCGCAACAGGACCACGAAGCCAGCCTTCGCTTCATCCAAGACCGCCCGTTCGCCTATCTGCACGTTTTTTCCTACTCCTCGCGTCCCGGCACGAAGGCATCCACACTCCCCGATGCCAACACCGGCGAAGTCATCAAACATCGTGCCCGGGAATTGCGCGCCCTCAGCGAAGCAAAAATCACCGCATTCCGTCGCTCCCAATCCGGTCGCACGCTTCGCGCACTAACCCTTCGCCGCGACCCTGAGCGAGACGATCGGACCACGCCCGCCCTCACCTCCAACTACATTTCTCTCCGTCTGCCCGCACTGCTTCCGCCTAATCAATTTGTCCATGTGCAAATGCGCTCCTCGGGCGAATTCATTCTGCTCGACGCCCCCGTTTCTGCTGCGAGCGTCATCTAAACTCCACAACCATGAACATACTGGGCATTTCCACTCCCGGCCATGATGCCTCCGTCGCCCTGCTGGACGGCGACACCATACGATTTGCCCTCGAGGAAGAAAAGCTGACGCGTCTGCAGGAAACCAGTCACGTTCCCCGTCTCGCCCTGCAGCGCTGCCTCGAAGAAAACCATCTCAAACTCTCCGACTGCCGCGCTATCGCTCTTGCGGAAGCCTCTCGTCCGAAGAAAACGCAAGGCGCCAAAAAGCCATCTAACGGCGCCTTTCGCGAACAACTCCTCACGCTTTTGCGAGGCGGTCCCCGACCCACGCGTTTCGATCATCATCGCTGCCACGCCGCCAGCACGTATTACACCTCCGGCTTCGAACACAGCGTCATTCTCACCCTCGATGAAGGGGCCCACGCGCAGTCCGGTCTCTTGGCCGTCGGGGAAGCTGACGAAATTCGCCCGCTGGAATCGCTCAAGTATCCCGATTCGCTTGGATGGTTTTATTCTCGTGTCACGGAACTCGCGGGGTTTCGCCCCGATGACGATGAATACAAGCTGCAATGGCTGGCCAAGGACGGTCAGCCCGAATATCTCGAAGTCTTCCGCAAACTCTTTGTCTGGAGATCGAACGGAATGCCTTCGCTCGACCGCCCCTACTTCAGCACCAACGAAGATCGTCGTGGTATTTTCTCGACAAAACTTTATCGTGAGCTTGGCATCTCCGCTCGCCGCCCCGAACTCACGGCCGAACGGCGCGCGAATCTCGCACGGAGCGCGCAGGACTATCTCGAAGAGATAGTCTTGCAAGTCGCCGCCAACGCCCATGCTCGTACCGGCTTGAAGAATCTTTGCCTTGCCGGTGGAGTATTCCTGAACGTTCTTCTCGTGCGTGCGCTGGAGCAGCGCAGCCCTTTCGAATCCGTCTACGTCCAGCCCGCCGCGGGGAACGCCGGCACCGCCCTTGGCGCCACGTTTCTCGCTCAAAAGAAAATCACCGGCCAATCCGGCCGGGCCCCTTTGCGCGATCTGGCTCTCGGTCCGCGATCCTCGTCACAGGAAATGAAAGCGGTCCTCGACAACTGCAAAATTACTTATCACTATCTCCCCGGCGAAGAGCAGATCGTCGACGAAGTGGCTCAACTCATCCACCGCGATAAGATCGTCGCGTGGTGCCAGGGCCGCTCCGAATTCGGTCATCGCGCGCTGGGCCATCGCAGCCTGCTCGCGTCGCCCTTCTCGGAATACGTGGTGGAAAATATCAACCAGTTCATCAAGCATCGCGAAGAGTTTCACCCCTTCGCTCTTTCCGTTCCCGCCGAACGCGCAGCCGAATATTTCGACGTCTCGCCGAACTGCCGCTTCATGGCGTCTCTGGGAACGCTCCGCAACCCGGTTGCCGGCCTGGAGCGTTTTGCTTTTCAAGGAAATGTAGTGCGGGTCCACACAGTAGAAAGGGAAGCCAACCCCGTGTTCTGGAGGTTGCTTCACAAATGCGGAGAGTCCGCCGCAGCCCCGATCCTCGTCAACACCTCGTTCAATCTCTTCGGCGAGCCCCTCGTCACCGACCCCCGTGGCGCGGTGCGCAGCTTCTATTGCGCCGGCGTCGATGCCCTGGCCCTGGGCCCCTTCCTCCTCGTCAAATAAACCCGCCTGTAGCGCTTTTCTCCCTATTCTCCGCGTCCTCTGTGCTGTTCCTCTGTGCCCTCTGGGTTAAATCTTTTCCCTGTCTCTTATCTCAATCCTCAAAAATCACCTGTGCAAACGCCTGCTCTGCCGTATGCGTGATACTCACAGCAATATTCTTCACGCCCATCCGCTCGGCAATTTTCTTCGCCTCGCCCTTCAGTGCCAACGTCGGCCGCCCGCCGCGCTGCCGCACCACTTCCACATCCACCCAGCGCACCCCGCGGCTCCACCCGGTCCCCAGAGCCTTCATCGCCGCTTCTTTCACCGCGAAACGCCCCGCATACCGCTCGTACTTATTCTTGTACTGCTCGCAATACGCCACTTCTTCCGCCGTATACACACGCCGCAGAAACCTCTCCCGCTGCGCCTCAATCACCGCGCGGATCCGCGGCACCTCCGCTATATCAATCCCCATTCCAACAATCACAGGTCTCCTTCTGCGCTCCAGTGCAATTATCCTGTTGCGATTATACTGATTACCTTGTGACTCCCACGAAATCATCGCCCAAAAATCGCTCCACCCAATCACGCGCCAAAACTTCCCGTCCAACGCAATCTCTGGCCAAGCCCTGGAGCCTCAAAAAAGTAAACGGCCTCCGAATCCTTGAGCTCGCACCGTTCGCAAAACTGCCGTGGCTCGTTCACGGCTTCAGTACCCGCGAAGGCGGCTCCAGTCCCCTGGACGGCGAGAATGTTCTGAACCTGAGTTTTACCGACTGGGACACCCGCGAAAACGCTGAGAAAAACCGCGCTACCTTCCAAAGCGCCGTGGGCGGCAAGTCGCTTCGCATGGCTCCGCTAAAACAAGTCCATTCGGACGTCATCCAGATTTTCCACGCCGCGCCGGATTCCGCCAGCACTGGCGATGCATCCGCCACCGCGCGATCCGGCCTCCTTCTCGCCGTTCAAACCGCCGATTGCGTTCCCATCTTGCTTGTTGATCCGCGCAAACGCGCCGTCGCCGCGATCCATGCCGGCTGGCGTGGCACCCTCGCGCGCATCACGCAAAAGGCAGTCGGCGCCTTGCACCGCGAATTCTCCAGCCGACCCGCGGACCTGCTTGCCGCAATCGGTCCCTCCATCGGCCCATGCTGCTACGAGGTAGGGGCCGAACTCGTCACCCAATTCACCTCCCAATTTGCTGATGCTCCGGACTATTTCGACGAGCCGCGTACTGGCGACGAACCAAATCCGTTGCAGTGGCTCAACATGCGCCCGCCCGGCCACCAGCCGCCTCCAAAACCCGTGCATCTCGATCTGCGCAAAGCCAATCAATCGCAACTTCTCGCCGCGGGCCTCCGCAAAGAAAATATCTTCACGACCGAACTGTGCACCGCCTGCCGCCGCGACCTCTTCTTCAGCTACCGCAAAGAAGGCGCCCGCTCCGGCCGCCTCCTCTCCGTCATCGGCATCCTTCCTCAAAAATCTGCGTGAGAACATAAGCCTACGTTGAGGCACCGGGGGGCGGAGCTTTAGCTCCGACATTTAGTGCTTGGCTGGAAACGGGCTTCCGCCCTCAGGAGCTGCCTTTGCATTCCACCTCGCAAGTTGACTCCTACAACGCAGCTCTCGCCGGCCAGAGCTTTACATCCATCAGCCCATGCGAAACTTGAAGAACCAATTCTGAATCTGAAACCCAGGGCCGAGCAGTTGACGGAGACCTTTATTTCAACACAGGCCGACCTTCACCAAGCACCGACGTCACCCGCCCCTAACTCATCTTCCACACCAAAAGAAACCCTTTATTCCATCCTGATCATCCTCGCCGCACTCGCCGGAATCTTTGCCCGTTGGTGGGCCCTCTCCAAAACCAGCCTCTGGTGGGACGAAGGCTACTCCCTCTGGATTTCCCAATTTTCTCTTAAAGAAATCTGGCGAGGCGTGGCCGCCGACACTTCTCCTCCGCTCTACTATTTTCTGCTCCACGGATGGATCCACCTATTCGGCAGGTCAGAATTCGCTCTCCGCAGTATGTCCGCCCTTTTCGAAACCCTCTCCATTCCAATTTTCTATCTCATCGCCCGCCGCGTTCTCCAGGATAAGCTGGCGATCGCAGCGGCCATGTGGCTCTATGCCCTTTCCGCGTTCCAGGCACAGTACGCTCGCGATGCCCGCTTCTATGCGGTCCTATGTTTCTTCGCTCTCGCCGCTGTCTATTCCCTCATCGAATTTATGGAGATGCGCTCTTACGTCTACTTCGCCGCGCTGATCCTTTGCTTAGATGCTGGGCTGTACATCCACAACATGATGCTTTTCTACTTACTTGGCATTGCCGTGCTCTGGCTCGTCTATCCTGCAAAGCCAAACCTTTGCCGCCGCGTTCTCGATGGCTTGTTGTGCGCTCTCGCCGTTTTTTTTCTTTTCCTGCCCTGGCTTCCCAACCTGCTCCTTCAACGAAAGTTTGTAGCGCAATACTTCTGGGTTCGCCGTCCATCGTTTCGCGATCTAGCCCAAACCATCAACACCATCTCCGGCTTGGACAACGAATACCTGTCCAAGTTCGCTTCACATCTCATCCATTTGAATCTTTATCCCGTGCAAGGATTCTTCCTCGCGGCTTGCCTACTTCTTCTTGTACTCTGCGGCTTTGCCGGCATCGCGCAAGCGATACCTCCCAGCCGCCGCAAATTACTGGCGTTACTAGGGTTCGCTCTGATTCCACTATTGCTCGTTTTCTCCTACAGCCGGATCACCCGGCCTGTATACCTCGATCGTATCTTCATCCCGTCCTCGGCAATTCTTCCGCTAATCCTGGCAGCGTGTTTCACGCATCAGTCCGGCAAACGTAGAATGCTGTTCGATGGCCTCGGAATGATTTTGCTCACCGCCACAGCCATCTCGCTGGCCGGTTTCCTGTGGCACTTTCAGAAAGAAAACTGGCGAGGAGCCACCGCGCGGATCCTCGCTATCCCGCCGGAACAGCGTCTCGTCGTATTCGTCACCAATGCCGGACAAGTCTTGTTCGACTACTACGCCGCTAAGTCACCGGACACGCCAGCACGCCCCCAGGAAACCGCTTTACCCGAACCCTACAACTATCGCGATCCTGTGCTCCGAGGTTTACCCAGCTTCCGCAAATTTCAGGTTATGCAGACATTGCAGCAGGCCGTAGAATCCGCCAACTTCACCGAAATCGACGTGGTAATCTCCCACTCCCCGCTAGTCCTGGACGAACTCGTGCGCAACTATCTCTTGCCCAAATACACCCAAGTCTCCGACGAAGACTTCTACCAACTAAACGTCGTCCGCTGGAAACTCCGCGCCAGTCCCTAGCCCATGCGACTCCATAGGTGCCCTACACGTCGGTTTCACGCGTGAGTCTTGGGTTTCGGCATTTCTGCTCTAGCCTGTGTACTGGCCGCCTTCTGCGGCGGGCGCCTTTTGCAACCCCGCCCACCTCACCCCAAAATCGTCAAGGGACTCTTCTGCGTCTGCGCCTCACTTAACGCCAACTGCCCGCAAGCCGCCATCACATCCCGTCCCCGCGAATACCGCACATAGGTCGGCACGCCCTTCTCCATCAAAATCCTCTGAAACGCTTCAATCGTCTGCTCATTCGACTCGCTGAACGGAAGCTCCCCAGGGTTCCACGGAATCAGATTCACCTTCACCCGTTTAATCGGCGCCAGCAATTTCGCCACTCTTCGCGCATCCGCTTCCGTATCGTTCACTCCACCCAGCATCACGTATTCGAACATCAAGTATTCCCACTTTCGCAAAGGAAACGCCCGGCACGCTTCCAGCAAATCCTTCAACGGATATTTCTTGTTTATCGGCATCAACGCGTCCCGTTGTTCATCGCACGACGCATTCAGCGAAATCGCCAGCTTTGGCCGCACTTCTTCCTTGGCCAGTTTCTCAATTCCCGGAACGATTCCGCTGGTCGACAGCGAAACATACTTCGGCGACAGCCCTATTCCTTTCTGATCCAGCAAAATCCGCATGGCCGCCATCACATTGTCGAAATTCAGCAGCGGCTCGCCCTGCCCCATCAACACAACATTCGTGCGCGCAGCCAGCCCCTGCGCTTCCATGTCCTTCAGCGGCACCAGCACCTGCCCAAGAATCTCTCCCGCACTTAAATTACGAATCAATCCCAACTGTGCCGTCAGGCAAAAGTGGCAGTCCACCGCACATCCCGCTTGTGACGACACGCAAATCGTCTGCCGTCCCTCGCTTGGCATGAACACAGCCTCCACGGAAGCCTCCCGGGGCCGCTTTCCTTCCGGCTCCCCGCTTCCGCTTCCCAATCCGAACAAATACCGCACCGATCCATCCGCGGACACGTACCGTTGCCGCACCGTTGGCACACTGATCGACGCCTGCTCCTTCAGTTTCTCTCGCAGCTCCACCGGCAGCGTCGTCATCCCATCGATCTGAAACGTCCGCTCCGAATACAGCGCGCGATAAATCTGCCCGCCGCGGTACACAGGCTGACCCTCCGCCTTGCAGAAGGCCTTCAACTCCTCCAGGCTTTTTCCCAGCAACTCCATCCGCAGCTCCCGTTGGCCAAAGCCTATTCTCTCACCATCCAGCTCGCTCACCGAGCCGCTCCCGTTTCCACCAGCAAAAAAGCCGCTATTTGTAAACATTTGAAAATACATAACTAAATTCCATCCTCGCCACCTCTATCCCCCTATGCCACAATAGGTTCATGGTCGCTGACGCCCGCGATATTCACAGGCACGTTCTCTCCAACGGTCTCGTGGTCATTACCGAGACCATGTCGCACGTCCGCTCCGTCTCCGTAGGCATTTGGGTCCGCAATGGCTCCCGCCGCGAAATCCCTGAAGAAAATGGCCTGGCTCACTTCCTTGAGCACATGGTTTTCAAAGGCACCGAGCGCCGTTCCGCCGAAGCTATCGCCCGCGAAATGGATTCCGTCGGCGGTATGCTGGACGCTTTACCTCCAAGGAACAAGTCTGCTTCAATGCCAAAGTTCTCGACGAGCATCTCCCCATCGCCTTCGACGTCCTCTCCGACCTCGTCCTGCGCCCCAAATTTGATTCCGACGACGTAAAAAAAGAGCGCCAGGTCGTTCTAGAAGAAATCAAGATGGACCTGGACAATCCCGAATACCTGCTGCATGACATCTTCACCCGCGGCTTCTGGCCGGAGCACTCCCTGGGTCGCCCCATCCTCGGCACTCCAGAAACTGTTCGCAACTTTAACGAAGAGAGCTTGCGCCACCGTTTTCGCGATTGGTTTGCTCCTGATGAAATCCTGGTCACCGCCGCCGGCAGTATCACTCATCAACAAGTCCTGGACCTGGTGGAAAAAGAATTCGGCCATTTGCCTGCCGTGGGATCGAAACAAGAAGATCCCGCGCCGTCCACCGCCGCTCCTATCCACCTCAAAACCAAGCGGGACCTCGAGCAAGTGCATCTCTGCATCGGCGTTCCTTCGATCCCGCTGGCCGATGAGCGCCGCTTCGCCGTGGCCGTATTAAATAATCTTCTCGGCGGCGGTATGTCTTCCCGCTTGTTCCAGAATATCCGTGAAAAACAAGGGCTGGCCTACGCGGTCTTCAGCGAACTAACGCCTTATTCCGACGCAGGCATGTTCAGCGTCTACGCCGGCACCGGAAAAGAAACCGTTGGCAAGGTGCTCGATCTCACCATCGCCGAATTTCGCGCCTTGAAGGAATCACCAGTCTCCGAAGAAGAACTGCTCCGAGCGAAAAACCACCTAAAGGGCTCATTGATGCTCTCGCTGGAGTCAACCAGTTCCCGCATGTCCAATCTCGCCCGCCAGGAACTGTACTTCCACCGCTTCTCCTCACTCGACGAAATCCTCGCCTCCATTGAGGCCGTCACGCGCGAGCAACTCCAGTCCCTCGCCCAACTCTTCTTCCAGCCCGACCAAATCGCCGCCACCGTCCTCGGCCCCCTGAACGGCTTCACCCTAACCCGCGACCGCCTCGCCTGCTAACTCCCTCGCCCCTAAGTTGTCTACTCCGCTAAGTCAGTGAGATCCTTAAGTCGCATCTCGCAAGGATATTTGTGCGGGCACCGGGGGTCGGAGCTTCAGCTCCGACATTGAGTGCTTGGCTTTCACCGGGCTTTAGCCCTTAGGAATTGTCTTTGGTTTTGTACCGGCCGCTTTCCGAAGCGGGCATCTCTTTGGGTTTCTCCTACTCTCGCGTACAGAAACTAAGCAATCGCAAGCTCGAGCCCATGCTCAAAACTCGGGTGCGCGGCATACTCAATGTGAAGCACCCGGCGCGGAGCGCTCGACACCGCTTTCGACGAGGCGTGTATCACCAATGGCCTCATCAGCACGACGCCACCAACTCCGACACAGCACTCCGCTGGCGCAACCTCTTCCGATAACAAATGAATTTCTTCGTCGGTCAAGACCCCGCGATTCTGGGTCCCCGGCAAAACGCGCAGCGGCCCGTTGTCCTCATTCGAATTGTCGAGATGTAGCCGCAGCGCGACAACTTGCTCCAGCGCTCGCGCCGGAGCGTGGGCATAAATCACGCCATCCTTTACCGACCAAGGCCCCCACCCTTCAACCCCATGCTTCTCTCGCAGCGGCAGTGCGGTGTCCTGGTGCCAGGCCACCAGCCAATTTGAATTTGGAGATTTGTCGAAGAGTGTTGCGCGAAACGGGAACGCGCCATTGCCCGCGACGGACCGCGCTAGAGCTAGCATCCGGTCGCTCCGAGCAATCTCAGAAACCGCTGGCTGACTCATAACATGGCGAATCCCAGCCCTGCTCCGGGGAATGGCCGAACCCCTCATCGATTCTAGAACGCCGCGGAGCTTGTCCTCGGCGAAAGCGCCCTCAACAATTCCGTAGCCTTCTCGACCTACTTGGTCGGCTATATCCATTGTCCGCCCTCTTACCGGCTACCAATTATCCACTGCTCGCTAGCTTCTACGTTGACGCTCTTTCTTCCCTCTGTCATTATCTTGAAAGTTTGCGGTGTCGTTGTCTTTTGCGGTGCGATTGTCGCTTCACGGGAGATTTTCCGATCGGATTACGCGTTTCCATCCTCGCCTCTGGCAGTGCAGGGAACTTAACCCTCCTTGAAACCGATAACACTCGCATCCTCGTCGACGCTGGCCTAGGCAAACGCGAAACCCTCGCGCGCCTGGCTGCAGTCGGTCGCGACATCGAATCCCTCGATGCCGTCCTAATCACTCACGAACACGCCGATCACTGCAACGGCCTTCCGCAAGTCCTCGGCATCTGGAAATCGCCCCTCTACGTCACAGAACCCACCATGGGCGCGCTCCAACGCTCCTTGCCCGAAACATTTGGCAAACGCCTTCGCGGTGTCGAGACCATCTCACCCGGCCGGGAATTTTGTGTGGGAGACATTCACGTCCATGCCTTTATGATTCCCCATGATGCTGTAGACCCCGTGGGATTCACCTTCCGTGCCCAGGGCGTCAAAGTGGCGATCTGCACTGACCTTGGCTACATTCCGGAACTTGTTAAAGTGCAT
>Ga0210394_10006469_pt1 | contig 12676 bp, 13 predicted proteins | sample IncBWC12MmetaG_FD_160121 | JGI IMG/M metagenome (GOLD analysis project Ga0210394, IMG submission 160121) | Forest soil microbial communities from Barre Woods Harvard Forest LTER site, Petersham, Massachusetts, United States - Inc-BW-C-12-M | ecosystem: Environmental > Terrestrial > Soil >... | reverse complement strand
CGTTCAATCTCCTTCAGCTGGGCGACCAGCTCGGTGTTGTCACCCGGCTCGGGACCGAACTTCTCCAGGACCTGCAGTGCCCTGATAGTGAGCTCGGCCTGCTGGCTGAGCAGGGCGACGAATCGCCGATCGTTGGACCTCGTCAGCGCTTTGAAGGTGCGGCCGAAGCTCATGGCGCGATTTCCGCCAGGCGCACCGCAAGGTGGAGCACGGCTGCGAGGACGAGGGCCGTCGGCAGGGTCAGCACCCAGCTCCCGAGCATCTCTCTGACGATTCCCCATCGGACCGATGAGGCACGCAGGGCGGCGCCGACGCCGACCAGTCCACCATCAATCGTCTGCGTCATGCTAACCGGCGCCCCGGCGATGGCCAGGGCTCCAACGACGGTTGCCGAGGCGAGCTGCTGCGAAAGAGCTTGAGTCGGACGGACCTTGAGGACGCCGAGCCCGACGCGCCCAGCGACTCGCGAGCCTCCTGTGATTGCACCGACATAAAAGCAAACGAATGCGCCAATGATAGGCGCGGCGCCTGTAAACGCCACAGGGTGGCCCGCAGTCGGAAACGACATTCCTACCGCGATCAGGCCGACCGCCTTTTCCATGTCGTTGGCGCCGTACGCAAACGCCTGGGCCGCGGCGGTCAGGTACTGAAGCCTCGCAAGCCGCAGCAGCGAAGCGTGCGCACGCGTGCCAAACACGCGCCGGATGAACCCGTAAACGAGCAACGCCAGCAGGCCGCCGCCCACGACTGAGACCGGAATTCCGATGAGGACGCGTGCGACCCCGCTCCAGTGGATGGCGCTGCGATCGCCTCCAATCAACGCCCATCCGAGCATCGCGCCGACCAGTGCGAGCGTCATGCTGGTCGGAATTCCGAACCAAAGCGAGACGAGCACGACACACAGCGGCGACAGCGTTATCAACACATATCCGAGCGCCCCTTGCCCCGGTAGGTCGATCACGTTGGTGCCGACCGTCTGCGCCACCGCGGTGCCCAGGACCAGAGGTCCGGCTACGCTCAGCAGCAGGAGCAGGGCCGCCGCGCGCGGGCTGATGACGCGGCCGGACGTGAACGATCCCATCAGGTTGCCGCCGTCGTTGAAGCCCGAGACGAGTCCGAACATCGAAGCGGCGACCAATGGTCCGATCGCCTCCAGATTCAAGCTCCGAAGTCTACTAGGCGCACCGGCGACCTCAAAAGAGTCTTCATCATGGGTGGCGATATGAAATGGAAAGTGGCCCTGTTGCTCGTCGCCGCGGTCGTCGCGGCGGGCGCTGTGAACTACTTCAGGCCGATACCCGCGGTGGCGGCGACCAGCTCGCTTTCCTCACAGGACACCATTCCGGGCCCCATCCCCAGGATCCCATGGCCGCGCGGCGGGTCGGCGGCCATGGGCGCCGCGGGGCTCGGACTCATCGCCAGTTCGGGCAATGAGCGGCCGGTGTCCGCGGCCAGCGTCACCAAGGTCATGACCGCGCTGCTGATACTCACGGACAAGCCACTAAAGACGGATGAAACGGGACCGACGATCACGATCACCGACGCCGACGTGCAGTCCTACCTCGTTGATCAGGCGAACAGGGAATCGGTCGTCTTGGTCCAATCAGGCGAACAGCTCAGCGAGTTTCAGCTCCTCGAGGGTTTGCTCATCCCATCCGCCAACAATTTCGCCGAGACGCTGGCTCGCTGGGATGCCGGATCAGTCGACGCGTTCGTGGCCTCGATGAACAAGCGGGCGGTGGCGCTCCAGATGACGCACACCACATTCACCGATACGAGCGGCGCGTCGCCGGGGACCGTGAGCACGCCCAGCGATCTGATGCGGCTGGGCATGGAGGCGATGAAGCTGGACGTGTTCGCCCAGATCGTGGCTATGCCCCAGGCAGATCTTCCGGTCGCCGGCACGGTGTTCAACGTCGACGGAGTCCTCGGCCAGAGCGGGATCATCGGCATCAAGACCGGATCCGGCCTGGCGGAAGGCGCCAACTTTCTGTTCGCCGCCATCGCGTCCATCGACGGTCAGAACGTGACCCTGTACGGCTGCGTGATGGGCCTGCCCACGCTGGCCCTCGCCTTCGCGGCAGCCGAGAGCCTTCTCGCATCAATGCGGTCGAACCTGCACGTCCGCCGGATCATCGCGAAAAACCAGGCTGTGGCAACCTACGCCGCACCATGGGGCGGGGAGTCAGACTTGGTTTCGACGGTGGACGTCGACCTGGTGGAGTGGCCCGGAATGATCCTCCGGCAGCGGCTCGACGCTCCGGCGATCGTGGTCGAACAGCCGCTTGCTCCCGGGACTGACGAGGGAGTTGAGCACGTCGTGTTGGGCGACTACGCGCTTGACGTGGGGCTGGTGACGGCAAGCCCGCTGTATCCGCCCGGTCGGGCTTGGCGGCTGACCCGTATCAACTTCTTGTGAAGGAGTCTGGATAAATGGCAGCAGTGAAGGGATCCGGCAGCAAGCAGTCGCCGTGGCACCTGACCACGCCGAGCGGATCGTCCGAGTACCAGATGTACAAGGACGAGTCCTTGAATCCACCGGCGCTGATCTGCACGGTGGGTAAGACCGAGCTTCGGTATGACCTTCGTTGCCTGAACGACCTGCACGCGATGCTCAAGAAACATGGAGATTGGATGCCATTGGGCAGCGCGGACGAGCAGAAGCCGGCGGCTGACGGCACCGTCGAGGCCTGGGGTCGGTCGCCCAGCAATCCGGTCGGCGGCTGGTACGGCCTCAAGAAAGGGCTGCGGGGCAGATTCGGGATGTACGTGCCACCGCTGATGGAGGCCCTCGGCCTCGCCGAGGTCGAACACAACGCGAAGAACAACCGAATGCGGGCTAAGTAGAACTTGGCTTTCATCTCTCGCGGCTTCAAGGGCAAGCGCCGCGACATGGCCGACAGCTCGCGTGTGCCTCCAGGCCAGCACGTGGTCCACGACTTTCCCGTCTTGTCGGCAGGCCCAACGCAGAGGGTGCCAATGGCCGAGTGGACCTTCTCAATCGTCGGCGAGGTCGACGAACCGAAACGGTGGACCTGGGACGAGCTCCGACGGCTGCAGAGCGAGAGTTTCACAGCCGACATCCATTGCGTGACGAAATGGACAAAGCTGGATACGAGGTGGATGGGCGTGTCGCTCGACACTCTCCTCGACGGGGTCGAGACCGCCGCCGAGTTTGCGGTTGCGTACAGCGACGGCGGATATACGACCAATCTGCCTCTCGACGACCTGACGGACGGCAAGGCCTGGATCGCTTTCGAGTACGACGGCCAGCCGCTCGACCCGGAGCACGGCGGCCCAGCCAGGCTGCTGGTCCCTCACCTCTATCTGTGGAAGAGCGCCAAGTGGGTGCGTGGACTCTCGCTCCAGAACGAGGACGAGCCGGGCTTTTGGGAATCCAATGGCTATCACCTTCGAGGTGACCCATGGCGCGAGCAGCGGTACTGGGGCGACTGACCTGGCAGCTCGGCGAGGTCGCCGAGGTGGTCCAGGAGACGCCTCGCGTGGCCAGTCTTGTGCTGGCGGTAGCGGGTTGGCCTGGTCACCTGGCCGGACAGCATGTCGATGTTCGCCTGACAGCCGAGGACGGCTATCAGACGCAGCGAAGTTACTCAATCGCTTCAGCGCCCGAGGCTCCCAGAGTCGTCCTGACGGTAGAGCGGCTCGAGGATGGCGAGGTTTCGCCCTATCTTGTCGGTGAGGTCAGAGCCGGCGACAAGATTGAGCTACGCGGGCCGATCGGAGGCTACTTCGTGTGGCAGGCCGGCGACCCCAGGCCGTTGCTCCTGGTGGCCGGTGGCTCCGGGATCGTCCCCCTGATGGCGATGGTCCGCCATCACGCCGCGGCTGACTCTGCCGCACCGGTTCGTCTTCTGTACTCGTCCCGTTCGATCGAGGATGTCATTTACAAAGACGAGCTCGCGACTCTCTCGGCCACAGGCAGCGGGCTCGAGGTCTCACATTCGCTGACCCGATCTCAGCCGCCCGGCTGGGAGGGCTACGCAAGGCGGATCGACGGCGAGATGATCGCCGAGGTCGCCTGGCCTCGGAAGGACTCGCCCGCCGTTTTCATTTGCGGGCCGACAGCTTTCGTCGAGACAGCCTCGGGACTGTTGGTCGAATTGGGCTACGACGCGGGGTGGATCAGGACTGAACGATTTGGAGCCACTGGAGGTTGACATGCAGCAATCGGATTTGACGCTTGACGGCAATGCGATCGCGGGCCTTCTCCGCGAGATCTTCACGATGGAGATGACCAACGCGCAGAGCACATGCGCGGGCTGCGGAAAAGTCCACGCGGTCGGGAAAGTCGACGTTTATCTGAACGCACCGGGAGCGGTTGTGAGGTGCCCCGCGTGTCGGCAGGTCCTGATGCGGATCGTACATAACGGCAGCCGCTACTGGCTCGACCTCACCGGTATCCGCTGCCTCGAATTCACGGGCGGCGGCTAAAGGCCCAATCACGCAAGCGACCCGAGTCGCCGGCTGGCTCGTTGTCCTAGCTGGAAGGGAGTTCGAGTACCGCTCTGGGCGCCCGTGCGGCCCCCAGGCCGGTCGCCACTGGTGGTCCCTCAACCAAGTCGGGAAGCCTGTTCAAAAGGGGGAGGCCACCGTGGTTGCACGCTCGCCGGCGGCGAGGTCGGTTCGACCCGGATCCGGGCTGCTGGTCGCGTGGCCCGATGCGTTGATAGTCGTCAGCCTGCTGGTCCCAGCGACCTTTGTGCCGCTGGCAGCCATCGGGGGTGGCGGCCTCATCATGGCGCCGAACCAGCACTTCTACATCGTGTCGGCGGTTTCGATCATCGCGGCGCTGGTCGCCGGGACCCTGGCATTCGGCACCATCCAGATCGGCCTTTATCGGGTGCTCTTCCTGTGTCTGGGGTTCATGTCACTGTGCGCGATCTTCGCCGTGCATGGCTTGACCACCCCGGGGATCCTCGTACCCGATCTCTTCAGCGAGTACTCAGGCAGCGCAGTGGCGATCTCGGCGTACCTGAGCCTTGCGATTCCAGCCGTCTTTCTCGCGTCGAGCTATGCGCCAGGTCTGGCGCGCCTCGAGCGACACCTGCCGTTCTGGCCGGCGGGTTGGCTCGTCATCCTAGTGATCGTGGGCATCGTCGGCTATGCGGGAATCGCGATCTACCGCACGGCGCTGATCGCGGCGCTGCCGCTTTCGAAGCCTCCGTACAGCACCGGTCTGGCGATTGTCAGCATCGCGCTCTTCATCTTTGCTGCCCTCCGGCAGGCGCGCAGCTATCGTCGCGCCCGCCTGGTCAGCCAGGCGTTCCTGATCGCGGCATTCGTTCTGCTCGCCGACGCGGCCGCCGCCATGGTCCTGTTCAGCCCATGGACGGTTGGGTGGTGGTACTACCACCTTCTGATGCTGGCCGCGGTTGGCCTGGCCTTGAACGCGCTGCTGGTCGAACGCACCCGCGCGCAGTCGTTCCGCTCGGTGATCGAGACGGCCCTCGAGCTCCAGGTCTCAGTCGACGTCGAGGAGCTCGACTTCGAGGTCATCGCGGCACTCGTGGCAGCGGTCGAGGTCAAGGACCGCGAGACCCAGGGCCACAACCGGCGCGTCGCACAGCTCAGCGTGCAGATCGGACAGCAGCTCGGGATGTCAGCCACCGAGCTTCGAGTCCTGGCGCGCACCGGATTGCTGCACGACGTCGGCAAGCTCGGGGTTCCGGACGCCATTCTCGAAAAGCACGGGCCACTCACCGAATCCGAGTCCGCGGTCATGAAGACGCACCCGGAGATTGGGGTCGCGATCTTAAAGCGCGGCGGGCATTTCAAGCGGGAGCTGTTGGGCGTTCTCTATCACCACGAGCGGATGGATGGGAGCGGCTACCCCCATGGGTTGGTCTCTGACGCAATCCCGATCGAGGCCAGGATCGTGGCGGTCGCCGACACGTACGACGTGCTCACCACGAACCGGCCTTATCGGCAGGCCTGCGGCGGCAGAGAGGCGCGGCGCGTGGTCCAGGAGGAGGCGGGCACGCATCTCGACCCGCACGTTGTGGTCGCGTTGATGCGAGCTTTGGACAAGCGGGAATCCGGATCGATGGGCCCAACTCCCAGCCGCAGCATCGGTGCGCGGGCGTTGCACCGGCGGCCGGCTGAGAGAAATCGGTGGACGGATAACCGGATGGCGTAACTGGCCCGGCACCGACGGCGCATCGCCTGTCACGATTGACCGCATGAAATTTGGCGTTGCGATTTTCCCAACCGATTACTCGATCTCGATGACCGAGCTCGCGCCGGCGGCCGAGCAGCTTGGATTCGAATCGCTGTGGGTGGCCGAGCACTCGCACATTCCCACCAGCCGGCTGTCGGCATGGCCCGGCGGGCAGGAGCTGCCCAAGCAGTATTCCCACACGCTCGATCCGTTCGTCGCCCTCACCGTTGCAGCACTGGCCTCCAAGACCTTGCTGGTGGCCACAGGCATCTGCCTGGTGGTGCAACGCGACACGATCCATACGGCAAAGCAGGTGGCCAGCCTCGACCAGGTCTCCAACGGGCGATTTCTGTTCGGCGTCGGGGCCGGCTGGAACCGGGAGGAGATGGCGGACCACGGCACCGACTTCAGCACGCGGTTCCAGCTGATGCGCGAGCGCGTCGAGGCCATGAAGGCGATCTGGACCCAGGACGCAGCCGAGTACCACGGAAAGCTGGTGAATTTCGATCCGACGTGGTGCTGGCCAAAGCCGGTCCAGAAACCCCATCCGCCGGTGCTGCTCGGAGGCAGCGGGCCCAGCGTTCTGAAGCGGGTGGTGGCTTACGCGGACGGCTGGATGCCCAACCGGGGCGCCGACCTCCCGCGCATCCCCGAGCTGCAGGAGCTCGCGAGGGCTGCCGGCCGCGGACCCCTCCCTGTCACCGTGTACCCCCAAGCCGAGGCCACGGCGATCGAACAGGCGGCCGAGGCGGGAGTCGAGCGGTGCATCTGGTATGTGCCACCCGATGGCCGCGACCAGGCGCTGGCGAAACTCGAAGAGCTCGCCGACTTGATAAAGCCCTTTAAGTCGTAGAAGTCAGGGCCCGAAAGCGCGGCTCGCCCCACACGGAGGCGAAATCTTTGTCCTCGGCCGCGCCCGCCCTCAGGTCCTCACGCAGCGCCAGGCTTTCCTCGAGCAGGTCGAGCGCCTTTTCAGTTTGTCGCTGCCGGGCGTGGACTGCCGCCAGGTTGTAGATGGCGGCGCCAAGAACGCGGGCGGGCGCGCTGATGGCTCGCAGCTCGGATACCGTCTCTTCGGTCAACCGCTGACTCCGCGCCGCCTCTCCACGCTCGAGGAACTGATCGGCAAGGTGGATGCGGGGATGCAGGTAGCTGTTCCGAAGGATCGCCTCTCCGATGGTTTCGGCGTTGAACCAATTGAATGGTTGATCACCCATCGTCTCCCACATCGCGATGATCGAGGTGAAGGCGGCGTCGGCGCGAGTCGCCGCAGCCGCGAGTGAAACGCCGGCAGCGCCCTCCATCTCCTTGTCGTTGAACTCGTCGATGTTGCCGGGCGGGCCGGTGACCGCTCGCTCTGCGTCTGCTTCGGACAACCCATTCGACAGGCGCTCGCGCCAGCTGGCGATGTGAAACATCGTCATGCTCGGCGTCCAGCCGGCGGAGGGCTGCGCCTTTGCCGCTGCCTCGGTGACAAACGCCTTCTCGAGATCCTTCTGCTTCTGCAGCAGCGGAAGCAGGTCTTTCACACTCTGCCCTCCAACAGGGTCTTGGGGATCGAGCCCCAGGTACCTCCCTTGCGCCGGAAGGCGATTCCACCGAGCATCTCCAGGATCACCCGGTTGGCGAGAAAGGATGTGATCTCGGACGAGTCGTAAGGGGGCGACACCTCGACCACGTCGATCCCCACCACCGGCAGTTCGATCGCGATCCGCCGCACCGCATCCAGGGCCTGGCGCGCGGTTAAACCGCCAGGCTCGGGCGTGCCCGTGCCAGGCGCCATTCCCGGGTCGACGACGTCGACGTCGAAGGAGACGAACACTCCGTCACAATCGTCGACCGCGATGGCGAAGGCCTCTTCGAGCACAGCATCAAGACCGCGCCTTCCGACCTCGTGCATCTCGAACGAGTGCATCTGCCGCTCGGCCATCCATTGCAGGGTCTCCGGTTCGGGCCAATAGCCGCGCAGGCCGATCTGGATGAAGCGGTCGCCGCGGCAGGCGCCCGACTCGATCAGGCGGCGCATTGGCAGCCCATGGCCGATCAGGCTGCCGAACTGCGTGTCCCCGGTGTCGGCGTGCGCATCGAAGTGGATCACCGACACGCGGCCCCAACCCTTGGCGCGTGCGACGCCTGTGACGTCCGGCCAGGTGATCGTGTGATCGCCGCCGAGAATCACGGGAATCGCGCCGGCCTCGGTGACGACGCGCACCGCGTTCTCGAGGTTGTCGATGGGCAAGCGCGCTTCCACGCCAGGCATCTCGATGTCACCTGCATCGAGCACGCGCAGGTCGCGCAGCGGGTCGACCCTCAGCGCCAGGTGAGGCCGCGCCGAATCGTGCGGGTTGTAATCGGTGGTGCGGATCATCTTGGGACCGAAGCGCGCGCCCGGTCGGTACGAGGTGCCCGCGTCGTACGGAGCTCCGATGATCACGACGTCGGCATCCCTAAAGCTCGAAGGCTCCTCGAGGTCGCATCGCTCCACGCCGAGAAAAGTGACGTCCGGTCCGTACATGCCGCCGAGGCGTGGCGTCAAAGGGCAGACTCACGGGCCAGCCGGCGGTTGCGCCAGCCTTGAATCGAGGCGAACCCGATGGCGATAACCACGCCGGCCATAAAGATGAAGGTGCCGATGACGTTGACCTGGGGGGGCACCCCCAACCGCGTCGCCCCGTACACCCACAGCGGGAACGTCTGGGTGCTCCCGGCGACAAAGCTGGTGATCACGTAGTCGTCGAGGCAGAGCGCAAACGCGAGCAGGGCAGCCGCGAGAACGCCGGGGAAGATGATCGGCAGCGTCACCAGCGTGAATGTCGTCCACGGCGATGCGCCGAGGTCCTGTGCTGATTCCTCGAGCGCGTTTTCGAAGCCGACCAGGCGGGATCGCACGGTGATGGCCACGAACGGAATCGAGAACATGACCTGGGCCAAGACGATGGTCACGGGCCCGAGAGGGACATTGCCGGCGAGAAAGAGGGTGAGGAGGGCGGCGCCCATCACCACCTCCGAGGCGGCGATATTCATGACCATGATTGCGTCGAGAAGACCTTTCCCGCGGAAGTTGTACCGGTGGGAGGCGAGGGCGATCATCGTGCCGAGGATGGTGGAGATGACGGCCCCGATCGTCGCCGTCACCAGTGATGTGGTGACCGCCGACGTCAGTGCCGTCACGCCGAACGGGTTCTCGAACCACTTGAGCGTGAAGCCCGACCAGACGATGTTCAACCTGCCATGGGTGTCGTTGAACCCGAAAACGATCATGACGATGATGGGAGCGAACAGCCACAGGATCACAAGGTGGGCGTAAGCCGGGAGCACGAGGGCTCGGAGCCGGCTCCCCAACTTCGGCCCGGTCCTGGCGCGCGGTGGTCGTGGTGCTGCCGATGCCCTGGAGGCCAAGGTCAGCCGCCCATGATCTGTTCGGTGCCGAAGATCCGCTGGTAAATGATCAGCGTCGCCAGCAGGCCGAGCATGAACACGAACGCCAGCGCCGCCGCCAGCGGATAGTTGATGTTGACCTCGAACTGGGTCTCGATCACGCGCCCGACCATCGTCGTGCCGACGCCCCCGAGCAGGTCCTGGTTGACGTAATCGGCCACCGCCGGGATGCCGGTGAGAAGCACGCCGGCGAAGACGCCGGGGACGGACAGCGGAAAGATCACCCGCCGCAGCACCACGAACTTGCTGGCGTACAGGTCCTCCGCCGCCTCGACCAGGCCGCGATCGATCTTCTCCAAGGATGCATAAACCGGCAGGAGCATGAACGGAAAGAACGTGTAGGCGAGGCCCCCGGTCACCGCCACGGGCGTGGCCAGCACCCGAAAGTCGCTGGGCAGCAGGTTGATGGATTTAAGCGGTCCGAACAACATGCCGTTGTCGCTCAGAATCGTCTCCCAGGCCAGGGTCCGGATCACGAATGAAACGAAAAAGGGCAGCAACACGGCTAGCAGGTACGACGACTTACGCGGCCCGGCGTGGAACGCTATCCAGTAGGCGGCTGGATAGGCGACCAGGAGCGCCACGATAGTCGCCGAGCCGCCGTACTCGACCGCGTGGAGATACTGCTCGGAGTAGAGATCGAAGCCGTTTGAGTAGTTGCCGAAGTTCCAGGTGAAGTTGAAGCCGCTGAGGAAGTCCCCAGACTCGAGCGAGGTGATTGCGAGTGTGGCAATCGGCAAAAGGAAGAAAAGCAGCATCCAGCCGCTGCCTGGAAGGATGAGCAGGTAAGGCGCCAGGGCCCGGCGCCAACGAGAGCCGAGCCCTGGTCGCCTAGCAGCGTGTTCGACGACCGCCAACTGTTGGTTACTTGCCTCCGGTCCTGCTCATGCCTGGATCAGAGAACGACCGACGTGAAGAGGTTCAGCCACTCGTTGGTCTCGTCCTTGGTGGCGAGCACCCGGTAGTACGAGGTGTTGGCCAGGGTCTCTGCCGATGGGAATATAAGCGGGCTCTGGGATAGCTCTTGGAGCAGCGGCTGGTTCGCCTTGCTAGCCGCGGCCGCGTCCTGCGCGATGTAGGTCTGCGCGCTCGGCACCGGGGTGATGTACTCGATGGACTCGGCCATCGTGGCTGCCACCCTGGGCTGGTAAACCCAGTTCATGTACGTGATGGCATCCACCGGGTGGGCGGCGCCCACCGGGATGGTCATGTTGTCGGTCCAGATAATTCCACCCTCTGATGGGATGACGAACTTGAGGTTCTGGTTGCCTGCCGACAGGTTGGTCTGGAAGATGTCGCCTGACCACGCCATGCTGAGCCAGGTATCGCCCTTGCTCAGCGCATCGATGTAACTCTGGTCGTAGTACTTGCGAACGATCCCGGCGGCTCGTTGTGCCTTGAGCTTGTCGACCGCCTTCTGCCAATCGGCCGGGGTCGACGTCTCAGGCTTGATTCCAATTCCACGCAGGGTCAGGTTGCCGAGGTCTTGGGTTTCGGCGAACATTCCCACCTTGCCTGCGAACTTGGGGTCGAAGAGGTCGTTGAAGCTCGTGATCTCACGTCCGGTCAATTGCGGGTTGTAGCCGATACCGGTGAAGCCTGACTGCCAGGGGATGGTGAACTTGTTGCCCGGGTCGAAGCCGCGGGCCTGTAGCCGGGGCGCCGCGTTCTGGGTGAAATTGCCAAGCTTCGTCGGGTCGAGCTCTGTCAGCCAGTTCTGCTCCATGTAGTTGGTCAGGTAGATCCCGTTGGTGACGACGATGATGTCGTAGCCGATCGATTTTCCTAACAGGAGCTCGGGCGCAGTCTTGGCGAAGAAGGTGTTGTTGTCCAGGATCGGCTCGCTGTAGTTGACCTTGATGCCGGTCTCCTGGGTGAACTGCGCGAGTGTGGGATAGGTGGTCCTGCCTTTGGAGTCCGTGCCGGTATCTATGTAAAGCGGCCAGTTCGCGAAGTCCAGCACGCCTTGCTTGGTCGCCGTGTCCCACACCCAGTTGGTGTGCGTTGCCACCGCCTGCTTGCTGCCGATGCCGCAGGCGGCCAAAACTGCGGCCAGGCTCACGGCGCCGGCGCCCTGAAGGGCAGCGCGCCTCGTGATCCGATTCTGGGTCAGCCCGCGCAGGAAGGACGGGTCCATGTAATACGGAACTTCTTTCTGGGTGCTCATGCCTCTCCTCTAGCCTGTGGTTTCCGCAGGGATAACTGACTCGCCGACGGGGATGACGAACGTGTGTTGAGGCGCCCAGGCCAGGCGGACTGCATCACCTGGCTTGGCGACAGCGCCTCCGGTTGAGTTCCGATCGAATGCCGTCATCTCCCTCCCCTCGCTGGTCCGGAAGAAGTACTGAAAGCTGACTCCTGCGAACACCGCGCTCCGAAGGGTAGCCGGTACCACATTCTGGGTCGCGGGCGGCTCGGCGCCGACTGGAATGACCTGGATCTTCTCGGGTCGAACACCAACGCGTAGAGACTCGCCGTCTCGCCGGTCCTGCTCGACCGGGATCCGGATCCTGACTCCGTTCGCAAGCTCGACCTCGCCCCATCCGCCATGGGTCCCGCGGTAGGTGCCGTCGAGAAGATTGGAAGCGCCGAGGAATTCCGCCACGAACACTGTCGCCGGGCGCTCGTACACGTCCTCGGGCCGGCCGAGCTGCTCGATCTTTCCGTTGTTCATGACAGCGATGCGATCCGAGATCGTCATCGCTTCCTCCTGGTCGTGCGTCACGAACACGAAAGTGATGCCGACCTCTTTCTGGATCCGCTTGAGCTCCAGCTGCATTTGCTTGCGCAGCTTGAGATCGAGCGCCCCAAGCGGCTCGTCGAGGAGCAGCACCTGCGGCCGGTTGACAAGCGCGCGTGCGAGCGCGACCCGCTGCTGCTGGCCGCCTGACAGCTGAGACCGGCGGCGCTTGCCATAGCCCGCAAGGCTCACCAGCTCGAGCGCCTCCACCACACGCCTTTCGACCTCTTTGCCCGGCACCTTCTTCCGGCGGAGGCCGAAAGCGACGTTGTCGTACACGCTGAGGTGCGGGAACAGCCCATAGGACTGGAATACGGTGT
>Ga0210394_10006468_pt1 | contig 12678 bp, 14 predicted proteins | sample IncBWC12MmetaG_FD_160121 | JGI IMG/M metagenome (GOLD analysis project Ga0210394, IMG submission 160121) | Forest soil microbial communities from Barre Woods Harvard Forest LTER site, Petersham, Massachusetts, United States - Inc-BW-C-12-M | ecosystem: Environmental > Terrestrial > Soil >... | reverse complement strand
TGTTCTCCGTATGCTCCTCCCAAACGTCGAGATCCTTGAATGCCGTCGCGAGGGCCTCCACGACCAGTTCATCGCGCGATCCGAAGTGTTTGTAGAAGCCGCCAACCGTAACGCCCGCCTCCTTCATCACATCGGCGACGCCGATACCTTCAAGTCCGCGCTCGCGAAACCGCTTGGCTGCCACCCTGACAATCCGCTCATGCGTCGTTTGCTTATCCCTCCTTGAATGGCCCATATCGATTCCTCAACTGTATGATAAGCGTAATCTAGTACTTGGATACCTGAGCGGCTTAAGCGATTCAATTCTATCCTTGGCGTCTGCAATTCCCGTCGTCGCATGCCGAAGGATGAGTTCGCGGAAATCGAAACAATGACTTCGGAGGAGTTTGGGCAGAGCGATCTGCTCTCGCAGAGGAGACGCTTTCCTGAAAAGGCATTGTCGAAGCCCTTTTTCTGCAACTTCTGGAGTATACGCGTAATCTCAATACCAGGCTAGTAAGGAGAAAGAACCCGCTGGCGGCCGAACCAAGGAGATCCGAAATGAGCGAATCTACAGCCCAAAGAAACAAGGCATTTGTCCTCGAAGCGTTCGAGACCCTGTTCAACAGGAAGGACTTCGTCGCAGCCGAGAAGTTCTGGTCATCGAACTACATTCAACACAGCGCCCATATACCGCCAGGGCGCGACGGGCTCTTCGGCCTGGTTAAGAGCGTCCCGCCCGAGATGAAATATGAGAACAGTTTGATCATGGCGGAAGGTGACATGTTGATGCTGCACGGCCGGTTTAGTGGCATCGGGCTGCCCGCGAACTGGATCGTGGTCGACATTGTTCGCATTGAGAACGGACTACTGGCGGAACACTGGGACGTCATTCAGGACGAGGTCACGCGGGAAAAGTCAGTCAGCGGCCAGCCAATGTTCGGTGCGACGTTTCCGTCCTGATGATATCGCTGCAAGAAGTCTGCGCGCCGCGATCGTCCGTGGCGCGAAAAACCAATTCGCGACTTGAAGCTAGGTCGCGATCGACCTTAACAATATCCGGCTTGCGGCGTCAGCGCGGTGGTCCGACTTGCGGCAACAGCGCCGCGGGCCATGAATTACCTGAGAAAAGGGAGATCCAATATGCGTGCGATGAGAGCGGAACAATTTATTGGTTATGAAGGATTGAAGCTCGTCGATCTTGCAAAACCAGCGGTCACCCACGGGAAAGTACTGGTGCGAATCACTGCGGCGGGGGTCACGCCGCTGGACCATACGATTCTCTCCGGTCAATTTCACGGCGTGAAGGCGCCGTTAGTCCTGGGCAACGAAGGAGCGGGTGTGGTGGAACAGGGAGGCGGAACGGACTTTCCCGCCGGCTCACGCGTGATGTTCTTCGGCGCCTATGGCGTTTTCGAGGATGGAACCTACAGTGAGTGGGCCGCCGCGGCCAAGGAAGACCTCTGCCTGATTCCTGACAACGTCGACGACGTGAGCGCCGCAGGTATCCCGGTTGCCTACCTCACCGCGCAGGTGGCTCTTACCCGGGCCGGTTTTCGCGAAGGCAAGACTGTTATGGCACCGGCGATCGGAGGATCGATCGGCAATGCGGTGACGCAAATGGCGCGCGCCTTGGGCGCAAAACATGCCATCTCAAGCACGACCAACCATGCGAAAGCCGCGCAGGCGAAGGCGCTCGGATTCGACGAAGTCATCGATACATCCGTGGAGAGGTTGGTTGACGGCGTGCGTCGCATCACCAGCGGTTACGGCGCAGACATTGTCATCGACGGAATCGGCGGCGACGTCCTGAGCGAGGCGCTCGGAGCGCTCGCGTTTGAAGGAAGCCTGACGACACTGGGATATTCCGCAAGCCGCCAGACAACGTTTGACGTGACAAAGCTTATCGTGCCCCAGGCCAGCATCCGTAGCCTCAACATGTTCACTCAGCCGAAGGCGGTCGTTACGGACGCTTGGAACGTGATTGTCTCTTTGCTTAAATCCAGTGCGATCAAACCGATCGTGGCGAAGACGTTCCCTCTGGCCGAAGCGGCTGAGGCTCTGCGTTACTTGGTTGAGGGCCGGCCCTTCGGCCGGGTTATCCTCACGATCTGATGACCTCGGCTCAAACGCGAGGGTATGTGCTCTGTCCGGATTGCTCCCGCATGAAGCGCCAACCGGAAGTTGGCGGCGCGATAGGAAACGGTCGAACGCAGTCCATTCTATGCTGGTCGCGACCGAGCTGGCATCGCGCGGCGGTACTGAATCGGGGAGCCTTCGGGACCGTGACTGCAGAAAGTCGTCGGCCCAGGCTGGTTCAGAGGGGCCAGCGCGAAGTCTTAGAGTTATTGCGCTGTCTTGCCGCCGTCGACGAGGTACGAAGCTCCGGTGATGAAGGAAGCTTTGTCGGAGGACAGAAAAACGATAGCTTGAGCAATCTCTTCCGGTCTTCCCACGCGTTTTAGCGGCACGGTCGAGGCCAGACCAGCCTTTCTTTCCTCGGTTTTCGTGAAGCGATCGAGCATCGCTGTTTCGATTGGTCCGGGTGCAATGACATTCACGCGTACGCCCGTCCCAGCCACTTCCAGCGCCGCCGACTTCGTGAGTCCCTCCACCGCATGCTTGCTGGCGGCATAGACAGAAGCCCCACGCGCGCCGGTATGCCCGTATGTGGAGGATATGTTCACGATGCTGCCGTTCGTTTGCGGCAGCATCACGCGAAGTTCGTACTTCATGCTCAACAGCGTGCCGAGCACGTTCGTGTCGAACGTGGCCGCGTAGCTCTCAGCCGTTTGCTCCGTCACCGGGCCGGGCACGCCTTCCGTGCCGGCAGCGTTCACAGCGACGTCCAGACGGCCATACCGTTCCACGGTCTTGTCGATCAGGTTGCGGAGGTCCTCCTCGCGGCGTACATCGGCACGCATGAACTCCGCTTGTGCCCCCTTTTTGCGGATTTCAGCGACCAGCTTTTGGCCCTCTTCGTCACGCCGGCCGGAAACAACAACCTGAGCGCCTTCATTGGCAAACGCGAGGGCCGTTGCGCGCCCGATACCTGTGAGTCCTCCTGTAATCAAAACAACTTTGGTATTCATTGAGTTTCTCCGGGTACGAGCGCCAGGGCCGCTCTCGCGCAATCGATGTCGTTCTGTACAATGGGCGCCCCGCTCACCCCGATCGCCCCGACGACTTCTCCGCTCACCGTCACGGGAAACCCTCCACCCCACGCCGCAATGCGCGAAAGCGTGGGAACGCCGGCCAAGAGCGACGGGTCGCTCTGGATAAAGTTGAAAAAATCCTGAGTAGAGACGCCGAGCAGAGCGGTGTACGCTTTATTCTGCGCCATCTCAGTGGTAGGGAGCGGCGCCCCGTCCATCCGGCCGAACGCCTTGAGATTTCCGCCCTCATCGAGAATCACAACGTTCTCGCTGACTCCAAGTTCTCTGGCTTTCGCGACTGCTGCGTTCACCATTCTCTGTGCCAGCTCAAACGAAATGCTGTGCTTGTTCACCAGATTAGGCATTGGACACCTTCTCTCATTGACAAACTGCGGTTAAGCATTCATTCCGCCATCTACGGTGAGGTTCGCCCCGGTAATATAGGAGGACTCCGGACCGGCGACGAAAGCCACCATGGCCGCGATCTCATCAACCCTTCCGTAGCGGTCGAGCGCTGTGGCGGCCTTCTGGGGCACCGCCCAATCGCCGGTTGCGGGATTCAAATCCGTGTCGATCGGACCCGGCTGGACATTGTTGACCGTAATACCCCGGCCCCCAAGCTCTCTGGACAATGCCTGACTAAACATCTTGACGGCTCCCTTTGTGGCCGTATAGGGGACAAGCAACGGCGACGCGGCACGTTCGCCCACCGCCGAACCAATCATGATGATGCGACCACCGTCCTTCATGTGCTTCAACGCAGCTTGGGTGGCGGCGAATACACCCCGGATGTTGATGTCGATCACGCGATCCATCTCTTCCAGCGTGGTCTCCTCAAAGGTCTTCGGGATGGCCGTGCCCGCATTGTTCACGAGCACATCAAGCCGGCCGAAGGTTGCCACCGTCTTATCCACTGCGGCTTTGACGGCGTCCGCATCAGAGGCGTCCGCTTTAATCGCGATCGCCTTTCGTCCGGAGCGTTCAATTTCCTTGACGACCGACGCCGCAGCGTCGGTGCCGTTCGAGTAGGTGATGGCCACGTTCGCTCCGTCGGTCGCCAGACGCTTGGCGATCGCGGCACCAATGCCACGCGAACCGCCAGTGACGAGGGCCACTTTCTCATCTAACTTGGACATCGTGTCTCCTTTGCTTTTCTGTCTTGGATTTCTCAGGCCGCTTCTTTGACGTGGCATTCATGCAAGCGGACTCGGCACTTCGGGGAATACCAGCTATTCCCCAGGGGAATGTCTATCGCACCGGCATCATGACGTATAAAATGGACTACATAGAGGAACGGGCAGGGTGTCGTGAACAAACTCGATGCAATGCAGATTTTCGTCCGCGTAGCTGAAAAAGGGAGCTTCTCGGCTGTCGCAAAGGAACGTGGAATCGGTCAACCTGCCGTCAGCAAACAGATCTCTGCGCTTGAGGACGAACTCGGCACCGAGCTGATTCACCGTAACTCTCGTTCGGCGTCATTGACTGAGGCAGGCCGGGACTTTTACGAGTCCGCTTCGCGCATTCTCGACGATCTTGAAAACGCGACTTCACGAATCGGCCGGGGCCAAACGGCGCCAAAAGGTCTCATCCGGTTGACCGTTCCTCCTACGTTCGCCAGGCTCCATATGGTGTCAAAGCTGCCAGCATTTTTTGCTGCATACCCCGACATGGCAGTTGAGATGGCGGCGTCCGAAAGCCCGACAACGATCATCGAAGACGGCTACGATCTGGCTATCCATTCGGGTGATCTTCCGGACTCCAACCTGGTCGCAAGAAAATTCGCGCAGACGATGATCATCCTGGTCGCCACTCCTCAGTACGTCATGCGATACGGCATGCCGGAATCGCCGGAAGATCTGCGCCGCTTTCCAGCGGTGGTTTTTGTCGAGCGTGGGTCCGCCCAGCCGTGGAGTATCGGGTCCGGACAGAACGCAAAGCGCATTCTCCCAACAGGAGTCTTTAGGACCAGCGATATCGAGCAGATGAGGATGGGTGTCCTTGAACATCTCGGAATTGCACAGGCGCCAGCATGGCTGTTCGCTGCGGAATTACGCGAAGGCACTGTTCTTCGTCTCTTGACGCCTTATGAGCGAAACGTGCCGATCGTGGCGGTTCGGCCGGCAAGCCGCAGGATCTCCGCGAAAGTGCGCATCTTCATCGAGCACCTGGAAAAGACTTTTGCGCTCTGTTCTCAGTTCAATCCGCGGGCTCCCGGCTAATACTGGGACACGAGATCCGTTCATCGATCCGGCTGTGGCGGTCCCGGATTCGCAGGAATGTTCTGAAAAACCAAGCGGCGGCGGATAGTTAGCTGCTTGGGTCGAGCAACCGCACGGCGGCTGCGCAGGTTTGGCATCTGGCGCTATTGCGCCCTTATTAGGGAGGCCGTCTATACGGCGGCCTCTTCTGGAGCCGGGGCGGCGTTGCGCTGGCCGGCGCGGAGGTTGATGATCGAGTTGGCGACGATGTCGTAGGTGTGGACTTTGACAGCCTGGCTCTCGTACTCGCGGCTGCGCAGTTCGCCTTCAAATGCAGACATGCGCGCCTTCTTGAAGGCGGCGGCGTATTCGCCCAGTCTGCCCCAGATCTGGATGCGGTGCCATTCGGTGCGCTCCTGACGGTTCCCATCCTTCATATAGGATGTCTTGGTGGCCAGCGAGAAGGTCGTGACGGCATTGCCGTTCGGGATGGTTTTGGTTTCGGCATCGCTGCCGAGGAAGCCAATGAGTTCAACTTTATTGAGGTACATTTTCTTTTCTCCTTTTGTGCCCATCTGTCTCGGGCGACCAAAAGATGCGTGGTCGCCACTCCAAGCGCCGACCGAAGTGGATTTTTTTGGGCAGACCGTAGGGGGGACCAAAACCTTCAGGCTTGAATCCACGAGGGAGCGCCGCAGGGCGTGGGAATTCGACCCGAAGCGGAGCCGAGACAGTGAGCGCGGAAGGAGACAATGTGCCGCCACGCTTGTTGAACCTCTCGCGATCTGGCGCGTTGATGGAGAGATCATTCCTCGAACGGAACGCCATCGACCTCAAGCCGCGATGTTCCCCAAGGCGACTGGCTTCGGCGGCGTAGGTACCGATCGACTTGCTGGCTTCGAAGAAGACGTCGCATTCGACGCGAAGTCCAAGCAGTCCGCGCACTACCGCGATCTCCGAGAGGTTACGGACCCGTAGTTCGGGGCAGCCCAGTCCGAGGTCGCAGAGGCCGAGGAGATGCTGATACCGTGGAGACACAAAGGCATGGCGATTCCGACAAGTGACGCTCCGACCAGTCTCTGGCGCCCTCTGCGATCACCAACATTCCGTAATCTCCTCATCGCTGACGTAGTTTCGGACGTCGGCACCTTCATGCAGAGCGTGGGGGCGGCTTGGCTGATGGTGTCCCTCAATGCCGGGCCCATGTATGTGGCTCTGACGCAGACAGCATCCGCTTTGCCGTTCTTCATTTTGGCGCTTCCGGCGGGTGCCATCGGCGACATCGTCGATCGGCGCAAAGTGATCCTGCGCACGGAAACATGGATGGTTGGTGTTGCGGGTGTGCTTGCGGCAATGACAATCGCAGGCAAAATATCTCCTGTCCTGCTGCTCGTTCTGACGTTTGCACTTTCGGCTGGAGACGCATTCGAAACACCGACATGGCGGGCTGTTTTGCCTGAACTGGTTTCAAAAGAGGATTTGCCAGCGGCCTCGGCGCTGAACGGCATTGAATTCAATTTCGCGCGGGCGGTCGGACCGGCGTTGGCTGGCTTCGTTATCGCGTTGGCAGGCATTGGCACGGCGTTCCTTTTGAACACGCTGTCATTTTTTGGAGTCATTCTCGTCGTGGCACGCTGGAAGCGGGCCGCCGTCAGGCGAACTACGCCGCCGGAAACGGTAACGGGTGCAACCGTAGCGGCGATTCGGTATGTCCGGTACTCGCGGGCGGTTCGCATTGTGCTGGTAAGGGCAGGAACAGCAATGTTCTTCGCTAGCTGCCTGCTGGCATTACTGCCTTCCATCGCTCATCGCATAAACGGCAGTCCGGTCGGATACGGAGTTCTGCTGGGTTGCTTCGGTGGTGGCGCGGTGCTCGGTGCGCTGATCATGCAGCGCGCTCGATCCAAGTGGTCGGCAGACGTTATCGTATCGGCCGGGATTGCGGTTTTCGGTGCGACCACCATCGTCGCAGGGGCACTCCATGCACAGGTTCCGCTGGGTGCGGTAATGCTAATCGGAGGCGCGGCCTGGATCTCCTTTATCTCGCTGTTTAACGTTCAAGTTCTAAACCAAGCACCGGACTGGGTTAGGGCACGGGTATTGGCGGTTTCGATGCTCGTGTTTCAAGGAGCGGTCGCGGCCGGGAGTGCCGCGTGGGGTGCGATTGCACAACGCTCCGGCGTGGGCAGCGCACTTTTGTGGGCAGGTATCGGAACCATAGTGTCGACCATCTTGGGACTCGTCCTGCGCCTGCCGAGCGAGAGCGTTGATTTGACGCCGTGGAATCATTGGCGAATGCCGCTGGTGGTCGGAGCCGATGCCGATGACGGCCCGGTCCTGGTCACGGTTGAATACCACGTCAATCCCGAGCGGATATCAGAGTTTATCAAGACGATGCGCAAATACGGGCGCGTCCGCCGCCGCGACGGGGCGTCGCGATGGGGGATTTGTCGAGACCTCGAGAACCCGGCCCGGTATCTCGAAACTTTCGTTGTGAGTTCCTGGGCAGAACACATTCGCCAGCATGACCGGCTAACAAAGGCCGATGGCCACCTGGAGGATCAGTTGCGGGAGTGCATTTCAAGCGAACCGAAGGTGCGACACCTGCTCTATTTGTGACGACGGAAACAGTCGGCCTCGCGCGCGAGCACCGGCGTGTCCCCGTGCCTTATCGATCGAACACAGCGAGCGCAATCCGTGCAACCTGACGCAGGGCGCGGCGGTCAGACTTGAGTCGCGCCATGGCCCGCATTCCCTGGATCGTGGCGACAAAGAATTTCGCCAGCGCGCCCGCATCAGTTGCCGGGCGGAGCTCGCCGCCACGCTGCGCACGGCGTAACACCTCGGCGAAAATAGATTCAACCTCTGCCTGGTTGTCCTCCAGGAACCGGGCGATCTCCTCGTCATCAACGGAGCGCTCCATGTTGGCGCTGAGCAGCAGGCAGCCCCGGGCGTGTTGTTCCCGCGTCTCCGCGACCAACCCCAGCAGCACTTTTGTGAACCCCTCCTTCACCGTGGACGCGGATGCCAGCGACTCGCGCAGGGACAAGTTGGTGCGCTCGCGGTAAAACGCCATGGCCTTGAGGTATAGCGCCCGCTTGTCGCCGAAGGTGTCATACAGGCTCTGCCTGGCGATGCCCATTTCGCGCATCAGGGCTTCGAGCGAGGTGTTTTCATAGCCCTGACGCCAGAAGACATCCATCGCCGCGGCCAGCGCGCGTTCTTCATCGAATTCTTTGGAGCGAGCCATGTCTTCATTGCATAGTGTATCGGGCTGCTTGACTTCGGTGGATTCTAGACTGTACAGTCTAGAATATGAAAACTAGATTAGCCGGAGCGTTGCTGCTTTGCACCGCCATGTCGGCAGGCGCCTGGGCCGCCGAACCGATCGCCGCCCGCGAGGCCGAGATCCAGGGCGTCAGGCTGCACTACCTGACAGCCGGGCACGGTGCGCCACTTCTCCTGCTGCACGGCTATGCGGAGACCTCTCTCATGTGGCGGCCCTTGATGCCATCCCTCGCGGAGCGATTCACTATCATCGCCCCGGACCTGCCAGGGATAGGCGGTTCTGCCATACCCGCGGACGGGCTCGATATGAAAGCGGCGGCTGTCCGCATCCACGCGCTGATGTCTTCACTCGGTTTTCGACAAGCCGAAGTGGTGGGGCACGACATCGGACTGATGGTCGCTTACGCCTACGCCGCGATGTATCCTGCCGAGACCACAAAGCTGGTGGTCATGGATGCCTTTCTTCCCGGCGTCGCCGGATGGGAAGCCGTCTACAACAATCCGGGCATCTGGCATTTCCGCTTCAACGGGCCGACGCCGGAAGCGCTCGTGCGCGGGCGAGAGCGTGTTTACTTCGACTATTTCTGGAACGACTTCGCCGCCGACAAGACCCGGTCGATCCCCGAGGCTGACAGGAAAGCTTACGCGGCCGCCTATGCGCGGCCGGGACGGATGAAGGCGGCGTGGGCCTATTTCGTCTCATTCAATCAAGCGGCGAAGGATTTTGCGCAGCTTGCGAGGACCCCGCTGACAATGCCGGTCCTGGCGATCGGTGGTGAGAAATCGCTGGGCGAGGTGCTCGGCGCACAGATGAAGTCGGTGGCGCGAGATGTGACGGTCATCGTGCTCAAGAACACGGGCCATTGGATTCTGGAGGAGAACCCTAGGGAGACAACCGACGCGCTGACGAAGTTCCTGTAAACCAGGCGCGGCCGCGACCGCAAAGGCGCAACCCGGGCTTGTACCGTGATTCAACATTCCGAAGGGAGTTTACAAATGAGAATGAAAGTTCTGGCTGGGCTGTTGCTCGCGTCGTTGTTGTGCGCTTCGTTGTTGTTCGCTCAGGCGTTGCCCGAGATGCGCATGCTGCCCGCGGAGATGCGAGGCGGGGAGGTTGACGGGAACCAGATCGGAAGCTCGGGCCTCGCAGGCGTCCATACCAAAGTGCTCTTCGGTGACCCGTCAAAAGCGGGCTTTTATTCGATCCTGCTGTTCGTGCCGGCGCACACGACGATTCAGGGGCATTCGCACCGTGATGATCGCATGGCGACGGTGGTGTCAGGCACCTGGTATTTCGGTTATGGCGACCGTTTCGACGCGAAATCCCTCAAGAAGCTTCCACCGGGCAGCGTCTATTCGGAGCCGGGCACCCACAACCATTTCGCGCGCACAGACAAGGACGCAGTCATCGTGCAAATCTCGGGGTTTGGTCCGACCGACACACGCTATTTCAATCCAGCCGACGAACCGAAACCGGCAAGATAGAAGCGCAGACCTTCCGCGCGGCATATGCAGTTCGCAAGCGTTGGAGCGTGATCGGAGTTATGGATCGCCTCGATCCGACGCGCCTAAGACGCGGTCAAGCGCGAATCGTAGACAGTCGCACAGGGCGGATGGGTCGCATTTGCTGCGAATCATGGCGCCTTGCCAACAATTGACGAAAAGCGAGGCGAGCAGATCTGGGTCTTCTTCAGCCGCGATTTGCCCCTCCGCCTGGGCGAGAGAAATCAGAGCCGCAACCTTAGTGTTCCAGAGCCGGACACCTTCGGCGATCTGCGTTACGAGAGCCGAGGGGAGCGCCGGACCCTCCGCCGACAAAGTGCTGATGAGCTGGAGTGGGGACACTCCAGGCTCTCGCGTCGAAGGTGCGATGGACTCGAAGTGCCGCCTGAGACGGGCTCCAGCGGTCTCACTCCCGCTTTGACCAAGAGCTTCCATGAGCTCATCGAAATGCCGGGAGAGGATGGCTGAAGCGAGAGCCTCCTTGCTCTTGAAGTGGTTATAGAACGTGCCTTTCGGGATGTCGATGGACGAGGTTATGTCCCGAACGCTGACGTGCGCGTAGCCGAAACGCTGAAACAGCGCCGCGGCTGAACCGGATAGCTTTTCGCGCACGTTCGGGGCACCCAAGGGAGTCTCCGAAGAAGGTTCTACTTGCAATGATCGACTGGAAGTGGCCGCCGTGTTTTGCGAAAACGCGCTGGATTTGTATATTCGAAGTACCCGGTGGCGAAGTGCCCGGTGATTACCGTTTCGGGGGATGCGGCGGGATCGACTTTTGTACATAATGATCGAATGAGCCGACCGGTCGTCTCGCCACTGCGGAGAGCTGAGGATGTACGGGACACCCGTGCGGTTCGGCGTGCGAAGCCGGACGCGCTGATGTTCGGATCGTCCCTGGCGGATGTTTTCAGAACGCCGGCCTACGACTGCAGGGCGGTTGGCCCGGACCAAAAGCCAGAGTTTGCCGTGACCCGGCTGCGCTCGGGTCCGCGAGAAATGGAGAAGGCACCGGTCTATCCCCCAGATCAGGCAGCCCTGATCTGCGTGTCCCTTACGCCCTCAGCCATCGGTCAGTGGCAAGCCCTTTACAACGGGAAGCAGGTCGGGGTCACGCGAGCGATACCGTTCGCCACGACGTTTATCGACCTGAACTGCCGCATGGAAATGTGGGTGCGCGGGCCGTTCGACTACTTGCACTATTACTTTTCTCAGGGATTGCTTGAGAGGATCGCGCTCGACAACGGCGTCTCGACGTCGTTCCGTCTGCAGGAAGCATTCTTTATCGAAGACCTGGTTGTGGCGCAAATGACCAAGAGCATTCTCACACCTGTCGAACATGGGGAGCCGCTCGATAGGCTTGCGCTCGACCATATTGGGATGGTGCTCGGCGCCCACACTTTGCAGGCGCATTGCGGAGCGCCAAAGTTCGCACTCGGGCCCAGGCGAGGGTTGGAAGCGTGGCAAAAGCTGCGAACCGAGGAGATGTTGCGCGCGCATCTTGAAGGAAATCTCACGGTCAAGGAACTCGCCAGCGCGTGCTCACTCTCGGGAAGTCATTTCGCGCGGTGCTTCCGGACAAGTTTTGGCACGTCGGTCCATCAGCGCCTCATTCAGCTTCGGATCGAGCGTGCCAAAGACCTGCTTTCACGGACCAGCAAGTCTCTTGTAGAGGTTGCGTTGCTATCCGGCTTCTGCGACCAGGCTGCCTTTACGCGGAGCTTCAGCCGCATGGAACACATAACTCCGTCGCACTGGCGGCGCGCCAACAGCAACGGGGCAGCCGCCACGGAAGAACCACGCAAAGCTCTTTCGCGGAGTAGCGGCAGGTTGTAGGCACTCCGCTATTTCTTCGTGAGTGCTGAGGCGATCTGGCCCACAAGTACCGCGAACGGCATATCGAGCGCGGCGTAGACATCCGCGGCCAGCGGGTCGGCGTTGTCGGCTAGGATCCCGATAATGGCGGTCGCGTAGTCCATGGGGATGACGCCCGCCTGTTGCATGCGCAGCAGGCCGGCCTCGCGCTTTGCCTGCGAGAAGGTGCCGGCTGCGTCTATGGCGGCGTATGCGTCGTATCCCTCGGCAGTCGCACTGATCGCCGGAAAAGCAAGGCACACCTCTGTGGAGATACCCGTGATGATCAACTTCTTGCGTCCTGTAGCTTGGATTGCTGCTTTAACGCGGGGTTCGTCCCAGGCGTTCACAGTCGAGCGGTCGATGATCTCCAAGTCGGGGGGAAGTACCTCGGCCAGTTCGGGGATTGTGGGTCCCCACATACTCCGGGCCGCGGTGGTGGTCACCACCAGCGGCAGCTTCAACACGCGTGCGGCCTTGGCCAAGGCCACGACGTTGTGCTTCAGCTCACCAAGAGGAATGTCACGCACCCCGCTGTACAGGCCGACCTGGTGATCGACGAATACCACAGCAGCATTTTCACGCGTGAGACCTTCTGTAAACTTGTTTGCGGACATCGGACCTCCTCAAAAACCGGCCATACTGTGGTGACTCGTTACGGGACCTCGTCTGCGCATCGCCAAACGGTGACTACCTGTCGAGGA
>Ga0210394_10006467_pt1 | contig 12679 bp, 8 predicted proteins | sample IncBWC12MmetaG_FD_160121 | JGI IMG/M metagenome (GOLD analysis project Ga0210394, IMG submission 160121) | Forest soil microbial communities from Barre Woods Harvard Forest LTER site, Petersham, Massachusetts, United States - Inc-BW-C-12-M | ecosystem: Environmental > Terrestrial > Soil >... | reverse complement strand
CAGGCCGATGGCCACGCCCCATGGATTAAGACGGACATGAGGCGCGAAGTCGAATCGAGGATTCCGGACAATCTGTGATGCTCTTTGAGCATCGTGTTATGTCCAGAAACTCAGCCGACTGCTATGCGGTAGCCGACTGCTGCCTCCGCTTCCGGAAGAGGCCGCGAAAGACGAGGTGTGGAGAGACTCCCCCTCGCCCTGCACTCACCCAAAGCGGACACATAGTGCCTTCGCGGCCTTCAGATCTGCCGTTTCGAGGCCCTCGCGGAATCGATCGTAGACCGACGCCAGGAGGTTCCGAGCTTCGGATGGTCGACCCTGTTGATGCCGCAACCGCGCAAGGCTCATCGCGGCGCGAAGTTCTAAGGACAGGGCGCCCTGGCGGCGCGCCCACTCGAGCGCTTTCAGAAAGTAATCGTCGGGCGATGAATCTCGCATCGTTATGCTTTCCTTTAACGCGAGCTCGCCCTTGATACGCAACAGCTCGGCAATGCACCAGCGTTGCTCGTCGCGCTCACACCGCGCGAGTGCATCGTCAATCACGGCAAGTCCAGCGGCGGCTTGCCCGACGTCACGCAAGCCTTCCGCCTGCACGGCGAGAAGGGCAGTCAAGTGCGCGCCGAAACCAGTTGCACGCAATTCGTCGAGGGCGAGGCCTAAACGACGCAATCCAACGTCGACGTCGCCGCGCCTGATCAGGAGCGCTGCCTGAAAACAGCGAGCACAGGCCTCCCAAATGACGAAGCCATGTCGCGACAATTGGTCTCGCAACATCGCGAGGAAGCCTTCCGCAGCCTCGAGATCACCAGTCATCAGCGAAAGCGGAATTGCCGCTTCAACCAATACATAGCATGTTGACATTGCATGTTCATACGCTTGAGCGTCGTCGACCGCAGTCTTACTTATTCGTATGGCTTGGTCCGGAAAACCCTGGAGCCAGAGAATCCGAGCAAGGGTGGCGCGCGCCACAATGCCCTGGTCGACTCGCAACCCGATCGTATGCCAACGATGTTCCGTGCGGACATATCGAGCGAGCATATTTTGGATGTGATTTCGCGCGTCGCTCTGGTCGCCAAGATAGTGCAACGAGATCCCTATGATTCGATGGCCCATCAGAAGCTTGGCGGCATCTGCCGCATTCTGCGCAAGGTCAAAGAACCGCCTGGCAAAGATCAGGCCGGCTCGGGGAGCGCCGCCGTATATGTGAGCGTTCCATAAGCCCCACAGCGCACGCGCCTGATACTCGGTGTCACCAAGCTCGGTTGCCATTTCCAGGACAAGTTCCCAGTGCGCGATGGTTTCCGGGCCAGGACCACGCGTATAGACAAGCGCCGCCGCCAAAGCTGCGCGCAGCCGCATCTCGCAAGGTATGTCCCGAGTTAACCAGGCCTCGGCTGCGGAAAGGGCTTGTTCGGAACGCGCGCCGCATTCCCCCATCAATGACAGCTCAAACATCAATGGCACTGCCGCCGCTGAGAGGGTCACGCCGACGGCCGCGTCGCCGTGGGGCGAAAAAGCCCAGTCCAGTGCGGTGCGCACGTTGTCGATCTCGCGGCGATAGGTGGCCAACCAGTCGGCTGAGGACTGGATCTGCGATTCGGCCGGCGCCTGCTCGAGCAGGTCTCGGTAGTGTTCGGCGTGGCGGCGCGCGACCGCGTCAAGTTCGCCGCTTTCAGAAAGCTTCTCGAGTGCATATGCGCGTGTCGTTTCCAGCAACCGATATTCCACGCCCGCGCCATCTACGTCCGCCGAGACGAGTGATTTCGCGACCAGATTCGCGACGTTGGCGACGACGCCCGACGCGGCGATCCTGGAATCGGCGGCTACCGCGCAGGCCGACCCTAGCGAAACGCTTCCGGCAAACACGGCCAGGCGACGCAGGACCACGCGCTCCCCGTCGGAAAGTAACTCATAGCTCCAGTCGAGCGTCGCCCGCAGCGTCTGGTGCCGAGGTAGCGCCGTGCGATAGCCACACGTGAGCAGCCTGAATCGATCATCAAGGCCGGAGGCGAGATTTTCCACTCCAAGCATCGGCGCACGAGCTGCCGCGAGCTCGATCGCCAACGGGATGCCGTCCAGACGCCGGCAAATCGTCGCCATGGCGGGCACGCACCTTTCTGGAGAGAACTGCCGGTCCGCTGCGACGGCACGTTCGATAAACAGTCGAACGGCCCCGTGCCGAAGCACTGTCTGCATGTCCTCTACACCTTTGGCCGGAACGTCGAGTCCCCGCACCCGGAGGACGCGCTCACCGTCCGCGCGCAGTGGCTCGCGGCTGGTGGCCAACACATGCACAGCGGGGCTCGCGCGCATCAGTGTCTCGGCCAGGCGCGCAGCGGCATCGATCACGTGCTCGCAATTGTCGAGCACCAGCAGCAGTTGCTTTGAGCCGAGCGCCTTTGCCACCCTTTCGGGTGACACCGAGCCTGCGGCGAATTCGAGTCCCAGAGCTGCGGCGACCGCATTGGAAACAAGGTCCACATTGGACAGCGGGGCCAGCTCGGCAAGCCAGACTCCGTCCGCAAAGTTTGGTATCAGATGCCGCGCCACTTCGAGCGCCAAGCGCGTCTTGCCAATGCCCCCGGCGCCGGTCAAGGTAACCAGTCGGTGCTGCGTCGCGAGCTCTATAAGGAGAGCGACCTCGGCTTCGCGGCCGATCAGTGCCGAAGGCGACGCAGAAAGATTCGTCAAAGGCCGCGCTTCGGGCAGGGGCGGCGAGGATGCAGTACCCTGTTCGGAAGGGACCTCTGCTGCGCCACCTTCAATGAAGTCGGCAACAAACCGATAGCCGCGACCGGACAGCGTTTCAAGGCATGCGCGATCCTTTCCCAGCGCCCTGCGCAGCGACGAAATCCGGACCTGGAGGGTGTTTTCCTCGACCACCCTCTTGGGCCACACCCGGCTAAGGATCTGGTCCTTGGTGACGAGGTCGCCCCGCGCTTCGATCAAGAGCATAAGAATGTCGAACGCACGACGACCAAGATGAGCCGGCACTCCGCCGACGAGCAGCTCGCCGCTATGCGGACGTAACTGACACTGGCCAAAGCGCACAGTCGTTAGGGTTTTGTCGGTCAGCTGCATCGGCGCTGGCTGCCTCCCGCAGGAATTCCGCAGGTTAATGGCAGGCTGCCTTTTTTGAACGCTACCGTCAAGAGCAGTCAGCGTCAGAGGGAGCCCGCCTTAACCGCGATTTGGGCGTGTGTGGCCGCGCTACCGACGCGCAGATAAATGTCAGTGATAAGTCAGAGATAGGCCAAGGATTTCAAAGCCCGTAGAGCGATACATTCCAGCGGCCAGCAGGTGGGTTTGCACAGGTCTGGATCAGGCAATCGACAAAACTGTATGAAATGACCAATCGCCGTGAAACGACGATATCGAGGGGAGAAGATCCATGAGCACAAGACATATCGCAGCTGCGTTAACCGGTACGTTCGTTGCTTTGGCCGCGCTGCAGGCCAGTGAGGCTCGCGTCGTCAAGTTTGACGTCGAACAGCAAAGTCCGTTCGTGGGTGGTGCCGATTGGGGCAATGTTGGTCCCTATGAGCTGCTCCGGGGAACGGCGTATTTAGAGGTGGATCCGCGCGACCCGCGGGATGCCGTAGTCGTCGATCTCCAGAACGCACCGCGCAACGCGCAAGGACGGGTGGAGTTCAGCACGCCATTTCTAATTGTTAGACCGGTCGACGCGAGTCGCGGTAATCACAAGATTTTCTACGCGGTCAACAATCGAGGCAACAATCTCGAAGGACTGCTGAGCGCGACCACTGCCTCCCAGGTCGCGGGGACCGATGCCGGTTACGCCCTGACCAAAGGCTATACGATCGTAGACGCCGGCTGGGAAGGCGACGCCGTTCCGACCTCCACTACGCTCATCGCCAATCTGCCGAGGGCGCGGCAGGCCAATGGTGACCCGATCATCGGTCCAATGCGCTACGAGTATTCGGACCGGGTTCCCGGGAGCTTTACGACCAACCTCGAAGGCACACCCGGTTTCCTCTCCTACGAAGCGGCGGATACCGATACAGCGGATGCGACTTTCACAGTTGCAGATTCCGAGTACGGTCCGAAGACACTGATCCCGTCAGATCGCTGGGCATTCGGAACATGTCCGAGCGGCCAATCGAGCTTGGTACCAGACACCGTCGATCTTTGCTACTTCGACGGATTCGACGACACCAAGGTTTACGAGTTGATCTACCAGGCCAAGAATCCCATCGTGATGGGGTTGGGTTTTGCGACCACGCGCGATGTCGCGTCGTTCCTGCGCTACCAGACTCACGACGATGCTGGGAATCCGAATCCCATCGGAACGGACATTCGGCGTGCCTATGCGGCCGGCGGGTCCCAGACCGGCGGCTACTTGCGCGACTATATCTATCTCGGCTTCAACGAGGACGAATCGGGGCGCAAGGTGTTCGACGGCATCATTCCCTGGATCGCGGGCACTGACCGGGTTTTCATTAATGTCCGGTTCGCCGACCCCAACACCTATTCGGAGCAGGATCGCCAGCACAATTACCTACAGAGCAGCTATCCGCCATTCACTTACGAGGTCACCACCGATCCCATATCGGGGATTCGAGACGGCATTATGAAGCGCCCGCAGACCGACCCCCATGTCATGCAGGTGGATTCGGAGAGCGAATTCTGGCAACTACACGGCTCTTTGAACGTTGTCGATGGCCGCGGCAGGCCAGTCGACATTCCATCAAACGTGCGACTGTATTTCGTCGGTAACACAGCGCATGCCTTCATCTCCGGCAGTTTCATGAATCCGACGCCTGGCGCAAGCGGGGTTTGCTCGAACCCAACGCCAGCAAGCGGGCTGAACTGGGAGACGCTCAGGGCCACCCTGCGCAACTTGGATCGATGGGTGGATGGTGGCAGCGAGGACGAGGGCACCGAGGACGGGGGGATTGCTCCGCCGTCCAGCAACTACCCCAGCCTTTCGAATGGCACGCTGGTGACGCTCGATGAGTTCGCGTCCGATTTTCCGAAGATTCCTCAAGGCAGTTTCCCGACGGTACTGGATACTTACGAATTGCTGCTCTTCGGACCGTCGTTCAATTCGCTTGGCGGAGTACTAACAATTCAGCCGCCGCAGAACGGGCCGAGTTACGTCGTTCTCGTACCGAAGACCGACCAGAACGGAATCCAGATTGCCGGCGTGCATCAGCTCGAGTCCCGCGTGCCGGTCGGAACAAGCACCGGATGGAATATCCGAACGCCAGCGCATCGGGGGCCAAATCTGTGCACGCTCACTGGTTCGTACTTCCCGTTTGCGGCGACTGAAGCTGAGCGCCTGGCGACGGGCGACCCGCGTTCATCGCTGCAGGCGCTTTATGGAAGCCATGAGGGGTTCGTGCGGGCCGTGGAGAGAGCCGCCCATATGCTCACCGAAGAGCGATTCCTGCTTAAAGTGGATGCGGAGGCCGATATCCAAGCTGCAGAAACGAGCACTGTGTTGAAGTGAAGTAACTTCGACTCGAGGGGGTGCGAGAGCAGCTTGGCTGATGATGGAAGACCGGAGGATCGGGAGCGAGGGGCTGAGGACCCCTCGCTCTCTCCAGTCAATGATCGATCGAGATGTCGTATCAATCTATCAATCATTCAGGAAGCTCTAAAGACGTTAATGCGCTTGGCCCCGTCGATCGTCAAGGAAGAGCGTTAAGAAGCGGCAGCTCCAAGCGATAAAAGTCGACCGCGTTGTCCCGGTAGAACTGCATCAAGTAGCGCGGATCGACGCCGGAGAAGGATCGATCGAGTAGGCCGACCCAGTCGGAAATTGCGGTTGCCTGCAGGCACACTGGCCAATCCCCGCCATACACCAAGCGCTTGAAGCCGAACGCCTCCGCCGCTGCGTCGACGTAGGGTCGGATCTGCGCCTCGGTCCAGTCGCGGTGGTCGGCTTCGACCGGCAAGTCGGATAGCTTGCACATCACATTCGGGTACGTGGCCAGCGCGCGCATCTGGGCTCGCCAGGGTTCCAAGCGGCCTTCGCGGATTCCTGGTTTGCCGCAGTGGTCGAGCATCAACGGAATTTCGCCCACGCGATCGACGAAGCGCAGGACGGGTTCCATGTGGCGGTAGTTGACGGTGATCTCGAAGGACAGGCCGAGACAACGCAGGAGCTTGACGCCTTCGATAAACGCTGGCCGTAGGCAGAAATCGGCTTCCGGCTCGAATTCAACGATCCGGCGAATGCCGCGCAATAGCGGCGTCGTCGCCTTGAGGTGCTCCAGATACGGCAAGACCGCTGCGCCTTCCTCGAGGCTCACCTGCGCGACGATCGCCTTGATACGCGGATCACTCAGGGCCTGCTCCTCGACAAACCGAATCTCCGCCTCGAACAACCCACGGTCGACGAGGCATTCGACGAACACCATCGCGGCGACGTCGATGTGGCCGCAGGCCACGCGATAGTCCTCGATGAGGTACGGGCGGGCAAGAAGCTCGTTGCCGCGCTGCCACGCGTAAGAGAGTCGGCGGGGATCCCACAGATGCAAATGGGTGTCGACGATCCCAAAGTTTGGCATGTGAACTTCGCGAGGCTCCTATACGTATAGGGGCTCGACTTCGCTCATTGCCCGCACCGCGGAAACTACCGAACGCTCTCTGGACTTTTCGCACACAAAGCACTGGGCCCCATCAACGCGCGCCCAGCAGCCTCGCGGTCCGGGACACGGCCTCCGGTTTCACCCAGAAAATCGCGCCGTAGCGTCCGTTGCCGCTGCTGACCGCATCGGTCGCGGTGATGTTGATCTTCGCGACGGCGAGCTTGTCCAGTGTCTCGTTCATCGCACCGACCCGATCGTCGCCCTGCAACAGGAATCCGCTCTTGCGCGGACTCAGTTTGAGCTTCAGTTTCTTGGCTGCGAGCTTGAAGGCGGCGGAATCTTCAGGAACGAGATCGATCTGACTCTTGCGCGCGCTCGGAAAAGCGGAGAACGCGAGCAGGTTGATCCCTTCGGCGGCGAGCGCAGACAGAACCTTCGCGCACTCACCCGGCCTATCGGGAACAACGACGTAGAAGTAATCGACCTTGCGCGCGGTGTCACTCATTTTGACTCCTTTCGTGGTAATCAGACGTGTCGCAGCAGAAATGATCCATGTCCCAACAGCTGCAGCGTCAGCCAGCAGATCTACCGACGCTCGCCGCCCTCCGTTCGCTACTGTGGCATCAATGATGTGAGGCACCGCCAATTCGGCACCAACGCTTAGGGATTTTTTTGGCCGGCTTCGACGGATCCGCGCACCGTGCTATCGACATGATACGCTACCATCTGCGTGGATGGTGCATGGATGGTGGACAGATGGCGAAACTTAGATTGATCGAAGCGCGGCGCAAGGAACCTGAGTCGGAAAAGATCACGATCAATCTCGGATACGTCGATCTTGGACAGGTCGATTTGCTGGTGCAGGAAGGGTTCTATTCGAACCGCACCGACTTCATTCGTACGGCGATCCGCAATCAGCTTGGCGCCCACGGCGACGTTCTGAAGCAGACCGTGGCGCGACGTTCCATGGTCCTGGGTTTGCAGCGTTACAGCCGCCAGGACCTCGAATCCGTGCGGGCGGCCGGAGAGCAACTGCACATTCAGGTACTTGGCCTGGCGACCATCGACGATGACGTGTCGGCGCAGCTCGCCGCGCAAACCATCGCCTCCATCGTGATCTTGGGCGCCCTGCGCGCCAGTCCCAAAGTGAAGGCTGCACTGGCCGACCGTATCCGATAGCTGTCAATCCACCTGTGCGAAGGGACGTCATGGTTACGGACAAGGCAATACCCACCGGCGTCTTCGCGGCGACGCAACTGACGCGCGCGGGCCGTCTGCTTGAAGCCACTGCGCTCATTCAGCACCTCCTTCGGCACCGCTCGGCACCCAGCGAGGGTGCCGACCGCCAAGCATCAGACCACGACCGAGGCGCGACTGCCGACATCATCGATGTCGAGTACTTCGAGGTCACGGAGCCCACGGACCGCGGTCCGACTCCACTGCAAAGGGCGGCGGACGACCGCATATCGAAGCGCTTCGGCCTCAAGAGCTTTCCGAGTGAATGGCGCGGGCGCGACTCCGCGCTAGAGGTGCCGCGTCCTCAGGCAACAGTGGCTGAAGGGCAACCGGGCCAGTTCGTGACGGGGTCCTATGCCAACCAAGCCGGAGCACGTCCCTACAAGCTCTACATCCCGACGAGCTACGCCGAACAACGGCTCCCGCTCGTTGTCATGCTGCACGGTTGCACGCAGACACCCGATGACTTTGCAAACGGCACCCGCATGAACGCGCTCGCTGAGAAGAGGCAGTGTTTCGTTCTCTATCCTCAGCAGACCCATGCTGCTAATCATTCGCGGTGCTGGAATTGGTTCAAGCGCAGCGACCAGCGTCGGGACCAAGGCGAGCCGGCAATCCTCGCCGGCATGACGCGTGAAGTCATGCATCGCTACCGAATCGACCAGGGTCGTGTCTACGTGGCGGGGCTGTCGGCCGGCGGCGCAATGGCCGCCGTGATGGGCACAGCCTACCCTGAGCTCTACGCGGCCGTCGGCATCCACTCGGGTCTTGCCTGCGGAAGCGCGCATGATCTTCCGTCCGCGTTTGCCGCCATGCGCGGTACGTCCGCATCGATGTCTGGCGACCATGCGGGCTCAACACCTCTAACAGCGGCGACGCCGACCATCGTATTTCACGGCGATCAGGATAAAACGGTGCATCCCCGCAACGGCGAGCACGTGGTCTCGCGATCGGCGGGGCGAACCGGCGCATCGGGCGCCGATGCCTCGATCGAACGTGCCCAAGTGCCGGGCGGTCATGCGTATACCCGCACTATTTACCGCGATTCGACGGGGCGCGTCGTTCTCGAATACTGGCTGGTGCATGGGGGCGGTCATGCGTGGTTCGGCGGGAACCCAGGTGGCTCGTACATGGATCCGAAAGGGCCGGATGCGGCGCGTGAAATGATTCGGTTTTTCTATCAGAACGCCTTCGAGCAGTGCCCGTAGGACGGTTTTCGGGTTGCGTAGCGGTTGGGGCGTCCGCGGCTGCCCACGTCGAAACGCGTTCGAGGATCGCTTTGCCTGCAAACCGGTAGACTGGCTAAACACCAGACAGCCGGGCCGCCTAGCGGTCGCGCGTAAACGGTCGCCCGGAATCGCCGGCGTCATGCAGACGTCCCATGAAGCCAAGATCTTCCCAGAATCCGCAGTTGTGGTCGTCGTACACGACCGATCTGGCAAGAGCGATGTTGCCCGACGGCTGAAATCGCAAAACTTTTTCCGAACCGGACGCGTAGCGCGGCCACGCCAGCGTGCCGTCGCTCGGCTGTCCGCTTGCCGCGAATGATGCCCAGTATCGAAGCATCGACCCCGCCATCGACTGCTCATCCGGTCTGACGCCCGGCGGCTGCAGCACGCCGATGTAGCCGTTGTAGAGAAACTTCACCTCGGCCGCGTGCTCCGAACCCACTTCGAAGCCGGCGGGGAACGCTCCAAGTCGGCCGCCATTTGGATCATCAAGCTCATAGGCATAGGTGGGGGTGTTGCCTGCCAGCGCATCGGCTTGCGCAAACAGCATTGGACATACGCCGATTCCGGACGGCGCGCCGCTATCCGTCACCGCGGCGCCTGCTGCGTACGCAGGGTCCGAGTAGTCGGCCGCGGGATACTTGGCCATCACCAACGGCGCGAGGAGGCCGAACGTTGTGTCGAGATACGTTTCGTACCCGGTGACGCTGCCCGGGAATCCCGTGGTTGCGAGGCCACCACCCTTCTGCTCGTCATGATTTGCCCCGACAATCACCGGAACCTCGGCGATCCGACCGGATGCCATCGCCCGGAAGGGATGCACGGGTACAAGCGCTCCTCCGACATTCGCAGTAAACCGCCCGGCGGCCGAGGCTGCCGAGAGCAGTTTGCTCGCGGGCGCAGCGCGAAGGCATGACGCAAACGAGGAGGGATCCGTGCAACCGACGTTTGCCGCGAAATTGGCACCCGTCGCGAGCTCCTGCTGGTGGCTCACGATGAACACCGAAGACGGCGTGCATTCGCCGCTCTCAATAATGGCCTTCTGAAAGAGCTCTTCCTTCAACGGCGCCGCCAGAAACATGCAAACGGCGATGCCGCCAGCCGAAGTCCCCGCGATGCTGACGTTGCTCGGGTTGCCGCCGAAAGCCTCGATGTTCTGGTTGATCCAGCGCAGTGCCTGCACCATGTCGAGAAAACCGTAATTGCCCGACGATGCGCCGTCTCGCGTCTCTTCATCGAGACCAGGCAGCGCAAGCCAGCCGAAGGCCCCGACCCGGTAGTTGATCGTGACAAACAGCATGTTGCTCGTGGTCACCAGCGGCGTACCATCGAACGCAGAGCCATTTCCGCCCGCGAAGCCGCCTCCGTAGATATAGACGAGAACGGGCAACCCTGCTCCTGCCGACGCCCCCACCGGACGCCAGATGTTGAGGTACAGGCAATCTTCGCTCGGCGCGGGCAAAGTCGCTGTCGCGGCGCCGCCCTGATAGCACGGTGGCGTAAATGAGGTGGCCTGTAAAACCCCGCCGGCGTACGGTTGCGGCGGACGGGGTTGCCGCCAGCGAAGGTCGCCAACCGGGGGCGTTGCAAAAGGTACCCCGAAGAACATCTCGACGTGCCCGACCGTCGTTCCCTGTACAACACCCTGCTCGGTCGTGACCGCAGCTGCATGCGCCACCGGCGCGGCGAGTGCCGCTGCAAGTAGCGAAAAGAAAGCGGCCGCGTATTTCACGCGAAGTCCGGTCCAAGCTTTGAGACACGTTCTGGCGCGAAGAGGCGCGAGCGTGCTGCGCGGCGACCAAGTCTTCATTTTGAGATCCTTCTTTGAAGCGGCAGTGTCCGCTGTGTGCGCAGTCCTGTCCGTTGTATGGTTCTTGTGCTGCGCGCTGCGGATCAGGCTAGCCAGGTTGCGTGACCGTGTAAATTAGACTTAGGTCGTGTAGCGACGCACGTCCTGTAGTGGCATGGACGGCAGTGCCTGGTCACGATCCGTCGGGTACTTTGCGCAGTGCCTGCGTGTCGTCAAGTTCCGTGCGACGAACCGGCCGGATGACAAAACCTTGGTTTCCGAATGAACCTGTTCGAGAGGAGCACATGCGACCCGCGATCATTAAAAGTTTCCTGGTTTGCGCAGCGGCACTCGCCGGCTCCGCCACAGGACAAACTCCACCCGCTGCACCGGCAATCACCCGAACCGTCGTGGCCTCGACCAAGCTGCCGACGGTCGTGGATACCCCGCTCCACTTCAAGGCAGTGGCCGTCACCCTTCCCTCGGGAGCAAGCAGCCGCGCCTCGTCGACCAACGGGATCGTCTACCAGCTCTCCGGGTCGACCGAGATTTCGATCGGCGGCGAGGTCAAGACACTGGGCCCGGGTGAGGGCCTGTTCATCGCCAGCGGTAACACGGCGATCTTGAAGGCGAGCGGCAGTGCACCGTCCACGTTGCTGCACTTCCTGCTCGCGCCAACCGCGGATCTCGATAAACCGGTCGAAGCGCCACCCGCTGTCGTGCAAGAGCTCTATCGAACCGCAGCGCCTCTTCCCGCGCTGAAGGCTGGCGCTTATGACCTCACTTTGACGCGAGTTACCTTTCCGGCGCAAATGCCGTCCAACCCGCCGCACCATCGATCCGGCGCAGCGCTTTACTACATCATCTCTGGAACGGGAATCAACACGGTCGAAGGCAAGTCCGACGTTAAGACACCTGGTTCTTTGATCTACGAACCGTTCGGTCTCGTGCATCAGTGGGGAAATCCGGGTTCCGTGCCCTTGACGTTTCTGGCGTTCAACATCAACCCGGACGGTGTGGCGGCCGTCCTTCCTGGTGCGCCCGCCAAGAGTCAGTAGTGCCTGGCCACGGTCCGCAGCTTCAAGCAGGAGCTAAGCTGCGCGCCGCTCTGGATTACTGGCGGCGGCTATCTTCGATAAAGGTGGCGGTGAAACAATCCAGTTCCACGTGCGATTACTGCCATCGCACATTGGACCGCTGGAACGCCACCAATCCGCAAATCCACTACCCACGGGTGCACGGCCTGATCGAGCGCGAAGTGATCGCGCGCGGCGTGTTCACGTCCGTGCCTGACCTGCGCCGCAAGCTGATGCGTTGCATCCGCGCACACAGAACTCCGGCACTAAGTATTCCCCATCGAAGGATGTTCGTCAGAAGCTGGTCGGTCACCGATGCCGAATTGGGAGAGGGAATTTTGAGTCCCAAGTCGGAGGATTGCCGAACGTTCGGCGCAGGCTTTCAGTGAGTGCGCGGACTTTCGCCGAAACACGTCTCTCTTTCGGATAAGCGATATAAATCACAGCGCCTTCGGGTTCGGCCGCGACGTCAACAAGACTCAGGTCGCCAGAGGCGAGCGCCGTGGAAACCAGGAATGTCGGCAGCAGTGCGATGCCAAGACCGGCCACGGCGGCGTCGCGCATGATGATGCCGTTGTTGACGCGAAACCCACTTCGCGTCCGAACAATGATCATCCGATTGCCGGCGTGGAATTTCCAGTCGGCGCTGCCGCGGTTGGTATAGACAATGGCTCGGTGCTGTTCCAGATCGGCGAGCGCGCGCGGTCGGCCGTGGAGCGCAAGGTATTCGGGTGCCGCGACGAGTACGCGCCGGCTCGTTACCAGTGGCTTCACTACGACCCGAGCGTCAAG
>Ga0210394_10006464_pt1 | contig 12685 bp, 15 predicted proteins | sample IncBWC12MmetaG_FD_160121 | JGI IMG/M metagenome (GOLD analysis project Ga0210394, IMG submission 160121) | Forest soil microbial communities from Barre Woods Harvard Forest LTER site, Petersham, Massachusetts, United States - Inc-BW-C-12-M | ecosystem: Environmental > Terrestrial > Soil >... | reverse complement strand
CGCGAAACCGGCCGAGATCATGGGCGCGGATGAGGATTCCGTCGGGATCCTCGCGCTTGATCGCGCGGAACGCGGTCGGCGCGGTGAAAAAGACCCGCACATCATGTTCGTCGATGACCCGCCAGAAGGCGCCGGCGTCGGGGGTGCCGACCGGCTTCCCCTCATACATGACGCTAGTGCAGCCATAGATGAGGGGTCCATAGACGATGTAGGAATGGCCGACGACCCAGCCGACGTCCGACGCGGTCCAGAACACCTCGTCCGGCTTCATCCCATAGACGTTGCGCATCGACCAATGGAGCGCCACGGCGTGTCCGCCATTGTCGCGCACCACGCCCTTCGGCACTCCGGTGGTGCCCGAAGTATAGAGGATGTAGAGGGGATCAGTCGCCGCGACGGAAACGCAATCGGCGGGCCGCGCCGCTGCCTCCAGCTCCTCCCAGTCGTGGTCATGCCCGGGGATGAGCTCGGCCCGGCACATCGGCCGCTGCAGGATGACAGCGGCCTCGGGCTTCGCGCGCGCCTCGGCGATCGCCGCGTCGATGAGCGGCTTATAGGGAATGATCCGGGTCGTCTCGATGCCGCAGGAGGCGGCGAGGATGACCCGGGGCCGCGCATCGTCGATGCGGGTCGCCAGCTCATGCGCGGCAAAGCCGCCGAACACCACCGAATGAATGGCGCCGATCCGCGCGCAGGCGAGCATGCCCACCGCCGCCTCGGGCACCATCGGCATGTAGATGAGGACCCGGTCGCCGGGCTTGACCCCGAGCCCCACCAGCATCCCCGCGACGCGCGCCACCCGGTCCAAAAGCTCGCGGTAGGTGAAGCGCAGGATCTGCCCGGTGACCGGGCTATCCCAGATGAGTGCGGTCCTGTCCCCGCGCCCGGCGGCGACATGGCGATCCAGCGCATTCCAGCAGGTGTTGAGCCGTGCCCCTGAAAACCAGCGGTAGAACGGCGGGCGGCTGTCATCAAGCACCCGGTCCCAGCGCCGCTCCCAATCGATCGCCTCGGCCGCCTCGGCCCAGAACGCCTCGGGCTCAGCGAGCGAGCGGCGATAGGTCTCGGCATAGCTCATCGCGATCGCTTTCCCTTGAAGTAGGGGCCCATACTCATTGTCATCCCGGCGCAAGCCGGGATCCATTTTTCGGCGCCCGGGTCCTTAGCCATCGTGGATCCCGGCCTTCGCCGGGAAGACAATCTTTTTGATGCGCGCTCATGCGGTCTCGCCCATCGCTAGCCGCAGGCCCGACAGGAACCGCTCGCGGTATTCGCGGTTGCGGAAAGGCAGATCGCTCGGCACGACCAAGGGGGTAATGGCGCGCAGCCGCGCGAGGATCGCGCGTGCCTCGTCGATTCGGCCTAAATGGGCATAGGACGCAGCGAGAGCGCGATATGGCGCCGCGAAGTTGGGCGTTCCCTGGATCGCGAGGAGCAGCTTCGGGATCGCCTCGTCGAAGCGTTGGCCACACAGCAGCGCGGTACCGACCACATAGAAACCTCCGCTGAGTCGGCCGCGAGGGTTAAGCCGCAGCGAGGCCTCGGCGTGATCGATGGCAGTGTTGAGTTTGCCCGCCCATAACCTGAGATACCCGCTGACATGCCAGCCACGCGCGAAGTTCGGGTTGAGCATCAGCGCGCGATCGACCAACGCCATCATCGCGTCGATGTCCTCACCGAAGGAGGCAAGCACAAGGGCGGCGTTGGCCAGAATGGCGGGGTCACCGCCCGCCAGTTGTAGTGCTCGGCGGGCGAAGCTGACGCCCTTCCGGCGGGTGATATCTGCATCCCCGATTGACTCGCCGCAGATGCGCATGCAGCATATTGCGGCCCAGGCTAACGCCAAGCCGTAGTGCGGATCGCGTGCAATAGCCAGCTCCAGGAGGTCGAGAGCTCGCGGCATTTGTTCCGACGCGCTGACCATCGCGCAGGCGCGCAGATAGGCGTCATATGCGGGTAGATCCGTTGTCGGACGGTTGGCGGCGCGGGCGGTTTCGGCGGCCTGCAATGTCGGCTCGATGACCCCGGCCACGCTCGACGCAACCTTGTCTTGCAGGTCGAACACGTCTTCGAGCGAACCGTCGAAGCGGTCGGCCCACAGATGCGCGCCGATTTCGGCGTCGACCAGCTGCGCGGTGATGCGCACGCGGCCGCCACCCCTCCGCACCGAGCCTTCGAGGATGTAGCGCACGCCGAGTTCACGGCCGACCTGCTTCACATCGACTGCCTGGCCCTTGTACGTGAAGGTCGAATTGCGGGCGATGACGAAGAGCCAGCGGATGCGGCTGAGTGCGGTAATGATTTCCTCGACCATGCCGTCGGCGAAATATTCCTGCTCGGGGTCGCCGCTCATGTTGTGGAACGGCAAGACCGCGATCGACGGCTTGTCGGGGAGCGCGAGGGCCGGCGGCTCACCAGCCCCCACCCTTCCCTCCCCCGCTTGCGGGGGAGGGTAATTTGGGGCGCCCGCGCGCGGAACTCCCTCCCCTCCCCGGGCTTGACCCGGGGATTGTGGGGGAGGGTTGGGGTGGGGGCTTTTTGGTCCGACGCGGTAGACCCGTACCGGCCGGGCGATGTTTTTGAGGGTCTGCTCGCCCTGATCCTCGAAGGCGCAATCGAGCCTCCCCTCGACCTGGCTCTGGACGATCGCCGAGACGCAGATTGCGCCCGGCTCGGCGAGCCCCTCCAGCCGCGCCGCGATATTGACGCCGTCGCCGTGGATGTCGCCGTCCTCGACGATGACATCGCCCGAATTGATGCCGATGCGGAACTCGATGCGCTGGTCTTGCGGGACGGCGCCATTGCGCGCCGCCATGCCGCCCTGCACCGCGACCGCGCAGGCGACCGCCTCGACGACGCTCGGGAACTCGATGAGGATGCCGTCGCCGGTGGTCTTGACGGTCCGGCCCTTGTGCTCGGCGACCTGCGGATCAATGAGCTCGCGGCGCACCGCGTTGAGGCGCGCGAGGGTCCCGGCCTCGTCCAGGCCCATCAGTCGGCTGTATCCCGCGACATCGGCGGCGAGAATGGCCGCGAGCCGGCGCTCGACCCGCTCTGCGCGCAAGGGTCCCTCCGCTGCGGCGCCGTGCCCGCCCCTCACCCTCCCACGCTTCGCGCGGGTCCCTCCCTCTCCCCGCTGGCGGGGAGAGAGGGGGTGAGGGGCGGGCAACGGCGAATCCGATCGAAATCCGCTCTCGCCCAACTCTGCGCCTCGAGCGGAATCCGATCAACGGCCGAAGCGGCTCGACACTCCCGGCATGGCGGAGGAAAATGGACGCGAAGGAGCCCGAACATTGGAGGGCTGATGGAACGAACGGCGACGTGCCATTGCGGCTCGCTCAAGGTCATCGCCTCGGGCGAGCCGGAGCGGGTTTACCTCTGTCATTGCAAGGCGTGCCAGCGCCGCACCGGCACGGCCTTCCATTTCGGCACGGCCTGGTCAAAGGACCAGGTGCGGATCGAAGGCGAACACAAAATCTATGAGCGCGGGGCCGACAGCGGCTCCAACATCCGGTTCTATTTCTGCCCGAATTGCGGCACCAGCCTCTATTGGGAAACCGACCGCATCCCGTTGGGATGCGGAGTCGCAGGCGGCGCTTTCGACAATGCGGATTTACCGCCGCCCACCTCGTCGATCTTCGAAGAAGACATGCACGCGTGGCTGGGCTTGCCGACGGTGAACGAGCATCACCCGCAGGGCCGTCCGCCGGTCGGCCCGTGACGGATCTACCATGAGCGAGCGCACCGCCAGCCCCTACGAACTCGGCCTCGACAAAAACCCGGCCAACTTCGTCGCCCTGTCGCCGATCGGGTTTCTGCTGCGCTCGGCGGCGGTCTACCCCGAGCGCACCGCGGTGATCCACGGGACCCGCTGCTACACCTGGCGCCAAAGCCTCAAGCGCTGCCGCCGCCTCGCCTCGGCGCTGATGGCGCACGGTGTCCGGCGCGGCGACACGGTGGCGCTGATGGCGCCCAATGTGCCGGAAGCGTTCGAGACGCATTTCGGGGTGCCGATGGCCGGCGCGGTTTTGAATGCGCTCAACTTCCGCCTCGATGCCGAGACCATCGCCTTCATTTTGAAACACGGCGAAGCCAAGGTCTTGATCACCGACACCGAATTTTCGTCGACGATCGGCCGCGCCCTCGCCCTCCTCGACACGAAACCGCTGGTCATCGACATCGCCGACCCGCAGGGACCCGGCGGCGAGCGCCTTGGGGAGATCGACTACGAGAATTTTCTGGCGACCGGCGACCCCGACTTCGCCGAACTGACCCCCGAGGACGAATGGGACGCGATCAGCCTCAACTACACCTCGGGCACCACCGGCAACCCGAAAGGCGTCGTCTACCACCATCGCGGCGCCTATCTGAATGCGCTCGGCAACATCCTGGTATGGAGCATGCCGACGCACCCGGTCTATCTGTGGACGCTGCCGATGTTCCATTGCAACGGCTGGTGCTTTCCGTGGACGGTGACCGCGCTCGCCGGGACCCACGTGTGTCTGCGCCGGGTCGAGGCCGCGGCGATCTACGATGCGATCGAGCGCCACGGCGTCACCCATCTGTGCGGCGCGCCGGTCGTCATGAACATGCTGATGCATGGCCGCCTGGAGAAGCTGCCGCGCCGCGTCGACATGATGACCGCCGGCGCCGCGCCGCCGGCCGCGGTGATCCTCGGCATTGAACGCTTCGGGTTCCACATCACTCATGTCTACGGCCTGACCGAGGTCTATGGGCCGGCGGTGATCTGCGCCTGGCACGACGAATGGGATGCGCTGCCCGCCGACGAGCGCGCCCGTCTCAAATCGCGCCAGGGCGTCCAGTACCCGGTGCTCGAGGGGCTGATGGTTGCCGACCCCGACAGCCTCGCCCCGGTACCCTCGGACGGCAGGACGATGGGCGAAGTATTCCTGCGCGGCAACATCGTCATGAAAGGCTATCTGAAGAACCAAGCGGCGACCGAGGAAGCCTTCGCCGGCGGCTGGTTCCACTCCGGCGATCTCGCCGTCGCTCATCCCGACGGCTATATTGAGATTAAGGACCGTTCGAAGGACATCATCATCTCCGGCGGCGAGAACATCTCGACGATCGAGGTCGAAGACGTGCTCTACCGTCACCCCGCAATCATGGAAGCCGCGATCGTCGCCCGCCCCGACCCGAATTGGGGCGAGACGCCCTGCGCCTTCGTCACCCTGAAGAACGGCGCCGCCGCCGATGCCGCCCAAATCATCGCCTTCTGCCGCGAGCATCTGGCGCATTTCAAGGCGCCCCGCCACGTCATCTTCGGCCCGCTCCCCAAGACCTCGACGGGGAAAATCCAGAAATTCGTGCTGCGCGAGCGGGCTAAGGAAGGGGCATGAGCCGGAGCTTTTATAGGATCGATTAAGCCATCGGACGATTTCTTGGAGGGAATCATGAGCGACCCTGCCGAAGCACAGATCGTGCGCCACCAGAACCCGCTGATGCTCCCGCCGAGCACAAGTATCATGCAGGCGGCGCAGCAGATGCACGCTCGCCATGTCCGCGCGGTTCTGGTGATCGATGACGACGCCAATCTGGTCGGTATCTTTACCGAGCGCGATGCCATCAGCCGCGTCCTCGCTGCCGGAAGGGATCCGGTTGCGACGACGCTCGCCGAAGTCATGACCAACAATCCAGAGACGATCACCCCACAGCAAACCGCAGCCGAGGTGCTGCGCTTGATGAAGGAGTTACGGGTTCGCCACCTGCCCGTTATCGATGACGGCAAGACCATCGGGATCGTCGTGCGCAACGATTTCCCCGAACTCGCCTCTGGCGGCCCGCCTCGTTAAAAGTTGCGCGCTGAGGAGGACGGCCGCGGCCGCCAACAAAAAAGCCGGGGAGGGGTTGCCTCGCCGGCTTTTTCAGGGCGTGCGGCGCAGTTCGCGCGCTTAACTCTTCTCCAGTTGAAAAATCTCATCCTTGATGCGGAGTTTTTGGCGTTTCAGATCGGTGATCGCGTCGTGGTTCGGAAGCGGGCGATGGACCTCATCATCGATGGCGCGTTCGAGCGATGCATGCTTCTCTCTGAGCGCCTCGATGCGATCTTGCACCGACATGCGTGTCCTCCTCATAGACGATAACAGCAGCCGATGGTAACCCCGGAACGGCTCCTCGGCCAGGGTGCATCGCTCTGATCGAGATGGGTTGCGCCATGCCGGTTTTGGAGGGGCGGCGGTCAGCGGGGGAGAAGGCGGAGATGCGACACAAAACCGGGCGTCCGCGGCTCGTTATCGGCATCAGCGGGGCCTCGGGGGCGATCTATGGTGCGCGCCTTCTCGACCTCTTACGGAAGCTGCCGGTCGAAACCCATCTGGTGATGAGCCGCTCGGCCGAGGTGACGCTTGCCCTGGAAACCGGTTTGAAGCCCGCAGATCTGCGCGCCCGCGCCGATGTCGTCCATGCCGTCGGCGATCTGGCGGCGCCGATCTCCTCGGGCTCGTTCCAGACAATCGGCATGATCCTCGCGCCGTGTTCGGTGCGCAGCATGGCCGAGATCGCCACCGGGGCGACGACGAGCCTGTTGACGCGCGCCGCCGACGTTACCCTGAAGGAGCGCCGCCGCCTCGTCCTCCTGGTGCGGGAAACCCCGCTTCACACCGGTCATTTGCGCACCATGACGGCGCTCTCCGAAATGGGCGCGGTCATCGCTCCGCCGGTCCCGGCCTTCTATGCCAAGCCGCAGAGCCTCGACGAGATGATCGACCAGACCCTGGGACGCATCCTCGATTTGTTCGGGCTCGATGCCGGAACGGTGCGGCGCTGGGGCGAGCCGGCGACGGAAGGTGCCCCGGGGTTGCTCGCCAAGCCGCGGCGCGGTTAGCGCACCTTCCGGTTATCTTGGCTCACGCCGTGCTGCCCCTCACCCTCCCACGCCGGGCGTGGGTCCCTCCCTCTCCCCGCTGGCGGGGAGAGGGTTGGGGTGAGAAAAGGGATCAGGCTCAAGTGATTGATATTGTAGAGGCCCCGCGAGGCACGCTCGGCCGGGTTGCCGCGCCCTACAATGTGTAGCCCAGAGCGGAGAGATAGCGCGACGGAAGGTGATCGCCGATTCCGGGGGGCAGGAAGCGATAGGCTTCGCCAAGCAGCCCCGGCTGGGTCGCTGCTGGCACCGCAGCCGTGCGAACCGCCTGGAGTACGTCGCGGATGCCCCGCAACGCTGTTCCGGCAAATGACGGCTGATCGTCCGGACCCGCCACAGGCTTGCTATTCGGATCGAACGCCTTACCGTGATCGCAGCGCAACAGACATCCGACGTGACGAAAACCCAAATTCATCGGCGGCACGGTCGGGACAATGTCGTCGCCGTGAACGAACCGATAGGTCCTTGGTCCGAGGTTGCGGTCATAGTGGTCAGCGAAGCGCTGTCCCCCACACCGCGGCATACCAAAAGTATAGACGCCGCTGACATTCGCCGATCCATCCTGCCGCAACAATTTTGCCGCTACCACAGCCAAGGCGCCGCCGAGACTGTGTCCGGTAAGCAACAAGGGTTGATGAGCCCACTTCTGCTCCAGGACGGCCGACCTAACCTCCGGCCAGACAGATTTGACCGCGTCCTCGAAGCCGGTATGGATGTCGTCTGGCGAGGGCAGGGTCTGAAAGTTCGTGAGCCAGTTCGCGGGCACCAAGGGATCGGTACCGGCAAACGCCACGATCGTCCCGCCCCAGCCCCGCGCGACGAGGCCGCGGCTATCGACCAACGGGAGGGGTCCGCTCACCGGACTTTTAAAGAGCGTGACCTTCGCTAGTGCCCAGTTTCCCAGGACTTCCGCGACCTTTGCTCGATTGGCTGTTTCATACGCAAGTTGCGAGATCCATGCCATCCCGCAAGCGATCTTGAAATCATAGATATCGGTCACGTTTAGCGTCGCGAGTTCCGGGAAAGCGTAAGACCGAAGCGGAAGTTCTACGAGTAAACTCATTGCGACTACCTTCAGCCGACATTCCCCGGATTCACGGAGTATTGGGCGTGATTTTTTGTCTCACCGACGCGCCGACGCAACGAAATTCGATCTAACCATCCCTCTTCTTACCCGACCTCGCCGTTCGCCGGTCGCGCCGGCTAAGTCTCTTTTACGGCGCGCTCGGCGCGGCGGATCAGCGCCGCAAGGGCCCGGCGCAGCACGCCGGCCTCGGGCGAGCGGGCCTCGTCGCCGAGATAGAGGGCAAGGTTGGCCCGCGCCGCGGCGAGCCCGTCCTCTTCAGGTGCCGCGCCGGAAATCCTCGACGACTGGGCCGCCAGCCGGTACTGCACCCGCCGTTCGGCTGCTATCTCCAGACCGGCGATGCGCCGGCGCAGCGCCTCGATATCGGGGTCGGGGGTGACCCTGGCCTTGAGCTGCCGGCGCAGATGGCGCAGCGGGGCGACTGCCGAAGCGACGATCGGGGCGATCGCAGCCTCGGCAGCGGCGACGTCGCCGACAGTGAGACGGCGACCCTGGCCTGCCCCGAGCCAAAGGGCGAAGAGGATTACATTGACGTCGCGTGCCGCGCGGTCCTGGAGTCTGATCAACGCCTCGGCGATTCCGGGTCGGGCATAGAGCGCGAGCGAGAACCGCCAGAATGCCTCGCCCGCCACCTCGTCTTGACCACCCGGATGTCGCATGATCGCCGCCCGATGAAACTTCAGCGATTTGTGCTATATGAAACCAACGGCGTTGCTGCTGTGCCGGCACGTTCATCATGCGCAAACCACGCGCCCTGGCGATGGATCTCGACGTCGAAGCCCTGAAGGCCAAGCTTGCCGCTCTGAAGATCGAGCACCGCGACCTCGACGACGTGATTGCACGCATTGCCGAGCGCCAGCCGTTCGATCAGCTGCAACTCCAGCGGCTCAAAAAGCGCAAGCTATTACTCAAAGACCAGATCTCGAAAATCGAGAGCGAGCTGTTGCCCGACATCATCGCGTGATCCGCCGCGGTCGGCTATCCAGGGGCGGCTATCCAGGGGGCGGCTATTCGGGGTCGGCGTGCACGGCGGCGCGCTTTTGCCGATACATCGCGCGGTCGGCGGCTTCGATCGCGTGCTGGGGATCATCGCTCCCTGAAAACGCATGAACGCCATAGGCCGTCGAGACAGTGATGACGAGGTCCTCCCACCGCACTGGCGTTGCAGCGATTGCCGCGGCGAGCGAAGCGGCCTTGCCGTTGGCCTGCGCCTCGTCGGTCTGCGCGAGGATCACGCCGAATTCATCGCCGCCGAGGCGCCCGACGATGTCGCTCGACCGGATATTTTCGCGCAGCACGTCGGCAATGTGGCGCAGCGCCGCGTCGCCCGCCGGGTGGCCGTGTTCGTCGTTGATCTGCTTCATGTTGTTGACGTCGAAATACACGACGCTCGCCGGCACGCCATAACGGTGGGTGAAAGCGATCATGCGGGTCAGCTGGCGCACAAAAGCGCGCCGGTTGGCGACCGGAGTCAGCGAATCCTGGTCGGCCAGGCGCTCGAGCGAGGCGATCCGCCCGCGCGCCTTGGCGAGTTCGTCGCGCAGACGGTTGCGCTCGGCCGCGAGCCGCGCCACTCCCTCGCGCAGTTCGGGGCTCAGCGCATCCAGGGGAAGACCCGGTAGGCCGAGCGCCGAGCCCGGCTCGCCGCCCCCCGAATCTGCGCGCGCCCGGCGCCGTCGAGGTCGCTCGACGCTGACGTCGCCCGGGTTTGAACCACGCCGTGGCATGTCAAGCGATGTCCTAACTTGGTCGCAGGATGGGGGTTCCTCGCTAGTTTACCACCGTCGGTTAACTTTGTTCCACCGGTGCGGCAAAATGGAACAGCAGGTATCACCCTCCAGGCGAGCGCGGCACTCGCTTGTGGGACCGGACACCGCTCCTATAATTGGCCCCGTGCGCGTACTCGAACCGGAAGGAACGACATGACCGAGGCGGCTTCTACGATCGGCATCATCATGGGCAGCCAATCCGATTGGGAGACCATGCAACATGCTGCCCAGGCCCTCGACCGGCTCGGCATCGCCTATGAGACCCGCATTATCTCGGCCCACCGCACGCCCGAGCGGCTGATCGAGTATGCGCGCGGCGCGCAGGCGCGGGGCCTCAAGGCGATCATCGCCGGCGCCGGAGGCGCCGCCCATCTGCCGGGCGTGGCCGCGGCGCTGACCACCCTGCCGGTGCTGGGGGTGCCGATCGAGAGCCAGGCCTTGCGCGGGCTCGACAGCCTGTTGTCGATCGTTCAGATGCCGGCGGGCGTACCGGTCGCCACCTTCGCGATCGGCCGTCCGGGCGCCGTCAACGCGGCGCTCTTTGCCGCGGCGATCCTCGCTCTCTCTGATCCCGCCGCCGCCGCCGCCGTCGACGAGTGGCGACGCGCGCAGTCCGCTGCCATTCCCGACCGCCCACAGACGCAATGAGGCTGACCGGCCGGCGCCACCACAATCAGCGCGACGGGCGTAGCAGACGGAATGGGTTGGGCAGCCGTTCGGCCGCGGTCGCCAGGCGCTTGCGCAGCCCCGTGAGGCGGTGCAGGTCGGCGAGCCGGCGATCGATAAAGGCCTCAGTGTCGGCCCCATCCGGCGAGCGGTCGTCGAGCCAGTACAGCATCGCGGCGGCATGGATCCCGACCAGGGTCGCGCGCTTGGTATAAAAGCTGAAATCGGTCGAAGCGTCGCCGACCCCATGCCAGATCGCGTCGACTGTGTCGTAGAGGAGGCGCAGGCCCAAGGGGGCGTTCTGCGGCACCGCCAGGACCGGGAGGCCGCGGCGTACCGCCTCGCGCCATGGTGCCAACACCGCAAAGCGCAGGCGCAGCGCCAGCGCGATCCGCTGTGAGAGGCTCAGCGTCTCGATCGCAGCGGCGGCGAGGCGCTCGAGCATCTGGTGATCGGCCCACCGGCTGAATGCCGCGATCAAATCCGGCGCGCCGCGTGGAAACAGCGCCAGCGCTTCGCCGACCGGGATGTCGGCGCGCCGCGCGGCCTCGCGCAACGCATGCCGGGTCCAGCCGTCAAACGCGACATCGGGCAGCATCGCGGCGATCAGCCGCTCGGTTTCGCGCTCGGCAAAGGGGCTCCGCATCGGCCTACCTACTCGGCGACAAACGCCGCCAGGTCAATCGGATGGCGTTGCAGCTCCTCGACAAAGACGAGGAGGCGGTGGTCGGTCATGCGCTGGGGATAGAGGATGCCGTCGAGGTGGTCGCATTCATGCTGCACGACCCGGGCATGAAACCCTGCCGCTTCGCGCTCGAAGGGGGTGCCGTCGAGCCCCAGCCCGCGATAGCGGATGAAGAGATCGCGCGGAACGACGCCGCGCAGCCCGGGAACCGAGAGGCACCCTTCCCAGCCGAGCGCGCGCTCGGAGCCAATGGGTTCGACGACCGGGTTGATCAGCACCGTCAGATCCTGCTCGCTGTCGCCGGGCAACTCGGTCAGCCGCTCGCCGCCGACGCGAAAGACGACGATGCGGTAGGGCATGTGGACCTGCGGCGCGGCGAGGCCGGTGCCGCCGGCATCCTCCATCGTCTCGATCATGTCCTCGACCAGCCGACGCACCCAGGGCGCGGTCGGATGTTCGACCGAAGCGGCGGGCGCGCGTAACACCGGATGCCCCATGCGGGCGATCTTCAATAGAGCCATGACGCCAATATGTGACGGCGCAGGGCTTTGGTAAAGCCGCGCCCGCCGGCGGTACTGACTTCATTTCAAATGAAGTCAGTACCCCGCCGGCTTCACAGAACCGCCCGGGAGTGCTAAGTGTTGACGCGGAGAGAGGCCGCGCCGATGCGGTCGTATGAGGTTCAACCATCTGCGGAGAAGCAGCCGTGCAAGTCCTCGTTCGCGAAAACAATGTCGACCAGGCTCTCAGAGTCCTCAAAAAGAAAATGCAGCGCGAAGGGGTGTTCCGCGAAATGAAGCTGCGGCGCAGCTACGAAAAGCCCTCCGAGCGGCGCGCCCGCGAGCAGGCCGAGGCGGTGCGCCGCTATCGCAAGCTGTTGCGCAAGCGCATGGAGCGCGAGGGGTATTGAGCCGCTTGCGGAGGCAGGCACCCGGCGCCACATAAAGGCATGCTGAATCCGCTCACTGTATCGGCTTATCTCCTCCCGCCTCCAGCCGTTTTCGCCAGAGGCGGTCTCGATAACGAATATCGCTCGCGGGGCGATCCGCTGGGTCGTCTCGCCGTGTTCGCTGCCTCGGTCGCCAAGGGTCGCGCCGCTCTCAAAGAGCAAAGCGATCAGTTTGAAAAGCTCTATCGCGAAGCCGAGCGAGCCAACTCGCCACCCGAGGAGCTGGAAGAAGCGGCAGGCATAATTTTTGACAACGAACGCAAGATAGCCGCTGTTCTCGTCCCGCAGATCGAAAAACTTGAGAAAAACTTGGCCCGAAAGCATCCGCCAACGGATTTCGCTCGATCCGTCCGACGATCGGCTGAGGAGGCGCTCGACATCGGGCAGACCTGGCTTGAGCTGCACCAGAACCTTAGAATCCGACTAATGAAACTGGCGTCCGATCGTCGGATCGCGGCCGGCGAGACAGGGAGCCCGATCCTCTCCGATGCTGATGAAATGGAGCGGTATCTCCGCCGGGATGCTGGGGGATGAAACCGCGGCGCGTCAAGACCGCGCCGGGGTTCGACAAAGCCTTGCGGGATTTACCCGCGAACTTGCAGGGCCAGACGATCGAGGCGGTGAAGCGCTTTATCGATCGCACCGC
>Ga0210394_10006461_pt1 | contig 12691 bp, 16 predicted proteins | sample IncBWC12MmetaG_FD_160121 | JGI IMG/M metagenome (GOLD analysis project Ga0210394, IMG submission 160121) | Forest soil microbial communities from Barre Woods Harvard Forest LTER site, Petersham, Massachusetts, United States - Inc-BW-C-12-M | ecosystem: Environmental > Terrestrial > Soil >... | reverse complement strand
TCAGCACCAACTGAATCGATGTGGAGGCCGCTTGCCGTCAGCCACTGGGTGATTGCAGAGAGCTGCGCCGAGGTGGGGGCGAACAACTGCCGGTATTGCGGCGCGGTCAGAAAGTGGCCGTACTGGGCATTGGATGGGTCGCTTACCGCCGCCGCCAGGGAGTCGAGCGCGGCTCCGTTGCGCGGAGTCAGCCACACCTGCGCGGTGCCGTGCAGGCCGCCGCCTACGTTGGCGGTCCTGGGCGCTACCGACGTCCAGCTGGGCTTGGTACCCGGCAGTGCGTGCCGCTGGTTGCTAGCGCTGACCGGTGCAGCGCCGAATGCCGCCGCTGCCAAAGCGGCGATGACTGAAAGGGACAGGCCGAGTCGTCGTAGCCTCATAAGCAGCACCCCTCTTCAAACCCTTCGGCACACCAACCCCGCTGACCCTGTGCGGGAGACATAAATAGTAGCGACGCCCGGTTTCGATTGCCATAGGAAAAGGTAGCCGCGCCTGAACGCCCATCCGACTTCCACCAGGCGACCGTACTTCTCGGGCCGCCTTGTGGTGAGAAATGGAAAGAGCTCGAGCCAGTCGCGCCGCTGGTCCAGGTCCAGGTCCGCGACCAGCACCGCGGCCCCGGTGGCGAGGCGCTCGAACCAGAACGCGCCCGTACGGGTCGGAGATTAAGGTCGAGCCGTAAAAGCGCAGCGGTGGTTCGACGCCGATGCGGTTGACCGCGACCATGAAAGTGCCGTTGGCGATCCCGTTCGCGACTATCACCTTCTCCCGTAGCGGCCGGGTGTCGAACTCCGGAGCGTCGGGCTCGGACCCGATCGCCGTCCAAAATCTATACCCGCGTGGCTTCATCCGACCGCTGTCAGGCGCGCCATTCGTCTGCGCCAGGGGTCCCGTTCACCCGAATTTCTTCGGGCCGAGAGTCCCATTCGAAGAGGGACTCTTGGCCCTGCCCTGTCGTCGGTCGCGAGTTCAAAGTGGCCTCAGACGACCAAGACAAGGAGACTTCTGCCATATGGATTCGCCGGCGACTTATCTGCACTGGGGTTTCATCCTGATTTCGTGGCCGAACCTGCTCGTCATCCTGGGCATGATCCTTTTGTTCGCGATCGCCCTGGTGGCCCCCTTCCCCGCACACGGCGATGGAGTCGACGATGTCAGTAGAAAGTAGCCGCAGCTGGACCTTGCGCGCCCGCCAGGCCCTGGATCGGCACCTGCCGATGGATCACCTCCTCCCCGACCGCCAGCCCTACTACGTGGGCTCGTGGGTGTACGTCTTTGGCGTGGTGACAATCGCCGCACTGGTCTGGGTGATCGTCAGCGGCGTCGTGCTCTCGTTCTTCGGGCCACAGTGGTGGCACATCTCGAGCGTCGGGAAGTTCGTCAACAGCCTGCACTTCTGGTCGGTGCAGCTGTTCTTCATCTCCATGGTGCTGCACCTGTGGGGTCAGTACTTCATGGCGGGCTGGCGGAATGGCCGGGCAGCCACCTGGATGATCGGCGTCTTCATCTTCGGCATCAGCATCCTGACGGCCTTCACCGGCTACCTGTCGCAGCAAAACTTTGACGCACAGTTCATCGCACTCAACGCCAAGGACGCGATGAACGGGGCAGGGATCGGGGCCTTCTTCGACGTGTTGAATTTCGGCCAAATGTACGGGCTGCACGTGATGCTGTTGCCGATCGGGGTCACGTTCCTCGTGGTGGCGCACATCGTCATGGTGCGGGCGCGCGGAGTCGTGAAACCAATCGACCCCGAAGGTGCGCGGCCGTGAAGTCCATGGGCCAAACTCAAGAGGACTACTACCGCGGCGTGCGCATGGTCCCGTACGACCTTTTGAAGGAGCTGGCGATCGCACTGGTCGGCTTCGGGGTCCTGGCGATACTGGTCGCGCTCTTCCTTTCGTCGCCAGACGTGCCGCCCGTGACCATCGCGACGTGGTCGCAGTCCGATCCCGTCGACTTCGTCACCACCGCCACGGGCGAGTTGGCAGGCACCACGACCAGCGCCGGCTACGGGGCGCCTTACAACAGCACCCCTGACGCCTATCAGCACTGGGGACCGTTTGCTCCTCAGGCATGGTTCGGCGTTCGCATTCCGATCGACTCGGCCAACGCCTATGTGATCGAGCCGTTGAAGTACGCGAGCATCAGCAACTCCACAGTCGGGGCCGCGCTCAGCCAGTGGCAGGCGGCGACGGCCGACCAGCAGGCCAAGTGGCTCGACGCGTACACGACGGCGCTGGGCAATGCCACCGTCACCAATGGCACGGTGACCGTCGCGAGCGGAGACTATGGACCTCTGCCGTCGATGATGTCGGGCCTCCTCGGGGTGGCCCAGTCCGGTGGTCTTGACGGCTTGCTGGTGACAAATGGCCGCTTCTACCAGACGGATTACACCCAGCCGTTGCTTTTCATTGGCGACGGCGGCTGGTTCGCCGGTCTGGCCGCCAACCAGCACCTCAGCGGCAACCTGTGGGGCATGATGAACGAGACCGGACTTTACCCAGGCCAGACATGGCTGTGGCTGTACACCATGTGGTACCAGGTGCCTCCGTTCACCAGCGATACGGGCTTTCTCGGCCTGAACGCGAGTAACGCCGACCTCGGAATCATCATCCTGATGACGGTCCTCACCTTCCTGCTCGCGTTGGTGCCCTTCATCCCGGTCCTTCGCGACATCCCCAGGTGGCTGCCCATTCACCGCCTCATCTGGCGCAGCTACTACACGCCGCAGACCAAGGCGTCGGGCACGGCGGCCAAGCCAGTGGCTTCCTCGACCCCACCCTCGCTCTAAACCCGGGATCACGCCCCAGCGCTCAGCTCGTCGAGCAAGATTGGCTGGTGGTCGTGGTCTGCGGCGAAGCCCTGATCGACATGATCTCGAGCGCAGACGGCACGCAGCGGTCGGCCGCCGGCGGCGGGCCGTTCAATACGGCGCGAGCGCTGGCGCGGCTGGGGGTGCCGACGGCGTTCTTAGGGCGGTTGTCGGATGACTCTTGGGGACAGGAGCTCGCCGGACTGCTCGTGTCGGATGGCGCCAGCCTCGAGCTGGCCAGCATTGGCTCCGAGCCGACCACCATGGCGATCGCGGAAGTCGACAGCAATGGCAAAGCGGAGTATCACTTCCTCGTCTCGGGAACCTCCGCTCCCAACCTGACGCCAGCGATGGTTCCCATACGGTTCGGGCCGCAGGTGATCGCGCTGCACATCGGGACGCTTGGTCTGGTCCTCGAGCCGATGGCCTCCACCTTGGTCGACCTGATCCGCCGTGAGCACGGCCGGTGCGTCGTGATGCTCGACCCGAACATCCGCCTCGGGCTCGTTCCCGAATCCGGATACCGAGACCATCTACGGACGGCGATTGCCATGAGCACGATCGTCAAGGCAAGCGAGGACGATCTCGCGTGGCTCTATCCCGGGCTCGGCTACGAGGAGGCGGCGGAACGCATCCTCCAAGAGGGAGCGAGGCTGGTGGTTGTAACGCTGGGCGCCATGGGCGCGTTCGGCGCTCATCGCGATACGCGACTTCGGGTGGCGGCTCCGCACATGGAAGTCGTCGACACCATCGGCGCGGGCGACGCGTTCGGTGCCGGGTTGCTCGCCTGGCTGCACGACCATGTCGCCCTGAGGACCGACCTGTCGCTGGAGTCCGGGGAGCTCGAGCAGGCACTCCGCCAGGCTTGCGTCGTGGGTGCGCTGACGTGCTCGCGGGCGGGCGCCGAGCCACCGTGGAAATCGGAGTTGTCGGCGCTCGGAACGTGATGCCCGCGCGTCCCTATACGTACGTGCCGATTCGCTAGGCGAAGCCCGGTCCGCCAACCCAGAAATATGTCGAGTCGTCAGCCGGTTGCTGCGGAGGATGAACATGGAACTTGCGGAGGACTTCAGCTCGAGGGCGCCGGAGTCCACGCTGCAGAAGGTGGCGGCGGCGATCCGCGCCAACCACATCGAGACCCATGTCGTCGATACCGGCGATGAAGCACGCGCGCTGGCCCTCTCGATGATTCCGGAGGGCGCGGAGGTCCACGCCGGCAAGTCGAAGACGCTGTTGGACACCGGGCTATGGCAGGAGCTTGAGTCCGGCCGCTTCGACTGGTTGCGCGCGCGCTACCTGAGCATGGACCGCCAGACCCAGGCCCGCGAGATCCGCAAGCTGATCTCCGCTCCCGACTACATGCTCGGCAGCGTGCAGGCCGTGACCGAGGGCGGCGACCTGGTCGTCGCTTCGGCATCGTCCAGCCAGCTCGGGCCGTATGCGGTCGGTGCCGGCCGCTTGATCCTGGTGATCGGAAGCCAGAAGATCGTGCGGGACCTGGACGAGGCCATGCGCCGTATCGAAAGCCACGTGTTTCCGTACGAAGACGCGCAGGTCTATGAGCGAATGCAGATCCACACCTTCATCGGCAAGGTCCTGATCATCCGGCGCGAGTGGGTCGACGGCAGAATCACCGCCATCCTGGTGCGCGAACCAATCGGGGTCTAGCGAAAACTTAGACTTGCTCGATGGACCTGACCCGGGCGAAGCTGCGCCAGGCCGCCGATCTGATGGCAAAGCGCGATATGGATTGCTGGCTCGTCCAGTTCGCGCGCGAGACGGGCATCAGGTCCGACCCCGTTGGCTATCTCGTCGGCGCATCGGTCACCTGGCCGAGCGCATTTCTGCTGCACCGTGACGGCCGCACCGCAGCCATCGTGGGCACTGGGGACAGCGCCCAGGTCGAGGCCACCGGCCTGTGGGCAGTGGTGCGCGGCTACGTCGCCACGCCACGCGAGGATCTTCTCGGCCTGCTCGAGTCATGGAATCCAAAGACGATCGGGGTCACCTGGAGCGCAAGTGACGACACTGCCGACAGCATCACGTTCGGCATGTACCGGATGCTCGAGTCAATGCTCGCGGGCACGCCCTACGCGGATCGCCTGGTCTCGGCAGGCGAGCTGGCAGGCGAGGTCCGTCGCCGCAAGCTCCCGGACGAGATCGAGGGCATCCACTCGGCCATCGCGTTCACCGAGCAGATCTTCGGGCGGATCGAAGCGCATCTCCGGCCGGGGATCACCGAGAAAGAGCTTCAACGCCAGATTCAGGATTGGGTACGCGAGGCGGGTTTTGGGTTCTCCTGGGAGGAGCTGGTGGACCCGATGGTGGATTTCGGGCCGCGAACCGTGGCGCTCGGCCACACGCCGCCCGGCGATCAGAAGCTCGAGCCTGGACACATCGTCCACGTGGACCTCGGCATCGAACGTGATGGCTTTGCCTCGGACCTCCAACGCACGTGGTACTGGCTGAAGGCAGGCGAGGTGGCGGCACCTGAGCCGGTGGCGAAGGCTTTTGATGCGACGCGAGCGGCGATCGACGCCGGCATGGCCGTGCTCAAGCCCGGCCGCGCCGGTCACGAGGTGGACGCCGAGTCAAGGCGCACGATCGTCGAGGCTGGATACCCGGAGCCTGGCTTCGCCTTCGGGCATCACGTCGGCCGCGTCGCCCACGACGGGTCAGGAACACTCGGACCGCGCTGGGAGCGATACGGGAACGGGCCGGATGTCGTGATCGAGCCGAACAACGTATTCGCGGTCGAGATGGGTCTCGACGTCCCGGGTTATGGGTTGGTCGGCCTCGAAGAGGAGGCGATCGTCGAGGCGCACGGTGCGCACTTCCTCTCGAACCCGCAGCGCGAGCTGTGGCTGCTGCCACGAAGGGCCCGCTGAGCTCCGAGTTCCGGTGGTCCGGCGGCGCCGCGTATGACGGCTTCGTCGGCCGGTGGAGGCGCCTTGTTGCCGCCGAGTTCGTGCCCTGGCTCGGAGTGCCGGCAGGCGCGACGTGGGTGGACGTCGGCTGTGGCACAGGGGAATTGACGCGTGCGGTCCTGCGGATCGCGACGCCGACCCGGGTCGTCTCGATGGATCCATCGGAGGGCTATCTCGACCACGCTCGCGCTTCGATCACAGATCCTCGGGTCGACTTCAGACGCGGCACCGACCAGGACGTCCGCTCGCTTGGCCTGGTGGCGGATGCCATCGTCTTTGGCCTGGTCCTCAACTTCGTACCCGACGCTGTCGATGCGCTGCGGGCGGCCGCTGAGGTCACTGCAACCGGAGGACTCGTCGGGGCCTACGTATGGGACTACTCGGATCAGATGGCGATGCTGCGCCACTTCTGGGACGGGGCGGTCGAAGAGGACCCGAGCGCTCGCTACAAGGATGAAGGCGTGAGATTCCCTTTGTGCGTCGCGGGCGCTCTGACGTCGGCCTTCGAGAGTGGCGGCCTCTCGTCGGTGATCGGGCGATCCATCGACGTCACCGACAGGTTCGCGAGCTTCGAGGAGTACTGGACGCCATTCCTAAGCGGCGAGGCGGCGGCGCCCGGGTACCTGGCGACATTGCCGCCGGACCGCCAAGCCAGGGTGAGGGATCTGGTCCAGGCGCGAATTCCATTTGCCGCGGACGGTTCGATCACCCTGGCCTGCAGGGCCTGGGCGGCACGCGGTCGCGTGATGGCCAAGGCAAGCGGGCCGCGCGCTTAAGGGCCGTCGTTTGACGCTTTGTATAATATTGCCGTGATGGCAACTAACCGCGACGATTCGCAGGCCGCTCTCCTGCGCGTTTACCTGGATTCGGTCACCTTGAGCGAGGCGCTCCAAACCCAAATCTGGCACGCGGCGGAGCTGACGCTCGTCCAGGTGAGGGTCATGCGGCGGCTGGCCAAGCAACCGCAATCCCTTGGGCAGCTCGGCACCGAGCTCGCGCTGGCGCCGCCGTCGGTGACCAGGCTGGCCGACCGGCTGGAAGAGCGCGGCCTGATCAAACGCCAGCGTGATGTTGACGACAGGCGAAAGGTGGTCGCCACCTTGACCGATGAGGGAAGGCAGCTTCTGAGCGCCATCCCCTTCCTCGACGGCACTGCCATCCGCGTCGCCGTCGAGCGCATGAAGCCGGCGGACAGAGAGCGGATCGCATCCGCCATGCGCGAGTTCAACTCTGCGGTCAGGAAGGTCGAAGACGAGCTGATGCTGGTGGCGGTCGAAACGTGAAGCTCGAGTACAAATGGATCGTCCTGATCAACACGACGATCGGGATGCTGATGGCATCGATCAACCAGACGATCGTTCTCATCTCGCTGCCCGCCATCTTCTCCGGCCTGCACGTCGACCCATTGGGTCCGGGCCAATCGAACCTCCTGCTGTGGATGCTCATGGGTTACTCGGCGGTGACCACCGTCCTGCTCGTCACCTTCGGACGCATCGCCGACATCTTCGGGCGGGTGCGGATCTACAACCTGGGCTTCGTCATCTTCACGGTCGGCTCGCTCATGTGCGCCTTGACCCCGTCGACAGGCACCCTGGGCGCGATCGAGCTGATCGGATTCCGGATGCTGCAGGGCCTGGGCGGCGCGTGCCTCTTCGCTAACAGCATCGCGCTTCTCACTGATGCCTTTCCGCCGGGCCAGCGGGGCTTTTCCCTTGGTATCAATCAGATCGCCTTCATCGCCGGCAACGTCATCGGTGTCGTCTTGGGCGGCATCCTGGCCGCCATCAACTGGCGGCTGGATTTCCTCATCAGCGTGCCGGTAGGGGTGGTCGGCTCGATCTGGGCTTACCTGGCGCTGCATGAGATCGGCAAGCGCCAGCCGGCGCGGATCGACTGGCTGGGCAACATCACGTTCGCCGGAGGTTTGCTGGCGCTGATGTTCGGCCTGACCGAGGCGCTGACGCCTTACGGAAACCAAACCATGGGGTGGTCCAACCCCACTGTGCTCGTCTCCCTCGTGCTCGGCGTCGTCCTGCTGGCTGGATTTGGCGTGGTCGAGACCCGCGTCCGCTACCCGCTGTTCGATCTTGGGCTCTTCCGCATCCGTGACTTCTTTTTCGGCAACGTCGCGGCGTTTCTCTTTTCACTCGCACGCGGCGGCCTGATGTTCATGTTCGTCATCTGGCTGCAGGGAATCTGGCTGCCTCTCCACGGAATCGCCTATGCCGAAACGCCCCTTCACGCCGGCATCGACACCATGCCGTTGATGCTCGGGTTCGTCGTCTGCGGCCCGATTGGTGGCTGGCTGAGCGACCGCTACGGCTCCCGCGTCCTGGCCACCGGCGGCATCCTGGTCGCCGGTCTGGCAGCGGCACTTTTGATGACGCTTCCGGCCGATTTCAACATCTGGCTCTTTGCCGCCTACCTGGCGTTGATGGGTGCGGGCATGGGCTTCTTCAGCGCTCCCAACACGTCGCAGATCATGAGCTCGGTGCCCGCGGCGCAGAGGGGCGCCGCCGCAGGCATGCGCTCGATGGTGCTCAACGCGGGGATGACGGCGAGCACGGCGATCTTCTTCACCATCGTCATCGCCAGCCTGTCGCAGAACCTCGGTCCGGCGTTGAACGCCGGAGCCGTCAATGCCGGCCTCCCCGCCCCGCTGGCGCAGGGGATTGCGTCGCTGCCACCCGGTGCTGCGATCTTCGCCGCGATGCTTGGTTACGATCCGATCTCGCACCTCATCCCGGTCTCGGCGCTTGCCTCCCTGCCGCCGGCGCTGGCGGCCCGGATCAGCGATCCGCACTTCTTCGCGGGCCTGCTGGCACAGCCGTTCGTGACGGGAATTCGGGTCGCATTGCTGGCGTGTGTAGCGATGTGCATCGTCGCGGGAGTGACGTCCGCGCTGCGCGGCTCAGAGCGCAGCCGGCGCTCGGCTGTGCAAAATGCCGTCGTGGGCGAACCGATGACCCAGGCGAGGTGATCGCGTGCGGGTGAGGTGGTACGGCCAATCGGCCTTCGGGCTCGCTGCCGGCGACGATTCGGTGTTCATCGATCCCTTCGGGGACATGGCGGCGGCGCGCGGCCGGGGGATGACCTGGACCTATCCCGCGATCACGGGCGCCACCGCCGATCTCCTCCTTGTTACGCACGAGCACGGGGATCACAATGCAGTTCACATGGTCACGGGCGTGAAGCAGACGGTTCGCTCCTCCGCCGGAACCACCGATACGCAGTTTGGCCCTGTGGTCGGAATCGCCTCCGAACACGATGCGGTCGCCGGCACCAAGAGGGGCGCCAACGTGATCTATGTGTTCGAGATGGGTGGCTTGCGGCTGTGCCACATGGGGGATTTCGGGCAGGCGGGGCTGCGGCCCGAGCAAAAAGAGGCCATCGGCAAGGTTGACCTGCTGTTCATACCGGTTGGCGGGATGGCCACCATCGACGGCGGCGCCGCTGCTGAGCTAGTCGAGCTGCTCGATCCGTCGTGGGTCGTCCCCATGCACTACCGGACACCGGCAATCTCATTCCTCGAACCGCTGGACGGATTTCTTGCAGCGGTGAAGGGCGAGGTTGTGGCGCTGGATCGTTCGACCTTTGACACGGCCGACGTCGCAGCCGAAGGCGGGCGCATCATCGCCATTCCTGCACCTCCGACCTGACCTCGCCAATCACGAATGGAGAGGCCAGCAGTCGCGCAGGAGAGCAACCGAGCGGTCGCGCTGCTCATGGGCTGGGCGCCTTTCGTTCTGCTGCTCATGGCCTACGAGCTCATGCGCGATGTCGCGTCGACGCTGCGAGTGCCACCCCACAACCTGGCCGGCGTCGAGCGGGCGCTGTTCGGAGGCTGGGAGCCGACCATGGTGCTCCAGGCAACCATCGGGAAGCTCGGCGATGCGGACCTGATCGACGATGTAGCCAGCCTGGTTTATTCGGCGCATTTCCTTTTGCCCATCGTCGTCGGCGCCTGGCTCTGGCGCCAGAGTCGCGCTGACTTCCACCGGTTCGGGCTGTCGCTGGTCGTGTTGTGCGCCCTCGCCTTCCTTACTTATGTGGTGGCTCCGACGGCGCCGCCCTGGCTGGCCCAGCCGCAGTCGGTGCAGCACCTGATGCAGGACGCAGTGATGCGATCGGGCCTGCCGCCCGCGATTACGTGGCTATATTCGCACCACGACTACAACCTGTACGCGGCATTCCCTTCCCTGCACGCGGGGTTCCCAGTGCTGGCAGCGGCCGCGGCGTGGCGGAGGAACCGGGTGGCGGGCGTTGTCCTGTCGATCTGGGCGATAGTGGTTTGGGTGACCGTGGTGTACCTGGGTGAGCACTATGTCGCCGACGTGGTTGGGGGGATCGTGTACGCGGTGGTCGCGCTCGCCATCGTGTCCCTCCTGTCGCGCGATCGAAAGCCCGGCCGGATCACTTCGCCCTCGGCGAGCTGAGCGCATTGAGTAGCCTTAGATGCCGTGGGCACCGAACCCGGTTCTAGGGACGAGGATTTTCACCTTGGAGCTGCCGTCGATTCGAGCGACGGCACCGAGATCGGAACGCTATCTCGGCTGATTGTCGGTAAGGATGACCTGAGCCTCAAGGCCTTTGTGGTCAAAGAGAACCGGCGATTCTCGGGTCATCTGCTCTCTCCTGGATCGTGGTTGCTCGCCGACGAGCTGATAGTGCCGCGCGGCGAGGCGGCCTCCGTCGCGCACGAACGAGTCGTGCTGAGGCTCACTGCGAACGACGTGCGCGACCTCCCGGCGTACCTCAGCTATCGATACGGCGATGAAACCGTGATCAAGGGCCTCACCGAAGAGGCCATCAGCGCGTTGACGTCGTCGCCTGCAGTGCCCGCGTCTCTAGAGCAGGTCGCCAACAAGGGAGCCGACGAGCTCGAGATCGAGGGCGGCGAGAACGTCATGCTCGGTATCTCAGGCAAGCGGCTCGGCACCGTGAAGGACGTGCTCTTCGACGACTCGGAGCTGGTCGGAGTGGTGATCTTGCCGGACGGACTCTTGAAGGAGCAGGTCATACTGCCGCGTCGGTTCCTGCAGCGAACTGACGACCTCGCACTGTTTGCGGAGCTGAGCGAGGACGACATGGAGCATCTGAAACCATTCGAGCCGCGATGACCGTCTCCGTTTCAGGAACTGCCGGCGACCACCTCGGTTCGCAGCGGCGTCTCGACCATGGATAGGAATGCACCGCAGCTCATGCATTCCACCTGCCGGCGGCGCATGAGATGGGTGCCCTGCTGCGAGCGCCGCAGCGCCATGGTGTCCACGCTCCGCAGCGTTCTCGTCGCCTGACAACGAGGACAGAAGCCGACCTCCGTTCCGGTGCTCATGACGCGGTGACCGCGACAGGGCTGCGCTCCACGATCAGGTCGATGAGGCCCCACTCTTTGGCCTGCTCGGGGGTCATGAAGAAGTCGCGTTCCATACTGCGCTCCACATCCTCGAGCTGGCGACCGCAATGCTTCGCGTACAGCGCGGCCAGCTGCTGCCGCTGGCGCAGGATTTCCTGCGCGTGGATCTGGATGTCGGTGGCCTGCCCCTGGATGCCCTGCGTGAACGGCTGGTGGATGAGGATCTGGGCGTGCGGCAGCGACATGCGCATTCCAGGATTCCCGCCGGCGAGGAGAATCGAGGCGCCGCTGGCGGCCAAGCCCGTGCACAACGTGCCCACCTTGTTGGCGACGTATTGCATGGCGTCATAGATCGACAGCGACGCCGTGAGCGAGCCTCCAGGGCTGTTGATGTAGAGCTGGATGTCGCGTTCTGGAGCCTCGTTCTCGAGGAACAGGAGCTGCGCTGTGACCGTGGTCGCGAGGTCGTCATCGATTGGTCCGCGAACAAAGATCACGCCGTCCTTGAGCAGGCGGGAGTAGATGTCGTAGGCCCGCTCCCCCCTTCCGTCGTTGGTGATGACTGTCGGTATCAATGTCATCGGATCATCTCCTTGGTTCAAAGCCGATTCGCTGACGGGGTCGAGGCGGAGGATTGGCCATCGCCAAATAAGCGCTGAAATCCGCGACGCTGCGGAGCGCGTCCATCGGCAGGTCCGCGGTCGCAAGCCGGAGCTTCACCGGAGGATCCTCAGGCCAGCTCCGCTGGTCGCTGTCGGCACCGAGGGTACGGGCCAGGTCGGCGTACATGTCAGCGGGCCGCATTCCAAGCGCATGCGCGACCGCGAGCAGGCGGTCGGTCGAGACCTCTTTACGACCTCGCTCGACCTCGGAGAGATGGGCGGGCGACAAACCGGCTTCAGCCGCGACCTCGGTCAAGGTGCGGCGAAGGGCCTCGCGGCGGCCACGCAGGACGGCTCCGAGTGCGGCGTGCACAGACTGGGCTGATTCGCTGTAGGCGAATGGCATTCTTTCCAGATGAATGTTAGCAGCCCAATTGGGGGCCAAGTGCGGGTCGCGGTTTTAGGCGGCGGTGTGATCGATCGGGCTGGCGAGCCACGCCCGGGCCTCGGCGATCGTCCCGGGATCGGCGACGTCGAGCTGCTCGGCCACCCGGCTCACCATGTCGTCGATGTTTCCATCAACAGGCGGCGCTGTCTGGTCAAGGGACTCCATTACCTGCCAGACCGCCTCGTCCAGGCGAGGATCGCGCCGGCCAGGGTGGTGAGACAGCCGATCCCCGCCATGTAGACACCGGTCCCAATCGTGTTGATCAGTATTAGATGTGGATTGGCTTCGCGGACCTCATTCACCACATTCACGCCGAACCAGGTAGCCCCGCCGATCTGCGCCACGGCGAGGCCAATCAGCACGACCGCCACGACACCCTTGCCTGGCCGCCAGAGGAGCAGCGCGCCGGCGATGCCCGCTGATGCTCCCGCCAAGGCGGCGAGCAGGATGCGGGCTTCGGCACCCTGTGTGGTGGTAGCGAGAGAAAAGCCAAATGCGGCCCTTTCGCCCCACGGCAGAACCGCCGCCACCAAGGTCATCAAG
>Ga0210394_10006459_pt1 | contig 12701 bp, 10 predicted proteins | sample IncBWC12MmetaG_FD_160121 | JGI IMG/M metagenome (GOLD analysis project Ga0210394, IMG submission 160121) | Forest soil microbial communities from Barre Woods Harvard Forest LTER site, Petersham, Massachusetts, United States - Inc-BW-C-12-M | ecosystem: Environmental > Terrestrial > Soil >... | reverse complement strand
CTGCAGACCGGCCTCAATGAAGCTGCCGCCCGCATTCGTATTGTTGTTGGCGAGCTGTTGCTCGACCTGGGCCAGGCTCAGCCCATAGTCGATCAGCTTGTTGGGATCCACGCGGACCTGATATTCCCTGGTGGGGCCTCCGAAGCTTGAAACGTCGACGACGTTAGGAACGGCCTTGAAGTTCTTCTCGACCACCCAGTCTTCGATGGACTTGAGCTCCATCGCGTCGTACTGCGGATTCGCGCTGTGCAAGGTGAAGAAGTAGATCTGGCCTACGGGGCTCCAGTCTGTGCCCATTTGGGGCATGACCCCGGCAGGCAAGGTAACTTGCGAGAGCCGTTCGAGGACCCTCTCTCGGTCCCAAGCGTTTTCTTCCTCATCATCGAAAATCAGCTTCAGGTCCGATAACCCGAAGAGAGAGAACGAGCGCAAATGCGTGACGTGGGGAATGCCGTTCATGACGATTTCGAGCGGAATCGTGACCTGCTGCTCGATCTGTTCCGCGGAAATTCCCGGCCACTGGGTGATAATCTCCACGTAATTATCCGCTACGTCCGGGTAGGCCTCGACGGGAAGCTGATGGAACGAAATGGCGCCCCAAACAAATAAAAGGAGCGCCCCCGCAAGAACCAGAAAGCGGTTCTCGAGAGCGAAATCGACAAGCTTGCGAATCATTTACTGGTCCACCGCGTTCTGGAACACGAGCGCATCCTTAAGAACTTGCGCACCCGGCTTGATGCCCGAGAGAACTTCCTGCATGTTTCCGGGAAGCGTGCTTCCGGCGACGATCTCGACGCGTTGAAACTTATTCCCGCCTGCGGGCACGAAGACCGAATCGCGGTCGTGCAGATGCAGGATCGCGGTTGTGGGAATTGATGTGTGAACCTCCGTCTTCTGGCCGCGAAAGGTGGCCGTGGCAAACATACCGAGACGCATCGTGCCGGGATTGTGCACTTCGATGCGCACCTTGGCCGTGCGAATATTCGGATCAAGAATCGCGCCGATATTGCTGATCCTGCCCTGGAAGGCCTGGTCCGGATAGGCATTCAAACGGATTTCGGCGCTGTCCGCGAGGCGTACGTCGGAGAGCTCATTTTCGTGAACATCGCAGACAATCCAGACCTGGGACAGGTCCGAAATCGTGAACGGGTTCGGGCCTAAGGCCTGCACGCCCGCGGCATTCGTAACCTCCTGGTCGGTGATCACGCCCGAGACGGGCGCGTAAATATCCACGACGCCGTTCGGCTTATCGGGATCGTTGCCGAGCAGCCGCAGATGCTCCGCCGTCGTTGCAACATCAACTTTGGCCTTGTCCTCGGCGTCCTGGGCGATTTGCAGATCGCTCATCGACATTGCGCCGTGGCCGTACAGATCCTTGGCCCGGTCAAGTTGCGAGCTGGCCAGGGTCTCGTCGGCAATCGCCTTCTGATAGTCCGAATAAGCTCCGGAGACGTCGCCGCTCCGAACCGTCAGAAGCAACTGGCCCTTCTGCACCGTATCGCCCAGGCGCGCGTGGATGTCCACGACCCGGCCGGAGGCCAGCGAAATCACCGGCACGTTCCGGGAAATATCCGGGGCCACAACCCCGGTTACGACCAACTCCGCCCTGGAATTGTAGGCAGCCGCCGTCGCTAGCGGAAACTGCTCCGGATGATCGACCGCGATCAGATCCGCGTTCTGCTCGGGCTCGACCTGAGCCGGCGGTGGCGCCTCCGCTGCGAAATCCTCTTTGCCGCCGCCACAGCCCCCGAAAACGAGCGCGGCGGCAAAGGCCAGAGCAAATGCTCGATACTCCGCGTGTCTCATTCGACGACCTCACCTCTGATTGCAGATTTAGTTTAAACGGATCCGCCATCCGCGATATGTGCAGCCTTGCGGTCGCGTGCGCCTGGTTCCGCAAACCTACCGCGCAGACGCAGAGAGCAGGCTTACGGTTCGAAGAGGCGAGCGCTTACGAGCGGAGGGCTGCAGAAGGAGGTGCGCGTCCTGCGTGGAAAATGAGGAAAGGATTGACCAGAAAACCGGTACTCGAAAACGGAAGCGAACCTGGCGTCGATCGATCATGCAGAAGGCCCTTTGCTTCCTGCCAAATCCCTCGTCCCGACTGCGAGGGAATGCCGACAAACTCCGCCGCCTGATAGGAGGTGGAAGCCCACTTCGTCTTGGATTCGTTGAACGCTTCGGGAAACGCAGCAGGCTCGGCTCGCGAAAAACCGCCATGCCCATTATTGAGGAGAACGGCTACAGGCCGGTTGAACCACGCGGTCGCCAGCACTAGGTCAACGGCGTGGTCGCCATTGACGTCTCGCGCCTCGATCTGCAGGCCACCTGCAGGCGCGACCAGTTGGATGGATTGCCGCCCGAGGGCGGAGAGTTGCAGCTGAATCCAGTAATCAGCCGTGCCGGAACTGTTTGACCCAGCTTGAATACTGGCCAAGTCGGGACGAAAATCGCCGTCGAAATCGGCAATTGCAAACTGTGGCCCCAGCCCGACCGACGGAACGGGCCCGCTCTGCGGAGGATCTGCCGCGCGTGCCCTGCTGCTTCCCGCGATGCCCAGCAGCAACACCAACGAGAACCACAAAAACAAATTACGCGGGGGCCACCTGCGGCCGCTGGGGCTCCCGGCAAGTTCGCTGGTGAGATCGGCCATGACGCGCGTTCGCCTACTGGTGCTACAGGTCAGCATAGCGTTTCAATCTGCCGCACGGAACAGGAAAAATCCTCCGGCGCGACACATTCGTAATCACATAAGGCGCCAACGGAACACGGAAGCCCGTTGCCTGGCATGTGGATGAGCTGTGTTCGCGCAACGCTCAGGCTTTGAGAATCGCCTGCACGTATGCGGGCTTGAGCGGAAGGCGCCGCGCAATCTTCCCGGTCGCGTCAAAGAGCGCCGCGGCGATCGCCGGCGCGGCCAGGGCGTTCGCCGCTTCCGATCCGCCGCCGTAGCTGCCGACCTCCGGCCGGTTCAGGAGCACGACTTTGATCTCCGGAATATCGGCCATCTTCAGGATCGGATACGTCCGCCAGTCGCGGTTGGTGATCCCGCTCTCGTCGAACGTGGCCTCCTCCAGCAGCGCGTGGCTAATCCCCATCACCGCTCCGCCTTCCACCTGCCGCTTCATCTGCATCGGGTTGACGACAATGCCGGGGTCCACCGCGATCGTGTACTTCTCGACCACGATCGCGCCCGTGCTGGGCGTAACGGCGATCTGGCACACGCATGCCCAATACGTTCCCGAGCGGAACATCACCGACACACCCCGGCCGCGCACCGCCGTAGCGCCGGTGGACACGGGATTGGCCTGCGGCGAGGGGCGCGTCTCCCAGCCCGACGCTTCGCGGACAGCCTTAAGCACGCCGATCACGCGCTCTTCCTTGGCCTGGTCGATGCGGAACTGGATGGCGTCGGCGCCGGCGAGCGCCGCCGCTTCGCTGATGGCCGCCTCGCGCGGGTAATTCTGCTGGAACTGGCCCGGCGTTCGCATGCTGTGATCGCGCAGTCCGATGGCGAGCGGCGAGGCCTGCTGGCCAACCTGGAACGTGCCGTGGCCGCGCTCTATCAGATTCGCGACGCGGTCGTACACCCAAGGGTCGGAGTTTCTGTTTGTCGTCAAGGCAAACGAGCCGGGAGGCGCTGTCACAGCAGGAGCCGCCATCGTCGGCAGGCCTGCGATCAACGCGCCGACCGGCCGGTCGTCTTGCCCCGCAGGCATGTAATGGTCGATTTGATACGCGATGATCTTGCCGCGGGCGTCCAGACCGATTTCGACGTCCGCGAACGCCGCGGGCGACTGCGTGGACCACTGGAAGTCCTCGGGGCGCATCCACTGCACGCGCACCGGCTTGCCGACGGCCTTCGACAGGATCACGGCTTCGTCTTCCGCGCCGGAGTTCCCGCCGTTCGATCTGCCGTAGTGGCCGGGGCCGGCGAACGTGTGCACGACGACCTGATTGAGCGTGATACCGAGCATCTGCGCGATTTCGCCGCGAAGCGCCTGCGGATTCTGGTTATGCGCGTAAACGTGCACCATCCCGTCCGGGCGGACATCGCCAACGGCCATCGTCGGTCCCAGCGGCGCGTGCTTCATGAACGAAAACTCGTACGTGGCGGAAAGCTTCTTCGCGGCCGTCGCCAGCACGGGCGCCACTTCACCTGTCGTCTTGTCGCTCTTGATGACGGGCGTAGCCTTCCAGTCGGCGCTTTGTCTCAGGTAGTCGAACAGATTGGCATTGCCGGGCAGCCCCTTCCAATCCGTCCACTTCGTGGCGGTGGCCACCTGTTGCGCGGCGCCGATGGCTTCCCACTCCGTGGGCGCAACCACTCCAACCAGGTTGCCCTTCACGACGACCTGCGCGTTCGGGAAGCGGGTCTTGTCCAATTCGCCGGCCGATACCAGCTTCGAGCCGAGCGTCTTCGGATGCACCATCCGCGCGTGCACCATGCCGGGCAGGCGCACGTCGGTCGCCCAGTTCTCGCGAGCCGTGACCTTGGACGTCGTGACGCTGTTCCGGTAGGACTTGCCGATGATGGTGTACTGACTGACCGGCTTCATGGGCGGGTCGCCTTCGACCCGCAATCCGCCGATGCTGGTTAGACTTCCGCTCACGGGGATCGTGAGCTTCAGTTGCTGACCCTTCACGAGATCTCCGTACGACATTTTTTTGCCGCCGCCCGAAACGATGCCGTCCTTCACGGAGAGCCCGCTCTTCGGAACGCCAAGCCGTTGCGACGCCAGGTCGAGCAGGGCCTGATAGGTGTAGGCCGCCGCTTTTCTGATGTTGGGCGTTCCACGGCCGAGAAAATCGAAGGCGCCGCTGCCGTCCGGCGTGCGATCGGTGTCGCCCATCACGACGGTGGTGATGGCCTCAAACGGCGCGCTCAACTCTTCGGCCACAATCTGCCGGTACGCCGTAAACGTCGAACTCTGCCCGAAATCGCTCTTGCCCGTGCGAATCAGGATGGTGTTGTCGGGGTGAATCTCAATCCACGAAGCGGGGAGCGTGGGGTCGAGTGTGTTGCTCGGGACGGCGGCGTTGAGCGGATTCTTCCAGGCGTCGACGCCAATAATGCTGAAGCCGACGAAGAGCGCGCCACCCGCTTTGACGAAATCGCGGCGCGTCAGAGTGGCAGACACGTTGACCGGTTTTTCGCTTGTGGTCGTCATCGCTTACCTCGCTTTCGCCATGACGGCGGCCGCGTGCTGCACCGCATCGATGATCGCGGTGTAGCTTCCGCAGCGGCATAGATGCGCCGATGGACCCGACGTGGTGAAGGCCTCTTTGATTTCCGCGACGGTCGGCGTCGCGACGCGCTCGAGCAGCTCGGTGGCCTTGATCATCATGCCGTTCTGGCAGAAGCCGCACAAAGGCGTCTGCTCCTCGATCCAGGCCTGCTGAATGGGGTGAAGAGTCTTCGCAGCTTCGGCCGCCGACAGGCCCTTCTGCTGCGCCCACCTCGCGGGCAGCCCTTCGAGCGTCGTGACCTGCTTGCCGGCCGCAGCCGAGACAGGCGTTATGCACGAGCGGATTTCCTTGCCCTCGAGCAGAACCGAACAGGCCCCGCACTGCGAGAGCCCGCAGCCGAATTGCGGTCCAGACAGCTCGAGTTCGTTTCGCAGGGCGTAGAGCAGCGGGGTGTCGTTGGGCGCTTGGATATCGCGCCGAACTCCATTAACGATGATCGTCACCATGGCAACTCCTTCCGGTGGTGCCGCCGAATTTAGGCTCATTCTATCAAAAAAACCATGGCCGGAATCACCAAAACGCAGCAACCGAGGAACACAGCTTCTGCCAACCGAAGAGATACCGCGTGGAACGATCGAATCTCGTCGGACCCGTCCGCTGTAGCAAATAGCGGCAAAAATCTGTTTACGTGGTTTTACGGCGCACTAGAGCGGACCGCCCGGTGAGTTGATTTCGTGTTGACCGCCAGAATCAGATGTTCGCAGTTGATTCGAGCCCGGCGCCGCGCATTCGGCCCGCCACAATCTTAAATCGTTGCGAAACTGATGCAGTCTGCTTGCGGCACTCGGATTTTTGCAGTCTGGGTCATCTTCCCGGTGTTGCCGTCTACCGCGAACGTCGCGACATCGTTCGACTGCGAATTACAGACGAAGAAATATGTGCCGGAGGGCTCGAAGTTCATTTCGCGCGGCCCCTGGCCGCCGGTCTTTTCGATATCGACCAGAGTCAAGCGGCCCGAGCCTTCATCGATGCCATAGATCGCGATGCTGTCGTCACCGCGGTTGGCGGCATAGATGAACTTCGAATTCGGATGCATCCGTAGATCGGAAGGCGCAACCCGCGGCCCGCTATAGCCCTCCGGAATCGTGGCAATGGTTTGAACGGGCTTCACATCACCCGTATTCGAATCGAAATAGAACGACGAAACGCTGGCTTCCCGCTCATTCGTCATGAAGAAATAGGGCGCGCGTGGATGCACGGCGAAGTGCCGCGGAGCCTTTCCTTTCGGCGTGGCAAAGGATTTCCCCTCGAGCGTGCGCGAACTTGGGCTGAACGGAAAGACGTAGATATGGTCGTATCCGTTATCGGACGCAATCACCCAGCGTTGCGTGCGATCGAAAGTCACACAATGGCATGCGGCTCCCGGGCCGGGGTCCGTGGAGGGCCGCCGCGCGAATACGGAGACATCAACGGCCGGTTCCAGCGAGCCATCGGGCTTCACGGGAAACAGCGCCACGGTTGCGTCGTCGGTCGGATTCTCGATCACCGGCACGCCATCTCTCCTCGCGATGGTAACAATCCTCGAGGTGGAGGCCCCGTGATTCCCCACGACAACTCGCGAGTTCGTCTTGTCGATGATTACGGATGCGGGATTCGCTCCCATCGAAGGCTGCGTGTTCAGGTGCTTGAGCGAACCGGTTTTCGGGTCGATGGCGAATGCCACGATGCCGCCACCCGCGCCCGCAACACCTCCAAGTGACGAAGTTACGTCGACGGAATACAGAAAGCGGCCGTCGGCGGAGGCGCACATTCCATCGCAGTACAGCTTGTCGAATTCGTCGCCCGTCTTGCTGACCTCGGTCAGCGATCCATCGGACATATTAACGCTGTAAGCAGTCATACCACCTCCGCCACCCTGACCGAAACCTGGCCCTGTCGTGTGACGGCCGACGTAAGCCATCAAGGCCGTCGGCTTGCCTGACGGCCTTTGAAATGCGCCAAGCCGGGCGCTGGCCAGCGCTACTCCGGAGACGGCAAGAAACTCGCGACGGGTTGTTTTTTGACCCATTTGACCCACTGGTTTGCCTCCTTCGACCAACTCAGTAGAATTCCCCTGCCGACTCGTTGCACCGTATTGTTCTCATGGGTGGTGAAGTCAACCGGAATTTCCGTTTTGGCCTCCCGGACGGCACCCTTATACATCCGAGGCCTCTCCGAGTAAACACCGATTGTTCGTCGTCGCATCATTTTCCACCTCGCGAGTGCGGAATCCGAACTCGTGCCGATGAGTGCGCGGAATTGACTTCTGGAATACGCTAGAATTGGAACCGGAGGAGTGGCCGAGCGGTTGAAGGCGGCGGTCTTGAAAACCGTTAGACCCGGAAGGGTCTCGGGGGTTCAAATCCCTCCTCCTCCGCCATTCCGTCGCGGCTTAGCATCGGCCCCGCTTTCGGCTATAATCGCGCGCCATGCCGCGCGCCACAGTTAAGCCTTCTAAGAAGTCTTCCAAGACACCGCCGGCATTCAAGTCGCCGCATTACATCGCCGTGGAGGGTCCGCTCCGCGTCGGCAAATCCACGCTGACGCGCTTTCTCGCCGACCGCATGCACGCGCGCCGCGTCCTAGACTGCGAAGACAATCCCTTCCTCGCCGATTTCTACCGCGAGAAGCCCGGCTCCACGTTTCGCACGCAGATGTATTTCCTGAGCGAGCGCTATCAGCGCCTGCGCGACGCGCTGGCGAGCGACGCGCCGGGCAGCGCCTTGGTGGCCGACTTCCTCTTTGAGAAGGACAAGGTCTTCGCGTACCTCAATCTCGACAACGAAGAGTTGAAGCTTTACGAGCGCTACTTTGAGCGCTTCGCGGCCGAACTGCCCGTGCCCGAGCTGGTCATCTATTTGCAAGCGACGCCAGAGGTTCTTCGCGAACGTATCGCCAGAAAAGCTGCGCCCGGCGAGTCGCACATTTCGCAGGAGTATCTCGAAGAGGTCATCCGCGCGTACGAGCATTTCTTCTTCCGCTACTCGGCCTCCGCCCTGCTCGTCGTCAACACCTCGGAGATCGACTTCGTGAATCGCAACGCCGACCTGCAGCAGCTCTTGCGCCGGATCGAAGAGCCCGTCAAGGGAACGCAGTACTTCCTCCCGCTCGGTACCGGTTGAGCGCGCGGCGTGGCGTCGCGCCGCGGCATCCCGACAGTTTGCCTGGCAGGCCGCCTCGGCTATCCTTTCTGAGGGGATCCTATGGATCGCGCCAATGTCGTCATCATCGGCGGCGGAGTTGTCGGCTGCGCAATCGCCTGTGAAATCGCCGCGCGCCACAGCGACGTCTTCCTGCTGGAGAAGTTGCCGAAGCTCGGTATGGCCACGAGCTCGCGCAACAGCGGCGTGATCCATTCCGGCATCTACTATCCGCCCGGCTCGCTGAAGGCGCGGCTCTGCGTCGCAGGCAATCGCCTGACCAAGGAGTTCTGCGCGGCGCACGGCGTGCCGCACCGCAATTGCGGTAAGCTCGTCGCCGCCTCACATGAATCCGAGATTGCCGCGCTGGAAAAGCTCGCGGCGAACGGGCGCGCGAACGGCGTGGAAGGCTTGCGTTTGGTCGGCCGCGAACGGATTCACGAGCTCGAGCCTCACGTCGCCGCCGTCGCGGCGCTGGAGGTGCGGTCGACCGGCATCGTCTCCGCCGAGGACCTGGTCAAGACCTACGCGCGCGTCGCCGCCGAGCGCGGCGCGAGCATCCTCAACGACGCGCGAGTCGTGGGCCTTGAACCGTGCGGCGATGCCGTTGCCGTGAGCGTGGAAATGGGCGACCCTGCCGAGCCTGGCAGCCTCGCGCGGGAAACCGTCGAGGCGCGTTGCGTCGTGAATGCCGCAGGACTCTATGCCGACGAGGTCGCGGCGCTGCTGGGCAACACGAGCTACCGCATTTATCCGGTGCGAGGAGAGTATGCCGAAGTCGTGCGCGCCAGAGCCGATTTGGTGAACAATCTGGTCTATCCGCTGCCGCACGCCGACGGGCTGAGTTTGGGCGTGCATCTGACGCGAACGTTGTGGGGAACGGTGCTGGTGGGACCGACGGCGAGCTACGTCGCCGAAAAAACGGACTACGAGCGCGACCGATTGCCGCTCGAAGATTTTTGGCGCAGCGCGCTCACGTTGTTACCGGAGCTGAAGCTCGAAGATTTGCGGCTGGCCTATTCGGGGCTGCGGCCGAAACTCGTTCCGCCAGGCGGTCACGGCATCGCCGACTTCGTGATCGCGCGCGACGCCGGCTTTCCTCGCGCGATTCACCTGGTCGGCATCGAATCCCCAGGCCTTACCGCCGCTCTCGCGATCGCCCAGCAAGTGGCGCCGCTGGTGGCGGAGACACTCGCCTAATCCGCGCGGCGCTCAGGCGGCCTTGGCCGCGCCACCCTTCAGAAGATCTAGCGCCTTGCGAATGACGGGGTCATCGAGCGCCGGCTGCTTCACCACCGGCGGCGGAGGAGCCGCTTCATCCGTGTCCGCGTTCAGATCGGACGACAGGAGGACCTGGACGGTCGGCGGAACGCCATCCACGATGATGGCCTTGCCGGAAGGCGTGTAGTAGTAAGCGACGGTGAGAATCAGGGCAGCGCCGTCATCGAGCGGTATCATTTTTTGCTCGGCCGCGCTGCCGAAGGTGCGCCCACCGACCAAGTCCGCGCGATGGTTATCGCCAAGCGCCGCGGCCAGAACTTCAGCGCCGCCGGAGGTGCTGTCCGAGATGAGCACTTCAACCGGCGCGCGCCAGACAACCTTGTCCGGGGCGGCGTTAAATTCCTGGCGCGAAACTGTCTGACCGCTCAGAACCGACAAGGTCCCGGAAGGCACGAAAAGCTGCGCCGCGCTGATTCCTTCGGAAACCGGCCCGGTGGCGCAGTCGCGGAGGTCGAGGACCAGCTTGCGCATGCCCTGCTTATCAAACTGCTGAAGTTTGTCACGCAATTCAGCCGCGACTCCGGCGCCCAGGGCAGGAAGCCGCAAGTAAGCCACGTCGTCGATCTTGTCGGCCAAAATGTGGGGCGTTGAAAGTATGCCGCGCGGCAGATCCACATTTTCAGGTTCGGTGCGGCCACGGCGCACTACGGCGGCCTTCACGGTGGTGCCCGGCGCGCCATTGAGCAGCGCATTCGCCTGGACCACGGACATGTCGCGCGTCGTAAAACCGGCAATCGCTTCCAGAATGTCTCCGCTGCGCAATCCGGCCTTCTCGGCGGGGCTATCGGGGAGCACCGAAACCACGATGGTATAGCCAAAGCGCTTGGCCAAAACGGCTCCTACTTCGCCGCGCCCCTGGGCTTTTTGCTTGTCCTTGTAATCGGCGTATTCGCGGGGGCTCATGTAGCCGGAGTAGGGGTCCAAGGACTCGAGCAAGCCGTGCAGCGCCCCGGCGGTCACGACGGAAAGGTTCGGCTCGTCGACGTAGTCTTCCTGGACGTGCTGCAACACTTCGCCATAAACGGTCAGGGAGCGGTAGGTCTTGTCGTCGTCCGTCTTGCCGAGCAAGTAGCCCAGCCCGACGTAGGAAAACACCAACAGAGAGAGGGATACGACGGCGGCTTTGGTCAGACGGCTCATAGGTTTCTCCCGGCGCAAATAGCCGGTCGATAGGCTAAACGTCGGCCGTCACCCGGCAGGGTCCTTGACTGCACAGTTTGGATTATACCATGCGCGGGAAAGGTTGGCCTGATTGGAAGGAGGCTGGGCGTCATCCTGCCACGAGGCGCTTCGGGCGGGACCGCTGGGTAACAATAAGTCGGCACCCCTACCCCCCCTGTTTTTGCAACAATTTGATTCGATGGGAGTTTCTCTGCAAGGTCGGTCAACAGTGTGATTCTGCGAGGTTTTAAGTCGAATGTTTCCAAATTGTTTCGTCGATGCGTGGCGCAGATGAGGATTTGCGGTTTCGACGAGGCTGCGAGAAGGGAGGCTTCGCGCGCGAACATGTAATATCATAACATGTCTGTCAATAAGGAGCGGCGTTTACTTAGGAGTATTCGAACGGCGTGGCGGCGATTCGAACGACTGGAGTGAGAGGAATCTCCCCTTGCCTCCCGCGAACATAGGTGGCCGTAATTGCAACTCCGCGTGAAGGTGATCACCCGTCGGGAAGTCAAAACCCGCACCCTCGAAACCGAAGGGTGCGGCACCCAAACCGTCCCTGCCCATTAAGCGTCCGCCCCCCGGTCCGATTCGAACGACTGAAGCGAGAGGCATCCCACCCTTGCCTGCGGCAAGGATGGGGCACCCTACAGATCAAAACAGATGAAATCATGGCGCTTCGGCGCGAGTTTCCTGCGTTTGGTCAAGGATGCGGCCATCGAAGAGATGAATCGTGCGTTCGGCGCAGTGAGCGTAGTGGGCGTCGTGCGTAACCATGCAGATCGTTGAACCCGCGCGATGGAGATCGCGCAGGAGTTCCATGACGGCCTCGCCGCTCTTTGAGTCGAGATTGCCGGTGGGTTCATCGGCCAGCAGGATGAGGGGGTCGCCCGCAAGCGCGCGGGCGACGGCCACGCGCTGCTGCTGGCCGCCGGAAAGCTGCGCGGGATAGTGGCGCATGCGGTGCGCCAGGCCGACGCGCTGCAGCACCTGCTGGACCTGCCGTTTACGGTCGGCCGCGGTCGTGCCGCGGTAGGTGAGCGGCAACTCGACGTTTTCGTAGACGGTGAGGTCGCCGATCAGGTTGAAGGCCTGGAAGATGAAACTGATCTCGCAGTTGCGGATACGGGTGCGCTCGCCCGCGGGCAGGCTGGCGACGGGCTTGCCGTCCAGCCAGTAGCTGCCGGAGGTGGGCGAATCGAGCAGGCCGAGAATCGAGAGCAGCGTGGATTTGCCGCAACCGGATGGTCCGGCGATCGAAGTGTATTCTCCCCTGCGGATTTCGAGGCAGACTTCGGACAGGGCTCGCGTTTCGAGCTCCTCGGTGTGGAATATTTTGGTGACGCCTTCGAGGCGGATCAGCGGGTCGCTTGTTGCCATCGTGCGATTTCTCTCTTCTCTCTAGCGCAGGCGGACGCGATCGGCGCTATCCCAGGCGGACATGTCGGACAGGATGACTTTGTCGCCGACGTTCAGCCCCTGCAGCACTTCGACGGTATTGAGCGAGTCGCGCCCCAGCTTCACGCTGACGCGCACGGCCTCGGAATCGCCGGCAACGAGCTTGAACATTCCGATGGTCGCACCGGTCTGGCCGTTTACCGGGCGGCCTACATAAAGGATGCCGGGCACGCGCTCGATCTCGATGGTGCCGTCCACGCTCAGATCGGGACGCGCGCCGGGCGGCTGCGAGCCGTCGAAGGCGACGTCCACAGCGACGGTGCCGTTCACCACCGCGGCGTCCACGCGCGTGACGTGTCCGGCGACGATGCCGTTATGCGTGTCGATGGACGCCTTTTGCCCGATGGCCACGTCCTTGGCTTGCGTCTCGGGAATCTGGATGGTGGCCTTGAGGCGCGAGGGATCGGCGACGCGGACGAGGTTGGTTCC
>Ga0210394_10006457_pt1 | contig 12705 bp, 8 predicted proteins | sample IncBWC12MmetaG_FD_160121 | JGI IMG/M metagenome (GOLD analysis project Ga0210394, IMG submission 160121) | Forest soil microbial communities from Barre Woods Harvard Forest LTER site, Petersham, Massachusetts, United States - Inc-BW-C-12-M | ecosystem: Environmental > Terrestrial > Soil >... | reverse complement strand
GTTTTGTCGAGCGGCTCGATCGCGAGTGCGGAGGGATTCGCCGCGCGCAGGCTGATCCCGCAGGAAACGCTGCCAACGTACTGCAGTTGAAGGTGGACGGGCCGGGCGGCGCGGTGCAGGGCGTGGATGAGGACGAGAGCTACCGATTGACCATAACGCCGCAATCCGCTCTGCTGACCGCTGTGACTGATGTGGGCGCGATGCATGGAATGGAGACCCTTCTGCAACTGATCACCACGCAGAATGGCGCGTGTCAATTGCCGGCGGTCACCATTGACGATGCTCCGCGCTTTCGCTGGCGCGGATTCATGCTTGACGTCAGCCGACACTTCGAGACTGTCGATGTGATCAAGCGGACGATCGATGGAATGACGGTTGCCAAGCTCAACGTTTTTCATTGGCACCTGAGCGACGACCAAGGGTTCCGCGCAGAGAGCAAGAAGTTCCCGCGCTTCACTGAGGCGGCCTCAAACGGCATGTTCTACACCCAGGAGCAGATGCGCGAAGTAGTGGCGTACGCTCGCGCCCGCGGGATCCGCGTCGTACCCGAGTTCGACATGCCTGGCCACACATCCAGCTGGCTGCTCGCGTATCCGGAGATCGGAGCGGGCGAAGACATTCGCGCATTGCCAACGGTGTTTGGAATCCCGCAAGCAGAACTAGACCCAAGCAATGAGAAGACCTTCAAGTTCCTCGAGACATTCATAGGCGAGATGTCGGAGATATTTCCCGACACCTTCTTCCACATTGGCGGCGACGAAACAGCGGGAAAGGGCTGGCTCGAGAATCCGCGCATAGTGGAGTTCATGAAGAAGCAGGATCTCAAGACACCGGCGGATCTCCAGGCCTACTTCAATCGCCGCTTGCTGGCGATTCTTGCCAGGCACGGCAAGAAGATGATGGGTTGGGACGAGATTCTGAGCCCCGCGCTGCCCAAAGACATCTTGATTCAGAGCTGGCGCGGCGGAGCATCGCTCTCTCAGGGGGCGGAACAGGGATTCGAAGGAATCCTTTCGGCTCCGTACTATCTGGATGCACAGAAGACAGCGGCGGAGATGTTTCTTGCCGATCCCCTGCCTGTTGAGACAAAGTTGACCGCGGATCAGCAGAGACTCATCCTGGGCGGGGAAGTGTGCATGTGGGGCGAACAAATCTATCCCGAGACCGTAGACTCGCGCGTTTGGCCACGCACGATCGCGACCGCGGAGCGCTTCTGGTCGCCGCAGGCCGATCGCGATGTGCCCGACATGTACCGGCGTCTTCGCTTCACCTCCTTGGAACTGGAGAACATTGGACTGACACACATTTCCGGGCCGGAGAAGCTGCGCCGCAACCTTTCGGGATCAGCCCATCCCGAGGCACTCGATGTGATGGCTTCGGTGATTGAGCCAGCCAGCTTCAGCGATCGTTACCAGGGCCAGCATACCGACGCTCTGAGCTCGCTTGATCGCCTTGTCGATGCGGTTGTTCCCGACCCGGTTTCGCGCCAGCAGATCGCACGCGAAATCGAAGAGGCCTTGACGCCGGGGCAAACCGGCGATGCGATGGTTACAGAAATGCAACTGCGCAAGCGCTTCATGGCATGGCAAGAAGCGGCGCCTCAGGTTGAGGCAATGGCGCAATATTCGCCGCGGCTTTCCGACTTGCAGACAAGAGCGATGCAACTGGGAGAATTGGGAACGATGGGGCTTGAGGCCCTTGCGTATCTGGAAGAACACACAAGCGCGCCGGCCGGGTGGAAGGATGCCCAGATGGCAACCATTTCGGTTGCGGAGAAGCCGTCCGCACTGGTGCGGTTCGTGTTTCTGCCAGCACTGCGAAAACTAGTGGACGCAGCAGCAACGACCGCAGATCGACCCTGAACCGAAGGCGTGGTCTTGGTCGAAGAACTGTTCCGATCAGGTCAAGGTTTCGACGAGTCCGTTCATTCGCCCTTCCTGCCGCTCGATTGATTCAACCAATTTGAACTGTGCTCGGCAGCGATCGAGATTGTGCCCTTCGCGATGAACTTTGTAATAGATGTCGCCGCTCAGGTAATCGGAGAGAAAGCGAAGGCCGTTTTCGAACGTGATGAGCTTACCCGAAAATGCCAGAAACTGCTTCTCGCGTGCGGCAAGCAGACCGCCGGCTGTCTCAAGGTAACCGCGCACAAGGGCCTCGAAGACAGGGAACTGCAGTTCAATACGCGACAGATCGCGTTCGTCCTCCGCGGCTGAACTGGCCATGGAACGCACCATGTCGCCAAAATCGTACAAGGCCAGCCCAGGCATCACAGTGTCGAGATCGATGACGCAGAGGCCTTCACCTGTGACGTCATCGAGCAGGACATTACTGCTTTTCGTGTCGTTGTGCGCGATGCGCTCCGGCAGGTCCGCTTCGAGCAGCACAGACGTCATGGCCTTTCGCGCAATCGCAGAAGCAATTTCAGAGCCGGCGAATTGAACGCGGTTCGCATCATCGGATTCAATCGTCTTCTCCAACGCCTCAAACCGCTTGGCGGTGTTATGAAAGTCGGGGATCGTGTCGTTCAGTTGCGGTGCAGGCAGGCTTGCAAGCTGTTGTTGAAATCTTCCGAACGCGGCGGCTATATGAAAGGCCTGATGCGGAAACTCAATCCGATCCAGGGTCTGCGCGCCCTCGATGAACGGCATCATCCGCCAACAGCCGCCATTCGCCTCCATGTAAAACGAGCGGTCGTCCTTCGAAGGAATGAGAGCGAGCACACGTCGATCGTGATCCGGCGCTTCCGCAACCTGGCGTGCGATGTGCGATGTAACGCGCTCCACGTTTTGCATTAACGCCGCGGGGTCCGTGAATACGCGGGTGTTGATACGCTGCAGCAGATAGCTCCGATTGGAGCCACCCTCGCGAAACACGACGCGATAAGAATCGTTGATGTGTCCTGAGCCGAAGGGTGCGGCACCGAGGAATTCGCCGGCGGCTTGAAAGCTCTGAGCCGCCGCGTCCGCTTCGCAGGGCCTTATCATGACCACAGCTGCGCTGAATATCGGCCCGCTGCAATTAGGCGGCCAATGCTGTCGACAACGCGAGGCCTATCTTCCCGGTAGGTGACGCCGAACCATGAGTCGGAGGATCGCAGAACTTTGACGCGCGCCTGACCCGACGCTACCAGCTCATTCACTGCGGACGGAATATAGCTCTCGGTCTTTAGCTCTGTGCCGCTACGCTCAAGAAAGCGATGAAAAACGTCGCGCAGTTGGTCAAAGACAGTCGGCGTGAATCCCCACATGTTCATTGAGACCGCTTCGTCGCCTGTCAGCATCGTCACTTTCCCGGATGAGTCGGTATTCTTCGCATGCTCGCCATCGCGCTCAATGCTGGTGAGTTCTTCCACGGTCTCAAGGTAACCTCGGCTGTCGACGCGGCACACGCCTCGCGCTACCGAGCCGAAATCCGAAAGCGTGTTGCGGAGAATGAAACCTACCATGGAGTAGTCTGGAGAGCCTGACTGCAAATGCTGGGACAACACCCGATAACTTTCGGCGCCGTAAAAATCGTCAGCATTGATCACTGCAAATGGCTCATGGATGACGTCTTCGGCCATGAGCACCGCCTGTGTCGTTCCCCACGGCTTGGTGCGGCCTTGCGGAATCGAGAATCCAGCGGGGAGGGTCTCGAGTTCCTGGAAGACATACTCGACGGGCGCCCGTTTCTCAAATCGCGCGCCGACGGTATCTTTGAATGCCTGCTTAATGTCTTTGCGGATCACGAACACGAGCTTGCCGAAGCCGGCACGGAGCGCGTCATAGATCGAGTAGTCGATGATCGTCTCGCCCGAAGGTCCGACCGGGTCGATCTGTTTCAACCCGCCATAGCGGCTGCCCATTCCGGCGGCCATCACAAGAAGAGTAGGAGCTTGCATCGTCCTCATCCAATCAGTTGGAGTTGCATTGTCGATTACGGTGTAACTCGCGGGGCCATCTCCAGAGTGAGCACTTCGAATGGGGCCATCTTAAAATAGTGCGGTTGGCGCGCCGGGATCTCCAACGCGGGTTGATTCACGTCGGTTGCCCATGGGCTTCGCGCGACGTAGTTCTGCGCGGCGCCGTCGGGCAATTCGAAAGCATCCTGTAAGGTTAGCCGGATCGACTGCGGATGATCGCCGGGATTGCGCAGAACGAGAATTCCCTTGTCCGGAGACCAGGAAGCCCAGCCGTAGACCTCGAGCCACGCAGGGTCACCGCCGATCCAATGCGTGTCCTTCAACACCTCCGCATTGGTGCGCGACCACTTCGCGGCCTCAGCCAGACCGTCCCAGTTGCCCGCGGTCAGCAGAGAAGGAGTGATGTACATTTCCTGCAACTGGGTGCCGGTTCCAAAGTAAGAGCGAATTTCATTACGAAAGTCGTCCTGCGGATCCTTGTCGAGCTGGCGATGATGTTGCGCGTAGATCATGCCATGGAGCATGAGGGAATTGAGGGGATAAAGCGGCCCATTCTGCACTACATTCTGATAGGTCGCAGCGTCGCGATAGGTAATCCAGCGCTCGCGGTATGGTCCCACGCCGGCAATGGAGTCATCTTCGCCCCCTCGCCAGATGGAGTCGGCGTACATCAACCAGAAGGGCGATGGCCAGGTTCCCGTGGTCAGATTCACAAACAGGTCCGGCTTGGCTGCGCGTAACTCGCCGATAAGGTGGATGGCGGCCGAGAAGTCGCTGTCGAACTGGCTGCCTGGCACAACCGAATCGACGTTGCCTGTCCCATCGAACTTGAACTGGTTCACCCCATATTTCCGGATCATGTCCATACAGACATCGCGAAATGCGGCATAGTAGCGCGGTCCCGAGAGAGCGTAACCGCCGCTGACAATTTCAAAGCCCGCCGACTTTCCAAACGCAATGCGCTCCTGTTTCGGCTTGGAATAGCCGCCCCACGGCGACATCCAGACGCCCGGGGCTGCGCTATATTTCCCGGCCGCCTGCCTGACCGGATCAAAACCGTCTGGAAAACCACTGTTGAATTTCCACAACGACGCGTGATTGTCCCATCCATCGTCGAAGAGAAACGAATCCAGGCGCACACTGCGCTTCTGCGTCAGTTCCCGGCCGAAAAAGTTGACTCGATCGAGTGCGCCCGCCTGGTCGTACGCATCGAAGTAGCCCAGATCGTACCAGGAGTTGTAATGGAGAAAAGTACGATACTCATGCGCACGTTCCCGCTCGAGATAGGCGAGAAAGTCGCGGCGCATCTGCCCTTGCCGCGTAACCCCGATCACCGATGAATACGTGACCGACTGCCCGCCTCGTAGCGGAAGTTCACGATCCAGCCACGCTGTGGCCCGCCCCGCCGTCACGCGCGCCTTCGACAGCGGATGCTCAAAACCAAGGAAAAAGTTCCCCGCGACCATCGGTGAACCATCCACTGAGCCGACCACGCGCGCTTCGGCAAGAGGCGCGTCGATCAGTTGCACACGTTGAATTGAAACGTCCTGTTCTCCGGCTGTGAGCGTAAGAACCTGGCGAATATACGAAGACCCATCCAGGAGGACGAGCGACCATGTTGCCCGTAACGAATGGTCACTGGTTTCGAGCGGCACGTCGATCTGTTCCCCATGAACTCGTTCCGCCATGCGGGATGCTTCGGAATGCGGGATGAGTTCGCGTTGCAGCGGCTCCCCGGCGATTGACATATTCCCTGGGTTGCAAACTGCACCACCTTTCAGGAGCAGTCCGAAGGGAGCATCGACTGCCAAATCCGTACCGTGCAGGCGATCAGTTATCGACATCCCACTCAGCTTGCCTCCGGCTATGGACAAATTCACCCTTATAGCCCGGTTTTCGAGAACGAAATGGTCGCCCGGATGAGTCGCCGTGGCACGATCTCCAGAGCCCGATTGGCCCTGACAGCAAAGGGAAAACCCCATCGCCACCATAACTGCGACCTGTTCCAAGGCGAATCGGCCCCGTGCTTGTCGATGCATCCGTGTGCTCCTGGCCGGAAAGTAAAAGGGCGCAAACAGCAGAAGTGCCAGTGTAGCGCCTTGGGTTCGCTTTCTGCCTCAAACCTGTGGCCTTGCCCGTGTTTGACGACCCTGTCAGCGCCTTCCCGAGAATCACAAAGAGTTCGTGGCGCCTAAGGAGACTCCCGAGCGGGTTTAACGCCCCCTCAGCCGGTGGGTTTAGGCTCGCCGGAAGTGATGCTATCACTGCCGAGGGGTCGGTCAAAGTCGCACCATCGTACGGGTTTAGAAGGTGGGTAGCGGCCGCAATGCGGAACGCCGGTGGGCTGAAATCATCGCCATGCCGTTTACTCGTCTGGCCGATGAACGTGGCGACCCGCGCCTTACGAACATGGTAATGCTCGGAACTTTGCTGGAGGCTACAGGTGCGCTCTCGCAATCCCATGTCGATGCCGCATTGCGCAGCCTTGTGAAACAGGTACGCTGGCTGGTCCTTGACCGGTGCGCTCTGCAGCGTGGTCGTTCGCTATTCCAGGAATGGCACGAAGAGGCCTGCCATGCAGTCTGAAGATTCAGTCGTCTATTTCAATGGGCGGTTTGGGGCCCCTTTGCGACGCGCGCGTCGGGATTCTCACGCACGCCCTGCACTACGGAACGGGCGTCTTTGAGGGCATTCGCGCGTATTGGGATGAAACGCGCGAGGAGTTGTTCGGCTTGCGCGTTCTTGAGCACTTCGAGCGCCGGAAGCAAAATTGCGGACCCTTCGCATCTCTGTCCCTCTGAGCGCCGAAGAACTCTGCGCAATTGCAGTTGAACTACTACACAGAAACCAGTTGCGCGCCGACACATACATCCGCCCCATCGCATACAAATCCGCGGAACGGATCGGCGTTGCTCCGAACGATGAGGATGCGTTCGCCATTGTCGCTCTGCCGTTCGGGGAATACCTGCACATAGAAGAAGGTCTTCACGCCTGCGTGAGCTCGTGGCGCCGGATCGAGGATAACGCTATCCCCGCTCGCGACAAAATCTGCAGAGCGTATGTGAACAGTGTGCTCGCCACGGACGAGGCGCATCGCGGCGGATTCGACGAAGCAATCCTGCTGAACGAAAGCGGTCAGGTCGCGGAAGGTGCTACCTAACATCTTCATGATTCGTGACGGCAACTTGATTACGCCGCCTGTCTATAAAAACGTGTTGGAAGGCATCACCCTCGATGCGGTCATGCAGTTGGCGCACAGCGAACTGGGCATCAATGTTGTGGAGCGACCCCACCGATCGCAGCGAATTGTTGGTATGCGACGAATTGTTTTTCTCGGGAACTGCCGTGGGAATTGCTCCCATCGTCCGCGTGAATCATCGTCCCGTGTGCAATGGAACGATGGGCGCGGTCAGCCGCAGCATCAGCACGTTGTGTACTCTGATGCGGTTCACGGCCGCTTGCGGGGCTATTCGCATTGGTTGACGCCAGTGTACGAGGGGCATGGCAACCACGGTCAGAATTTGGTTTCAACTTCTGTGGCGGATAGCGGCTCTCTCAGGCCACAACGCATTCAAGCCTGTTTGATGAAGCTGAATTAATGAAAATCATGCGAGCGCATATCCGCGCTTGTGATGTCAACCTGCGTCAATCGCTGCGCCTTGATGTGAATCACGCCCTCCTGGTGCTGGAGGGGGCCTTCAACGAGGAGAAAGCGGCTCCGCGTGGCAACCACGCGGTTTTGTTCGAATACGTCAGGTGTCAGAATCACATTTGTAATGCCGGTTTCGTCTTCCATGGAGAGAAAGACGAATCCCTTAGCCGTTCCAGGCCTCTGCCGCGCAATTACGCAGCCGACAACGCGAACATACTGGCGGTTTGCGCAGTGGGTCAGGTCATCGGCAGTGAGCGTTCCCTGTTTGCGCAATGCCTCGCGACGATACACAAGTGGATGCGGCCCGGTGGTGAGTCCGGTTCCTGCGTAATCGGCTGTAAGTCGCTCGTCGTTTGTCATTTTCTTAAGTGGAGCGCGTTGTCCGCCCGGTGCGTTTGCCGCGCCACGCAGAAGCGGGCCAACCGGACGCCCCGCCTGCTCCACCTGCCAAAGCGCATCGCGGCGATGGTCAACGTCATCCAGCGAATTCATTGCGCCAATCCGCGCCAGCCCCACCAACTCTTTGCGGTTCATTGCCGGAACGCGCGACGCAAGATCCTCAACTGAGAGAAATGCTCCGTCCTGCAGGCGTGTGGCAAGCAGCGCTTCACCTGTCGATCGCCGCAGCCCTTTGGCGTAGTTCAGGCCAATACGCAACGACAGCGATCCATCTGCCTCTTCCTCCAGCGTGCACAGCCACTCGGAGCGCTGCACATCGATGGGCCGCACGCGGAGACCATGGCGCTGGGCATCCTTGATCAGCACCGCAGGCGCATAGAAGCCCATTGGCTGATTGTTGAGCAGACCGCAGGTGAATGCCGCAAGAAAATGCACCTTTAGATAAGCTGACGCGTATGCGATCAGCGCAAAGCTGGCCGCATGCGACTCGGGAAACCCGTACATCGCGAACGAACCGATGCCCTGCACAATGTTGTCCTGCGCCTCTTTCCCGATTCCGTTTTGCGTCATGCCCGCGCGCAGCCTGCCTTCGAGATCCTTCATGCGCTGCATTGAGCGCCGCATTCCGACAGCGCGGCGCAGTTCCTCGGCCTCGGCGCCCGTGAAGTTCGCCACAACCATCGCCATGCGCAGCAGTTGCTCCTGAAACAGCGGCACGCCCAACGTGCGTTTCAACACCGGTTCCAGCGATGGGTGCGGGTAACTCACCTCCTCCTTCTTCTGCCTTCGTCGCATGTAAGGATGCATCATCTTCCCCACAATAGGGCCCGGACGGATGATGGCCACCTGTACCACAAGGTCGTAAAAACGTGTAGGCGCGTTGTGCGGAATCGATGCCATCTGTGCGCGGCTCTCTACCTGGAACATGCCCACCGTATCCGCCTTGCGCAGCGTCTCGTACACAGCCGAATCTTCCGGCAACGCACCGAGGTCCACGTGTTTGCCGTAATGGCGCGGAATCAACTCGATCGAATCCTTGAGCACCGCCATCATGCCCAGGCCCAGCAAATCTACCTTGATCAGTCCGAGGTCGGCGCAATCTTCCTTGTCCCACTGCACTACCGTGCGTCCCGGCATGGAAGCACGTTCAAGAGGCACCACGCGATTCAGCATGCCCGCACAGATGACCATGCCGCCGGAGTGTTGGCCCAGATGCCGCGGCAGATCCTGCATGCGGAGGCATAGATCAAGATAGTGCGCAATGCGCGGGTGATTCACATCAAACCCTGCCTGTGCAAAGTGGCGCGCCATGGTGTCATTCACGCCGCGCCATTCCCAGTGGCCTACCAGCCCTGAGAGACGTGCAATCTGATCCTCCTCGAATCCGAGCGCCTTGCCCACCTCGCGCGCTGCTGATCGACTGCGATGACTGATGACGTTGGCCGTCATCGCAGACCCCAGCACGCCGTAACGTTCGTAGATATACTGAATCACCTGCTCGCGATGATCGCCGGATGGCAGATCAAGATCTATGTCGGGCCATTCACCGCGATTTTCGCTAAGGAACCGCTCGAACAAAAGCTCCATTCCCACGGGATCAACGGCGGTAATCTCGAGTGCGTAGCAGACAGCGGAATTTGCGGCCGAGCCGCGCCCCTGCACAAGAAATCCGTTCCACTGGCAATACCGAATGATGTCCCATACGATCAGAAAATAACCTGCGAATCCAAGCTTCTCGATCAGGGCAAGTTCATGCCTAACCTGCGCGCGGGCCTTATCGAGCAGTTGTCGTTTGGCCGGCGCGCCGTAGCGTTTACGCACGCCTTCCTCCACGCGCTTGGCCAGGAAGCTATCCATGGTTTCGCCGCTGGGTAGTGGATACTTGGGGAATTGGTAGCCAAGATTGTCGAGCGCGAATTCGAGGCGATCGCTGACGATGCGCGTGTTGGCGATTGCCTCCGGAACATCCCTGAAGAGCGCTGCCATCTGCCTCGCGCCACGCAGCGAACGCGCCGAGTTCACCGTCAGCAACCGCCCGGCACTGTCAAGCGTGGCGCCATGACGTATGGCGGTGAACACATCAAGCATTTCGCGATCCTTCTCTTCTGCATAACGCACGCCGTTGGTTGCAATCACCGGAAGTCGAAGAGAAGATGCAAGGCTGAGCAGGGACTGGTTCCGGCATTCCTCTTCACGGAGCTGATGCCGCTGTAGTTCCACGTAGACATGATTGCTGCCATAGATGCCTGCGAGCCGATCGAGGTGCTTGCGCGCTTCTTCTTCTCCGCCGGTTGCCAGTGCGGATGCCAGCGGTCCTTCGTCGCCGCCGGTGAGGCAGATCAGTCCCGCGGAAAATTCTTCCAGGTCGTCAAGCGTTGCCGCGCCCTCGGCTTTGGTGCTCTCGCGCATCTTGAAGCGTGTGATGAGCTGGCACAGATTCTGATATCCCGTTTGCGATGCACACAGCAGCACGATGCGTGGTGGATCGTTGGGTACTTGATGAGGAAGCCATGAAGCGGGCCTGAGCCGGCTCCCAAATGATGAGATCGCGATCTCTGCGCCAATGTGCGCCTTCAGTCCCTGGCGATTCGCAGCGGTATGAAATCGCGCCACCCCATACAAGCCATTGCGATCCGCCAGGGCCATTGCGCGCATCCCCAGTTCTCCAGCGCGCTCAATCAGCAAATCGGGCTGCGACGCACCTGCAAGAAAGCTGAAGGCACTGGCCGCATGCAGCTCAACGTATTCTTCAGATGAGGAACCGCTGTGATCAGTTGAGCTAATGTTAGTCATACATCGCTTCCAGTTGCCATTCCTTGCGAACTTGATCGCACACAAGCAGGCAGGCAACGCTCGACCCATCACTTCGCTCGGCCAGCACGTCCCATTCTTCAAGGTTCCATTCACCCGTCGACCACCAGCAGCCGCTCGTCCGCCAGGGCCCGAATGCGGCCGTGATCTCAAACAGGCTCATGCCATCACGAAAGGCCGTCGGCTGAAAATTGCGAACCGCCACGCACACCGGAACCGGTGGCCGCATGCGCCGCAACACCATGCGTTGGGTCAGTGGCTCATCGCACATCGTTCCTTCAATGGCCAGCGTTCCCAGCCGAAAGCTACCCGGCCGGTGCGTATCTTCCAGCATGGGCGCGCCTACACGATCCTCGCCGACCATCGCCTTGATGCGCGCCAGTGTTACATCCAGGCGCGAGGGCTCCGGTGTCTGCGGCGTAAACAATCCCAACTGCATAGTGTTGCAGTGTCCTGCTTCCGCACTCAGTTCGAAGGCAAGCACCGCGGCCTGTGGCGGATGCGCAGCAATCTCCAGTTGCAGCAGCTTCAACAGAAACTTCTGATCCGCGGAGGGTATTGCGGGACGCAGCACGCGCTCATGCACCTGGCCACCTTCCAGTTTCATGCGTGCGGTCAGCAGTGCCAGCGATAGCGCTCGATCAGCGGCGCGCGCCACCAGGCTGTCGATCATACGCGCGCCGATAAACAGGAGTGAATCCATCTGTTCGACTGGCGTCTCGAATTCGCAATACTCCTTCAGCGCGAACTCGGGCTCGAGAGGCTGAAACATGTGCGGAAGCTCGCCCAGCGTAGCGTCGCGCCATCCCCGTGCCTGTTGCCCCAAGCGCGTAATCAACTCCACTTCAGGGAGCGCTGCGAGTTCACCAAGGGTGCGGATGCCCCATGTGGCAAAGGTCTCGAGGTGTTCTTCCGCCAAATGCAGTGCGGTGATCGGCAACCTTGCCAGCGCCACTGCCTCCGCGCCTTCAGCAATCAGATGGAGACCACGCGATGCAGCCGCCTTCATGCGTGCTGTGTCAAAGTTCACGCTTACCGCAATCGACACACGGAATCCCGCCGATGCCAGTTCCGCCCGCAGCCTTTCCACCAACCTTGCTGGAGGCCCAAACAAGCGTTCGGTTCCTGCGATATCGAGCACAAACCCACATGCTTTGCCCTCGCTGACTTCTTCAATACGCGGTGAGAATCGCGCGGCGCATTCCAGCAGTACGGTTCTTGCATGGGCTTCCATCTCCAGCGATCGCGCCGGCAGCCGAAGCCCCTGTACACTCTCTGTGTCAAGCCGAGTCATGCCCAACGTTGCGCCTCTGCGGTAGGCGTGCGCGTTCATGGCGCAGACAAACTCATGGGGCGCGCGCCCCTCCAGCACAACCACAGGCTGGCTTTGCAGATCTGGGCGCAGGCGCAGCAAAGCCTGCGCGGGAAACTCCGCAGCTTGCACGCAGGCAAACAGCGTTGTCATGCGCGCCTCCCCGCTTCCCAGGCAGTGCCGGCAGACCATGTGGAGGCCGGCGGCTTGCGAATCCCGGGCCTGCCTGACGCAATTCCCGGCGCAAAGCGTTGGCGCCCACTTCGCACCTGGTAGGTAAAGCCGCGCAGGACCATTCCTCCAGTTATCTCCGAGCGCAAGGGGGCGCACTCGATTGCCAATGCCGCACTCGACTGTGCGTAGGCCAACCTGCCAAGCACAAGCAGGCTGCAGCGGGTGCGGTCGGCTGCCTGGCGATAGCGAAACCAGGTGGCCAGCGGGATGCGGCTGGCATGCTCCGGTGCCGTGTCCGCCAAGTCAATGACAATGGCCGCGAATCCTCCTGCCTGTAGCAGCAGATCGGTGGCGCGCAAGGCCTGATCCAGTCGTGTCCACGGGCGGGTCTTTCCTGATAATTTTTGGACTGCATCGCGGCAGCGAACCCAGAGAAGTTGCTTGAGGTTCACA
>Ga0210394_10006456_pt1 | contig 12706 bp, 9 predicted proteins | sample IncBWC12MmetaG_FD_160121 | JGI IMG/M metagenome (GOLD analysis project Ga0210394, IMG submission 160121) | Forest soil microbial communities from Barre Woods Harvard Forest LTER site, Petersham, Massachusetts, United States - Inc-BW-C-12-M | ecosystem: Environmental > Terrestrial > Soil >... | reverse complement strand
AGAACCGGGTCCCGTACCTGGCACGCCGGAGGCGCCGTCCTAGCGCTGCCCCACCGTGACGCGCTCGCCTGCACGCCCGAACTCGCCACCACCTCGGCCGGCCGGGCCGAGGGGCTGGGTGCGACCCCGATCGTGAACGTCCACGTCGTCTACGACCGCACCGTCACCGACCTGCCGTTCGCGGCCGCGGTCGGCTCACCGGTGCAGTGGTTCTTCGACCGGACGGCCACCTCCGGATTGCGACGGGGCCAGTACCGGCAGGGTCAGTACCTGGCGATCACTGTGTCGGCGGCGGACGACATAATCGACACGCCCAGCCGGGTGCTCCGCGACCTCTTCGTGGGCGAGCTTGCCCGGCTGCTGCCGCGAGCGGGCCGCGCCGAGGTCGTCGATGCCTTCGTCACCAGGGAGCGGCGCGCCACCTTTCGGCAGGCAGTCGGTTCCGCATCGCTACGTCCCGGATGCCGATCCGGGGTGGACGGAATCTGGCTGGCCGGCGCCTGGACAGCGACCGGTTGGCCCGACACGATGGAGAGTGCCGTGCTAAGTGGGATCAACGCGACAGACGACGTGCTCGGGGTCCGCCCCAGCAGATCGCGAGTGGCCGCATGAGTGAGCATCGCAGCGAGGAACGAGCGAGGAGCGGAGCGAATGCCGCGATGAGCGCTTGCGCGAAGAGCCAGGTGGCCGCATGAGTGAGCATCGCAGCGAGGAACGAGCGCGCAACGACGTGCGCTCCATCCTCGAAAGCGCCGGCGAGCTGGTGGCGCCGGCAATGCGGCGGGCCGTCGACGGCCTGGACGACCGGATGCGCCTGATCGCCAGCTACCAGCTCGGCTGGTGCGACAAACACGGCAACCCCACGCCACACGGCGGCGGCAAGGGCCTGCGCCCGACGATGGCGGTGCTCTCGGCGGTCGCTGGCGGCGGCTCGGCGGCCGACGGCGTTCCCGGTGCGGTGGCAGTCGAGCTGGTGCACAACTTCTCCCTGCTGCACGACGACGTGATGGACCGCGATCTGGAGCGCCGCCATCGCCCGACCGGCTGGGTCGCCTTCGGTGAGGGCCAGGCCATCCTCGGCGGGAACGCGATGTTCACCCTCGCGGTGGACGTGCTGCTCGAGGCGGGCGAGGGCGGTTTCCGCGGCCTTCCGTGCCTTACCGGCGCCGTCCAGCAGCTGATCACTGGGCAGTCCGACGACCTGGCGTTCGAGAACGCAGGCGCTATCGACCTGCACGCCTGCCTGCGGATGGAGGCGGGCAAGACAGCCGCGCTGATGGCCTGCGCCGCCTCGATCGGCGCGCTCTGCGCCGGAGCGCCGGAGCCGGTCGTCGACGGGCTGGCCGGCTTCGGCTTCGAGCTGGGGATCGCCTTCCAACTGGTCGACGACATCCTGGGCATCACGGGCGAGCCGTCGGTCACCGGCAAGTCGGCCTCTTCGGATGTGCGCGTCGGCAAGCGCAGCGCTCCGATCGTCGCGGCACTCTCCTCCGAATCCGACGCGGGTGCCCAGCTGGAGGAGTTGCTCGGCACCTGGCCGCCGCGGACCGAGGACGATGTCGTGCTGGCCACCAAGCTGATCAACGAGGCCGGCGGCCTGCGCTGGGCGGCGGCCGAAGCGCAGGAGCGGCTCACCGTCGCCCTCGCCCACCTGTGCGCGGTTCCGGAGGGATCCAGTGCGGTGGCCGACCTCGTCACCCTCGCCCGCTACGTCCTGGAACGGGATCACTGACGGACGGCCGTACCAGCAGAGCCAGCAGTACCTGGCCGACCCAGCATCACAACAGGACGCGAGAAATCGGAGCACTCAGGTGACATCGCAGATCGAGAAACCGCAGAGCGAGCCGACGAATGCGCCCGATGCCGAGGTAGCGATGGAGCGGGCCCGCGACTTCCTGCTCGGCCGCCAGGATGCCGCCGGCTGGTGGAAGGGCGAGCTGCGTACCAACGTCACGATGGATGCCGAAGATCTGCTACTGCGCCAGTTCCTGGGCATCCTGACCAGCACCGAACTGGAGCAGAGCGCCCGCTGGATCCGCTCACAGCAGCGCGCCGACGGCACCTGGGCCACCTATTCCGGTGGTCCGGGGGAGCTGTCGACGACGGTGGAGGCCTACGTCGCGCTGCGGCTGGCCGGCGACGACGCCGACGACGTGCACCTGAAGCAGGCGCGCGAATGGATTCGCGACAACGGTGGGCTTGAGGGCACCCGCGTCTTCACCCGGATCTGGCTGGCGCTGTTCGGCGAGTGGTCCTGGGACGAGTTGCCGACCATGCCGCCGGAGCTGATCCTGTTGCCGTCCTGGGTACCGCTCAACGTCTACGACTGGGGCTGCTGGGCGCGGCAGACGGTGGTGCCGCTGACGGTGGTGGCCAGCCTGCGCCCGGTGCGCCCGCTGCCGTTCACGATCTCGGAGCTGCGCATCGGCAGCACCCCGGCTGAGCGTCGCCCGGCGCCGATGTGGAGCGTCGCCCGGGGTTTCCAACTACTGGACAAGGCGCTCGCGCTTTACCAGCGCTTGCCGGTGAAGATCGTCCGCAAGTCCGCGCTGCGTACCGCCGGCGAGTGGATCGTCGCCAGGCAGGAGGCGGACGGCGGCTGGGGCGGCATTCAGCCGCCTTGGGTTTACTCCATCCTGGCACTGCACCTGCTCGGCCATCCGTTGGAGCATCCGGTGCTCGCGGCGGCGATCAAGGGGCTCGAAGGATTCCTGGTCTACGAGGACACCCCGGACGGGCCGGTCCGCCGCCTGGAGGCCTGCCAGTCCCCCGTCTGGGACACCTGCCTGACGCTGATCGCGCTTGCCGACGCGGGCCTGGGCCCGGAGCATCCGTCGATCCGGCGCGGGGTCAGTTGGATGGCCAACGAGGAGGTGCGCATCCCCGGCGACTGGGCGGTGAAGCGCCCTGACCTGGCACCGGGGGGCTGGTCGTTCGAGTTCGCCAACGACTTCTACCCCGACATCGACGACACCGCCGAGGTGGTGATGGCCCTGCAGCGGGCCGGCGGCGGCGATCCGGCAATCGAGCGCGCCATGCAGCGCGGCACCGACTGGGTCATCGGCATGCAGTCGGCGGACGGCGGTTGGGGTGCCTTCGACGCCGACAACACCCGCCGACTGATCGAAAAACTGCCGTTCTGCGACTTCGGCGCCGTGATCGATCCGCCGTCCGCGGACGTCGCCGCGCACGTGGTGGAGATGCTCGCGCAGCGCGGGCTGGCCGATTCCGAAGTGGCACGGCGCGGCGTCCAGTGGCTGTTCGACGCGCAGGAGAGCGACGGCTCCTGGTTCGGTCGATGGGGTGTCAACTACGTGTACGGGACGGGCGCGGTCGTGCCGGCACTGATCGCCGCCGGGGTCCAACCCGGGTCGTTGCCGATCAGGCGGGCGGTCCGCTGGCTGCACGATCACCAGGCCGCGGACGGTGGCTGGGGCGAGGATCTTCGCTCATACCGCGATCCCGAGTGGATCGGGCGCGGCGAGTCGACCCCTTCCCAGACGGGCTGGGCGCTGCTGGCGTTGCTGGCCGCCGGCGACACCTCCGCCGCCGTCGAGCACGGCATCGGCTGGCTGATCGACAATCAGCGGCCCGACGGCGGCTGGGACGAGGAGAAGTTCACCGGCACCGGATTCCCCGGCGATTTCTATATCAGTTACGAGATGTACCGGCACGTCTTCCCGCTGAACGCGCTCGGCCGCTACGTCGCACGCGAGAGGCTGAGGACATGAGTGAGCATCGCAGCGAGGTACGAGCGAGGAGCGGAGCGAATGCCGCGATGAGCGCTCGCGCGAAGAGCAATGATCTCAGTAGTGAGCATCGCAGCGAGGTACGAGCGAGGAGCGGAGCGAATGCCGCGATGAGCGCTCGCGCGAAGAGCCGGGTGCACCAGTGAGCGGCCTTCTGGTGGTGACGGCCCTGCGCAGCGAGCTCATGGCGCTGCACGGCCAGGTCGGCGGTGCCCGGCTCGAACGCTGCGGAATGGGGCTGGACCGGGTGCGGTCCTGGGTGCCCCGGCTCGCTGAACTGGCCCCGGACGCAGTGGCTGTCTGCGGCGTGGCCGGTGGGTTGAGCCCGGACTTGCAGGCCGGCGACGTCATCGTCGCCACCGAGGTTCGTGACCGCTACGGCCGGGCAATGGTGCGCGCGGCGGCGCCGCTCGCCGCCGAGCTGCGAGCCCGCGGCTTGCGGGTCCACGTCGGCCCGATGGTCAGCACCGAGCACATCGTCAGCGGCGGCAAGCGCGCCGAACTGGCGAGAACCGGCGCGCTCGCGGTGGACATGGAATCTTCCTTGATCGTTCGCGCGTTGCACGAGCGTGGTATTCCGGTGGCGGTCGTGCGTGTCATCGTCGACACCGTGCACGCGCCGCTCGAGCGGCTCAGCACGGTGACGGCCGGTGCGCGCGCGCTGCGCACGTTGCGCCGCGTCGGCCCGTCACTGGCCAACTGGGCCGAGCTCGCCGGGCCCCGGACGGTCGTGCTCGCCGCGCCACGCTCGTTCTGCGCCGGTGTCGACCGGGCGATCGACATCGTCGACCTGGCGCTGCGCCGCTACCCGCATCCGGTCTACGTCCGCCGCCAGATCGTGCACAACGCGCACGTGGTGGCCGATCTGCAGCGCAGGGGCGCCGTCTTCGTCGACGAGCTGGACGAGGTGCCCGACGGCACGTCGGTCGTCTTCTCCGCGCACGGGGTCGCACCGTCGGTCCGCGAGGAGGCCGAGCGGCGCAAGCTGACCGTCATCGACGCGACCTGCCCGCTGGTGGCGAAGGTCCACACCGAGGCGAAGCGGTTCCTGGCCCGGGGCGACAGCGTCCTGTTCATCGGCCACGACCGGCACGACGAGACCGAGGGCACGCTGGGGCATGCCCCCGGCCAGATTCAGCTGGTGCAGAGCGCTGCCGAGGCGGAAACTGTCGAGGTGCCCGATCCGCAGCGGGTCTCCTACCTGATGCAGACCACGCTGGCCCTGGACGAGGCGAACGAGGTGGTCGACGTGCTGCGCGCGCGCTTCCCGGCGATCCAGTCCGCACCGACTGAGGACATCTGCTACGCGACGACCAACCGGCAGCAGGCGGTGCGCGCAATCGCGGCCGAATCCGACGTGGTGATCGTCCTCGGTTCACAGAATTCGTCGAACTCCAAGCGGCTGGCCGAGGTCTGCGAGCGGGCCGGTACCCCCGCTTACCTGGTGGACGACGCCGCCGAAATAGCTCCCGAATGGATCGCGAACAAGCGGACGATCGGGCTCACCGCCGGGGCGTCAGCGCCTCCCCACCTCGTGGACGAGGTGGTCGAAGTGCTGCGCGCCCTCGGCCCTGTCAAGTTGGTCGAGCGGGAGGTGACCCGGGAAGCGATCCGGTTCACCCTGCCGAAGGAGGTTGCGAACTAATGGGTGTTCCGATGCGGCAGGGTCTTCGGATCGGCACGTACCTGCTCAAGAACAAGATCAGGAAGGTGGACAAGTTCCCGCTGATCGTCGAACTGGAGCCGCTGTTCGCCTGCAACCTCAAGTGCAACGGCTGCGGCAAGATCCAGCAGACACATGACCTGCTGCGGCAGCGGATGCCGGTCGAGCGTGCGGTCAACGCGATCCTCGAGTCCGGCGCGCCGATGGTGTCCATCGCCGGCGGAGAGCCGCTGATGCATCCGCAGATCGACGAGATCGTCAATGAGCTCGTCAAGCGCAAGAAGTACGTGTACCTGTGCACGAACGCCGAACTCATCCGCAAGCGGTTCGACAAGTTCGACTTCAAGCCGTCGCACTACTTCAGCTTCGCCATCCACATCGACGGGCTGCGCGAGCGGCACGACGAGTCGGTGGCGAAGGAAGGCGTCTTCGACGAAGCCATCGAGGCCATCAAGTTCTTGAAGGCCAAGGGCTTCCGGGTGACGACGAACTCGACGTTCTTCAACACCGACACCCCGCAGACGATCATCGACGTGATGAACTTCCTGAATGACGAGGTGAAGGTCGACAGCATGATGCTGTCGCCGGCGTACGCCTACGAGCTGGCCCCCGACCAGGACCATTTCCTCGGCGTCACCGAGACGCGCGAGCTGTTCAGCAAGGCGTTCGCCAACGGCAACCGCAAGCGCTGGCGCCTGAACCACTCGCCGCTGTTCCTGGACTTCCTCGAGGGCAAGGCCGACTTCGAGTGCACCGCGTGGGGCATTCCGTCCTACTCGCTCAAGGGCTGGCAGAAGCCGTGCTACCTGATGGACGACGGTCACGTGTCGACCTACAAGGAGCTCATCGAGACCACCGACTGGTCGAAGTACGGGCGCGGGCGCGACGAGCGGTGCAACAACTGCATGGCGCACTGCGGCTACGAGCCGACGGCTGTCCTCGCGACGATGGGATCGCTGAAGGAGGGGCTGCGGGCCATGCGCGAGCAGGGCTGACGTCCCGGGACACCCTCCTGACCCGACGAATCACCAGCTGTCATTTCCCTGAGAATGGGGTCACAAAGCCGTCGCTGTCCGGCAGGCTGTGACCGAGGTCGCATGTCCTTGCGTCCGACGATTCGTGGAGGACCTGCGCATGAGCACGCTGGCGAGATTTGTCATCCGCAACCGCTGGTGGGTGATCGCCGCTTGGCTGCTCTTCATCGTCCTGGCGAATGCCGCCTCGTCGGCGCTTGGCGGCGCCAACTACAAGGATGAGTTCACGCTGCCGCACACCGAGACGGCGACCGTGTCGAACCTGCTGAAGTCGAGCGGTCAGAGCAGCCAGAACGGCATCGACGGCATCGTCGTCTTCCACGTCGAGTCCGGCGACGTAAAGGCCCCGCCGCCCGGGGTGATCAGTGCGCTACAGGGCCTCTGCACACCCGCCACCGGCGTGGTCACGATCGCGTCCGGCTGGGGCTCCATCAATTGCGCCGCCGGCGGCGTGCTGGACCCTTCGGGCGCCAGTCCGAAGCTGCTGTCGACCAACATCACGCCGGTCAAGGATCCGACGATCGCGCTGGTCGACGTGACGTTCAGCGGTAACGGCACCCTCAAGCAGAGTTCGATCGACGCCGTTTACAAGCCGCTGAACAAGCTGAACAGCTCCAAGTTGGAGGTCGAGTTCACCGGGGACGGCTTCCAGGGCGAGGACAAGCAGGCCGGAATTCCGCCCGAACTCCTCGGCTTCATCGCTGCCCTGATAATCCTGGGCTTCGTCTTTCGCACCCCCGGCGCGGTGGCGCTGCCGCTGGCGAGCGCCATCGTCGCGCTTGGCACCGGGACGGGCCTGATCGGCGTCCTCACTCACGCGATGAGCGTCTCGCAGGTCACGCCGCAACTCGCCCAATTGATGGTGATCGGCGTCGGCGTGGACTACGCGCTCTTCATCGTCACCCGCCATCGAAGAAATCTGCTGAAGGGCATGTCGGTCGAGGACTCGATCGCGCTTGCCATCAACACCTCCGGCCGCGCGGTGCTGTTCGCCGGAGTTACCGTCTGCATCGCCATGCTCGGCCTGATCGCCCTCGGCGTGAGCTTCTTCTACGGCCTGGCGGTCGGCGTCGCGGTCGCCGTCAGCCTCACGATGCTCGCCTCGCTCACACTGCTGCCGGCACTGCTGCGCTTCCTCGGGCTGTACGTGCTGCCTCGCAAGCAGCGCCGGGCGATCCGTGCGGGCACCTACGTGCCGAGCCCGCGGACCAGTTTCTGGGAGCGCTGGTCGGAGATCGTCGCGCACCGCAAGGCGCTGCTCGGCGTCGCGGCCGGCGTGGTGATCGTGGCACTCGCTATTCCGTTCTTCTCGATGCGGATGGGCCACGCCGACCAGGGCAACGACCCGGCCGGATCGACCACTCGCAAGGGCTACGACCTCATCACGCAGGGCTTCGGCGTCGGGTACAACTCCACGCTGACCCTGGTGGTCAGCGGGCCGCATGCGCAACTGATGGCCGCCAAGGTCGCCGAGGGCGTACGCGACGTGCCTGACGTCGATCCGAGCAGCATCTTCGCGCTGCCGAAGCCGCTGAACCCGACGCTCACCATCGTCAACATCAAGTCGACCACGGCCCCCGAGGACGTGAAGACCACCGACCTGGTGCAGGACCTGCGCAAGAACGTCCTGCCACAGATCTATGCCGGTACCGGCGACCACGTCTACGTATACGGGCAGACCGCCGTGTACACCGACTTCACCCACGTCCTGTCGACCAAGATGCCGCTGTTCATCGGCGCCGTCGTGCTGCTGTCGTTCCTGCTGCTGATGCTTGCCTTCCGCAGCATCGTCGTGCCGCTGACCGCGGCGCTGATGAACCTGTTCGCCGCGGGCGCCTCATTCGGCGTCATCGTGGCCATCTTCCAGTGGGGATGGGGCGCAGAGGCACTCGGCATCGGCAAGGGCGGTCCGATCGAGGCATTCGCTCCGGTGCTGTTCTTCGCCATCCTGTTCGGCCTCTCGATGGACTACCAGGTATTCCTGGTGAGCCGGATGCACGAGGAGTGGATCCACACCGGGGACAACCGCCGGGCCATCCGGGTCGGCCAGGCCGAGACTGGCGGCATCATCACCGCGGCCGCGTTCATCATGATCACGGTGTTCGGCGGGTTCATCCTGGGCGACAACCGGGTCGTCAAGCTGATCGGCATCGGCCTCGCCAGCGCCATCTTCATCGACGCGTTCATCCTGCGCACGATCCTGGTGCCATCAGTCATGCACCTGATGGGCAAGGCCAACTGGTGGTTCCCGAAGTGGCTGGACAGGATCACTCCGCGGGTCTCGGTCGAACCACCTGAAGAGCACGCGATCTCGCAGGGCGACCCCGGCGACGACCCGCGAAAGCAACTCGTCGACGTCTAGCGGCGCCCGGGATCGGCGGCCTGATCAGCGGATGCGCCAGCGCGCCCTGAACTGGTCCGCCGTCATCGGCGGTCGCCCCGCGAGCCGCGCCAGTCCGGCAGCTCGGGCGACCAGCTGCACCTCGTGCCGCACTCCCGCACCGGAGAGTGTTCCAGCGACGCCTGGCGCATCCAGGAAGTCGGCGGATCCGGCGCGGAGGTGCGTGCCCGCGGCCAAGCCGGCCAGCAGCGCGCTGACCGCAGGACCGCCGACCACCAACTCGCCCGCAGGCCGCAGCATCAGCGCGGCGTGCAGCTCGGCGATGGGCTCGTCGCGAAGCAGCAGCTCGACCGGTTCGTCGCCGGGTGCGAGCACGACGAGACCGGTGGCGAACTCGACCGCCCGCCGCGTGGCCAGCGACCATTCGCCGCTGGCCTCAGGCAGGCGGAGCGCACCGGCTCCGACTCGCGCGACCTCGACGGCGCACGCCTTGATCTGCTCAGGCGCCGCGTAAGCAGGCGCGAAAACAACCGCGGTCAGCGCGGCCGGCTCAGCCACCCGTACCCGAGTCGACGCCGACCCGCTCACCCGAGACGGTCAACTCGGCGTCGTCGGCAAGGGACCGCTTGATCACGGCAAGCGCGACCGGGCCCAGCTCGTGATGGTGCACCGCCGTACCCAGGAAGCCCACTGCCCTCCCGCCCAGCTCGACCGGAGTACCGGCCGGGGGAAGCACATCCGACGCGCCGGCGAGGTGCAGCAGCACCAGTCGCCGGGGTGGACGGCCGAGGTTCTGCACCCTGGCCACCGTCTCCTGGCCGCGGTAGCAGCCCTTGTCCAGGTGTACCGCGGTACCGATCCAGCCGAGCTCGTGCGGGATGGTCCGGTGATCGGTCTCGAAGCGCAGCCTGGGCAGCCGCGCCTCGACCCGTAGCGCCTCGAACGCCCATACCCCGGCGGGAACCGCGCCGGCCTGCCGCAGCATCGCGAGCATCGCCGGGGCCGCCTCCCTGGGAACGATCAGATCCGCGGCGTCGGTTCCGGGGGCACTGTCCGGGCGCATCCGGCGGATGAAACCGCCCGTCTGTAGCGCGAGAACGCTGCCCGCCGCCGGCACCGGCAGCCCGGCCAACGTCAACGCATCGGAGGTGGCGGGCCCCACCATCGACAGCACCCCCCACTCGGCGGACACGTCGGCCGGCTCGACCCGCTTCATGAAGCGCATCTTCTCCAGGTAGGCGAGGACATCGCCCGAGGTGCCGGGCTCGACGTCCAGCCAGACCTGCCCGCCGAGTTCTGCCACCTGCCAGTGCTGCTCGACGTGGCCGTGCGGGGAGAGCACCAGTGCCTGCGTCGACGCGCCGTCAGCCAGGCTCGTCAGGTGCTGCGAGCAGATCGAGTGCAGCCAGCCGAGGCGATCCTCGCCGCCGACGATCAGCACGCCGCGGTTGCTCCGGTCGACCACGCCGACGGCGTTGGCCAGCACTCGCTGCTCGCGCAGCGGATCGCCGTAGTGCCAGGGAATGCCTTCGTCCACGCCGTCCGGAACGGCAACCGAACTCGCGGTAGTAGAGGTCACGTATATCTCATCGCCCGTGGGAGTGGGTTTGTTCCGGGACGGCCGTCCCGGGGTCAGCGCCGGCCTGCTCGATGCACTCGTGGCAGCGCCCGAAGACGGTGAAATGCGAACGGTCCAGGACGAACCCTCGCTCGGTCCGCAGCCGCAGGGACAGCTCGTCGACCAGATCCTGCGGCGCATCGATCACCCGGCCACAGCTGTGGCAGACCACGTGCACGTGATCGTCGTCGGCGAGCCGGTAGGACGGCGCACCGTGACCGAGATGGGTGTGCTTGACGAGTTCGAGACCCTCCAACAGCTCCAGCGTGCGGTAGACGGTCGTCAGGTCGATCTCCGGTGTGGCCTCACTGATCCGCTCCGGAGTCGCGTGCTCGAGCGTGCGGACAGCAGCCAGAACCTGGCGCCGCTGCGGGGTCATCCGCAGACCACGAGCACGCAGGCGATGCGCGAGTTCTGTTTCGTCGGCCATCACCACCATCGTAGGAGCGTGTCGGCCAAATCGCGTTGCCGCCTCGTCGGAGTCGTCGTACCGTTGCGCTACACGGGAGAGGAGGTGGTTCGAAGTTGAGTACTTATCGGACACGTGAGGTGGCTGTCCGCTAGCCGCCAAGTTGCAGCATGGGCCTGCACAGGCCTGCCCGGTAATGCGGGCGCCGCGCACCTGGCGGCGGGCACTACCTGACAGCCACCCGACCCTCGAGCCGCCGGCAAGTCCAGCCGGCTCCGCCACGGCGGACCAAGCTCGAGGGTCGCCCAATTCTCAGACCGAGTGGCTCAGATCATGTGCGCCCTGCGGTAGATGGGACGCACCCAGCGCGGCACCATTCCTGCTTCGTCGAGGAAGGCCATGACCTTCTCGCTCATCCAGCGCCGGGTCTCGTGATAATTCGGGTTGGCGCGGGCGGCCCGGCGCGCCGCCTTCTGGTCCAGTCCGACCTCGGCGTAGACCTTCGGGTTGATCAGTGACTCGATCACCGCCACCGACACGAGCGCGGTCAGCAACTGGTTGCAGGCGAGCCTTCCGCGTCCGAGTTGGGGCGTCAGCCGGCTGACCTCCTCCCGGGCATACCGGACGTGACGCGCTTCCTCGACCACATGGATGCGGTTGACCATCCGGATCATCGGGTGGATCGAGGCATCGTGCATGGTGCTTCGCTGCAATCGGTCGGTGGTCTCCTCGGCGACGAGGACCGGAGCAAAGAGCAGCGGCCCGGTGGCCAGCGCCTTGTAGATCCGGGCCGCGTGAAAGATCCACCTCGGCGGACCGTAGCGCGGCGCGCCCATTGCCTCGACCGCCTTCGCAAACATGATGATGTGCCTCGTCTCGTCGCCGATCTCGGTCAGCGCGTACTGCATGGGCGCGGTGCGGGCGTCACCGTGATAGACGTGCCGGATCAGCAACTGGATCAGGATGATCTCGAACCAGAGTCCCGTGCTCGCCACGCTCGCGATCTCCTGTTTGGAGAGCGCGATCCGCTGTTCAGGCGTCATCGCCTCCCAGATCGCCGTGCCGTAGAGCGACGTCCGCTGCGGTGGCATACATGCCATCTCACCGACGAACCCGGCATCCCAATCGATGTCGAGCTCAGGGTCGTAGGAGTTCTTCGCCGACGAGCCGAGCAGGCGGTGTGCGGTCTTCTGGCGGACGTCGGATCCGGATCTCAGCGTCATTGCTGTTCGTCCCTTCGCGCTGTCGCGCGGCGGCCCAAGCTGCCGCACCCTCGTAGACCAGTGCCTCCATGGAGGCTTTTACTAGTTACAAGGTGTAGCACTAACTGCTGGCCGGGACAAGCCGTAGCAGCTACATCCGACCCGCTAGCCGCGCGAACGCCGCAGCTCGCCTTGCAGGTGAGGGGCAAAATCCTCAGCCGGATACGCCAGCTCGGTCGCGTACGACAGCGTGTCACCGATGACGGCATACAGCCGTCGCTCGCCACGCACCTGGCGTGCGCTCGGCGTGCCCGCGACCGCGGTGGTGGCAAGATCCCACCTGCCATCACCGGCCAGTCCGGTGAAGATCTCGACCAGACCGGCCGCGCTCGCCAGTTGCAGTTCGACGTCGTCCGGGCCAATCCCCGGGCGCCAGAAACCGGACTCCCGGAACGCCTGGCGAAGCGTTACGCCGGCCGGATCGACGAGCCACGTCCGCGATTCATAGGCCAGGAACGGCCGCCCGTCGTGGGAGACCACGATCTGCTGGCCGTAGCTGAATTCCAGGCCCGAGGAAGGCACCACCCCGACACCAGCCCCGCGCCACACACCCACCAGCGGCAGCAGCGCCAGCAGCGCGTCGTGCAGCGGCACGCCAGTACGAAGATCGGCGGTATCCGGCGTCGCACC
>Ga0210394_10006455_pt1 | contig 12706 bp, 10 predicted proteins | sample IncBWC12MmetaG_FD_160121 | JGI IMG/M metagenome (GOLD analysis project Ga0210394, IMG submission 160121) | Forest soil microbial communities from Barre Woods Harvard Forest LTER site, Petersham, Massachusetts, United States - Inc-BW-C-12-M | ecosystem: Environmental > Terrestrial > Soil >... | reverse complement strand
TTTCGCTCGCGCGCGCCTTCAGCACCATGCCGCCGGCAACTCCGACGCCGAGCACATACATCCAGCCCTCGTGAAAATCGAAGATATGCGAGTTGAAAAGCGAGGTGAAGAAATTCTGCACCACCACCAGTAGCCCGATCCAGGCCATCGGGCCGCTTCCCCGAAACAGCATCAAATGTGAAAACCACATCGCATAGAGCGCGATGACGCCGAGCGCGCCCCACTGGACGGCGACGTTCAGGGTCTGGTTATGCGGATTTCTGATAACCTCCGCGGCAACACCGGTCTGTCCGACGGCGGCCTGCTCGAACAACTTCTCGGTCGATCCCGTGCCGTGACCGATGATCGGCGCCTCGACGAAGAATCGCAGCGACTTCCGCCAGAACTCAAGCCGCTCGCCCACCGAGGTCGTAGCGCCCTTCTCGTTGTAGAGCTGGTATTCGCGGCCGATCGAATCGACCTTGTCGCGAAGTTGCGGCGCGGCGACCCACGCCGATCCCGCGAGCGCGACCGCCGCGGCCAATATGGCGACGTTGGCCCGCCATCGCAGATGCATCAGGCCGAACACCGCCAGCATGATCGGGATCGTGACCAGCGCCGTACGCGAGACGATCACAAAGGCCATATTGGCCAGAAACCCCAGGGCAAGCGCGCCGAGCACCAGCGCAAGAGCGATTTTTTTGGCCCGCAGCTGCACCGCAATCGGATAAGCCAGCGCGACCGCGCATAGCGCGAATTCCTGGCTCTGATCGATATAGTTCTTGACCGGAACGCCGTAATCGGCGCCGGATTTCAGTGCCAGGCGCGGGTCGTAAGCCACGAGCCAGGACATCGCCATCAACACCACGCATGAAATCAAAAAGGCCTTGAAAACCTGGATGCCGCGCGCCGAGCGTTCGAAATGATAGAACAATAGCGGCACCATCAGGAGTTTGGCGGCGGGTCCGACCGAATAAAGCCGTGCGCCCCACGGTGCTTCCGACCAAAGCGTTCCGACGACGGCGAGAGCAAACAGGGCGAGCGGAAAGATCGAGGCCGGACGCTTGATCGATTGCAGGAATGCATTCGCATCGAAGAAAGGCGCCATCGCAACTAAAGCCGCGACCGCAAAGATCGCCGTCAACGACGTCGACCATGGCAGCGAGACGGCCACGAGAATGAGAAAAACATCCGACGTCGCGATCCAGGCTGCGGGATCCTGCCACCGCCGCCACAACAGCGCGCCCAGCGGCTCGCGCACCGCCTGGTTCACGCCTTGCCTCCGCGCGCGCGATCGACGAGCCGGGTCGTGCTGAAGCCAGCCAGCACCTCGACCAGGATCACCTCGCCGCCATTGGCCTCGACGATGTCATGGCCCACCACCTGCTCGCGGGTGTAATCGCCGCCCTTCACCAGCACGCTCGGCTTGATCTGCTCGATCAACTTCAAGGGCGTATCTTCCTCGAACACCACGACGAGATCGACCGCCTCCAGTGCCGCGAGCACCTCGCCGCGCGCGCGCTCGTCCTGAACCGGCCGTCCCTCGCCCTTCAGCCGCTTGACCGACGCATCGCTGTTGAGGCCGACGATCAGGCGATCGCAGGCGCCACGCGCCGCGGTCAGAACCTTGACGTGGCCGGGATGAAGAATGTCGAAGCAGCCATTGGTGAAGCCGACCCTCAAGTCCTGTTTGCGCCAATCCTCAAGCCGCGCCTCGAGTTCGCTGCCACTGGCGACGATCTTTTCCTCCGCCGCGAGAAACGCATGCGGCAGGATCTGCCGGCGCAGTTCGGAAGCCGTCACGCTTGCGGTGCCCTTCTTGCCGATGGCTACCGCAGCAGCCGCGTTCGCCAGTCGCAGCGTGTCCTCCCAATCGGCGCCTGCGGCGCGCGCGACCGCCAGCACGGCCGCGACCGTATCGCCGGCACCGGAGACGTCGCGCAGCTTGACCGGATAGGCCGGAACATGGATCGCCTCGCCCTTGCGTGGCACCAATGTCATGCCGTGCTCGCCCTGGGTCACCAGGATCGCTTCGCAATCGGCCAGCTGCATCACGTCCTGCGCGGCGCCGGCGATGGCTTCCGTCGAATCCGCGTGGCTTCGGGTCGCTTCCGCGAATTCCTTGCGGTTAGGCTTGAGCAGCGTCGCGCCGCGGTAGACGGCGAAATTGGCGCTCTTGGGATCGACGATCACGGCCTTGCCGAGCTTGCGCGCAGCATCGATGATATTGCGGATCACGCGCGCCGTCAGCACGCCCTTGGCATAGTCGGACAGGAGCACTATATCGGCTCGCGGTATCAGCGGCAAAATCGCATCGATCAGTTTCTGTTCGATGTCGGCCGCGGCCGGCCGGGTCGTTTCCCAATCGGCCCGCAGCATATGGGTGAGGAAATGCTCCGAGACGAAGCGCACCTTGCGTGTCGTCGGCCGCGTGGCATCGCGCACCAGAATGCTCTCGATCAGATCTTCCTTACCCAGCGCGGCGGCGAGCTCAGTCGCCGCGGCATCCTCGCCGATCAGGCCGACAAAGATGCATTTCGCGCCGAGCGAGACGATATTGCGTGCGACATTGCCGGCACCGCCGATATTGATCTCGCTGCGCCGTGCGGCGAACACCGGCGCCGGAGCTTCCGGCGAAATCCGCGACACCTCGCCATAGACGAATTCGTCGAGCATGAGATCGCCGACGCAGAGCACGGTCTGGCGGGCCATCGCGCGGTGAAAGGATTCAAAATCGAACATCTGATGTCGTTATCCGGTCAGCGCTAGCGATAGCGATCGGGGGAATCGAGGTAGCCCTTGACGTAGAGGGCAACCGCCTCCTCCAGCGCCGTGAAGCCGCCATTATAGCCGGCGCGCGTGAGCCGATCGACCTCGCTCTGGGTGAAATACTGATAGCTGTCGCGGATCGCCAAAGGCATGTCGACGTAGCGGATATTGGGAGCGCTGCCGAGCGCCGCGTAAGCCGAAAGCATGAGATCCTTGAAGCTGCGCGCCTTGCCGGTGCCGACGTTGAAGAGACCCGAGACCGACGGCGTTGCCAATAGCCACATCACCACGCGCACCACGTCCTCGACTGAGATGAAATCGCGCCGCTGATCGCCGTCCGCAATGCCGTCGCGATGCGATTTGAACAGCTCCACCACGCGCCCGGCCTTGACGTCATCGAAGCGCCGCGCCAGCACGCTCATCATCGAACCCTTGTGGTATTCGTTGGGCCCGAACACGTTGAAGAATTTAAGGCCGGCCCATTGCGGCGGCAGCTTGTCGCCGCGGGAGGCGCGGCTCATCACCGCCATGTCAAACAGATGCTTGCTCCAGCCATAGAGATTCATCGGCCGCAAGCTCTTCAATGCGGAAAGTGAGGGGTCGTCGGCAAAACCTTTCGCGCCATCGCCGTAGGTCGCCGCCGAAGAAGCATAGATGAAGGGTGTCGCCTGCGCAGTGCACCAGTCGAGGAGCCGCATCGAGAAGCGGAAATTGGTCTCGATGACGAGATCGCCGTCAGTGGCTGTCGTTTCGGAAATCGCCCCCATATGGATGACCGCATCCAGCCGGCGGCCACCCAGCCACGCGGCCAGTTCGCCGGGCGGCACGATGTCGGCGAGCTGGCGTTTGGCGAGATTGCGCCATTTGCCGCCGTCGCCGAGCAGGTCGCATACAACGACGTCCGTGCGGCCCGCCTCGTTGAGCGCGGCCACGATATTCGATCCGATAAAACCGGCCCCACCGGTCACCAGCAGCATTCCGCGCCCTGCCTGTATGGAAGGCTCAGCTTTGCCTTAACCCTGTCCGGCAGGCAACTTAAGCCGCCCGATATGGTGAAGGCGGCCGGCCCTTATTTTCGAGGCTTTACCCGGCCGCAAGGAGCCTTTACCGAGTCGGCCATGGGCACTGGCCTCCAAGATATGAACCCTAATTCAGATCATTCCGTGGCGCCGGAAGACGGGAGCGACACGCGGCCCATTCTGATCGTCCCGTATATGTGGATTGGCGACTTCGTCCGCGGCCACAGCGTGGTGCGGGTGCTGAGCCAGCGTTTTCCCAACCGGCCGGTCGACCTCCTGACCACGACCCTGTGTGCGCCGCTGGTCGACTATATGCCTGGCGTCCGTGCCGGTATCGTTTGCGACCTGCCCCGCGGCCGGCTGGCGGTGGCCAAGCAGCGCCGTCTCGCCGCCGAGCTTAAGGCTCGGCAATACGCCACGGCCCTCGTGCTGCCCCGGACCTGGAAGTCGGCGATTGCGCCAGCTTTAGCCGGGATCCCCGAACGGGTAGGCTTCGTCGGTGAGGCAAGGTTCGGGCTGATCAACCGATGGCGCTGGGGCGAAAAGGCCCTGCCCCGTTTCATCGACAAGAATGCCGCTTTGGCCTTGCCCGAAGGCGCCCCATTGCCGCCGGAGTGGCCGGTTCCGCAACTGCGGGTGGGCCACGACGAAGTCGCCCGCTTTCGTCAGGCCAGGGGCCTTGGCCAGGGCACGGCGATCGCGCTCGCGCCGGGCTCGGTCGGCTCATCCAAGCGCTGGACTTATTATCCGCAGGCCGCAAAGCTTTTGGCCGAACGCGGCCTGGACGTGTGGATCGTCGGTGGCCCGGGCGAAGCGGCGATCGCCACGGAGATCGCTGCGGCCGGTGGACCGCGCGTGCGCGATCTCACAGGAACCGATCTTCGTAACGGCATCCTGGCAATGGCCGCCGCGAGCTTGGCGATCTCAAACGATTCCGGATTGATGCATATCGCGGCAGCCCTCGGCACACCGACCATGGGCATTTTCGGGCCGACCAGCCCCTATTATTGGGCGCCGCTCAATGGCCTTGCGGCGACGGTTCAAACCAGGACCACCGTGCCATGCCAGCCATGCCACCGCCCGGTTTGCACCATGAACGACCATCGCTGCATGCGGGACATCCCGGCGACAGACGTGGTCGAACAGGTGGCGAAGCTCCTCGGCGGGGGCAAATAATGCCAGGACATATTGCACGAGCTTGGCGCTGTCATTACCAAGATGGAATCATGACCCCTCACGGTGACGCTTGAGCCTGCCTTCCAAAGACCCAATCGCAACGCATCTGGCACTCTCGCGCGAGGCGCTCGAGCGCACGGCGCAGGATGCCGGCCTTCTCAAGACCGCGCGCGAGATCGCGGATGTCATTACTGGCGCGCTGCGTGCGGGCCGCAAGCTGCTGATCGTCGGCAATGGCGGCAGCGCGGCCGACGCCCAGCATATCGCGGCTGAAATCATCGGCCGCTACAAGCAGGACCGGCCGGCCTATGCGGCGATCGCGCTGACGACGGATACCTCCGCCCTGACGGCGATCGGCAATGATTACGGCTTCGAGCAGGTATTCGCGCGACAGGTCGAGGGGCTCGGCCGCCCCGGCGACGTGTTGCTCGCGCTGTCGACATCGGGCCGTTCGCCGAACATTCTGGCGGCGCTGCAATTCGCGCGACAACGCGGATTGATCACCATTGGCTTCACCGGCACCAAAGGCACCGCGCTGGCCGCATCGTGCGACCATCTCTTGGTCGCGCCGAGCGACGACACCGCGGTTGTCCAACAAGTTCACCTGACGCTTGCGCATAGCATCTGCGGCGTAATCGAGCAGGAGCTCGCGGGCAACAAGAAATGACCGGCTCGCCGCTCGCGCAGCCCACGCAACGGCCCGCCGCGTTCCTAGATCGCGACGGCGTCATCAATCACGACGACGGCTATATGGGGACACGCGAGCGCATCCGCTGGATGCCGAACGCGGCAAAGGCAATCCGCCGGCTCAATGAGGCCGGCTATTTGGTGTTCTTCTTCACCAATCAGTCCGGCGTGGCGCGCGGCTTCTTCACCGAGGGCGAACTCAACGCGCTGCACGACTGGATGCGCACCGAGCTTGCCGCGCAGGGCGCCCATATCGACGACGTCCGGTATTGCCCGCATCACCCCGACGGAACGGTCGAGGGCTACCTCGAAGACCACCACTGGCGAAAGCCGAGCCCCGGCATGATCCATGACCTGATGGCGCATTGGTCGGTGCGCCGCGAAGGCAGCTTTGTCGTTGGCGACCGCGAGAGCGATATCGAGGCGGCGAAAGCGGCGGGCCTGCCGGGATTTCTTTTTCCAGGCGGCGACCTCGATGCTTTTGTGGCTGATATTATCGCTCGGGCCGGCCCACGGTGAGGGCAGCCGCGGTTCCTGATTCGGGACTGGAATTTGCTTGAAAATCCTCGACATAGCGGGCAAGGAGACGGATGTTTCGGAGCAACCCCTGACACGCCGGGCGGAGGGCCGCCCCACGATGTCAATGGAAAGCGGATGACCGAACTTCCGAGGAAAATCACCGACGATCCCTATGGCGCGGCGATTCTGATCCGCCGCCTCGTCATGGAACAGGGCGCCTCCTATTGGCGGCGCTACCTAATGGCGTTCGCGCTGATGGCAGTCTCCGCCGCGACCACCGCAGGCTCCGCCTGGCTGCTCGGGCAGGTCATCAACCAGGCCTATGTCGACAAGAATGTCCGCGGCATTGCGATCCTGTCCGGTATCACCGTCGTCATCTTCATCCTCAAGGGGGCTGCGACCTACGGACATCAGGTCATTCTGTCCAAGATCTCCAACGCCATTCTCGCCGGCAATCAGCGGCGCCTGTTTGCGAAACTGATGAGCGAGAGCGTCGGCTTTTTCTCCGACCGGCATTCGTCCGAATTCCTGGCACGCCTGACCACCGGCGCGAACTCCGTCACCCAAGTGCTCAGTCTGTTGATCAACGCGGTCGGCCGCGACGTCCTGTCCCTGATCGGGCTTGTCGCCGTGATGGTGTCGCAGGATCCGCTGATGGCCTTGCTCGGCTTTGCGGTCGCCCCTCCCGCGATGCTCGTGCTGCGCAAGCTCGTGAAGCGGATCAAGGGCCTCGCCCACACCCAGTTCACCGGCACCGCCGACATCATGGAGACGATGCAGGAATCCCTGCAAGGCATCCGCACCGTGAAAGCCTTCACGCTGGAACAGACGATGCGCGAGCGTATCGACGAAAGCATCGCAGCCGTCGAGAGCAACGCCAACAAGATGGCGCGGGTTTCCAACCGCGCGAGCCCGCTGATGGAAACGCTCGGCGGCCTCGCGGTTGCGGGCGGCTTGATGTATGGCGGCTACAGCGTCGTCGCGCTGGGTGCTACGCCCGGACAGTTCTTCTCGTTCCTGACCGCGTTCCTGCTCGCCTATGAGCCGGCGAAACGGCTTGCCCGGCTTAATCTGGAATTGAACTCCAGCCTGATCGGCGCCCGCAAATTGCTCGAGATCATTTTTGCGCCCGGGCGCGAACCGGAGGACGACGACAGGCCGGCGCTGAAATTGACCGACGCGCGGGTCGAATTGCGCGAGGTGAGTTTCGCCTACCGGGTGAACGAGCCCGTGCTCGACCGCATGAGTTTTGTCGCCGAGCCCGGCAGGGTGACGGCGCTGGTCGGACCTTCCGGCGGCGGCAAGTCGACGGTGCTTGCGCTGTTGTTGCGCTTCTACGAGGTCAATGCAGGCGATATCCTGATCGACGGCCAGTCGATATCAGGCGTGTCGCGGCGATCGCTGCGGCAGCAAACCGCCTATGTCGGCCAGGACGTCTATCTGTTCCGCGACAGCATCCGCGCCAATATCGCTTTCGGCAAGGAGGGCGCGACCGAAACCGAAATCATCGAAGCGGCGAAGGCGGCCTGCGCGCATGACTTCATCATGAGCTTCCCGCTTAGCTACGACACGCCGGTCGGCGAGCACGGCACCCAATTGTCGGGCGGCCAGCGCCAGCGCATCGCGGTGGCGCGCGCGCTGGTGCGAAACGCACCGATCATCCTGCTGGACGAGGCCACCGCCGCGCTCGATTCGGAGTCGGAAAAGCAGGTGCAGGAAGCGATCGAGCACCTCTGCCAGAACCGCACCACCATCGTCATCGCCCATCGGCTGCACACCATCATGCACGCCGACACGATCCTGGTGGTCGAGGGCGGCCAGATCGTGGAGCGCGGCCGGCATGACGATCTGCTTCGCCGCAGCGGCCGCTATGCATCGTTCTTCCGCCTGCAACAGCGCGATGCCTCCCCTGCTCCACTAGCGCCGTCGGACGCAACGGCGTAAAAAACTTCGGAAAAAGAATAACTCCAGCCAGAACGAGAGCGCTCCATGAACGCGACATCCTTCGTCATCCCCGCCCCGCCGCAGCCGTCGCTTCCTGTCGTGGGCGACACCAAATCCTATCCGGTTCGGCGTATCTGGTGCGTGGGGCGCAATTACCTCGAACACATCCGCGAGATGGGCAATGACGAGCGGGCGCCGCCGTTCTTCTTCGCCAAGCATGCCGACATGCTGGTGGGCGATGGCGCCACCATCCCATATCCGCCGCTGACCAAGGACCTGCATCACGAGGTCGAACTTGTGGTCGCCATGAAGAGCGGGGGTCTCAACATTCCCGCCGACAAGGCGCTTGACCATGTCTACGGCTATGCGGTCGGCATCGACCTCACCCGCCGCGACCTGCAAATTGCGTCGCGCAAGAAGGAGCGGCCGTGGGAAGTCGGCAAGTCGTTCGATTATTCCGCGCCCTGCTCCGCCCTCCAGCCGGCCGCGAAGATCGGCCATCCCAGCAAGGGCAGGATCTGGCTCACTGTCAACGGCAAGGAGACCCAAAAGGGCGATTTGACCGAACTGATCTGGAGCGTGCCGGAAATCATCTGGCAGTTGTCGCAGCAGGTGAAGCTTGCCGCCGGCGACATCATCATGACGGGCACGCCGGCCGGCGTGTCGCAGCTTCAACCGGGCGACAAGATCGAGTGCGGCGTCGACGGCGTCGGCACGCTGAAGGTTTCGATCGGCAAGCCGGAGTAGCGGACGCCGAGAGTTCGCCGTCATTGCGAGGAGTGAAACGACGAAGCAATCCAGCCTTCAAGACTCTGGATTGCTTCGCTGACGCTCGCAGTGACGATGCAAGCGCCCCAGTTCCCTCCACACCGTCATTCCGGGGCGCCGCAAAGCGGCGAACCCGGAATCCATTTCTCCCAGCATTCAGGCGGCACAATGGATTCCGGGCTCGCGCTGACGCGCGCCCCGGAATGACGAGGAAATGGCTTATCCCCGCGACAGCGCCTGCAGACCCTTGAAGGTCAGGCGCTTGGGGTCTCTGACGCCGGCCAGATAAAACCGGCGGATGAACGCTGCGGCGGTTTCCCGGTCGCAGTCGGTCAACGCCACCACTGCATCAATGGCAATTCGCTGGGCGTCCATATTATTTCCTTGGGCTTCCTCATACGGCCGCAAAATCCCGACCGCGCGAATCTAGGATGCACCGATTAATTCGGCGTTAACCGCTGGTTAGTGTCGCCGATTCGAGACGGGATACGTATACGCAAAACAACGCATGCCGAGGGGCGCCTTCGCCCAAATTTGGTCAGGAATACTTCATGACGCCGTCATCGACCTTGCCGAAGCGAAGCGAGACGATGTCGAGCGCGTAGTTCTGATAGAGCCGCCACGGCCGCTTCGAGCCCTGCTTCGGCAACTTGGCAATCGCGCGCTGCACATAGCCCGAAGTGAATGACAGCGACGGCAGTTCCTCAATCGAGGGATCGACATTGTGCGGCATGCACGCCTTGTAGCCGTGCCGGTCCATATAGTTGAGAAGGCGGCAGACATATTCGCAGGTGAGGTCGCATTTCAGCGTCCAGGATGCGTTGGTGTAGCCGAACGCCGAGGCCAGATTGGGCACGTCGGAATACATCATGCCCTTGTAGTTCAGGGTTTTGGCGAAATCGATCGCGCGGCCGTCGACTGCCACATCCATGCCGCCGAGCACCTGCAACACGAGGCCCGTGGCGGTGACGATGATATCGGCCTCGAGTTCGCTGCCGTCCTTCAGGCGAATGCCGCGCTCGGTGAAACGGTCGATCTCGCAGGTCGCGACGGAGGCGCGCTTCTCCCGGATCGAACTGAAGAGATCGCCGTCGGGCACGAGGCAAAGCCGCTGGTCCCAGGGATTGTAACGCGGGCTGAAATGGGTCGCGACGTCATAGTCGGGACCGAGCGCCATCCGCACGCCGCCGAGAATAAGTTTCTTGACCCGCGCGGGCTGGCGGCGGGAGAGCTGAAAGAAATACATGCCGAGCAGCACGTTGCGCCAGCGGATCAGGTGATAGGCGATTTTTTCGCCAAGGCGTTTGCGCAATTTGATCGCAAGCTGATCCTGCGCCGGGCGCGACACCACATAGGTCGGCGAGCGCTGCAGCATGGTGACATGGGCGGCTTGTTTCGCCATCTCCGGCACCAGCGTCACGGCGGTCGCGCCCGAGCCGATCACCACCACGCGCTTGCCGGCGTAATCAAGGCTGTCGGGCCATTTCTGCGGATGGACGATCTGGCCTTTGAAATTCTCGCGGCCCGGGAATTCCGGCGTGTAGCCGTCCTCGTAGCGGTAGTAGCCGGAGCACGAGAACAGGAAATTGCAGGTGAAGCGCACCGTCTCGGTTGCGCCCTCGCCCGAGGTTCGCATCGCTTCCACGGTCCAGCGCGCATCCTTCGTCGACCACGAGGTCCGCTTCACCTTGTGACGATAGCGAATCTTCTTGTCGATGCCGTTTTCGGTTGCGGTCTCGCGCACATAGTTCAGGATTTGCGGTCCGTCGGCGATCGCCTTCGCTTCGGTCCACGGCTTGAACGAATAGCCCAGCGTGAACATGTCGCTGTCGGAACGGATGCCGGGATAGCGGAACAAATCCCAGGTGCCGCCAATGCAGTCGCGCCCCTCCAGGATCACGAAGCTCTTGTTCGGACACTTTTGCTGCAGGTGATAACCGGCGCCGATGCCGGAGAGCCCGGCGCCGACGATCAGGACATCGAAATGCTCCGTTAGCTGGGTCGTTTCCATCGACGCAACTTTCTTGGTCATGGCCGGGCCATAGCCGTCCGAAGGACGGCGTCGCTTCCGCTCGCCTATGCCCGGCCATCCACGTCTTCTTTCCATCACAACTGTAAAGACGTGGATGCCCGGCATCGCAGACAAGTCTACGCAGTCTGCGCGCAGACTGCTATGGCCGGGCATGACGAATTATTTTGTCATTCCGAAGTGCGGAATGTGCGCGAGCTTATCGACGGTAGGCTCAGCGTATCCACTCAGCTCGTCATACGCGGGCTTGACCCGCCTGCGGGGCTGAAGCCCTTCGGCGTGGCGAAGGCCCGCGTATCCATCTATCTTCAGAAGATGGGTTGCCGGGTCAAGCCCGGCAACGACGAAACCTGAATCTCAATACCGGTAGTGATCGGCCTTGAACGGGCCTTCCTGCTTCACGCCGATATAGTCGGCCTGGTCTTTGCGCAGCGTCGTGAGCTTCACGCCGATTTTAGCGAGATGCAGCCGCGCCACCTTCTCGTCGAGCGACTTCGGCAGCACGTAGACCTTCTTCTCGTATTTGCCGTCCTTATTGTTGGCAAACAATTCGATCTGCGCCAGCGTCTGGTTGGTGAAGGAGGCCGACATCACGAACGACGGGTGGCCCATGGCGTTTCCGAGGTTTACGAGACGCCCTTCCGACAGCAGGATGATGCGGTGCTTGTCGGGGAATTCGATCTCGTCGACCTGCGGCTTAACGTTGTTCCACTTCAGGTTCTTCAGGCCCGCGATCTGAATCTCGTTGTCGAAGTGACCGATGTTGCAGACGATGGCGCGGTCCTTCATCGCCCGCATGTGCTCGATGGTGATGATGTCCTTGTTGCCGGTCGCGGTGACGAAGATGTCGGCGCGGGGCGCGGCGTCCTCCATGGTGACGACTTCATAGCCCTCCATCGCCGCCTGTAGCGCGCAGATCGGATCGATTTCGGAGACCATGACACGGCAGCCGGCCTGGCGGAGCGAAGCCGCCGATCCCTTGCCGACGTCACCGAAGCCCGCGACCATCGCGACCTTGCCCGACATCATCACGTCGGTGCCGCGGCGAATGCCGTCGACGAGCGATTCACGGCAGCCATAGAGGTTGTCGAACTTCGACTTGGTGACGCTGTCATTGACGTTGATCGCGGGGAACAGCAGCTTGCCGTCCTTTTCCATCTGGTACAGTCGATGCACGCCCGTGGTGGTCTCTTCCGAGACGCCCTTGATGTTTTTGGCAATCTCCGCGAAGTAGCCTTTGGGTTTGTCTTTCAACAGCCGCTTGATCAGCGCGAAGAACACTTCCTCTTCTTCCGAACCGGGCTTGTCGAGGAACGCCACGTCGCCTTGCTCGGCGCGAAGCCCGTGATGCACCAGCATGGTGGCATCGCCGCCGTCATCGAGGATCATGTTCGGCGTGCCGCCGCCGTGCCAGTCGAACAGTTTGGCGGTATAGTCCCAATATTCCTTCAGCGTTTCGCCCTTGACCGCGAACACCGGAATGCCGGCGGCTGCGATCGCGGCGGCTGCGTGATCCTGCGTCGAATAGATGTTGCAGGAGACCCAGCGGATGTCGGCGCCAAGTGCGGCCAGCGTCTCGATCAGGACCGCGGTCTGGATCGTCATGTGCAGTGAGCCCGCAATGCGCGCGCCCTTGAGGGTCTGCTTGGGACCATATTCCTCACGCGTCGCCATCAGGCCGGGCATTTCAGTCTCGGCCAGCGAGATTTCCTTGCGGCCGAATTCGGCGAGCGAAATGTCCTTGACGATGTAGTCGGTAAAGGCGGGCTTCTTGGCGGTGGCGGTCATGTGGTTGTCCTTTGTCGTCTTCATCCAA
>Ga0210394_10006454_pt1 | contig 12708 bp, 11 predicted proteins | sample IncBWC12MmetaG_FD_160121 | JGI IMG/M metagenome (GOLD analysis project Ga0210394, IMG submission 160121) | Forest soil microbial communities from Barre Woods Harvard Forest LTER site, Petersham, Massachusetts, United States - Inc-BW-C-12-M | ecosystem: Environmental > Terrestrial > Soil >... | reverse complement strand
CTCGGCACGCGGGCTATGAATCGCCACGACCGCCGCGTCTTCCTTCGCAAGCTCCACGAGAACCACGCCCGCCGGGATCTTCAATTGCGACAGATGGATGCTCTCGTTGAGCGACAGACCGGAAATGTCGACTTCGATGAACTCCGGCAAATCCTTCGGCAGGCAGGACACTTCCACCTCGGTGCGCATATGCGACACGATGCCGCCCTGCGACTTGACGCCCGGCGATATGGCCGCGCCGCTGAAGTGCAATGGAATGCTGATGCGAATCTTCTCGTTCTCCTCGACACGCTGAAAGTCGACGTGCACGATGGCGTTCTTGAACGGATGGCGCTGCACATCTTTCAAAATCGCAGCTTGCGTCTCGTCACCGACCTTCAAATTGAGGATGGTCGAATAGAAGCGCTCATTCTCGAGCATGATCAACAGCTTCTGATGGTTCAACGTCAGAGTTCGTGCGGCGAGATGTCCGCCATAGAGAATTGCCGGAACTTTTCCGTCGTGACGCAGGCGGCGGCTCGCACCTTTGCCTTGCGTTTCGCGGAACTCGGCAACGAGTTCAAAAGAGGTCTTCATAATCTTCTCCAGTTGCATCACAAACACGGCGCTCCCGCATGCGACCTTGCGAAAGCGCCGACCTAATCAATGTACAGCGAGCTCACCGATTCTTCATCGCTGATGCGGCGTATGGTTTCGGCCAACAATCCCGCCACGCTCAACTGCCGAATTCTGGGGCAGGCCATGCCGGCCTCCGACAGCGGTATCGTGTCGGTCACCACCAATGCGTCCAATACCGAGCTTGAAATGCGCTCAATCGCCGCGCCGGACAACACGGCATGCGTAATGTAGGCCACCACCTTGAGCGCCCCTTCGTCTTTGAGCGCCCGCGCGGCCTGGCACAATGTGCCCGCCGTATCCACCATGTCGTCGACCAGCACGCAGGTCTTACCCTCGACCTCGCCGATGACGTTCATCACCTTCGATTCATTCGGCCGCGGCCGGCGTTTGTCGATGATCGCCAGGTCCGCATCATCCAATCGTTTTGCCAGCGCGCGCGCGCGCACTACGCCGCCCACATCCGGCGACACCACGATCATCTTCTCGTACTTCTGCTTCCAGACCTCCCCGAGCAGCACCGGAGATGCGTATACGTTGTCCACCGGTATGTCGAAAAAACCCTGAATCTGATCCGCGTGCAAATCGACCGTCAGCAATCGATCGACCCCGGACCGCGCAATCATGTTCGCCACCAGCTTGGCGGTAATCGCCACACGCGTAGCGCGCGGCCGCCGGTCTTGCCGTGCGTAGCCGAAGTACGGCACCACCGCCGTGACGCGCTTCGCCGAGGCCCGCCGGCAGGCGTCGGCCATCATCAGCAGCTCCATCAAATTCTCGGCCGGCGGATGCGTCGGCTGCAGCAGGAACACATCGCGCCCGCGAACGTTCTCGCGCAATTCGACGCTCACCTCGCCGTCGCTGAACCGATCGACATCGGCGCGGCCCAGCGGCACGTGCAAATGCCGGGTGATCTCCTGCGCCAGCGCAGGATTTGCATTGCCGGTGAACACGGCGATCGACAGTGAACCGAATCCATTATTTTGCGACATCGACCTTGCTCAAATTGGCTGGGGTGGAAGGATTCGAACCTCCGTATGGCGGGATCAAAACCCGCTGCCTTACCGCTTGGCGACACCCCAACTTGGAAAACTACAATCGACGAACTCGCTTTAGGCGCTCAAGTCCGCAATCTTTCCAGCAAGGGCGAGTCGTTCAGTCCGCGAGCCATGAATCCCGCAAACGCCGGTGGCATTTCACGCATGATTTCACAGCCGCGCTCTTTAGTCTCGCAGGCCAAAAAAACACAGGCCCCAGTGCCAGTCAGGCGCGCAGAGCCAAAGAGCGACAGCCAATCGAGCGCATGTGCGACCTCAGGGTATCGGCGCCGCACTACGCCCAAGCAATCGTTCCTTCCACCGGACGCCAGGAAACCGTGAATTGTGATGGGCAGAGAATTCCTTGTCAATTCTGGATCTTGAAATACTTCTGCGGTGCTGACGAACACATTCGGCTTTAAAATCAAATAGTTAGGCTCCGGGGGTGCCTGCGGTGGATACAGCGGGATGAGGCGTTCGCCCACTCCTTCGGCCCAGGCGACCCGGCCATGGACGAACACCGGCACGTCCGCGCCCAATTTCAAACCCAGCGCCGCAAGCCGTTCCTTAGGCCAGTTGAGTCCCCACAAGCGATTGAGAGCCACCAGGCAAGTGGCGGCATCCGAGCTCCCGCCCCCCAGGCCGCCGCCGACGGGGATGCGTTTCACTACGCCGATGTCGGCACCCAGCCGGCAGGCCGACGCTTCTTTGAGCGCATGCGCGGCGCGAATACACAGATCGGCGCTCGCGGGGATATCGGCAATCTCGGCGCTGCGCCGAATCTGCCCGTCCGTGCGCGGCTCGATCGTAATCTCGTCGCACAGGTCGACGAACTGAAAACAGGTTTGCAGTTCGTGGTAGCCGTCGGGCCGCCGCCCCAAGATATGTAGAAACAAATTGAGCTTCGCGGGCGCTGGCCAAGGGATTGGCTTGCGGTCGTTCATCGGGTCGGCCAGTTCCAATGATCGATGACGATTCGCACTCGCACGTTGTCGTGGCTCAAGGTCAAGTGCGCGGGCAGCAAGTCACCCGCGACCGGCGCGTAGCGATCGTAAGCAATGCTCCAGCCCGCTTGCCACAGCTGCCGGGCGCGGTCTTGATCGTTGCGCACGAGGGTAAATGGCGAGTTGGGATCTGGGACGCCCAGCAGCCAGAATCTCAAAGCATCGAGCGGCAATGCGAACCCCAGGCGGTCCTGGAGTTGGGACAACTCCGCGTCGCTCGGCGGCGCGCCGTTCAAGGAAATGCCGTTGGGCTCTTGCTTCAGCAGCAGCGCGCCGATCCCGAACGGCCCGGCAAGGCGCACTTCCGCATACATATCATCCTGCCGCCAATTCATGGTCGCCTGCCAACCCTGCGAGCCCAGCGCCGCCGCCGCCCGCCCATCGAGCTGCCACCCGCTGGCGAGCTGCAACTCGCTTGCCCGCTGCTGCCACTGCACCGCCGGCGGTGCCGGCCGATTCGTCACGCAGGCCGACAACGCGCCACAGCAAAACAATATGAACGCAGCGCGCCGCATGGTCGGTCAGTTGGGTGGGTTCAGCCGTTGTCGCGTGGATTTGAGCAGTTGATTGTCGGCATCAAGCGCGCTGCCTTCGGACCAGATTCGTTGCGCCTCGTCCCGCTTGCCCAGCTGCCACAGTACTTCCCCCAAATGTGCAGCGATGTCGCCGTCGCGATCCTGCGCATAAGCGGCCGTCAAATACGGCAATGCCGCGGCCGCGTGTCCCTGCCGGTACCGCACCCAACCCAGGCTATCGAGAATTGCCGCGTTTCTCGGCGCCGCGGCATAGGCGCGTTCGATCAGCTTACGTGCTCTCGAGAGTTCTTTGGAGTGGTCGGCCAGCGTAAAACCCAGTGCGTTCAGGGCCGCCGGATCATTCGGCCGCGCCTTCAGAATCATTCTCAATTCGCGCAGCGCCGCGCCGGTCCGCCCTTGTTCCTCGTAGACCGACGCAGCGGCGTAGCGCAATTCCACGCTGTCCGGGTACTGCATGACGCCGTTCGCCAACACCGCGTACGCCCTGGGCAAATCGCTGGATCGCGCGTACATCCGAGCGCGCGCAGTAAGAATCTCCGGTGCACGCTGCGGCTCGTCCTCGATGAGTCGATCGAGCAATTCTTCGGCGGCACTCGGGGCACCGTTCTTTTGCAGCAGCGCAGCGGCGCGCAGCAAGGCGGGCAGTACGTTGTCACCGCTCTGCACCTGCGCATACAAGCGCAGTGCGCGCTCCGCATCGTCGTGACGATCCGCGATCACGCCAAGATAGTAGAACCCATCGTCCAAAAATTTACCCGTTCGCAGGAGCTGCCTGAATTTCGCCGCCGCCGCGTCGAGATGGCCCTGTTCGAACTCCAGCAGTCCCAGCAGGCGCAATGCCATCGGTCTGGAATCAGGATCGCGCGCCAAAATCTCCAACTGTTCCGTTGCGCCGCCAAAGCGCTGCGCCGTCATCAGCAGTACCGCATAGTCGAAGCGATTGGCGGGAGTCCCGTCGGTACCGAGTTGCGCCTCTGCAAAATCGAGCGGCTCATCCACGTCCCCCGCCATGATGCGTGCGCGAGCGAGAGTCTGCGCCAATTCTCGCCGGGCTTGCCGCGCGCCCTCATCCGCGGCGCCATGGTCGATCGCCAATGCGCCCTGCAGGCTCTTTACCGCTGCGGCGGGATCATCCGCGCGCAGTGCAGTCAGTCCCTGTATCCGCAGCGCAGCCGTCGAGGTTGGAAATGACGCCGCCAGCCGATCCGCGACCTGGCGTGCGCCGAATATGTTCTCATCGGCGCCCAAATCGATTTCCAGATCCGCGAATTCCGCGTCCGTACCGACCGGCGAGTTGATCAAGACGAAGCGGTAGTGGGCCGCCGCCTCGTCGATCTTGTAGAGCGCCAGCGCGGCTTTGGCTGCGGCGCGCCGTGCCTCCAGTGATTTAGGATCGAGATGAATCCAGCGCGCGGCAACCGCTGCCGTCAACGAGGGCTGCAATGTTTCGGCGGTGACTTCGGTCGCGCGCTTCAATAACCCAGGATCGGTCTCGGTTGCCGCGGCGGCCGCATATTGGAGTGCGGCGACTCGTGGCTCGCCGCGTGCGAGGGCTATCTCAGCCGTGACAGTATAAAATGACTGCGGCGCCGGTCTCTCAGCGGACTTGTGTACAGTGCTGGCACAGGCGCTGCAGGCAAGCAAGGCAAGGCCCAATGAGGCTCTGGTAAGGATTGAAAACGAGAACACGGCCGCACTATAGCGAAATGAATACACGGATGCCGCGGATTCAACCTTGATCTGGCGGTGTCTCATCCACCAGAATCCCAAAGGTTAGGGCCAAATCGATTCCATGGCATTCAACATCCTCGGTATCAACCATAAGACGGCACCCGTTGCGCTGCGCGAAAAGGTGGCGTTCAGCGAGGATCGGCTGGTCGCCGCTCTGCGCACTCTGCGCCAGGAGCACGGGGTTGCGGAAGTAGTGATTTTGTCCACCTGCAATCGCACCGAGCTGTACTGGGCCGGCAGCGCCAGCGGCACCGAGCTATCTTCATGGCTGGAGCGCCACCACGGGAACAATCTCGACCTTACCGCCAGTCTCTACTTGCATCAGGAATCGCGCGCGGTCGAGCATGCCTTCAGCGTCGCCGCGGGACTCGATTCCATGGTGCTGGGCGAATCCCAAATCCTGGGTCAACTGAAGGATGCCTACCGGGTGGCACAGGAAGCCGGCAGCACCGGGCCGACGCTCAATAGACTTTTCCAGGCGGCCTTTTCGGCTGCCAAACGCGTGCGCTCCGAGACTCGGATCGGCGCCAATGCGGTGTCACTCGCCTCCGCAACGGTCAGTCTGGCGCGGCGCGTTTACTCGGATTTGAGCGTGCATAACGCCTTGTTGGTCGGCGCCGGGGAGATGAATGCGCTGATCGCGCGGCACTTCGCCAGTGCCGGCGTCAAGCGCATGGTGATCGCCAACCGCACGTTGGGGAGGGCGCAGAAACTTGCGGAGCAGCTCAATGCCGACGCGGTAGGACTTGTGGATCTGGAAAAGGAACTGACCCAAGCGGACATCGTCATCAGCTGTACCGCCAGCGCCGCGCCCATCATCAGCAAACGGGCGGTGGAGGCCGCCATCCGCACCCGTCGTCACCGGCCGATCTTCATGGTTGATATGGCTGTGCCGCGCGACATCGATCCCGACGTCGCGGATTTGGAGGATGTCTACCTCTTTTCGATCGATGACCTCCAACAGCTGGTGGACGAAAATCGCCAGCAGCGTGAGCACGCTGCGAGCGGGGCGCGCCTCGTCGTCAACGAGGAGGTGGTGAAATTTCTGGCGGAAGCGCGCGCCCACGACGCAGGTCCGGCCATCCGCGCGCTGCGCCAGCATGCCGACGGGATTCGTAAGCAGTCCGTCGAACAGGCGCGGCGTATGCTCGCTGCCGGCAAGTCCAGCGACGAGGTCATCGAGTTTCTCGCCACGACCCTCACCAACCGGCTGCTGCATGCCCCCACGCAGGCCTTGCGCCAGGCCTCGGAACTGGCCGATTTGGCCCTGGCGGAGACCGTGACCAGGCTTTTGACCGAAGAACGCGATTCGCATTGAGATAAGGGCCGCTATAATTCGCGGCCATGAAAGATTCCATCCGGCGCAAGCTGGAAAAACTTGACGAACGCTTCGAGGAAATCAGCCGCCTGTTGTCTGACGCGGGCGTCATTGGGCGTCAAAACCAATTTCGCGAGTTGTCCATGGAATACGCGCGATTGGGGCCGTTGGTCGAACGTTATCGTCGCTTCATGGCGCTCGAGGGTGATGCGGCAATTGCGCACGAATTGGCTGGAGACGCCGACCCCGCCACCAAGGGTTTGGGGGAAGAGGAACTTGCGGATCTGAATCCGCGCATCGCGGGCGAAGAGCTCGAATTGCAGCGCCTGCTGGTGCCGAAGGACCCGCATGACGACAGCAATATCTTTTTGGAAGTTCGCGCCGGAACGGGCGGTGATGAAGCGGCGCTGTTTGCGGGCGATTTGTTCCGCATGTACGCCCGTTATGCCGAATCCAAGGGATGGTCGGTCGAGATCTTGAGCGAAAGCCCCGGCGAACATGGCGGCTACAAGGAAATCATCAGCCGGATCATCGGCCGCGGCGCGTTTTCACTGCTGAAATTCGAATCCGGCACGCATCGCGTGCAGCGCGTGCCCGCTACGGAAGCGCAGGGAAGGATTCATACTTCGGCGTGCACGGTGGCGATCCTTCCTGAATTGGAGGAAGTCGAGGCGGTCGAATTGAACCCTGCGGATTTGCGCATCGACACCTACCGCTCCTCCGGGGCCGGCGGCCAGCATGTGAACAAGACCGACTCGGCCATTCGCATTACGCATTTGCCGACCGGCATCGTGGTGGAATGCCAGGATGAGCGCTCGCAGCACAAGAATCGCTCGCGCGCCCTGTCGCTGCTCAAGGCTCGATTGTTGGCCGCGGAACGCGAAAAGCAGCAGAGTGCGCAGGCGCAATCGCGCAAGCTGCAAGTGGGTTCCGGCGATCGTTCGGAGCGCATACGCACCTACAATTTTCCGCAAGGACGAGTCACGGATCACCGGATCAATCTCACGTTGTACAAGCTCGACGAGGTGATGAACGGCAATCTCGATGAATTGATACGTGCGCTCAACCAGGAACACCAAGCGGAAGAGCTGGCGCACCAAGTGGAATGAATTCCATGACCACCATCGCCGAATCCGTCGCCGCAGCCACGCGCGCGCTGACGCCGCACAGCGATTCTCCGCGCCTCGACGCGGAGTTGCTGCTGGGTACGGTTCTGGGTTTGTCCCGCACGGCGCTGATCGCGCGGGACGATGAGCAGGTCACGGCCGATTGCCAGCGCGCCTATGTGGGTTTGATCGCCCGGCGTGCGGCCGGCGCACCGGTCGCCTACCTGACGGGCAGCCGCGAGTTTTGGTCTTTGACTCTGCATGTCACGCCCGCGGTGCTGGTGCCGCGCCCCGAAACCGAAACCCTGATCGAGCGTGTCTTGGCACTCAAATCGGCGGATGAGGCATGCTCGGTTTTGGATCTGGGCACGGGCAGCGGCGCCATTGCGCTTGCCATCGCCGCGGAGCGCCCGCGCTGGCAGGTCACGGGCGTGGATATTTCGCCGCAAGCGCTTCAAGTCGCCGCCCAAAATTCCCGGGACCTCGAATTGCGGCACATCCAATGGCGTTTGGGCTGCTGGTTCGACGCCGTCCCGGCTGAACGCTTCGATTTGATCGTTGCCAACCCGCCCTATATCGCCACGGGGGATCCGGCACTCGCAACTCTTTCCGCGGAGCCTGACCTGGCGCTGCGCGCCGGCCCTACGGGACTCGAAGCCTTGAGCGCGATCATCGCGGAGGCGCCGCAGCATTTGCATACGCTCGGCTGGCTGGTGTTGGAGCACGGGGCGACCCAAGCGCTTGAGGTCGCTCGCCTGCTCGAGAGTCGCGGCTTCGCATCGGTCCGAACCTACCCCGATTCTTTCGGCAAATACCGCGTTACGCTGGCAACCGTTCATACACAACACTAGGAAACCCAATGATCCGCTTCGAAACCACACTCGGCGATTTCACCATAGAGTTCTACGAGAAAGAGGCGCCTGAATCCGTCGCCAACTTTATGCGCTACCTGGAAGATGGATTTTTCGACGGCACGATCTTTCACAGGATCGTTCCCGGCTTCGTCATTCAGGGCGGCGGCTTCACCGAAGACATGAGTCAGAAGCGCACCAAGCCGCCGGTCAAGAACGAAGCCGACAACGGCCTGAAGAATTCGCGCGGCACGCTGTCGATGGCGCGCACCAACGACATCAACAGCGCCACATCGCAGTTCTTCGTCAACCTGAAGGACAATGATTTTCTCGATCACTCGCGCGGCAATTTCGGCTATGCAGTGTTTGCGCGCGTGACGCAAGGCATGGAGGTGATCGACAAGATTGCCGCGGTCGAAACCGGCCGCAAGCGCGGATTCGACGATGTCCCGGTTGAACCTGTGATCATGAAGAGCGTGCGGCGAGTCACTGCGTAACGCGAGTGGCCCGCGAGAGCTCATTCTTACGCCGACTTGGACGTGGGACGCTGTGGCTGGCCGTGATCTGCGTGGCAGCCACGGTTCTCTGCGTCCTGCTGCTGCGCTGGATCGATCCGCCATTCACCGCGTACATGGCGGAGGCGCAGATGGTTGCCTGGGCGAAGCGTGACACCAGCTACGTATCGCGCCACCGCTGGGTTGACTTGAACCAGATTTCGCCCAACCTGCCGCTGGCGGTCATTGCCGCGGAGGATCAGAAGTTTCCCGAGCACTGGGGTTTCGATGTCGAGGCCATCGAAAAAGCCTACGAACTGAATCAGCACAGCCATCGCGTGCGCGGCGCCAGCACCATCAGTCAACAGGTCGCCAAGAATCTTTTCCTGTGGTCCGGCCGAAGCTATTTTCGCAAAGGGCTGGAAGCGTATTTCACGCTGTTGATCGAAGCCTGTTGGCCCAAGCGGCGGATTTTGGAAATCTACCTGAATGCGGCGGAATTCGGCCATGGTACATACGGCGCCGAGGCCGCCGCACAGCGCTTCTTCCATCATTCCGCGGCGAAGCTCACGCGCAGCGATGCGGCATTACTGGCGGCGGTGTTGCCGAATCCAAAGCTGTTTTCCGCCGCGATGCCGTCCGCTTACATCCAGCGCCGGCGCGACGAGATTTTAGTGCAAATGCAGGCGCTCGGCGGCGGGGAGATGCTTGACGAGATTGACGCCTACCCGAACCGGCGCCGCTAGAATACGCTCCAGGATGTCCGGAATCTCGAAGACCGCGCGATTGTGGATGCGTCTCACGCTGGCACGAAAGGCCTCGATGTCATTCGCCACTTGTGCGACACCGCTGCGAATGGCCTTGAACGAATCCAGCACCACTCCGACGGCGTTTTCCTCGATCCATTCGGTGTTGTAACGCTCCTGCGGCATGGTCCACGCATTGCGCGCCACGATGACCGGCAAGCCCTGTTGTACCGCCTCGCTGATGCTGCCGGGACCTGGTTTGCCGATGAAGAAGTCGCTGAGCTGCATGTAGTAACGGATCTGCGAGCTGAAACCGACCACCACGCGAGGAGCTGCCGAGCGCATGGCTCGCAGCTTGTCGGCGAGCGGCGCATTGTGTCCGCAGACGAGAATCAGCTGGGTGTCGTCGAGGCGCTTGGCGATTCCTCGCATGACGCGGGACCCATGGCCGCCGAACATGACGAGACCCGTCGGCCGGTCCGGGTCGAGCTGCAGTTTTTGTCTCTCGGCGCGTCGATCCACGCCTAAGTCACGATAAAAATCCGGGCTGATGATCATCCCGGAGGTTTCGTGAATATGCGCAGCGTCGAGGCCGGCAGCACGCGCTTGCGCGACGGCATGCGGCGTCCCGCAGATCAGATGCTGCAGTTGATGCGGCTCGATCCAAAAGTGCGGCGGCAAATCTGCGAAGTCGGTCAGAATGGTCACGTACGGGGCATGCGGCCGCGCCAGGCCCAAGGCTTGATACATGGCGCGGTTGAAATTCGGCACCAGCGAGACCACCAGATCCGGCTGGGTCAGCTGCCAGTGGCGGCGCAATTGACCGATCAAGGACTTGTGGCTCAAGCGGATCAGCGCCTGCAGAATGCGCAGTTCCTGCGCCAGTCCCAATGTCCATCCGCGAGCCAGGCGCACGTTATAATAGTGCTCCGGCTTCACGCCGGTAGTTCGGCGAAACATATCCTGCGGATCGAGGACTTCGAAAAGATTGACCAGTCTGACCTGCCAGCCTTTACCCTGCTCGCGAATCGCCTTTTCGAGGGCAGTTGCAGCCGAGCGATGCCCTCCCCCCGCGTTGATGTAAACGAGATCGATTCTTTTCATTGACTCATTTATTCTGCGTGACAAGTGTGACCGCCCGATGAAAATAAGCTTGAGCATGAGCGCACTGGCGTTGTTCGGCGCTGTCGCAGCTGCGCAAGCCGCCGCACCGCCGGCAGCCAACGCCACGCGCCTTCATCACGGGCGGTTCAAAGACGTTTTGGTCTATGCGCCTGCCCTCCCAGCGACGAGCTTTGTGCTGTTCCTGTCCGGCGATGCCGGCTGGAATGCTCAGACAGAACCCCTGGCGCTCAAGCTGGTGCAGCAGGGCGCCATGGTGGCCGGCATCGATTTGCCGGAGTTCAAAGCGATGCTCGAAGCCGACGCGGGTCGTTGCGTGTCTCCGGACGGCGATCTGGAGAACTTGAGCCACTTCGTGCAGGCCTATTTCCACAACCCCGCCTACCTTACACCCCTGTTGGCAGGACTTTCATCCGGGGGCACTTTGGCCTATGCGGTGCTGGCGCAGGCGCCAAAGGGTACTTTCGCGGGGGCGCTGACCTTGGGCTTCTGTCCCACATTCAATATGGACAAGCCGCTGTGCAGAGGCTCGGGAATCGAATTCGCACGCGGCCCTGCAGGGTCCGCGGTCGAATTCCTGCCGATCAGACAATTGAGCAATCCATGGGTCACCCTAGAGAGCCCACTCGATGCGGCCTGTCCCATCAGCCAAGTTCGCGAGTTCGTTGCCAAGGTACACGGCGCCGCCATGGCAATTCAGCCGAACGCGGGGCTGCAGCCGTTCAGTGCCGCGTTCGCCCAGCTCGCCACCTCAAATTTGAACCAGCGAGTTGCAGCCCCACCCCCGGCATTGGGCGATCTGCCGGTGATTGAGGTGGCCGCACAACCCGGCAGCGCAGCCACCGATTCTTTCGCGATCTTCATGTCAGGCGATGGCGGCTGGGCGGGGTTGGATCAAGACATCGCGGCTGCCTTGAGCGCAACAGGCGTTCCCGTCGTCGGACTGGATTCGTTGCGCTACTACTGGTCGCCTCGCACGCCGGACGGCTTAGGCAGGGATACCGACCGCATGATCCGCTACTATCTGTCCCGCTTCGGCAAACAGCGCGTACTGCTCATCGGCTATTCACAAGGCGCCGATGTGCTGCCTTTTGCGGTCAATCGGCTGCCGGAAGCAACCCGCGCCAGCGTGGCCTTGGTCGCAATCCTCGGAATGTCCGAGCATGCGCTGTTTGAATTTCACCTCAGCAGCTGGATCTCGGACGACACTTCCGGACCCCCGACCATGCCGGAGGTCAACCGGATCAGCGGCCCACGGGTGCTGTGCATCTACGGGCAAGACGAGAAGGACTCGTTGTGTCCGAAACTCGACGCGCACAAGATCAGCGTGGTGAAGGTCAAAGGCGGCCATCATTTCGACGGCAACTATGCGGCTCTCGCGCGTGAAATCATGGCGGCGGCGAAACTCTAGCCACTATTGCATGGCAAAGGGTTTGCCGCGCAAGGACGTGTAGACCGTATCCAAGACGGTCAGACTATTTTTATTTGCCACTCCACCCACAACGATCGGATCGCCGAGAGAGAGAACCGCACCATCCTTGTTCGTGAACGCCGGCCAGAAAGGAAGTCCCAAGCCGTTTGGATCGCCGGTCTTCGCGAAGTTGGTCCAGTAGCTCGACATTTCCTCGGCCAACCGTCGGTCCTCGAGGGTCCAGCGCCAAGATGCTTGGTTCAGGTGGTCGAATACATACCAAAGTTCGGCAAAGTGGCTGGCGCCCCAGCCCGCATAGATCGAGCCGATCGGGAACGGAGGCTTGTGTCGAAACGAATAATAGTAGACTCGGCTGTCACCGGTTGTGGCATGCAGCCTGGCCCAAGCCCACATGTCCCAACCGAAACGAAGATCGCGCTCGAGGTCAAGCCGCGCTTGCCGCGCTTCTTCATCCGTGGCGTGCGGATAGGCCGCCATTATCGGGGCGGGTAGCGCGCCGAAACTGGATTCGACTCCCTGGTCGAACGTGGCAGCCTTCACATCGGCGACGTCCGTCAGCGCCCGTGCTTCCTCGGCGTTCGAACCGATCAGCAGCGGGACGTCGCTCTGACGCGCAGACGCGAACGCTTCATAGGGTGAGACGGGCAACACATGGGGCTCGATCACCGGATGCGTGATGCCGCCGGCACTCGTGCCGCCGAGCAGGGCTGCCGCCG
>Ga0210394_10006453_pt1 | contig 12709 bp, 7 predicted proteins | sample IncBWC12MmetaG_FD_160121 | JGI IMG/M metagenome (GOLD analysis project Ga0210394, IMG submission 160121) | Forest soil microbial communities from Barre Woods Harvard Forest LTER site, Petersham, Massachusetts, United States - Inc-BW-C-12-M | ecosystem: Environmental > Terrestrial > Soil >... | reverse complement strand
CAAAAATAGGATGCGGCGTTTGCCAGAATGCTTCGACCAGGGTCGCGAGCGCGGTTTCGGCGGCGCGCGCGCCCTCCGCATGACCGCCCATGCCGTCGATCACCACCAGCAGCACTGCCTGGTCCGCTGCGGCCACGGCAACCCGGTCCTGATTTTCTTCGCGGTGCCCGATCAGGCTTACGTCCGCGGTTTCGATCTGCAATGCCCGCTCCTCGATCTGATAAACTCTCAAGATCAACGATTATGGCCGATTTTGCGGACGACCCCTATGATTCGTAGCATGACCGGCTTCGCCCGCCGCGAGCGGCAGTTCCCCTGGGGATTGCTGGCCTGGGAAATTAAGACGGTCAATCATCGTTTTCTCGAGCTGGGATGTCGCCTGCCCGAGGAATTCCGCGCTGCCGAGTCGGATTTTCGCGCCATTGTCGCCGCGGCGATACGCCGTGGAAAAGTCGAGTGTGGGCTGCATTTCCGGCCAGCGGTTGTTGCCGCGGCCCAGCTCGAAGTCGACTCCGAATTGCTGGCTTCCTTGACCTCGCGTGCGCAGCAGATCGCCGCGCAGGCGGGACCGAGCGCCCGCATCGATGTACTGGATTTGCTGCGCTGGCCCGGGGTCATCCGCGACGCCAGCCGCGACTCGGTGCCCATGATCGCCGCCGCAAAGACCCTGCTCGAGGAAGCATTGACGGAGCTCGCTCGCTTCCGCGACAGCGAAGGAGGACGTTTGCGCGAAGCGCTCGAGCTGCGCTGCGCGGGATTGCTGGAATTCTCCGGACGCGTTACCGAGCGGCTGCCTGAGATCCGCTCGCGGATGCGCGCGAAACTGCTCGACCGCATCGCGCAGCTCGTTTCAGACGTCGACCAGGAACGGCTCGAACAAGAACTCGCCATCCTGGCGCAGCGCCTTGATGTGGACGAGGAGATCGATCGGCTGCGCGGCCATGTGACCGAGGTTCGCAGGACTTTCAACGGCCAGGAAGCGGCGGGACGGCGGCTGGACTTTTTGATGCAGGAACTGAACCGCGAAGCCAACACGCTGTCCTCCAAGTCCCAGGACATCGAAACCACCCGCGCGGCCGTCGACATGAAAGTGTTGATCGAGCAGATGCGCGAACAGGTGCAGAACATCGAGTAGCTTCCGGAGCTGTTTGTGCTCGCCGCGCCCTCGCTCGCATTTCTCTATAAATCAAGCAATTATTGGCAAGCAGCGTCCATGGACTTCCAGGCCCTGCCGCGCTAATGTTTGTAGCTGGGTGTGTAGCTACAATGCTAGCTACAACCGCGAGGAACTGCGTGTTCCTGGTCTAGCTACATAGGTGTGCCCATGGCGCGGGACAGACTGACGGCGCTGCAGGTCAAGCGAGCACATGAGAAGGGCGAACCGGTCCTGCTGCCCGACGGCGCGGGACTTTATCTTCGCAAGCAATCCGCTTGGGGCACGGCCTGGACGCTGCGCTACCGCTTTGGCGGCCGCGACCGGTGGATGGCGCTCGGCAGTTATCCGGACATGGAACTGGCCGACGCCCGCAAGGCCGCGTGCGCCAAACGCACCCTGGTCGATGCAGGCCGGGACCCGCTGCTGGAGAAGCAGAGCGAGATCGACGCACAGCTCAAAGCCGCAGCGGCAAAAAAGGCGCGCGGCAAGTTCAAGGAGCTGGCCGAGGACTGGTACGAAACCGAGATTGAGGGCGGACACCTCAAGCACCCCGCGGTGCCGCGCCGGTATCTCGACAAATACATGCTTCCCGAGTTTGGCAGTACCGTGCCCGCCGACATCACTCCGGCCATGGCGGCACGGTTACTGGCCCGCGTGGGGAAGAAGGCACCGACGGCAGCGAATGATTTGCTGCGCTACATGCGGCGTGTCTTTAGGTTCGCCGTCCGCAGACATCTGATGGCGTCCAGTCCTGTCGCCGATTTCAATCTCAGCGACGCCGGCGGCCAGGAGTCCGCGCGGCAACGCAGTTTGAGCCGCGACGAGCTCGAGCGGTTATTCAGGGGGCTGCGAGACTCAGAAAGCTTCGGCGGCACCAATCTGCTCACGATCAAGCTGCTGCTGGCCCTCGGCGTGCGCAAAGGCGAATTGCTGGGCGCCAAGTGGAGCGAGTTCGATCTCGATGGCGCAACGGATCTAGGTCCGGTGTGGCGGCTGCCGGCCAGACGCACCAAGACCTTAGCGCCCTTGTCGATCCCGTTGGCGCCGGCGGTCGTCGGATGGCTGAAGGCGCTGCGCGAGGTCGCCTGCGGCAGCGAGTTCGTACTTCCAAAGAGGCGCAGGGACCGCCGGCAACGTGCACTGCATGTCGGCATCGACACCTTGAACGCCGCTCTCGCCGGCGTCCATCACGGCCTGGACGAATTCACGATTCACGATTTACGGCGCACCATGCGCACGCATTTGTCCTCCTTGGGCATTCGCAGTGAGGTGGCGGAGCGCTGCCTCAACCACAAACTGCCCGGCCTCCAGGGCGTATACAACACGCATGATTATTTTGCAGAGCGCAAAGCCGCGCTCGAAACGTGGACGGCGCTCCTGCTGGAAATCGAGCGCGGCGAGCGAAAGGTGGCGCCCATGCGATCCCGACGCTCCAACTCGTGACGCCGGAGCTCAGGAAACCCATGCGCAAATCAGTCGCCCCCGGGGAAATCGCCCGCGCCATCCTCGTGCTTCGCGGCCATCGGGTGCTGCTCGATGCCGAGCTCGCTGCCCTTTATGGCGTGACTACCAAGCGGCTGAACGAGCAGGTCAAGCGCAATGCCGCGCGCTTCCCCGCGGATTTCATATTCCGCCTGACCAAGACCGAGACAGCAGCTCTGAACCGGTCGCAAAATGCGACCGGTTCCCAGAAGCATCGCGAGCACTCGGCGTACGTGGAGGAGACTAGGTCTTTAAGGTCGCAAATTGCGACCTTAAAGACCGGCCGCGGCCAGCATCGCAAATACTTGCCATACGCGTTCACCGAACATGGTGCAATCATGGCCGCTACGATCTTAAGCAGCCCGCGCGCCATCGAAATGAGCGTCTATGTGGTGCGCGCCTTCGTCCAGCTGCGGGAGATGCTCGCTTCGAACCGGGAACTGGCGCGTCGCTTCGCACAGCTCGAAACTCGGCTCGACAAAAAGCTCACTGTCCACGATGAAGCTATCGCCGCCATCCTCGCTGCCATCCGCCAGCTCATGCACCCTCCTGTCCCGAAGCGCCGGCCTGTCGGATTCACCGCGGATCTTCGCGAGAAGGTGTAGCGATTCCGCAGAGACGGCGGCATCTGTGTGACAACAGCGGCCGAATGCCTATCCTGCCCTCATTCCGATTCGCCGCGTTGTCGCCCTCAATCGTGTGTCGCTCATCGACCCCCAGCCGCCGGATGCGAACTGCAGCTTCGGATCAAAGAAATCCGGAGTTTTGCAGTGCGCGAGCGTTGACAATCACGAAGCGTGGCGGGCTCAATTGCTAACGCGCGCGGTGCGGAACCAAAACGTGTTCGACTCTCGAACCGGCATCGTCTTGTTCCGATACCCTTTCGTTAGCCAGTCGCTCTGCACTACCAGATCACCAACAGCGTTGAGCCGCAGGTAAACTGTCTCGTGAATGCTGCCTTCGCTCAGGTAGTCAGCCGTTGTGTCTGCCTCAAAGACTACTGCGCCGTCTTGCTCCCGAGCGCTCATGGTCCGACGTATCAGCTCGTCCTCGCCCCTCTTGGCCACGATAAGAATTCCATCGGGCCCCTCTCTGCTGACGTCGAATGTCGTTGCCCGGAGCGCCTTCTGTCCCTCTCCCAAGAACAGCGTATGCCCGAGTTTGAAGTCGGCTTTGTAAGCACCGACAACCCTGTCGACAGATGTTGCGGCCGCAAGCGCAGGCCAATCGGCTGGCATATTTGGTTTATGTTCCTCGATGTAGACGCCATTCTCGACTCCGATGTGATCGGTGCCTTGCTGGGCGCGCCGCTTCTGAATTTCATCAGCGTGAGCCAGAATCTGGTCACGGACCTTTACGAGCCAGCTGCTGGAATCGTTCCATTGCCGCCGGTATTGCTCCTTGGACGTAAAGCCGTTGGGAGTAGACGCATCCCATAGCAGAACCGCGTTGATTTGATCTACCCATTTCTTCGTGTCGGCGCCGGCGTACAGACTGATAGGCTGTCCCACAGTTGCCTGCATCGACTCGAACAGTGCCTCGCCTGCATCTGGGGGACTCGGATGCGCCAGTAGCAGGAACTTGAACCTCAATTCGCCCGCGTGGTACCAAAAGACGGCCTTGTCATTTTCGCCGTCCTTAAAAAGTCGGCCCGCGTACAGGAAATAATTGAGTGGGTTCGCATTGGGCAGCTGCCGTTCAATTTCGGCTGGCGGCAACGTGTCCATTCCTTCGATCTGCCATCCGTTCCCAGTAGTTGCAACTGTGCTCGGCCCCGCGCTAACCGGACCACAAACCACAAGCAGTGGAACACCGATGAATACAGCGACCAGAGCGGCGCAAAACACGACGACGGCCCGGCGGATAACCGCGGCTGAAATGCGAAACATAGCGCTTAGCTTACCGCAGCCTGCAAACGACCGTTTCGCGGCGGTGATTTCGTGACCGCGAGCGCCCGGTATTGGCCCCGTGAGTCGCCTCACGATCCATATCGGTTATTTGCGTTACTCCACCATCGCCGAGATGATCAAGTTACTGGCCCGCGTGGGACTGATCCCCTCCTTGGCAAAACGGCTAGGCTCTAAGCGACCGTTAATTGTTCGCCAACTTAAACACTACTGACGTGCTGTATTTGCCTTCTACCGCAATTCCATTTTTCGCGGCCGGCAAAAACTCTATGCTTTGCACGAAATCAGCGGCAGCTCGATCCAATAGCTCGGAGCCGGATGAGCCGCCAATTGCGAAAGCGACAGCACAGCCTTTCGCATCCACTCGTGCAAGGACAATTACGGTGCCTTCAATTTCGCTTCGACGCGCGACTTGGGGATAGAAGTCATCCGGCGTCTGCTTCATGGACGAAACGGTCGGCGTAACACCCCCCGAATTCCTTGTTGCTGGAGGCGGACAATCCGGGTTGCGGGGCGTGAATGCTAAGGGTTCGCGATTCTTCAGCAATGTCTCGGCTATCACGCTGCGTTCTTTGATGTAAGCCAAGCGCAACTTGTTGGCAGCATCGGGCCAATCCGGTCCCGGCGGGTGATCCTTAAGAACAGTCTGAAGTTCCGCCTCGGCCGCGCTGACGGTGACATCGTGTCGCCGATCGGCGGCCATCGCATTCGCCGCTAAGAATGGCTTCCACAAATCGCGGTTGTGGATGAGCGCCGGTACGATAAGCCAATACCCAAGTAGCGCGTTATAACGCGTGCCCCACTCGGCCTGCGTTCTGAAATGATCAGCGTTTCGGGTATCCTGCTTCTCCTGAGGATCCCAGAGGTAGTCCCGGAAGTCCTGACTCATCAGGCGACCTCGCACATCCCTGCCACGATTTTGGTCATCGCCGCCACCGGCTATCGCTTTGGCACGGGCGCTTTTAGTGCCAAGCAAAAACGGTTCAGCAGTACTTTCCACCGCGGCTCTTCGCGCTTCAACGTCTGTGCCGAGGCAGCATTCTAGAATGCGAGTCTCCGCTACTGTGCGGTTCAGTATATCTGGGATCTCTTTCCAAGATTCCCTGCCTTCGAGTTCCACAGACAGGTCGTATAAAACGTCGGACGAGCTTTTGCGCGCGTCCTTGCCGGGCGCATTTAGGATTTCAATCGATCTATAAGTCGTCGATGTCGGTCGACTCGCTTGACCGTCGTAGGGTGCACGCCGCTCCCACATGTCGGCAAATAAGTTGCGAATCTCCAAGTTTGCCGATGCTGGAGGCCGCGGCCGACGCCGCAGTCCGATTTGTGATTTACCTTGTTCGTCTCGATACCACCGAGCACCGGTAACGTCCCATTTAAGCTTCGATGATTCCAGCACGTATTGCATGGAGATCCCGAGAGTGCTGCGGTCGTCGAGCGCAAATAACACGTCTGGAATCTCGAAATCGAACTTGGGAGAGCGAAGCATCCAGTTGCTGCTCTTTTCGATTGATAGCGATTTCAAAGGTTCTGCCAGAAGCGCTTTGCGCCCCAAGTAAGACCGCCACTGCGCGAGGGTGCCGATATAAGAAATATCCACCTGATCGGCTACAAGGCGTAGTAGGGTTTGGCCAAAACTAACAACGGAGGACGGCGCGATCTGCACCACCGCGTTGTAGCCATCGGGCGTGGGCAGCAGCATTCCGACGACATACGCATCGAGATACGGTAGCGCCCACTTACGCTCTTGCCATTTTCGACCATAGTGATCGGTGTACACCGCATTGGTGAGTGCCTGGCCGAGCGAGATGACGCGAATGTTGTCAGTACCGACGACTCGAGAGATCTTCAAGGCTTTCGCCGCAATATCCATGAATGCTTTGGAATCGTTATAAAACGCGTCGTCAGATGCGTTGTTTGAGCGGTGCAGGCGTATAAAAGCGACGGGATTTTCAAGACCAATACTGACATAGCCATCGCCAGGAAGACCGGTTGTCTCGGTCTTGGGCGCGATTACCGTCCAACTATCATCCGCCTCTTGGTGAATTAAGCGTAACTGATAAGAGTCAGAACCGTTGGAGTACAGCACTTCGTCGGCGGCGGCACCTGTATTGAAAGATTTTGCCGCATACTCGCTCAGCAACTGAGAGCAAGCCTCGGCAAGGTGGCGCTCGATTACCGAGTTGTATGCTTTGACAAAGTCGTTCCAGGTCAAGGGCAATTGGAATTCATCTTTGTAGGCATAAGTGCGGGTGCCTCGCATGATGGGCAAAGAGGTAACCGCACGTTGATTAAAGGTGGCTTTGGAGGGCGCGTCCAGGACGCGACCGATAGGCAAGGAATAATTCAAATTCTCGTTAGGGGATTTTCGCAACACGATGCCGATGACGTTGCCGGTGCCATCGAGCAGCGGGCCGCCACTATTTCCGGGTGACGCTGCGGCAGAAAATCGAATCCATTTCCAATTGCCGTCCTGTTCCTCCGGCGTCTCCGAGGTAAATAAGCCATCCCGAATCACAATGCCTTCACCGAGAGCATTGCCCACAGCTAGCACCGTATCATCGACCTTTGGTGCTCGATTGACCTCAAAACCCTTCGGGGCCGGGTCGTCAACGAGCGAGAAAACAATGAGATCCTCATGCAGGGAGAACTTTAGGATACGGTCGATCGAATGAACTTTATTGTCGGACCCCCGCAAACGGGGCGGCCCGTATTGACTATCCACTCCCGCCATGAACACGTGCGCCGCAGTCACATAAGCGTTATGACCAAGTGCGAAAGCAGTGCCTATAGATCGGTATGCATCGTTGCGCTCGACAAAGGGCAGAAGATCGAGCGGCAAAGGTTTCTCGTACGTAAGAGGATCGACCTCGGGCTTTTTCAGGACAACCTCAAAAGTCGCAGCCCTGATTGCGTGCTGCAATTCCGGGGTAACAACCGCGTTTGCGTTCACGGCCGGCAAAAGAAGCAAGACACACAGACAGCCGCGCGCGGAAAAGCGACCAATTTGGCGTTTTGGGTCCTCTCCGGACGACATCTGGATTAATCTCCGATCTGTTATTTTCATCTAATCGGCCGCCCGGCGTTTAGCTTACCTCAGGTCGCGGTGGCCGCTTCAAGGCGACGATTTTGTTAACTCCCGATATTGGCCGGCCTAGAAGAGCCCGATGTATTTCCCGTGACCGGTCATTTGGCGCCGAAGGTAAGTGCGTCGGCCACGACATCCACAGTGCAGTGAACACCCATAGCACCCCGCTCGCGCGGCCTTGGCGATGCATCGCGAGGTATTTGGCGTGCAGGCCGCTGAAGCACCGGCGCATCGTGCTCTTCGCATTCGGTATGTCCGTCGGCAGCAACGTGGCGTTTTACTCCTTCATCACGTACATGCAGAAATACCTCGTCGCTTCGGTCGGGTTCCCGATCGGTCAGGCCGCAGCGATCTGCACGGTGGGACTCCTCGTTCTTGCAGCCGCGCAACTTGCCGCCGGCTGGGTGTCGGACGTGATTGGTCGCAAGCCCGTACTCCTTTGGCTTGGCGTCGCAGGGGCTCTCTTCACGGTCCCGCTGATGCGTGTCAGCCGTAGCCACCAACCGTCGAGTATGAGAGAGTGATTTTTAAGAAGAGCAGTATAGATAGGCATTTCGATGACAACTGCCACGTTCTCTCGGATCACCGCAATTTTCTTGATAGCCGTGTGTGCCGCAAGCTGTGGGGGTGGGGGCGGTGGGGGCGCTGTGAGCGGCAGCGCGGTCTCCACGACTCCACCCGGCGTGACCATCCCGGCCGGCGCGACTACCCCGACGACGACGCCCAGCGGCACATCGGCCAGCCTATGGCTCGGCAATGTCAGCACCATCGGCGTGACTGCAACCTCATCTCAAACCGCTCCGACGAGTTCCTTTGACGCATCGGTGACGACCAACGCCACCGTACCCACCACGTACTACATCGCTGGCTGGTACACGAACACTGGCATTGCCTCAATCCAGGCGTCCGCTGTCAATGGCGCCGTCAGCTTTACGATACAGTTCAGATCGCCCGCCTCGCTCGATATCGGTACCTACACCGACACGATCACGATGGAGGGGTGCTACGACAGCGCCTGTAATCAGCAGATTCAAGACAGTCCGCAGACCATCAAAGTTACCTACGTCGTTCAGGCGGATCCGGTAACCCTGACCAGCATCAGCCCGAGCGCTGTTGTTGCGGGCGGAGCTGGTTTCACGCTGACGCTGACGGGAACCAGCTTCACGAAGAACTCGATCGTAATTTTCAATCAATCCGCACAGCCAACGACGTACGTGTCCCCGACACAACTGACGGCGAGCATCAACGCCAACATGCTGGTCACGCCGGAGGAAGGCAGTGTCACTGTCGAGAGCTCGAGCCAGCAGAATGCACAGGTGTCGGCAGTCCTGCAACTCCTTGTTTTGGCGCCGGGGCCGGATCCGACGGTGACGAGTCTCGCGCCAAACTCAGCGATCGTTGGATCGGCCGGTTTCACATTGACGGTCAATGGCGCGAACTTCACGATTGGTTCCGCGGTGCTTTGGGGAGGCACGCCGCTCGCGACGTTTTTGGTGTCGCCGAATCAACTAACGGCGTCGATCAGCGCATCACAAGTAGCAAATATCGGCACGACGCCCGTGTCGGTTCAAGCGTACTCGAACCCCAGCGCGCCTATCTCGAATGCGGTGAACTTTACCGTCGCGCCCGTGCCACCGCTGACGCTGAATTCCGTATTTCCGAGCATCATCACCGCGGGCGGCGGCGATTTCACACTGACCGTAGTCGGACTGTCGTTTGCGCCCAACGCGATTATCCAATGGAACGGCACCGCTCTGGCGACGAGCCAAGTGTCGAGCTCGGTGCTGCGCGCGGCCGTGCCTGCAGCCGATATTGCGACGTCCGGATCGGCATCGATCACCGTCCAAAATTCGAGCGGCGCCGGTGGCACTTCGTCCGCGTTGCCCGTTGGCATCCAGAATCCAGCACCAGATGCCGTCGCCCTGCAAATCACACCCGACCATGCGGGTGCGATCAGCTTCAAGTCGATGAGCTTCCCGACCTCAAGCACCTGGAGCGTCGATCTGGGCGGCCAGCCCTCTTATGCTTTGATCGCGGACGGCAAGGTGTTCGTGACGGTCAAGGTCGGTCCTGGGAGCGCAACCGGTAGTCAACTGATTGCGCTCGATCAGGCGACCGGCCATACCGTCTGGGGTCCGATCCAGCTTCCTCAAGGCTGGGCATTTCCCGCCTACGATGGGGGCAAAGTATTCGTGATCACCGGCATCGATCCCGGAACGCTGCAATCCTACGAAGCCGAGACGGGTGCGCTCGACTGGACAACAACTTTCGCCCAAGGCATCGCCTTTGAGACCGGACCCACGGCGGCGAATGGATTTGTCTACTTGGTGGGGGGAAGCGGCGGCCCGATTCTGTTTGGGGTCGATGAGGGCAGCGGGTCGATCGTTTGGCAGCAATCTGCCCTGAGTGGGACGGGTAGTACGCCGGCGGTCACCTCGCAGGGCGTCTATATTGCGGCGGTGTGCAGCACTGACGGATTCGCGCCAATGACGGGCGTCAGTTTGTTTGCGGACAACACCGGATGCAGCGGCGGCGGCGGCGCGACCGCGGTAGTCGCCAACAATGTGCTCTATTCGCTGTCCGGCGGCCCGACCAGTGGCATCTATGTCAACGCAACGACCGGTGCGCAAATTGGCACTTTCACGGCGGACGTGGTGCCGGCGGTCAACTCGACGACGGGGTTCTTCCTTCAGTCCGGCACCTTGAACGCCCAGTCATTGACCGACTATTCGACCATATGGAGTTTCCGGGGCGACGGCGGTTTGGTCACTTCGCCCATCATTGTGGAGAACGCGGTCATCGTCGGATCATCGAGCGGGCAGGTCTACGCGCTGGACGCGGCAACGGGAGCGCAGCTCTGGACGGCGAATGCCGGTGGCGCCATCTCTGCTGGAAACGGCAACGTCATTTCGGCGCTGGCGGCGGGCGACGGCTTGCTCGTGGTGCCGGCTGGCACCACGTTGTCAGCCTTCACGCTTTCGACGAACCCGTGACGGAGGGCAAATGGTGAAATGGCGAGTCGATCGCGAGTAGCGCGATGATGGGCTACTCCCGCCGCATTTCCCCGTGACCGGTCGTTCGGCGCCCCCGCACGCGCCATCGCGACGCGTCGCGAGGTGAATGACGCTGCACGCCTCGCGCTTCGTTCGTGCCGCCATCCTGGAGCACGAAGTGGCCCAATTATCACCGGCCAGCTATCCTCCCAACACTCTAATCGGTACGCCCAGGGAGGTTTTTCACATTGTCTGATCTTCCCGCCGCAGATCCACCTGCGCCGCGACCGACGGTGTTCTTGAGCTATGCATCCGAGGACCGCGCGGCCGCGCGCTCGTTGGGCGAGGCGCTCCCCGATTACGGGCTCGAAGTCTGGTATGACGAAAGCGAGTTGGGCGGCGGGGAGGCGTGGGATCAGAAGATCCGCCGGCAGATCCGCGACTGCGACTACTTCATGCCGGTGGTGTCCGCGCAAACGGAAGCCCGTCTCGAAGGATACTTTCGCCGCGAGTGGCGGCTGGCGGTCGAGAGGACTCTCGACATGGCCGATGAGCATCTGTTCCTCCTGCCCGTCGTCATCGACGACACCGATCAGGGGTCCGCCCGAGTGCCCGAGAAATTTCTCACCGTGCAGTGGCTCAAAGTGCCGGGCGGTCGGCCGACGCCGGCGCTGGAGGCGATGTGCCGCCGCGTGGCCTCCGGCAACGCTACGGACTCCAAGCCGGCCCGAAAAGCGCTGCGGCGGCAGGAGAGGAACAAGAGTTCTGCGGCGCCCGCGCTGCAGAGTCCGGAATTCCCAAGAGAAGAGCCGGGGCAGAAGATAAAGTTCTGGGTCGATGTAGCAGCGTGGGCTCTGCGCTCGGCATGGGTCCTATTTCGGCGCCTGCCGCGTTGGATCCGGATTCTCGTGTCCATTTGGCTTGCGATCACTCTGATCTCCCGCTGTGAATCCTCCCCCAAGCACTCACGCTCCGCAGATATGTCGCCCGCCAAAGCCGAAAGGCTCAGGACGATCCCGGAGGGGTACCAGGGCAGCTTGAACCGGAACGACATCGTCAAGCTCGGTACGCAAATCGCCAAGGAGTTCGCCGACGATTCCGCCGTGAGCGCCACGAACGGGCCGCTGCTGGCGGTACCTTTTACCGCGCCGGCCGGCGATGCCGCTGCCGAGAAACTCGCCGACTCCACGTTCGCCATGACCTATGGAAGAGTCTCCATATCGCACCCCGGGCAAGTGAATTTGACCAAGGACCCGCTGCCTTCGCGCGAACTGGGTGCGGCCTTGGAGCGCGGCAGGGCGAACCATTCGACTTACGTTCTTTACGGCACGATTGACGCGGCCGGCGCTGCTCAGGTCCTCACCGTGAAGATCGCCGCGGTCGCGGACGGTTCGGTGGTTTGGTCAAAGGCTTATCCTGCCGCCGGCGCCGACCCGGCGAAGATCGCTGCGGAAGTGGAGTCGAAGATTCCGTCATTGGCGCCGAATTGATGAGCGAGCGCGGGCGCCTGTACGTTGTCTCCGCGCCCTCCGGCGCCGGCAAGACCAGTTTGTTGCAGGCGTTGATTGCGCGCGAGCCTGGCATTCAGTTTTCGGTTTCCTACACCACGCGCAAGCCTCGCGCCAACGAAGTTGCGGGTCGCGACTACCATTTCATCAGCGCCGCGCGCTTTCATGAAATGGCGGCGAACAATGAATTTTTGGAGCACGCTCAGGTATTCGACAACTGTTATGGGACCGGCGTGCGGGCGGTGCAGGAAGCGCTGGCGAATGGCGAACTGCTGCTGTTGGAAATCGATTGGCAGGGCGCCCGCCAGGTACGCGCCCGGGTGCCGGAGGCCTGCAGCATTTTCATCCTGCCGCCGTCGCGCCAAGCGCTCGAGCAACGGCTTCAGGGCAGGAGCACCGATTCCGATGCAGTCATCCGGCGCCGCTTGCAGGATGCGGCCGACGACATCGGACACTGGACCGAGTTTAACTATGTGGTCATAAACGACCGCTTCGAGCAGGCGCTCGAGGATTTGCGGGCCATCGTCGCAGGCCGCGGCGGGCACTTGATTGCTGGACGCCCGGAAGTGGCGCAG
>Ga0210394_10006452_pt1 | contig 12711 bp, 13 predicted proteins | sample IncBWC12MmetaG_FD_160121 | JGI IMG/M metagenome (GOLD analysis project Ga0210394, IMG submission 160121) | Forest soil microbial communities from Barre Woods Harvard Forest LTER site, Petersham, Massachusetts, United States - Inc-BW-C-12-M | ecosystem: Environmental > Terrestrial > Soil >... | reverse complement strand
CAACTCGATGAACTCCTGGAACGCGTCGACTTTCTCTCCGTCGGCTCCAACGACCTCGTGCAATTCCTCTATGCGATCGACCGCGGCAATCCGCGGGTGTCTGGCCGCTTCGATGCGCTGTCGGCGCCGGTGCTACGCGCGCTCAAGGATATCGCCGACAAGTCGCGCGCGCATAACAAGCCGGTCACGGTGTGCGGCGAGCTTGCCTCGCAGCCGATCGGGGCGCTCGCTTTGGTCGCCATCGGCTACCGCTCGCTCTCGCTCACGCCGTCCGCTGTTGGACCGGTCAAGGCGATGCTGCTCGACGTCGATCGCGGCAAGGTCGCCGCGTTCCTTTGCCCGCTGATCGAGCAAGGCGGCCGCGGCGTGCCGATCCGCGCGCAATTGGAAAAGTTTGCCGCCGACGCCGGGTTGCAGATTTAACAGCCATGTTACCCGACCAGAAACTCAATGCGCTCGTCGCCCGGCATACGGCGCTGGAACGCGATCTCGCCGCCGTGCTGCCGGCCGAGACCTATGTGAAGCTGTCGCGCGAATTCGCCGAGCTTGCGCCGGTGGTCGAGGCGGTCAAATCCTATCGCGCCGCGCAGCATGAACTCGACGATCTGACGAGCCTGATCGCGGACCCCTCAACCGACCCCGAAATGCGCTCCATCGCCGAGGCGGAAAAGCGCGATCTTGAGACACGGCGCACGGCGCTCGAACAGGAACTGCGGCTGGCGCTCCTGCCCAAAGATGCGATGGACGACCGCAACGTCATTCTTGAAATCCGCGCCGGCACCGGCGGCGACGAGGCGGCTTTGTTCGCCGGCAATCTGTTTCGCATGTACGAGCGCTATGCCGCCAAGCAGGGATGGAAGGTGGAAATCATGACCGCGAGCGAAGGCGCGATGGGCGGCTTTAAGGAAGTCATCGCCGAAATCCGCGGCCGCGGCGCCTTCGCCAAGCTGAAATACGAATCCGGCGTGCACCGCGTCCAGCGCGTGCCGGACACCGAGGCGTCGGGCCGCATCCACACCTCGACTGCGACCGTCGCCGTATTGCCCGAGGCTCAGGACGTCGATGTCGCCATCAACGATGCCGATCTAAGAATTGACACGCTGCGCTCGAGCGGCGCCGGCGGTCAGCATGTCAACAAAACCGAATCCGCGGTGCGGGTAACCCATATCCCATCGGGCATCGTCGTGACCATGCAGGAGGACCGCTCGCAGCATCGCAATCGCGCCAAGGCGATGGCCGTGCTGCGAACGCGGCTCTACGACTTCCAGCGGCAGAAGCAGGACGCCGCGCGCGCCGCCGAGCGCCGCGGCCAGGTCGGCACCGGCGACCGCTCGGAGCGCATTCGCACCTACAATTACCCGCAAGGGCGCGTATCCGACCATCGCATCAATCTCACGCTCTACAAGCTGCCGCAGATCCTGGAAGGCGAGGCGCTCGGCGAGATCATCGATGTGCTGGTCGCGGAGAATCAGGCGGCGCTGCTCGCGGCCGAGGAGACGAACTGATGCCGCAGGCCGCGAAAGCAGGCGCCGCCGTTACGCCCCCGAGCAGCGCGAAAGCGATTACTGTCGCCGAAGCGCGGCGCGCCTGGGCCGCGAAATTTCGCGCCTGCGGCATCGATTCGCCTGAACTCGACGCCCGGCTTTTGGTCGGCCATGCGCTCGGGCTCGATCACGCCGGCCTTGCGGCTGCGAACGCGCGCCGTCTTGGCGTTGAGGAAGAAAACGCGATCGCGGCTCTGGCGCAGCGCCGTCTCGCCCGCGAGCCGGTCGCCCGCATCGTCGGAATGAAAGAGTTTTGGGGTCTGCAACTCTCGATCGATGCCGAAACGCTGGTGCCGCGGCCGGAGACCGAAACAATCGTCGAAGCCGCGCTCGCCGCTATCGAGATACACGGATCGCGCTCGCGACCATTGTGCATCGCCGATCTCGGCACCGGGTCTGGCGCAATCCTGCTCGCGCTTCTGACCGAGCTGCCGAACGCGTTCGGAATAGGCACGGACTTAAGCCCTGGCGCGCTCGTCATCGCGCGCGACAATGCCCGGCGTCTGGGTCTAAATCGCGCGTCTTATGCCGCCTGCGATCTCGCGGCGGCGTTGCGTGGTCGGTTCGACATTGTCGTATCCAACCCGCCCTATGTCGCGTCGCGCGACATCGCCAATCTGCCGCCCGAGGTGCGTCTGTTCGACCCCCGCCGCGCGCTCGACGGCGGAGCTGACGGACTTGATGTCTATCGGAGGATAGCCGCGGCCGCGGCCGCGCTGCTGGCGCCCGACGGCATACTCGTCGTCGAGCTTGGGGCCGGCCAGGCGGAACAGGTCGCCGCTTTATGTGCCGCCGCTGGGCTTGCGCCGTGGCCGCCGCGACCCGATCTTAATAAAGTGCTGCGCGCCCTCGTTGCAGGAATGTTACAAGTAAAGGGGCATGAGGCGTGAGCATTGGACCCCGGCAAAAAAGCACTTGGAATGTCGGCCGGAACCGACTAGCTTGCGACCACGGAATCGGCCCGAGATGAGGGTGCCGCGTTGCCCTGAACGCCCGGGAGCAGTTAGCTCCAAAGGGCTGGCAACGCAGGCCAGACCACAAGCGAAAGCTGGCAAGCGATAGCTGGATAGCGAAAGCCGGATTGGACGGCATACAGGATCGCCAGATTCAGAGCGCGAAAGTTCAAAGCGTGAAGATTGAGCCGAGACGTTTCAGCGGTTCGGCGCGCATTCATACGCGGAAGACGCGCGCATAACGAAAGGTTTGCGGCACCGCAGGCGGGTCCGCCGGTGAGGGCTGCTTTGCTGAGGGCTCGTGACGTTCAATGTGACGTTGACTTGGGCGCGATTTCGAGCGGCGCGCAGCCGATACGATGGAATTTGAGTGGCGTTCGGTGACTGAAAGCGGTGAACAGAAGCGATGGCATCAGTGCCGTCGCGCATAACGGGGTTGGCGGAACAGCAAACCATGAGAAACGGTCAGAATAAACGCATGCGCGGTCGTAATCGTAAGGGTGGCCATCACCACCAAAATCCGCTGTCGCGAATGTACGAGTCCAACGGGCAGGACGTAAAAATCCGGGGAACGGCATCCCACATTGCCGAAAAATATCTCCAGCTTGCCCGCGACGCGCAAAGCTCCGGAGATTCGATCGCCTCCGAGAATTATTATCAGCACGCCGAACATTATTTCCGCCTGATCGCCGTCGCGCAGGAACAGCTTCGCCAGACCCAGCCCTTTTACCAGCCGCAGCAACAGGGTGGCGACATGCGCGGCAATCCCGCCGACGACGGCTACGACGAAGGCGACGAACAGCCGCAAATGGGCGGCGAGCCGTACGCACCGCAATCGCAGCCGTTCTATCAGCGCGAGCCGCAACACCAGCAGCCGCAGCACCAGCAGCCGCAGCACCAGCAGCCGCAGCACCAGCAGCCGCAGCAGTACCAGCCGCAGCAGCATCAACCGCAACATCAGCCGCAGCCGCAGCAATTTCAGTCGCGGCCGCAGCAGCACACGCCGCCGGAAAACGAAGGCGATGTTGAGCGGTTGCCGTCATTCATCACCGGCGGTCAGCCGCAGCACCAGAGTGCTCCGCAACACGGCCAAGGTGCGAGTGGTCCGCAGGGCCAAAGCGGCGGCAATGGCCCGAACGGCTACGACGGCCCGCCCGACCGCTTTCCGCTGCATCGGCGGCGGCGGCGTCATCGCGGCGGCGGCCCGCGCGACTATTCCATGGATCAGTCCGTACCTGCGGACACTGATGGCGTGCCGCAGCCCGGTACGGATTCGGTCGACGAGTAACCGCTGATGGATTGCGGGAAGGCCGCTTCAGCCTTCGCGCTCTGCGCTGCGGTGGACTTAAGCCCTCCGTCGCTGGCAAAGCCGAGCGTTGGAGGGTCGGACTCGGACCCGCCGTAGCTCGCCCAGCGAGCGAAGTTGGGTTACGGCGTCTCGGAATGACGGCAACTACAGACCGCGCGGCGCCTTGGCCAAACGCACCAGGAGCCAGATCGGCACGACGATCACCGCTCCGAGCAAAAAATACCGCCACAGCCAGCGCACCGCGTCGAATCCCATATTCCACACGCGCTCGATGAGCTGGCGGACCGATTCGATGATATTCCAGGGGTCCAGGCCGATTGCGGCAAGGATGACGCCGACAAGGATGGACAGCAGGATCAGCCGGCCCACGACCGCGAGGGGCGGGCCGCCGAAGAAGCGTTGCACGTAATCTTGGGGCCTTCGGGATTCCAGGGATTCTTGGCTCATCGCAATCTCCCGCTTGCGTCAATTAGGAACTTGTGACGCCCCGCGCAAGCGGCTTGCCCGCTGATGGCCCTGCGCCGCGCTTTTTTTCCTCATTCCGATGACGTTGCCTCGGCTTCACAACTGGCGCTAAGTTGCCCCGCCCCGCGCCTGGTATGGTGCATTCCGAGGATATTTCATGGCCAAGGTCGAAGACCGCGCGCCCGCGTCGGATGCGGGCCTCAATGACGATATCGGCGAGCAAACCCGGCTTCGCATGTATCGCATGCAGGTCGAGATTCGCGAGGCCGAGCAGCGTGCGTTCGATCTCTTCCTGCAGAACCTGGTGAAGGGCACGAGCCACCTCTCGCTCGGCCAGGAAGCGGTCGCCGCCGGCTGCGCCGCCGCGATGAAGCCCGGGGATCTTTCGTTTTGCACCTATCGCGGCCACGCCCACACGCTGGCGCGCGGCGTCGAAATCGAGAAGGTGCTGGGCGAGCTGATGCAGCGCGACAACGGCTTGATGCGCGGCAAGGGCGGCTCGATGCACCTGACCTCGGCCGATCATGGCGTCATGGGTTCCTATGCGATCATCGGCGCGCATCTGCCGATCGCCTGCGGCGCGGCTTGGCGCGCGCAGTACAAGGGCCAGAGCGACGTCTCGGTCTGCTTCTTCGGCGACGGCACGACCAATATCGGCGCCTTCCACGAGGCGCTGAATTTCGCCGCGGTGTGGAAGCTGCCGGTGATCTTCATTTGCGAGAATAATCTCTACATGGAATATACGCCGATCGGCGACGTCACCGCTGTGCCGCATCCGGCGGCCGACCGCGCCGCCGCCTACGGGCTGCCGCGCATCGTCATCGACGGCAACGACGCCGACGTCGTCTATCGCACCGCGCGCGCCGCCTATGACAAAGCGCGTGCCGGCGGCGGGCCGTCCTTGATCGAATGCATGACCTATCGCTACAGCGGACATTCGCGCGCCGATCCCGCAAAATACCGGCCCGAAGGCGAGCTGGAGAAATGGAAAGAGCGCGATCCGATCAAACTCTATCGCGAACGGCTCCGGCAATTCGGCGTCGCCGAGGACATCATCGTCGGCATCGAAACCGAGGTGAAGCGCCTGGTCGAGGAAGCGACCGAAAAGTGCAAGGCCGCGCCGCCGCCGGCGCTCAATCTCCTCACCACCGACGTTTATGCCGACGGAGGCTTCGCATGGCGGAATTGACCTATCGCGACGCCGTGGCGCGCGGCATCGCGCAGGAAATGACGCGCGATCCGGACGTGGTGTTTCTCGGCGAGGACATCGGCAAGGCCGGCGGCGTGTTCAAGGCCACCGTCGGCCTCTACGAGCAGTTCGGTCCGTTGCGGGTGCGCGACACGCCGATTTCGGAGCAGGCGATCCTCGGCGCCGCCATGGGCGCGGCGATGACCGGGCTGAAGCCGATCGCCGAAATCATGTTCTCGGACTTTTTCGCCGTCTGCTTCGACTATATCGCCAACGAGTTCGCCAAAAGCCGCTACATGTCGAACGGTCAGATCAAATGCCCGTTGGTGGTGCGCACCGGCAATGGCGGCGGCGCGCGCTTCGGCGCGCAGCATTCGCAGAGCGTCGAGAACTGGTGCATGATGATTCCCGGGCTGAAAGTCGTGGCGCCATCGTCGCCACGCGACGTCATCGGGCTCCTCGCCGCGGCGGTGCGCGACCCCGATCCGGTGATTTTTCTCGAGCATAAATCGCTCTACCCGACCAAGGGCGAGGTGCCGGACGGCGAGATCGTCGACCGGCTCGGCACCGCCAACATCGTGCGGCCGGGCAAGGACGCCACCATCGTCGCGCTGGCTATGATGGTGTCGCGCGCGGTTGCGGCGGCGGAGAAGCTGAAATCGGAGCACGGCATCGACTGCGAAGTGGTCGACGTGCGCTCGCTGGTGCCGCTCGACACGCAGACCATCCTCGGTTCGGTCGCGCGCACGCACCGGCTGTTCACGGTGGAGGAAAATCCGCGGCTGTGCGGCTGGGGCGCGGAAATCGTCTCCATCGTCGCCGACGAGGCGTTCTACGATCTCGACGGCCCGCCGGTGCGGATCACGACGCCGCATATCCCACTGCCCGCCGCCGACATCCTGGAAGACCTGGCGCTGCCCTCAGTCGAGCGGATCGCCGAACGGGTGCAGCGCAGCCTTCGCTCATGACAGGCGGATGACTATGGCAAACGAACCCAGCCGCGAAAATCCGAACGGGCCGATCGGCACCGAAGTCATCTTCGAGAACGATCAGGTGCGGGTGTGGGACATGCGCGTTCCCCCGCGCGGCAGGAAGCCGTGGCACCACCACACCATGGATTACGTCATCATCAACGTTACCGGCGGCAAGGCCGAGATCGAGAATGTGCAGGGCAAGTCATACATCGCCAACGACAAGGCCGGCGGCGTGATCTGGAAAGACGCCGGCGAGAAGCATGAGTTGCGCAATCTCACCGACGAGCCCTACCGCAACATTCTTGTCGAACTAAAATCCGAGAAGTAACGCCGCACCGGCATCGGCGCGCATAGGATCAGTACCATGGCCATGTATGACAATCTTCTCGCCAACGTCCCGACCGATCTGTGGATCGGCGGCAAGTGGCGCAAAGCCAGCGACGGCGGCCGCTTCGATGTCATCGATCCGGCAACCGAGAACAAGGTCGCCTCGGTCGCCAGTGCGACGGTCGAGGACGCCAAAGCCGCGCTCGACGCGGCGAGCGCCGCCTTTCCCGGCTGGGCCGCCAAGAAGCCGCGCGAGCGCGCCGAGGTGCTGCGCAAGTCTTACGAACTCATCATGCGTGACGCCGAACGGCTGGCGAAACTGATCACCATCGAGAACGGCAAGGCATTGTCGGATTCCCGCGGCGAAGTCGCCTATGCGGCGGAATTCTTCCGCTGGTACGCCGAGGAGGCGGTGCGCAATATCGGCCAGAATTCGGTCGCGCCGTCCTCCGGTGCCCGCATGTTCGTGCATCACAAGCCGGCCGGCATCGCCGTCTTGGTAACGCCGTGGAATTTTCCCGCCGCCATGGCGACGCGCAAGATCGGTCCGGCGCTCGCCGCCGGCTGCCCGGTCGTGCTCAAGCCCGCCTCCGATACTCCGCTCACCATGCTGGCGCTGATGCCGATCCTGGAAGAAGCCGGCGTGCCGGCCGGCGTCGTCAACGTCATTCCGTCGCGTTCGTCCGGCAAAGTCGTGAGCGCGATGTTGCATGATTCTCGCGTGCGCGTCGTGTCGTTCACCGGATCGACCGAAGTCGGCCGCAAGCTGCTGCGCGAAGCCGCCGACAATATTGTCAAGCCGGCGATGGAGCTCGGCGGCAACGCGCCATTCATCGTGTTCGACGATGCCGACATCGACGCGGCCATCGACGGCGCCATGATCGCCAAGATGCGCAACATGGGCGAAGCCTGCACCGCCGCCAACCGTTTCTACGTGCACGAGAAGGTGCATGACGAGTTTACCAAGAAGCTCACCGCCAAAATGTCCGGCCTGAAAATGGGCAATGGCCTCGACGACGGCGTCGCGCTCGGCCCGCTCGTCAACAAGGATGGCCTCGACAAGGTCATCGAGCTGGTCGAGGACGCGGTAAAAAAAGGCGCCAAAGTGCTCACCGGCGGCAAAGCGCCAGGCGGCCCTGGCTTTTTCTATCCGGCGACCGTCCTTGCCAACGTGGCCGACGATTCCAAAATGCTGAACGAGGAAATATTCGGTCCGGTCGCCTCGATCCAGACCTTCAAGTCCGAGGACGAAGTGATCACCCGCGCCAACGACACCGAATACGGGCTCGTCGCTTATCTCTACACCAAGGATTTGAGCCGCGGCATGCGGGTTTCCGAAAAACTCGACTTCGGCATGATCGGGCTGAATCGCGGGCTGGTCTCCGATCCCGCGGCGCCATTCGGCGGCGTCAAGCAGTCCGGCCTCGGCCGCGAGGGCGCGCACGAAGGACTGATGGAGTTTTTGGAGACGCAATACATTTCGGTGACATGGTAAAACGGACGAGCCATGACGCAGAGTGACGTCGCCAAAAAGCTGATCGGCTCGTGGCGCTATATCGGCACGCGGATCAACGGCGGGAACTGGAATCGCGGCGCCAATCCGAAGGGCATGATCTACTACGGTCCGCACGGAGAAATGGCGGTGCAGATCGCGCCCGACGTCGAGCGCAGGCGTTCCGGCCCGGAAATTACGCCGGAAGAGGCCAAAATCGCGCTGAAGGACTACATCGCCTATTTCGGCACTTACACCGTCGACGAACAGGCCGGGACCGTAACGCATCATCGTCATGACAGTCTCCAGCCCGGCGACAAAGCGGATTTGGTCCGCCGCTACGAATTTACTGGCGACCGCCTGGTGCTGCGTCCGCCGAATTCGACGATGGAAGTCACTTGGGAACGGATCAAATGAAAGTTCTTGTCGCAGTCCGCTGAGCGGCTGGCGGAATTCCCGGTATGCAATTCATTCGGTGACGTGGTGAACGAACGCTCTCAATCGGCAGTCCAACGCCTGATCGGCTCGTGGCGCTATGTCGGCTCGTCGCTCGACGGCAAGTCGCAGCCAGGGCGCGGCGCGAGTCCCAAAGGCATCATCATTTACGATGCTCACGGCCACATGGCCTGTCATGTCGCGCCCGACCGCGAAGTGACGCGGGCCGGCAAGGAGCCGACCGGCGAGGAGGCGACGGCCGCGCTCGCCGACCACATCGCGTATTTCGGCACCTATTCGGTCGACGAGCGAGCGCAAACGGTCACCCATCATCGCCAGGGCAGCGTACAGCCGGGCGACAAAGGCGACGTCGTTCGCGGCTACGAATTCGTCGGCGACCGGCTCATTCTGCGTCCCGTCGGCACGACGCGCGAAGTGATATGGGAACGGATCAAGTGATGCGCCGCTTCGGCGCATCATCCCGGAAGCCGCGAAGCGGCTATCCGGGATCCATAACCACAGTCATTGCAGATACTGCCCCGACCGTGATTATGGATTCCGGGCTCCTCGCTTTGCTCGGCTCCGGAATGACAAAATTGGGAATGCGGTCATGGATGTGCTGATGCCGCAACTCGGCGAGACGGTCGCCGAAGGCAAAATCACCAAGTGGTTCAAGTCGGCCGGCGAGCCGGTCAAGCCGGGCGACAATCTATTTGAGATCGAGACCGATAAGGTCTCGATGGAAGTGCCATCGACCACGACCGGCGTGCTCGCCGAAATCCGCGTTGTGGCGGGCGAAGTAGCGCCGGTCGGCGCGGTAGTCGGCGTGATTTCGGATGGGTCGGGTGCGGCGGCAAGTTCGCCGGCCGCGACAGCGCCGAAAAAGAGCGCGGAAGGTTCCTCGCCGCTCATTGCCGCGAAAGCGGCAATCCAGCGCTCCGAACCAATGGGTCCCCGCATTGGTGGCGACGAGCGGCAGAGCGCGCCGCTAGATCCGTTCTTCGAGGTGCGCACGCCGGAGCGCAATTTTGGTCCCGCGCGACTACCCGGTGGTATCACCGTTACGCCGTTGGCACGGCGGCTCGCCGGCGAGGCCGGCATCAATCTGACGCGGCTGCGCGGCTCCGGCCCTCACGGCCGCATCGTCGCCCGCGACGTGGCGGAAACGCCGCGACCGTCGCGCGCGCTGGCGGAGGGACCGAGCGCCGCCGAAATCAAGGCGCTTTACGCGCCGGACAGCTACCAGGAAGTCCCGCTCGACGGCATGCGCCGCACCATCGCGGCGCGGCTCACCCAGGCCGTGCAAACTATTCCGCACTTCTATCTCACGGCCGACATCGCAATCGACCGGCTGATCGCGCTGCGCGAGGAGGCTAACGCTGCGGTGCCCAAAGCCAAGGACGGCACTCCGGTGTTCAAGCTTTCGGTCAACGATTTCGTCATCCGCGCGCTGGCGCTCGCTTTGCAACGCGTGCCGGCGGCCAATGCGGTGTGGGCCGGCGATCGCATCCTGCGCTTCAAGCCGTCCGATATCGGCGTCGCGGTGGCGCTCGACGGCGGCCTGATCACGCCGATCATCCGTAACGCCGAGACGAAATCGCTGAGCACAATTTCGGCGGAAATGAAGGACCTGACGGTCCGGGCACGTGACAAGAAGCTTAAGCCCTTGCAGTATCAGGGCGGAGCATCGGCGATCTCGAATCTCGGCATGTATGGCGTGCGCGAATTCACCGCCATCATCAATCCGCCGCAGGCGACCATCCTCGCGGTCGGCGCCGCGCGCCGGCAAGCGGTCGAAAAGGCCGACGGCGGCGTCGCCTTTGTCAGCATGCTCAGCGTAACGCTGGGTTGCGATCATCGCGTGGTCGACGGCGCGCTCGGCGCCGAGCTTTTGGCCGCCGTCAAAACGCTTCTCGAATTGCCGGTGAGCATGCTGGTGTGAGGATGAAGGATGACCGCCACTAAGCGCGAGATCGTGCTGATCGGCCCGCTCAAGCCATTGGTCGTGAAAGGGCTCGAAGCGGCTTGTACGGTTCACAAGGCCGCGGAAGCGACTGATCCCGAGGCCTTTCTCGCCGCACATGCCGAGGTGCGGGCGATTGCCTGCAGCGCCACGACCGAGCTGATTCCCGGAAACTTCATGGCGCGTTTTCCTAAACTTCAAATCGTGTCGAGCTTCGGCGTCGGCTACGACCACGTCGACGTCAAATACGCCGCCGCGCACGGCATCGTCGTCACCAACACGCCGGAAGTGCTCACCGAGGAAGTCGCCGACACCGCGCTCGGATTGCTGCTGTGCGCCGTGCGCGAATTCCCGCAGGCCGAACGCTACTTGCGCGCCGGGAAGTGGCTGGCGAAGGGCTATCCGTTGAGCAAGGCGACGCTGCGCAACCGCACCGTGGCATTGTCGGCATGGGCGCGATCGGCCAGGCGATCGCGCGTCGGCTCGGCGCGTTCGGCGTGCCGGTCGTCTATCACACGCGGAACAAACGGCCCGAACTCGCCTATCGTCACTACCCGAAGCTCGTCGATATGGCGCGTGACGTCGACACGCTGTTGGTCATTGTGCCGGGCGGCGCGGCGACGGTGAACATGATCAATGCCGAAGTGCTGGACGCGCTGGGTCCGAATGGCATCCTGATCAACATGGCGCGCGGATCGGTGGTCGACGAGCCTGCTTTGATCAAGGCGCTCAAGGAAAAGCGGATCATGGCGGCGGGCCTCGACGTCTATGTCAGGGAGCCGGAAGTGCCGGCGGAGCTGATCGCGATGGACAATGTCGTGCTGTTTCCCCATCTCGGCTCGGCGTCGGTTCACACCCGCGACAAGATGGACCAGCTCATCGTCGACAACATCCTCGCCTGGGCCGCCGGCCAGCCACCGCTGACGCCGGTGCCGGAAACGCCTTTCAAGGCGTGGCGCGCCGGTTAGGCGCCGAATGACGGCCCGGCGCCGGCATGGTACCGTTTAAAGCGAGCCGAAAGCAGTTGGCATGAGTCGTTGCGGCGTGATCATTGTGGGAGCTGTTGTAGCAAGCCTCTGCGGCGGGGTGAGTTTCGCGCAAGATACTCAGTCGCAAACGCCGACAGAGACGCAGCCGCAGGCCGCGCCGCCGCAAGGTGCTCCAGCACAAGATGTCCCGGCGCAAGGCGCGCAGCAGCAAAATCCGCCGCCACATAACGGATTGAGCGACGCCGTCAACGCCATGATCGGCGCCTGGGAATTCTCCAATGCTGACCATGACAGGGTTTGCCACTTCAATTTTCGTTCCGACGCTGTGATCGGGGGCTTTAAGCTCGACATCGACAAAAACTGTCCGAACCTGTTTCCCTCGAGCAAGGATATGGTTGCCTGGTCGCTGGACAATTACGGCGATTTGCGCCTGCTCGATGCGCAGGGCGAGGAGGTCGTCGAGCTCACCGAGGTCGAGGGCGGCATGTATGACGGTTTCACGCCGGAAGAGGGCCGTTACATTTTACAGACCGCGGCCGCGGCGCCGACGCTGTCCGCCGACGACATGGTCGGCGATTGGGCGGTCGCGCGCGGCGCCGGCAAGCCGATCTGCGTGCTGACGCTGGCCAACAGCCCCGCCGGCGACGCTTTGGCGCTCACGGTCAAACCCGGCTGCGATCCGTTCGTCATGCGCTTCGCGCCGAGCGCTTGGCGCATTGACCAGGGCGCACTGGTGCTACTCTCGGCCCATGGGCAGAACTGGCAGTTTGAACAGAACGATGCCAAGACTTGGCAACGCGTGCCGGAAACAGCCGATCCGATACTGCTGATGCGGCAGTAACGGACCGCAAGCCTCAATCAACAGACAATTGCAATGAACAATCGACATCAGGTCGTCATTGTCGGTGGAGGACCTGTGGGCGTCGCGCTCGCGGTCGAGCTCGGCCAGCGCGGAATCTCCTGTGCGCTCGTCGAGCGGCGCACGGAGCCGCAGCTCATTCCCAAGGGCCAAAACCTGACGCAGCGTTCGATGGAGCACTTCTATTCCTGGGGCGTCGCCGACGAGGTGAG
>Ga0210394_10006451_pt1 | contig 12711 bp, 15 predicted proteins | sample IncBWC12MmetaG_FD_160121 | JGI IMG/M metagenome (GOLD analysis project Ga0210394, IMG submission 160121) | Forest soil microbial communities from Barre Woods Harvard Forest LTER site, Petersham, Massachusetts, United States - Inc-BW-C-12-M | ecosystem: Environmental > Terrestrial > Soil >... | reverse complement strand
CGCTTCGACCATGCGGCTGAAGGGCAACGGCCGGCCGATCAATCCCGCCGAAGGCCGCGCCGAAGTGATTGCCGCGCTCGAAGCGGTCGATCTCGTCGTCGTCTTCGAGGAAGACACGCCGCTCGAATTGATCAAGCGCGTGCGGCCGGCGGTGCTGGTCAAAGGCGCCGATTACACGCGCGACGAAGTCGTCGGCGGCGACGTGGTCGAAGCTGCAGGCGGCACCGTGGTACTTGTCGATCTGGTGCCCGGCCACTCCACCACCGGGCTGGTGCGCCGGTCGGCCGAATCCGCATCATGATCGGAGCGGCGCTTTAATGCTCGCACGGCAGCGCGCCATCTTCCCCGATACCACGGAGAATAAGCTTTGCGGTGGAGCATCTACAAAAAGCGTTTACGAAACGAACCCAATTTTCTCTGCTGTATGTTATCCGATCAAATGCCAGCCTCATCTAGCAATGCGGCGATCAGTGCGCTCGAAAGTCAGCACGCGTCAGATTCGTAGGGGGCCAGTTTCTGCCGGGCGCGCCGAGTTGAAAACCGCGCTGTCTTTCCTGCGGTTTATGGCTATCCCACGCATCGAGCGTAAAACAGGATCTGGCAAACTTGGCGCCAAAGCATTGCTTCTACTGAGGGGCCGAGCGCGAAGTTGGGCAATTCCCATCGGAAATCGCACTGAGCGTTCCGCGACAGCTAAGTGAAGAGTCAAGCAAGTCCGCAATCCTGCGAAACCAAGCGTAATCGCGATCAATACGCCCACTGCTTGTAGTTTAAGTTGTACGACGTAGAAGCTGTGAGCTTGTTGAACGCTCCAGCAGCGGCGTCGATTTGATCTTTGAAGCGGCCGGACGGCCACGTCTCGCACTCGTCGCAAAATGGTGCAACCCACGGACCGGCCACAAGCCACACATTGCCACCCTGCACTTGGGCCGCGAACGGCTGGGCGCGTACCTGTTTTGAGCCGGTGACCCTGTCGGCCGAGACGCGAAAGCCGGCGAGATTTCGGATGGTATTCTCGGCCGATTCTTTGCCGCCCGAACCCGGCTCCTGCTCGACGACGATTTCGTAGGTCTTGCAGGTCTTGCTGTCGGCGATGGCCAACGTCTTGATCAGCTGCTCGCGATCAAGCGCATTCCAGCGGCCGCGTGCGACGTCTTCGATTACATAGATGCCGTCTGAGAGCTTGTGCATCAACACGCCCACCGTGTAGGCGGCGTCTGCGTTATTGGTCGTTCCGGCCTTGTCCCAATAGCGAATTGAATGCACGATTTTTGATCGATCGAAATATGGCAGCACGTTCAGCTTCTCGATCGGCAGCTCGCCGCCGCCGACAACGATCGGATTTTGCTGAAACAAGCTCTCCCAGCTGGCCTGCGTCACGAGCTTCTTGCGCTCTAACAGAAAATCGAGCGGCTTAAGCTCCGCAAATAGCGGTTGGCCCTTCTGACGCACGAAGCGCTTGCCTTCGAAAACACGCTCCTCGTCGCGCTCGGCAATCGCCGAATAGCGAAGCACACGCACCTCGTCACCGAATTTCAGTAAGAATCGGCCGAGTGGATCATCTACGTGCCAACGCGTCATAACGAGTAACAAGCCGGCCTTTGCCGCGAAGCGATTGTAAAAATCGTCTGCAAACCAGGCCCAAGTGCTGTCGCGTGTCGTTTTCGAGTTCGCCTCATTGCGACCTTTCATCGGGTCGTCGATGACTCCGAGGTCGAGGCGGAAGCCGTTTATCGGACCGTTCACCGTCGTGTTGCGAAAGCTGCCGCCCTTGTCAACGAACTCGATGTGATCATTCGAGCAGGCCCAGCCAGGCTCGTCGATGCGAGTGTCGGGGAAAATTGCCTTAAAGAAATCGGACTTGATCGTGCGCTGCAGATCACGATTGCACTCCACGCCCAAGTCATCGGAGTAACTTGCAAAGATCGTCTTCATGTTAGGGTGCTTGCCGGCGATCCAGGCAATGAAATCCCAGACCGTCCATGACTTGCCGTGCTGCGGCGGCGCCATCAACGCGAGCTTTGGCCGACGACCCTCGATCAGATCGCGGTAGAAGCGCTGCAGCTCGCGTGCGACTTCCTCGGTCCACCAGCCCCACAGCATGTTCTGCCGCTTGAGCTGGCGGAACGTTGCAAAGTCGTTGCGTGCCCGGTCCCAGAATTGGCCGAAATAGTCCTCAACGTCCTCGGTCCGGTACTCGCGGCGCATGGTCATCATCGTTGCCCTCGCTATCTTCGCCTTCGGTCACTTCGTCAGGCACCAACGTTGGTGGCAACAGGCGCGGCGGAAGACCGCGGTCGATCAGCGCCTGACGGAACTCGGCCTCGCTGCGATAGACCAGATCAACGCGGCTGCGAGCAGAAACATCCACCTGAACTGTCGGCTTGCCCCATCCTCGATCTAGCAGCGCTGTTGCAGCAGAAATTCGTGCGGGTTCACTCTTGCTTGTACGCATGACCTCGACTAGCTCTCTGACTGCTTCCTCGGTATGTTGTCGAGCCAGTTCCGAAACGTGAACGCCATCGATCGCAAGCATTCGACGCAGCCGCTTATTTTTGCTACCCTTCCTTCGTCCGCTATTTGGTCGCCGTCCACCCCGAGGCATGTCGGGCCCTCCATAAATTAATAGAATCACAGACGACGGCGGATTCAATGATTTATTCCCGGTTTCTTTTAACAATGTGGATTATTATCAAAGCCGGAGGCTGATCTGAAAAAAGCGCATTCAAAGACAACTAAATGGACCCGGCACCGGGTTTCATTTATCGTCCGAATTTCATTAAAGGTCCTAAGTAGGCTAATTGAAGAGGCGACCGTAACTCGGAGAAGTGGCGGTGGGGCGAGCCGAATGGTCTAGGCGAGCCGAATGGTCTAGGCGCACCGATAAGAAAGGCCAAATAACGTTGGACAGGCTGGTCACTTGAACCAAGGACTGGCCAAATTTGTTAGGGTAATGGGGATGCAAAAACCCGCACGAGCCGCAACGACGATGTCGCTGGGCAGCGATAGACCGCGGGCCTCCCCGCCCCCCCCCGGAGGGTCCCAAAAAAAGACATGACCCGACCCCGTATGATAAAAAAATCAAAGACGACTGTAGAATCAATGGCCCCATTGATAAATTCGTTCCGGAAATCAAAGAATCCAAAATGCCTGTTTCTATGCGGCCTTCGGGGGAAACCTCGTAACCCGTTTACAAAGTTCGCTCGCGACGGCGAATTGCGCAGCCCGAAAGTCGGAACACACAACGCGGTCACCACACGACATGACGCGTCCAACGTTGCCTAACCTGCTGCGTCCTGGGCTCCGATTGGTGGTCTGCGGTAATGCCGCCGGCCGCGCCTCTATTGCGGGGTACGCGGAGCACGGAAATAAGTTCTGGCATGTGCTGCATGAAGTCGGTCTCACCGCAACCGAATTGCAGCCCGGCGACTACGCACTGTTGCTGGAAGCCCGGATCGGGCTGACCGACTTGGTGGAGTACTCCGCCGGTATGGATGCGGCGCTGGCTAGCAATACGCTGTATGCCGCACGGCTGCGCGATGTGGTCGAAGCTATTCAACCCCGCGCGCTCGCTTTCAATGGAAAGAAAACCGCCAACTTGTTCTATCGTGGAGGGACGCATCGGCTCAACTGTGGACGCCAGTCCGAGAGTATCGGCGCGACCACATGTTATGTGCTGCCTTCCACTGCGGCGACGAGCCCCTACTGGTCTATTGAGCCATGGCGGGAGTTGGCCAGAGAACTTCGTTGAGACGCCGCAGGAGTGGGCGCGCGTGAGAGAGAATTCAAGCGGCCCAGCCTAAATGCCACCACGGTTCGCACCTATTCTGCGCAAGGCCATGACGGGTACCTTTCCCCGCATCCGCACGGTGGCAACGGGCGAGCGTTCAAGGCGCGACAAGGCGTGGTTCCGGTTCCTGTCATGGACGATATCTCATACCGGTGAAACCGCGTTAGCCGAAGGGCAGCACGCCGGATTAAAGTGGTCGGTACCCATCTGCTTGCTGCCGTAACGCCCACACCGCGTACCGGCTAGCGCGCCCCCCAGACGCGCTTCATTTCATTGGTCGCAATTGTGGCGGACACAGATTCGCCGCGAGTTTGACCCCGCAATTTGCCAATGTGGGCACGTTTGGGCCCTATCCGAGCCCAGTACCTCTCGCAACTTACTGCCAGTGGGGATTCGTTGACAGGGGGACGCAATGTACAAAGCAATCTCAGGAGATCTGCCGCTTACGTTTGTTGTGGCATTCGCCGTTGTGCTGGTTTTCCTCAGCATCATCGCTCGCGCTATACGATGTTTCACAACCTTGCAAATTGAGGATGAGGAATCAAAGCTCCACCGTCCACGCCAGCCACGGCTCACCGTGATTGATCCAGCCCCTATCGATGAGCAGCGCTGCCTCGCTCTCATCCGTCGCGACGACGTGCAACACCTTTTGATGATTGGCGACAAAAACGATATCGTGGTTGAGACTAATGCTGTCCGCTCGGCGTCTATCCACACCCTTACCACTACCGACGCCGCCACGTAGCCCCGGGATAGCGCCAAGGCGTGTCAGGATCGCAGCACTAGCGCCGTCGCCGGCCAGCGCTCGTCTGCCTTGCGCTGGGCTTGCGCGTGCTGTCGACTTGAATGTTCGTTAGCCCCGTTCGGCGCAGTCACGTATCACAGTTGTCGGCAATGTCGGGCAGCATGCGCCGCCGCGCGCGCCCATGTCAGCGCAGGGGTACGCGTGGTTGAGTTGGGTTAATCGGGACGGTCGTGGAATGTGATCCCACCGTTGCTTCCGAGTGGACAACTCTCGGCGCGGTTTTGCCGGGCGGGCCGGGCGTGGTTGGAGACCGAGACAAGAACGATATTTTGTCGATTATATTTTGTTGGGCGGCCTGTAGGGTTGCAACGTCTTGGGCCATTTGCTCCTGCCTAGCAGCCAGCCTCTCGACAAGACGGTGCATGACTACAATATCGTTTCCCATAGTTTCGAGCTGATGTTGGAGCTCAGTAGATAGCTCGGTCGCGGGCGCGAGCGTGGACGGATTAGGCGGCGCCGCTTGCAATAGTGCCGCATCGCGTATCGGCGACGCGTCTGAAGGTTTGGAAACAGGCTCAACTGCAACGCCAGCGGGCGCCTCGTTGTGAACGACTGATCGCAATCCCGCCACCGCATTTATTACCCAGTCTCTGACCGAATCCTTTGCCCTATCGTCGCTGGACTGCCAGGCAAACGTGGCGCAGACAATTACGGTTAAGAGGAACCCCAAGATGAAAGTACGCAGTACTCTCCAAGCTACCGACGGACGTCGCGGCGCGGCTGGAAGGCCACGAGCGCCGAGAAAAGAATCCCCTGCCGCAATACTAGGCGAGAAATGAAATTCTTTCCGATCAGGTCCAGCACGCCACCGGGCGTCTTGGAGTCTAAGCCATTCCCAGAAGGCAACGAGGACATCGTCAACCTCATCACGCTGGGGGCTATGCGCTTGGATTTCCGACGAATCCATTGGCAACGCTCCCTTGCCGATTACACAACTTACGCCACGTCATAGACCGTACGTACCTTCAGTAAGCTCTTGCATTTGAGATCATTGTTGACGAAAACGAGGCGAGAAGACGGCTGACTATCGAACATTCATCAGCCTGCTTGCTCGGCTTCATCGAAGCTGCGTGCGCTCCGCAGCCAAAGCAACCCGAATGGATTCACGAGATCAAGCACGACGGCTTTCATGATTGGTTTGGCGCGTCCACAAGCGCCGAGGCACAAATGATTATGTGCCTTGCTACCGTCCTACGGTAGCAACAGTAGCGACTGGCCAGACATTCAATGGAAAGGTATGCAGGGGAAAATGGGGATGCGCTTGCACAGTTCTGTTCTGTCCGGTTTGTAATTCGCCGGGGTCGTGCCCTCGTCTTGTTCTTTGACAACTTGCAAGGTCTTTCCGTCGCCGAAGAAGTAATATCCTCTAACTGTCACCAGAGGGCTGGCGTTTATTAACCGTGGCTGTCCTCGATGTGACGGATTCGTGGTCACTGGCGAACTTAGCTCGCGACCCTTACGAGCCCCAGAGTCAGGGAAATCGCCGAGCCGAGCAGTGGAACTTTCCAGGCCTCGTCAGTTTAGAGCAAACATTTTCTATGCGGTTCAGGTTGCTATTCAATGGTTTATCCCCCGCCCGTTGCAGTTCCGCAACAGTCCGGGGATATTTGTCGATGCCCTCCCAAAGAAAACAGCTTGAACACATTTGGGGTGTAGAAAGCGCCCTTGGAAAAAAGGGGGAGGACCTCGACATGAATAACCTGCTTCGCGCGACCGCAATAACGTCGCTGCTGCTGTTAGGTACGTCTCTAGCCGCAAACGCAGCCGATTTGCCGCCTGCACAGCCGGTCTATAAGGCGCCGCCGGCCTACGCCCCTCCGCAGTTTAGTTGGACGGGGTTCTATATCGGCGGCAATCTTGGAGGTGGCTGGAACCAAGGCAATGTGACCGACAGTGTGTTCGGAGTGAATTTCAGCAATCATAGCAACGGCTCGTTCCTCGGAGGAGGCCAAGTCGGGGTTAACTACCAAATCAACAGTTTCGTCATCGGTGCTGAGGCGGACTTCGACTGGTTCGCCAACAACAACAATTCGGGTAACGGAACTACCGTAGTGTTCGGAGGAGTACCCACTACTTTACGGGTGAGCGCCAACGATAGATGGCTAACGACTCTGGCTGCCCGCTTCGGTGTTGCGGTTGATCATGCGCTCTTCTACGGCAAGGCCGGCGGCGGTTGGGTCGGCGCGGGAAATTTTGCCGTTACCAACGTTGGGACGGGCGCCTCGGTTGCCCTTTCCAACAGCAACACCAACAGTGGCTGGCTGTTGGGCGCGGGTATCGAATATGCGTTCACGCAAAACTGGACGGCGAAATTGGAATACGATTTCCTCGGGCTGAACAACGCGAGCTACACTGTTGTGGTTCCCGGCGTCGGCGCCGACACTTTCTCCACCAGAAATCGCGATGTCCAGATGCTCACGGTCGGTGTCAATTATCTGTTCAACTGGGGAAGCGGCCCAGTAGCGGCAAGATACTGATTGGCAACGCTTCAGAATTGTTACTTCCGCGATCAAGGCCCCGGATGTGACCGGGGCCTTTTTCTTTGGCATGGTCCTCGGGGAGTATCTGGCGCAGGCAATGGGTCGCGTCGAAGAACAGATTGCGTCCAGCACGAGTTTGGTTTTGCACGACCGGGAGCTATCCCAAGCAAAAGTGCGGCGAGCGTAACGCCAATCTAATCGCGCGCTGAGCCTCCCTTTGTCCGAGTTGCCGCCATGCCCAAACGCCGTTTTCCGCCGCGCGCGGCGCATTAAGAATTCGTTAACCGTGTCGGGCGCGCGCTGGTGTCTGGGTAAGGGCGCTGCATCTCGATTCGACGGCTTCATGCTGGAAGCTCGGTCTTTGCCGGAGGCGGTGATGCCCGAAGTTCTGCGCCAAAATGCGCCACAGGTGGCGCATGACTCTCTTCGCTCAGCCGGTCTCTCGCTGGACGAAATTGCGCTCGTTCGAAAGCTTATGTGGCCTCATTTGCGAGACGCTAGCCTGGCGGGGTGGAAATCGGACCCACGCCGCCAACGTGCTCGGCAGCGCCTTCACTTGTACAAACACATGGGCATAGCCCGTCTGAACCGAGCAGCGGACGTGGCGGTGCAACAGCCGCTTGCCCCCAGACGGACTACTGCTCCAACAGGAACAGCCCCGCTTATTCGCCGAGGACCAGGTTGTTCTGAAATAAGAAGACCCCAGTGTGTGTGGATAGTGTGGCTGGCGTTGGTGATGGGTGCGGGTGTGCCTTCAACGGAACCGCCACATCAGCCCCCGCCGTGGCTAATCGGCACGCTATCATTCGTCGTTGAGGGGCGGGCTCGTCCGAGTGCTTAGCGCGAGGCGTGAGCCTTGCCGTTAATTCGGACGCCGACACAGCGCTTGCAGTCGTCGCACATCAGATACGGATCATGAAACCGCGTCGCAGCACCGCAAATCGGGCAGGACATTGACTCGCCGCTCGGCTGTGACAGTACACCCAAAACACGCCGGATCAGTGCCACTGCTCCGGTCCCTACCACGCTCACAGCGATAATGGCGGCCGCAGTCATTACTTGTTGTACCCACATGTACCCTCGCGAACCGGCCTCATCGGATCGCCACATCCGAGCATATGGTGGTCCTTTTCGCTTAGCGGCACAAGCGGCGCGAATGCTTAATGCGTGCCTTTGGTTGGTTCCAACTGCCAGAAGTGCCCTCGATAACACCACATTTGTGCCCGTTTGCCGAAAGCCGTCGCTTACTCCTGTGTTGTATTCCGATACAATCGATATTTCGGGCGTCCCCGCTCCTCCAGTGCCGCGCTCGGAGTAGCCCCCAGGCGTTGTGCTCCCGCCTGGGGGTTGTTCTTTGGTAATCGCGAGGTGAGCATTGCAGCCGATCGATCAGAGGACAAGGTTCATTCGGCGTTCTCCCGCGCACGCAACGAGCGGTTTGGCGACAGCGCTATCTTGCGGAGCGTGTTCGAGCGTCCTGGTCGGCGGCGAAGACTTTGCTATCGATGCGAACCTGATCGAGGCTGACGCCAACAAGCATCGCTCGATCCCAGGCGCGCGGTGTGTCAAGAATATTGATCCAGAACAGGCGCGACGTGCGGCCTCCGAGCAGCTTGCAAAACTGCCCATCTCTGCGCACAAGCATTTCGATGCGGTCGATGAACTGGTCACCGTGCTTCTTCGAAAGGCCCCGCTGCAAGGACTGAACCGCCTACGCGGCTTTACCAATCAGACTATAGAGTCCAGGAGCGCGCGTTCATCGAAGAAGAGATGCGCGATATGTGTTCCGAAAGTTATCTGGAACTCAAAAAGGAATTCGAGACTTAGGAGATGGCGCGAAGTCGCCTGCGGATTTCATTGAGGCGACGGCTAAACATGCTCGTCACCAGTTCGAGGTGCTGACGCAGCAGACAAAGGAACTCCCGGCCCTCGCGCAAAATTGATGCGCGAGACTTGCGGATTCAGCAAGGAGTGTCACCAATAAGTCATGAACCAGAATTTGAAATTGCGCATGGGTACGCAGGGCGGCCTTTGGATTCGCAGCGGAAGACTTCAAGCATGGTAAAACGATCCTTGCCTACTCCCGGGCTTACCATCTCTGTGGAGATGCTCTACCCAATCCTGCCAATTTTCCTCTCCCAGACCCTGAAGGCCAGCGGCAGCGTGGTCGGCCTGATTGAAGGCATCGCCGGGGCGACACAGAGATTGTCCAAGGCATTTACGCATGCCGCGTAAACTGGCGTTAAAGCGCGGCCTGCGGCTTTCCCTTCTCATTGCTGGCATTATCTGTTGCTCGCTCGGCGATTGGCAGGCGATTGCGCTCCGCCTCCCCGACCTTTCGCCTTCCCAGAAGGTAACATTGCGCTTCCCCGACCTTTCGCCTTCGCAGAACATAGCGCTGCGCTTCCCCGAAGCCTCCGCCGTTGGGGTGCCATTGGGCCCCAACTCGAGTGCTGCAGCGGCATTGGCATCTCCGGAACCCCTTGTCCACCTGATCGGTTTTCAGGTCGCCCCGGCACTCCCCCCAATCGGGCATTCTCGGTTCTGCCTGCGCTACCCGGACGATTGCAAGGTTCACGTGATAGATGTCCGCCATCGCGACATCGTGCTAACGCTGGAGCGGTGGAACGAGCTCAACATCATCAATCGCGATGTGAACAGAAGCATCTTTGCGGAGCTTACGCCTGGCAACGGGGCAACCGAAGAGTGGGTGATCTCGCCACCGACCGGCGACTGCAAGGACTACGCAGTCACCAAGCGGCATGAGCTCCTAGCGCGCGGCTGGCCATCTCGAGCATTGTTGCTGTCTGAGGTCGTACTACCGTCTGGAGAGCATCACCTGATTCTCGTCGTACGTGTGAAGGATGCGGACTTGGTGCTTGACAATCTGAACGACTATATCCGTTCGGTGGCGATGACGTACAATCAGTATCGTTGGGTGCGAATTCAGTCGCCGCAAAATCCAAAGTTTTGGATGCAGGTGCAAAGACAGGATGCCCTACACACTGCAAAGCTGTCCAATTAGCCAAACGTGATGATCCATGCTCTCACTCGCCGCGTCATTTAGTGCGGCGCAGCGACATGTCCGGTTTTGACCCGTTCCTACCGCGTCGACATCCACCGCCGTATCCGTTATCGGGTGCGTAGCTGTCGCGTGATCGCTGCTGCGATCATCGTCGGAAATAATCGCACGACGGCGGCCTCAATTATTGGCGAGGTCGAGAATTCGTTGCGCGTCTACTTCGACCACTAGGGTTTGCTTGTGGTTAAAATGGAGCGTCGTTCTGCCGGGTTGTGATGAGTCTACCGGGCGCATGTAGGTGATCCGATCGACGTTCACGTGTGCAACGTCTCCATGAGCGCCGGGCAATTCAAGAAGAACAAATTTGGCCATGTGGCTTTCCCTCCTGCCGGTCCCCCGCCGCAACCATGCCGAGGTTTTCGATGGGCTGCAAATTCGAAAAAACCAGCAGCATGCGTTTCCGGCGCTGGGGGCTACCCGACCATCAGCCAGTGACCGGGGCAGCAGTTCGTGACCCGGAGCGTCACTTTCTCCCCATCAATTGCCGTGCTGCGAAAGGTTCACTCTTGATGTTGGGCTCCTGACCCATTTCGAACATTTAGCCCTACAAGGCGCCAGCTCACTTGACCGTTTCGTCTTGAATAATATCGATCGCTTTGGCATCTTCAGCTGGCCGCAGTGTAAACGGCGATGGAGTCCAGCATCGTGAGCGCGCCGATCTTTATCAGCTATTCGTCTAAAGACCGCGATATCGCAGAGACGATCTGCCAGGCGCTGGAGGTGCGCGGGCAAAATTGTTGGATTGCCTGTCGCGATGTCGGCGCCGGTGAGAATTTCCAAGAAGCGATAGTGCGGCAGTTGCGATCGGCAAAGGTTATGCTGCTGGTGTTCACCAGCAACGCCAACAATTCCGACGAGATCAAGAAAGAGCTGGTGTTGGCCGGACGCCATCAGGTGACCGTCGTCCCAGTTCGCGTCGAAGATGTCGTTCCCAACGACGCTTTCACCTACGAGTTCGCGACCCGGCAATGGGTTGATCTGTTCAAGGACTGGGAGCGCGAGATCGAGCTGTTGGCCACGCGAATCGGCCACATCTTACAGAGCGCGGCTCCGCAGAATGGCGGCGCTGAAACTTTCGCGACGCCCCTTCCACCACGACGTATCGTCAAACCGTCATCGAAGCAGCCCTGGATCTGGGGTTCGGCGCTTGCCGCCGTCCTGGCGGTAATCGGCGGCGGCACGCTCTACGTGCGTTCGTTGACCCCAAGACCGCCGTCGGCTACGCAGACACCAGCGCCTTTTCCGGCGCAGCCGCCGCAGACGGCCGCGCAAACGCCCGCGCTGGCCCCGGCGCCGCAAATGACCGTGCCAACTTTGGCGCCGGCGCCCGTTACGGAGCCGCAATCGAGCCCCGAAGACGCCGCGTGGCAGACCGCAATCAGCGCAGGCACTCGCGTAGCGTTCGTCGCATATTTAAAGGAGTTTTCAGTTGGCGATCACGCCCAGGAGGCGCAATTGCGCATCGCCGACCAGATCCGCACCGCTGCAACGGCCTCGAAAACGTTTGACGGCACCTGGCAGACCACATGGACCTGCCCGAACCTCGGCCAGTATCCGGGCTACACCTATCAGTTCGCCGGCCAGGTCAAGAATGGCACCTACCACGGCGTGAAAGGCACCAACGGCGAGCCCAGCTCGCTCGTGCTTGACGGCAAGATTGAGCCGGACGGCGCTGCTGGCTTCTTCGGCGAGATCATTGTCGGCTCCAGTCTCGTGGGACTAGGCGCGGCACGGGGATCGCCGAGCGACTTCCACGCGCTTGCTCAATTTGACCGTACCAGTGCAACGGGCAAACGCGTCGAGGGACGCCCGTGTAGTCTGAGTTTCGCAAAACAGTGAGGCGGGGTGCCTTGGTCAATGAACTTGAAGCGTCAAATCGTCCTCAGAAATTGTCGGAGTTGAGATGATCAGATTAAGAAATCTTGGCATGGTGATCGCCTTGTTGGCGCCCACCCTCGCTATGGCCGCCCCTCCGGTTCCCAGCGCGAATGTTCGCGCAGCGTGTACTCCCGACGCAAAAAGGCTTTGCGGTGTTGTAATCAGGGATCCAGAGGCCCGTCACAAGTGTATGGTTGCACACCGTGCGCAATTGTCCGAAGCCTGCAGGGCGGCGCTTGCCGAAGATAAAAAGGCGCCAGCCGCGACCGATGCGCCACCAGGGGCTGCGGAGCCGTCCGCGACATCTGCGCCATCCGACGCCAACACTCCGAAAACGAAGTAGCGTGCGCAACAGAGTGAAGCAAGCCAACTTCTGTCTGGGTCGAGTCACAGGTCGGCCCGGGCTCGGCGTTTTCCTTTACACTCCCAGTCGTCGTCGACGTCCGGCCGCAGGGTCCCGACCGAGCCGTGATGGGCCGGTCCTTCAATGACCTTTAAGCCTATCAACGCTGTCCGGCGGAATACGGAGATTGGCGCCACCATGTCCGCTTCTGATGTGGTGGACGGCGCCCGCTCTTCGGCATCTAAGTGCCATAGGGTGGTTGCGCCGAAGCGCACCACATTGAGGGGAGCCGTCCACATGCAAATTACCACAATCGGGTTGGATATCGCCAAG
>Ga0210394_10006450_pt1 | contig 12713 bp, 14 predicted proteins | sample IncBWC12MmetaG_FD_160121 | JGI IMG/M metagenome (GOLD analysis project Ga0210394, IMG submission 160121) | Forest soil microbial communities from Barre Woods Harvard Forest LTER site, Petersham, Massachusetts, United States - Inc-BW-C-12-M | ecosystem: Environmental > Terrestrial > Soil >... | reverse complement strand
ACGCCGCTGCCAACGTTTTCCATATTTTGCAAGACACCGTGAAATGGTGCTGTTTGGGCCTGATCTGGTGGCGTTGTTTTCCAATTCAGGACCACGAGAAACAACTAAGTGCCACTCCTGTATCGACTTACGGTTTCCTCTGAACGTGGGTATGCTTCGCTACTGAACCTCGCTAGGGTTCAGATGTTGGTTCGTGTCCGATAGACCAGTTCAAGATTCTAAAGAACTTACGTGGCCGACTCGTTGTCCGTTTTTTCCAAGTCAATGCGGGAGAGGCTGCTCAGGCCCGAGGATTTCTTCACCGCGGGAGCATCCTCAAGCACATCGCAGGGTACACATTCAGGCACGATCACCAAGGCGACAAGGTAAACGACGCATCTGCGATTCTCTGCATCGCGTCTGGTGCAACTAGGACGCTGCCGCGCGGCGCGATTGGGATCGCTTGGAGTTGGCGCTTTCCGATTTGCTCTTTTTGTCCCAGCCGCCAAGATTGAGGGCGACAGCCGTGCAGGCGGCGCGCAATTCGTCCGCAAGAGCGCGGTCGACTATGGTACGGGCCACGACCATGCCGCCGATGGCCAGGGCAGCTATGCTCTGTGCCGTGGTGCGGCGAGGTCTGCCATTCTGCATCAAGCTTCGCTCCAAGACGCTTACCATGGCTTTGAAGACCGTCTCGAAGGCGCGCTTGGCGCTTACGCCGCTGCGGGCAACGTCGGTGGGCAGGGCGACCATGGGGCAGGAGTTCTCAACGTCCTCGTAATGCTGGCGAGAAAGATAGGCGCGGACGACTTGCGGGCCAACGTCGGTCGACGAAAGATCAACGTGCACCCCTTCCCAACAGCTTTTCCACTCCGGGTCGGTGAAGAAGCACCCCAGTACCGCGGCGTAAAGATCGCTTTTGCTTTTGAAATAACTATAGAAGCCGCCGTGGGTCAGACCCGCGCCGGCCATGATTTGGTTGATAGAAACACTCTCAAAACCATGCCGATTGAAGAGCTTGCGTGCGCTGTCAATGACGCCTTTCTTTACTACCGCGCGATGGCCGGCGGGGTAAGCCATGAGGCCTCCTAATTCGTTGGGTGATGAGTATGACTCGAGGGGTGTTCGCCTGCCTAGTGAAATATTATCTTGAACATATTTTCGAGGGGTGTTCTTCTGCAGGGGTAGCTGAAAGCAAGAGATCGGGAGGACGATGATGAGCGATAGAAATAATTTGGCACCAACGACCAATGGGCCCACGCGGCGGCAAGCGATCGTGGCTGTGGCAAGCGCAGTCGGCGGACTAGCCCTGGGCTCACCTAAAGCCTGGTCGGGAACAGAGGAGGAGATTTTGCGTACGGCGGAATCCATTCATCAAGAGGCTGTTTTCAAAGCGAGCCGGAAGCGCGTCTACGAAGCGCTTACCGACGCCAAACAGTTCGACAAGGTCATACAGCTCAGTGGAGTCATGCAGGCCATGCACCTGCCAGACAAGCCCGCGGAGATCAGCCGTGAAGTGGGAGGAGCGTTCTTGCTGTTCGGCGGATACATCATGGGGCGACATATCGAACTTGTGCCAAACGAGCGAATCGTGCAGGCCTGGCGGACGGGTGGCTGGGCGCCGGGTGTTTATTCGATTGCGAAGTTCGAGATCGTGGAGCAGGGCTCCGGGACCAAGATCGTATTTGACCATACGGGCTTTCCTAAAGGCGAGGCGGAAGTCCTGGCCTCGGGATGGAAAGCGCACTATTGGGAGCCGCTGGAGAAACTCCTGGCTTAGGTTCTGCGCGGGGCGCGGGAATGCGAACGGGGCGGAGTACAAGGACGAAAAAAAGCCAGGGTTAGAATCAGGCAGAGTAAACTCCCCACCCTTGCAAAACTCGCAAACCCACGACGAAGCTGCGAAACAAGGAGGCAGAGTTTGAATTCTGTCGCGCGGATTGCCGTGGTAGGACTCCTTACAAGTGCGAGTTGTCTTGCGCAAACCAAGCAGACCGATACGAGCACTCGTTCTACACCTGCGGGGTTGGAAAAGATGCCGGAGTCGCTGGAAGTGCGCTACGCGCTGAGCGCTCTTCCCCCACATCTGAGGGATGGCGCAACGACTTATACGCTGGACCTGGCCAAAGGATACGTTCTGAGTCACAAAGGGACCAACGGAATGACTTGCATAGTCGTACGGTCCGATTGGCAATGGCCGGAACGGCCGTTCCGGATCGATATCTATTGGCCGGTTTGCTACGACGGCGAAGGCTCGAAAACGCTGTTGCAGGATTATCTGCATGCCGCGGAATTGAGGGCGCTAGGCATGGACGCAAGGCAGGTCCACTTCGAAGTTGTTAAGAGATTTGGGACCGCTTCTTACCCGAACCCTGCGCGGTCTGGGGTTGCCTACATGCTTGCTCCCATCATGCGCACTGTCGGAGATTCGAAGATTCCGGAGCCCGTTACCAGGAATATGCCTCACTACATGTTCTATGCCCCGAACGTGAAGGACGTGGACATAGGCGGGAAGAGTTTTAGCCAATATCCATTCATGTTGAGCATGAGTCCAGGTCGCGACGACGTCATTGTCCTGCTTGTGGGCGAAACGGAGAAAGCAAAGATTCTCTTAGAGTCTAAGGATCTGCTGGCTGATCTTTGCTTGTATCGGGATTTCCTGTGTACGACTGAGGCGACCCGCGCGCGCGGGGTGCCTGGCCCATAGCAACCGTACAAACAGCCGCGGAAGGTCCACCATGCGTCGGCCACCGCGGTAGGGCGAACGCCTTCACGAAGCAGTCAGTCTTCTGGTGGCAGGTAAGAAGCTCGGCTGAGATGGTAAGGAGCAGCTCATGGTAGACGAATCCAAACGCGAGGATGCGGCCACAGCCATGCGTCAAATCAACCAGACATGGCTCGACGGCCAGGTCCAAGACCTGGCGCCTATGGTGCACTCGGAGATTGTCATGGTTTTTCCTAATTTTGCCGGGAGGATGCAGGGGCGGGAAGACTTTCTTGCCGGGTTCCGCGATTTCCGTCAGAACGCAACAATTCAAGAATTCCGTGAGCTTGATCATCAAGTCGATGTCGCGGGTGATACGGCTGTGGTCACCTTTCGATATGACATGATCTACGAGCGTTCTGGCAAACGATACCGTTCAACCGGTCGGGATCTGTGGGTGTTCCAGAGCCAAGGCAAGGCATGGATTGCCGTCTGGCGGACAATGCTTGACATGGAGGAAAACCCCGGCGAATAACTGCATGCAGCAGACGGCGCTATGCGTTGCTGCTGATGCCGCGGCCGGCATTCAGCGGGCTCGCACTGGGTTCACGCGAAGCTTGGCCCTCGACAGGAGTTTCAAACTACTTGCAGTAACCAAAAACTCTGCCGCGCACTGACGGACGGGGGATGCAGATTCCAACGAGCAATATGGACCCAAAGGCATGACAACGCAGGACGGCGCCACCAGTCGTTGGGCGAACTCGCCCATTTCACTGCGGGCTGTGATCTCCGGCCTTCTTATTACTGTTGCTGCTGTCAACGTGTGGCCGCTATTGCTCCTGAACCTTGGCGTGCCGCTCGCTACGTTCGCCGAAGCGATATTCTTGGGGCTTTTTCTCTGGTGGACTGGCGGAGGAGGTCCCCCACGCACAACGGGGGTGGCGCGCGCCACGGCATTTCGTCGTTGCAGGCTGTCGTCCACGCAATGGTTTTGGGGCGTTATCGCCGCGCTCTTCTTCGCCGCGACAATTCATGCTGCAATTGTTTTGCTGTTCCGCTTGGTGCCCTTTCCGATGGCGGCGTTTCGTCACGGTTATGATGTTTCTTTCATCCCCACCCAACCCCTGAGGTGGCTGGCAGTTGTGGTCTCTGCGATATCGGCGGGGATTTGCGAAGAGACCGGCTTTCGGGGCTACATGCAGCGCCCGATCGAACAGCGCCATGGCGCGCCGGTTGCGATTCTGATCTCCTCGCTCTTCTTCATGGCTCTGCATCTCACCAAAGCCTGGGCGACGCCGGGAATGGTACCCATCGTGTTTGGTGCAGGCGTGCTGCTGGGGCTTCTTGCCTGGTCTTCCGGATCGCTCATTCCTGGGATGATCGGTCACGTGGTGATGGACATTGGGCTGTTCGCCTACTGGTGGACCGGTATCGCCGGCGACTTTACTGCGCGGACGATTACCGATACGCGTGTGGATCGACCATTCATGGTCGCGTGCGCCGCGTTCACGGTCTCGCTCTTTATGGTGCTCTTTGCGATATCGAGACTCCGGGGAATAGCCGATAGCGGACACTAGAAGGGAAGAACAAGGCCACAAGGGTATATGAAAACGACCGCGTCCTTAAAGACGGATCCGACAAGATACCTAATGACTCTCCAGCAAGTTCTGGCTGGCGTTTGCCTACTGTTCTTGGTCGCGGGTTGGTGGGACGATTCCCTGGGGCACGGCTGGGGGTTTCAAAACGTACCCTTCTTGTTCGTCGCTTCCGTTTTCGTCGGACTGGTCGTGTTCTCTGCGCGCTACAAACAGGTCGCTCTTGGCACGTCAATTGGTCTCATGACGGGTTTCTTGTGGACACTGTGTCTGACTAAGCTCGGGATAATTTTTGTCCTAGCTAGACCTTCGCCCTCCCGGACTTTGTTCTACCATGCGAATTTGTTGTTTGTTGGAACCTGTATCCTTACCTGGGCGGCATGCTATCGATCGCTCGAGCATGTCAAGCTGCTCATCGCCCTGTTTGTTTCGTTCACAACTACCGTACTTCTTCTCCAGGCTTTACGGTTGTTCTGAGGAGCCTCGCTATTGGGGGACAACTTGATGAATCACCACGGCTCTACAAACCCCCGTCCTCCGGGACCGTCGGCGCCGATCATTGTGGTCGCACTGGTCCAGTTCCTCGGGTCTCTCCCGTTTCTGTACCTATGCGGGATCGTTTTGTGGTTAACAATTTGGGTTAACCATGAGCTCGCGAACTCGCCGACGGTATTAATTGTCGTATTTGGACTTCCATTTCTGTTTAGCCTGACGGCCGTCGTGACATCAATCGGGCTCTTACGACTCAGGGAGTGGGCAAGAAGAGCGACACTTTATCTTGCGACACTTCCTGTCTCCGCGTGTGCCCTTTTCTTGATTCTTTACCATCCACCACGGGACGTGTATGGTGCGCCATTCGCAGTGCGAGACATTACTCACCCAGTTGGTAAGATCTTGCTTGCGATCTTGATCCCGGTAAGCATCTGGTGGTGGGTTCTGTTCACCGGCCCCAGTGTGAAGGCTCAATTTCAATGTGGCAAGGTTAGGAGGACATGAGGGCGAAGGTCTAGCCCTCCATCCCAGACCCAGATGGGTTCTGGGCAAACCCAGCGCGGACACATTAAGGTGAAACATGACTATCGCCCGAGTGTTACTGATCGTACTTGCTTGCTGCTTGATCTGGATTGCTGTTGATCAAGCCCGGTTGGTGTCTCCCACAACCGAAAACGAGAGCGCCTTCCTGAAAACGTACACGCCGAACAAGGTGATTGACCGGTTCAAGGTTGCGGCGTTTTCCGAGGAGTCGACGGTTACGAGCGGTGGTGCGGGCCGCGGATTTGCCACTCACGGAGAAGAGTTCGAACCTACTCTAATGATCAACACCGGAGATTGGGTCGCACTGATGCAGGCTTTGCGAGACGATATCGCTTCCAGATTGGCTGCCCAAAGGGGCGAAATCGTGGAGGAGTCCGGCACGGCTGTTGACGGATTCAAACTAAAGTATGCGGTTGGAAAATCGGAAGGGACGGTGGCCGTGGAGTCGCTCAAGAGCGTGGCTGCTTCTTCCCTGGGAGCCGTGGGATCCGGTCCGGACAAGGTCACGGTTAGCCTCCATATCAGCATTAATGAGAAGTGGTTCAAGGCAGAAGTTCCGTGATCTTCTTCCCACACCGTCCCTCCTGCTTGACCCTAACACGATTGGATCATGGTGTCGTATAGCTAGCTGGCATCCGTTATACTCGGGCATTTACTAGCGCATTATTTTCGTCGAAGGAGAGGGCCGGGTGAGAACAGAACTTAGCGTAATTGCGTACATCACTGCCAACGCCGGTCATCAGGACCAAGTCCGTGAAGCGTTGCTCGATTTGGTTTCACAAACGCGCAACGAGAAGGGCTGTGTCAACTACGACCTGCACCAGTCCCAAGAGAATGCGAGCGAGTTTGCCATATACGAGAATTGGAACAAGTCGACCGACCTCGATGCACACGCTAACTCAGCTCACCTTCAAGCGTTCACCAGAATTGCTGGCCACCTGTCAGAACGTCCGGCGGAGATCAGAAAATGGAGCATGGTTTCAGAACTCAGGGACACTAACCGTAACGCTTCAGTCTGACTTTTTCGGTAGCCGGCTAGAAGCAATTGCGGGTGTACGATGGCGGGCGCATCGTAACAAATCACATCAGCGGAAATAGCTCCGCCTGATCCCAGAAGGCGCAAACCAGTTTGGGCCGGCGGCGTATGCGACGCAGTGCCCGACGGGCATCAAATGCGGCCGCATCGTCCTCAATTGCAGCATGGAAGAATTCGACTGGCGCTATCTTCGTGGGTGAGCGAAACGAAGATCGCTCCCTGGGTGATCTACGTCTTACGACGTGGAGCGTAGGTCCGGGCCTTTCCTTGGAAACCTGGTTGTTCGTAGAGGCGCGAGTGGTCGGCAAACCTTCCCTTACCGGGATTATGGAAGAGTTGCCCGTCACACGGGAATAATTCCGAACGTTCTGCGGATGCTTATCGCTTTATAGCGATTTGGTCGGTGAGTCGAATGTCATTCCCAAGCGGACGAGATGGCGCACGCCCCACATCCACAATGTTTCAAATACAGGGCCGAGTGTGCGGCCGTACGACGTGAGCTGATATTGCACGCGAAGCGTCGGTTTCTGACGCACGGACCGTGCCACGACGCCGTCAGCTTCGAGCTGACGCAGGTGTTCGCGCAGCACTTTGACCGTCACCCCGGGCATCAATCGTCGAAGCTCGCCAAATCCACGTGTTCCTTCCCCGAGACGGCGAAAGATCATTGGTTTCCATCTACCCTCGATCACGCGGATCGCCGTGTAAACGGGACACTTATCGCGTTCGATATAGCTTGCATCCTGTTTGCTCATGCCAGCAATTCCTAACCAACAGGGTACTTTAAAGTGCCTAATTGCCAAAGCGCGCGAACAGACATACATTGTTGCGACCGGAGGCTAAATGGGATCGACTCGACTATTCCGCGTCATCATTCCCGTATCAAACATTGAGCACGCTGCAACCTTTTACTCTGTCGTCCTGGAGCAGCCAGGAAAGCGGATCTCTCCCGGACGGCATTACTTCGGGTGCGGCAGCGTCATTCTTGCATGCTTTGATCCGCGCTCCGATGGCGACCCCTGGGACGCCAAGCCGAATCCGGACCATGTGTACCTCGCGGTAGATGATCTCGATGCATGTTATAAGCGCGTGAGCGGACAACCGAACGGCTCAATACTTAGGCCAATTGAGACGCAACCGTGGGGCGAACGGAGTTTTTATTGCGCGGACCCCTTCGGCAATAAACTATGTTTCGTCGATGAACGTACCGTGTTCACTAGTGGCCTGATATGACGGCCATTGGGACGGTACGATTCATGAGCCAAATCAAAGAGTCGAACACGATCCCAACGGCCGAGGGAGCTGCAAAAGCCTCGCGCGCGCTGAATTGTGACACCGCGTAGTCTTGCAAACAGATTCTGGATGAATGGTCGGCAACACGGAAGTAACAGCCGCAGAAAGTGCCCCAAGCTGTTGAGCTGTGCGTGGACACAATCAAAAACCAAGCTGAACACTTCACACCGCTGGCCAAGGGGATTCTGCGAGGCTGAACAATGAGTCGAACCGTCGCTTTCGGAATAGTTGGTGGCTACGGCGCAACTGGGAGAGCCGTTGTGTCTGAGCTCTGGAAGTCCTGCGAGGGAAAGATCCTAATCGGTGGGCGCGACCTGGCTAAGGGGTCCGCTTTAGCGGAGGAACTCGGCAACAGAGTGTCGGCGGCGCATCTTGATGTTCTTGATGGCCGGTCGCTAGACGACTTCTGCAGCCAGTGTTCGATTATTGCGAATTGCGCCGGACCTGTCATGGTGCTGCAGGATCGCGTCGCGCAAGCGGCTTTTCGAAGGCGCTGTCACTATATCGATGTCGCAGGCTTAACGTTTGTGAAGGAACGCATGCTTCCCCTCAGCCGAGAGATCGCAGATTTAGGATTGTCGTTTGTTGTCTCGGGCGGGTGGATGCCTGGCATAAGCGAACTCGTGCCCGTCTACGCTAATGCACAGGCAAGGGCTCAAATGGATACGATCGAGTCCTTGACGGTGTACTTCGGCGACTCTGGCGAGTGGTCGGACAATGCTTTGCGAGACGCCGCCTGGTATGTTCATCAGGCAGGGCTTCGCAGTCCCGCTTATTTCCACAGAGGTGAGCGGAGCCGCGCAAGAATGTCGACCGCTTCGCGCAAAGTAGATTTGGGCGATCCGATCGGTCGCCGCCGCTTCAGTTTGGTTTCTCTACCCGAGCTAGACGAGATAGGCCGCCGACTCGTGGACTGCGATGTCTTCATCTATTCCTACCTGTCCGGTTTTCGGACTGTTGCAGCCGCAATGCTGATTGCACTGCTGCCTCTGCCCGAACGATTCGGGGTTCGACTCTTCCGGAATATATTTCGGAGAAACCGTCTGCCGGTGGACGGATTTGCGGTGGCACAGGTACTCGGGCGGTCCCAAGGACGTAGGTTCGCGCTGACCGCTCAGATTGTTTACAGGAACCGCCGGGACTACTGGATGAACGGACTTGTGCCGGCGATTGTTGGCCGCATGATTTCGGAAGGCAAATCCGTTCGGCCTGGTGTGCACTTTCTGGCTGAGGCGGTGGACCCGATTACCTTTATGGCGGAACTGAAGAAAGCTGGAGTCGAGCAGACGGAGAACTTGAAACCTTACGAATGAACGGTAAGAAGACAAGGTTCGCTTACAAAGGACTTCTCAGCTAGGCTGAGCCCGGCTCTGGCGGCGGCTTGCCCCGGTTGCTATAGTCCTCCTAAGCCAAGCGCATTGAGCGCCCTCCGGCAGATAAGAACCCGCGGATCAGGGTTCCGCCGATGTTGAACTCGACTGCCGTGACAAATCGAATCCTGCGAAATCCGGCACTATTTCATCGGCGAAAAAACCGTCGGACGCATGTACGTCACGTCTATTGTTTCTACCGTTTTGTTGGCCTGCTGGGCTTTGATCACATCTTGAAATTCTGGGTCTGCCCGGAACGCATCCCAGTTCTTTTTCGCTTCCTCGCGGCTGGAATGAGCCACCATAAAGATGAACGTGTTGTCCCAAGCAGGAGCACCCTCTGGTATCCAGTAGCCCACAACCTTCAGATCGTGTTTGGCGAGCAGCTTTGAAGTGGTGTCGCGAAACTGCGACTCCAGCGCCGGCAATTTGCCCGGCACAGCATGATAAACGCGAAGCTCGAAGATGCGATTGCTATCGGCCCTCACTTGGCCGAGGTGCGCCAGGCGAGCAGTAAAGAGCGATCCAACGGCAAAGGAAACCAGGGCGATGCCGCAAACAGTCCGCCTCTTGAATCTCCAGCCGTGGAGCACTGCCAGTTCGTGGTTCGTCTGCATGGTTCATTCTCCTTTGTGCGTCTTTGCGAGCAAACACTAACCCGCCCAAGGTAATTGTTGGGTTCCATGAGAATTCGGCCGTCCACGCAGTCACTCATGCCGCAGCGCAACCAGCGGATCGACGCGCACCGCGCGCCGCGCCGGAATATAACAAGCAAGCAGAGCGACACCGATGAGAAGAAGGGCGACACCTGCAAACGTCAGAGGATCCGTCGGCCTGACGCCGTAAAGCAGTCCTCCCATTAAGTGCGACACGATAAGCGCACCCACGAGTCCAACCGCAGCGCCAGCAATGGCGAGGCTCAATCCTTGACGCAAGACCATCTGCAGGATGCTCCGGTCTTCCGCTCCAAGCGCTCTGCGAATCCCGATCTCGTGTGTACGCGCGCTTACGATGTAGGAAATAACTCCGTAAATTCCAAGCCCGGCGAGAAGCAAGGCGGTCACCGCGAACAGACCGACCATTTCCATTGAGAAGCGCCGCTCGGAGAGAGAGGCGGAAACCGTTTCGTTGAGCATCTGCGCGCCAAAAACGGGGAGCTCCGGGTTGACGGACTGTACCTGCTCGCGCAGTTGCACGGGAATCGCAGCACCATCCAGTTGCCCACGCGCAAAAAAAACCAGCTCTTTAGCCGTCCGCTGATACAAGCTCAAATACATTTGTGGAACGCTGGAGTCCGCCAGCGATTCTGTGTGAGCATCCGCGAGCACGCCGATCACCGTGTTCCAGGAAAGCGTCGAACGGTCCCCTGGGGTCGGAAGCTTCAGGCGCTTGCCAACCGGGTTTTCATTTGGCCAGTACGTCCGCGCGAACGCCTCGTTGATTACCGCTACACCTGGAACCTTTTCATTGTCAGACTCCAAGAATAATCGGCCGCGCAGCAGCGTCGTGCCCAACAAGTGAAAATATTCTGGCGTTACGAAGGAAGCATCCACCAAAGGAGCCTGGCTGATCGACGTTTCGCGGCCTTCGAAGATTAACGGGAACGGATTAAGATTGTCTCGACCATGACCTAAGGGAAGGGCTGCCAGATCGCCAACGGCCACTTCTTCCACGCCGGGCAGCGTTCTGCCGCGACGAAGCACTTCGTGTAAGAACACGGCTTCCTGGGCAGGCGTTTGGTAGATGTCGGTTTCGGGATCATTTGGTTCGGGCAGCCACACGCGAACCGCTATTACATTCTGCGGGTTGAACCCCAGCTGCACATTCAACAAATCCCAAAAGCTGCGGAGCAGAAGGGTCGCGGCAATCATCAGCACCAAGGAAAGAGCAAATTCCGTTACCACCAGCACGCGGCGCGTACGCGCTTGTTCCCCAGAGCCGGTTGAGCTGCGCCCTTCCTGTTTGAGCATAAGAGTCAAATCCGGCCGGCTGGCCTGTAACGCGGGAGCCAGACCAAAAATCACGCCGGCAAGCAGCGAGGCGACGAGGGCGAAAAGCAAAACGGCCCAGTTGACCGATACTTCGTTGAGCCGGGGTAGGCTGTCAGGCAGGATTTTCAGCAGCAAGGCCTTCGTCCAAAAGAGAATTGCTAAACCGGCCATTCCGCCGACCAGCGAAAGAAGCAGTCCTTCGGTCAGGAGCTGCGAAACGAGACGATTCCGCGCGGCGCCGAGCGCTTGCCGAAGGGCCATTTCGCGCCCTCGGGCGCTCGCCCGGGCGAGCAGGAGATTCGCGACGTTCACGCAGCCGATCAGCAGGACCAGCCCCACAGCTCCGAGCAGCAGAATCAACGACTGGCGAACGTTGCCGACCACGGCCTCCTTGAGTGGCACTAAGCGCACCGTCCATGCGCTCTGCGGCGGATAGTCTTCCGAAAACTCTTTTTGCAACGATGCGACCAACGCGTCCACTCGGCTCTGCGCCGCCGCAACCGTCAGTCCAGGTTTGATCCGCGCAATGGCCCCCGTGAGAAAATGCGACTTGCGCAATGGGGGAGGGGCGGGCGCGGCGGCAAAACCAGCCGCGGCCCAAACTTCGGTGTTTCTTTCTTCTGTTGTTCGGCCCGGATTGTGAAAATCAGCCGGGATAACGCCGACAACGCGGTACAAGTCGTTGTCGAGCCGCAAACTTTTGCCCAGAATCCCCGAATCCGCGGCGAAAGCGCGCTTCCAAAGTCCATCGCTGATAACCACTTCCAGAGTAAATCCGGGCGTCTGATCCTCGGGGTTGAAAAGGTCGCCCAACTCTGGCTTGACGCCGCCCAGCAACGCGAAATAGTTCGGCGCGACGGCGGAGAAGCGCGCTCGCTCAGGCTGCGAGGAGCCCGTAAGATTCACGGATCCAAACGCCTGCGGCGAAACGTACTCAAAAATGCCGGAACGTTGAAGATCGTGCCATTCGGGCACGGACATTCCCACGTCCTTCGCGCCGACGCCCGGCAGGTCATCCACGACACTTACGAGCTGCTCAGGTTGCGGATACGGCAGAGGGTGCAACAGCGTGGCATCGACGACGCTGAAAATCGCGGTGGTAGCTCCGATACCCAGAGCAATCGTCAAGACCGCGACGAAAGTGAAGCCCGGAGACTTGCGGAGCATGCGTGCGGCATAGCGAAGATTTTGGCCAGTAGTTTCGAGCCATCCGACGACGTCCATGGCGCGAGCGTCTTCTTTCATTAAAGTAGAGTTGCCGAAGCGCCGTTGAGCGTCGTAGCGAGCTTCCTCGGGCATCATTCCGGTAGCGACGTTGTCCTGAGTGCGCATATCAATGTGAGCGCGGAGCTCTTCGTCGAGATCGCGCTCGACGCGATTGATCTGGAACAAGCCCTTGAGGCGGGTAAGCAGGGACATGGTTTATCGGCTCCTTGCTTGACGAATCTCATTGGACGAATTGCAGCACTGTGGCGACGGCTTGCGTCAAGCGGCTCCAGTTCTTTTCTTCTTCTGCAAGCTGCTTCCGGCCGGCGGCGGTCAGGCGATAGTAGCGCGCGCGCCGATTGTTCTCCGACATCCCCCACTCCGCGCTGATCCATCCATCCTGTTCCATGCGGTGCAGAGCCGGGTAGAGAGAACCTTCCTCGACCCGCAAAACGTCACTCGAAACCTGCTGGATATGCAGGGTAATCCCGTAGCCGTGCATCT
>Ga0210394_10006449_pt1 | contig 12716 bp, 15 predicted proteins | sample IncBWC12MmetaG_FD_160121 | JGI IMG/M metagenome (GOLD analysis project Ga0210394, IMG submission 160121) | Forest soil microbial communities from Barre Woods Harvard Forest LTER site, Petersham, Massachusetts, United States - Inc-BW-C-12-M | ecosystem: Environmental > Terrestrial > Soil >... | reverse complement strand
CCTCACCAACCAAACCGTCACCCGCACCGCTGACTTCACCATCAAGCCCCTGTCGACCACCAAACCTACCACGTGACCTGGCCTCGCGGGCGTTCGATTCTCCCTCAAGGCGTTAGCAACACGCGCCATGTCGCCCCTAACATCGCAGTGATGACTTGATTTCTACTGAGGTGTGATTAATGTCTGACCTGTCTTAGCAGTTCGACTGGGGAGATCTCAGATGAAGAAGTTCACTAAGGTGGACGTCTCAGAACAAGAACTCGAAGATCTCGTGAGGCTTCACCCTGAACAAATTGAAGAGGGCTTCGCCTATGTGGACCATCAAAAACCTGCCGCAGGAGGGCGGCTGGACGTTCTGATGGTGGACAGCGGGAAGTCCCTCGCGGTGGCGGAGCTTAAGGTCACACAAGACGACGGAATGCCGTTCCAGGGGCTCGACTACTACGATTACATTTCAACGAACCTTGAAGCATATGCCCGACTCTACAAGGATCACGCGATTGACCCGACACAACAAGTCCGCTTGCTCTTGGTTGCGCCTAGTTTTTCTCAGGCGCTCGTCAATAGGTGTAAGTGGCTCGACCTGCCAATTTCGTTGTTCAGCTTCAGCTGTCTTAAGTTCGAGGACGACTCCGACTTGGTTCCGGTCTTTGCGGAGCAGCAGATCACCGCACCACCAGAGGTCGTCGAGATCACGCAGCTCGACGATCACCTTAATTACATTACCGATCCGACCGTCCGAGCGAGGGGAGCCGCGCTTCTGCAAGAGATCAAAAATTGGAGGCTCGCAATACGTTGCTTGACCCGATCAAGTACGCGGTCTCTATGAAGATCAACGGACGTGTTTTTGCCTACTTCGACCCGCGTCGGCAGCACTATGTCATCTCCACATACGACGCGAACGATGAATGGAAGGCTTATCCGGTTAAGACGGAAGATGATTCGGCCATCGTCAAACCTATAGTCAAGGCGGCCATGGAGAGACGCATTAAGTGAGAGGTCGGACCAACGCCTGAAATCATGCTTCGCTCCATCGGGGCGCCGCGCACGCCGGGTGCCGCACATGCCGGTTTTGCGTGTGCGGGTTTAGAGTCCACTGCAACCACGGTGAGAACGGGATCGCCGCATGCCGCATGTGCCGGTTTCGGGCGCGCAGGTTTAGAGCTCCCTGCAAGTCTTGCTGCCTGTTGTCCTGGATCCGTGGATCACATATCCTGTCGGCCTCAACTCAATGGATTCGGGGGAGATATGCAAAGAAAAGCAACAGGCCTGTTCGCGATATTCCTTGTAGCTTCGCTCGTGGCAAGCCTCCACTCGTTGAAGGCCGCCTCCAACACTGCCGATTACAAGTTAGTGCAGAAGCTCACCCTCGGCGGAGAAGGTGGCTGGGATTATTTTGATGTCGATCCATCCACCGGCCACGTCTTCATCCCGCGGGGCGAGCACATCATGGTCCTGGACTCTAGCGGAAAGCAGGTTGCGGACATCGGCGGCGTGCATGGCACTCACGCCATCGTCTTCGCTCCCGAACTCAAGCGCGCATTCCTCAGCGCGGAGGCTTCGGTAGCCGTTCTCGACATGGAAAAGATGCAGGTCCTTCCCGCCTTCGATCTAAAGGGCAAGGATCCAGACGCCATCCTCTACGATGCCTCCGTCAAACGAGTTTTCACTTTCAATGGTGGCGGCACCAAAGACGCAACGGCAATCGATGCCACCACAGGCGAGGTTGTGGGCAGCATCGCTCTCGGCGGCAAGCCCGAGACGGCACAAGCCGATGGCGACGGGCACATCTATGCAAACGTAGAGGACAAAGATCAGATCGTTGCCTTCGATTCGAAAACACTAAAAGTGCTGCACACCTGGCCCACAGCTCCCTGCAAGGACCCGGCCGGAATGGCGATCGATGTCGCGCACAAGCGGCTCTTCGTTGGTTGCCGCAATCAGTTGATGGCTATGGTCGATTACACCAATGGAAAAGTTGTTGCGACCGTCCCAATCGGCAAGGGTGTGGATGCGAATCGCTTCGATCCGGCAACGGGACTGGCGTTTGCCTCCTGCGGTGATGGGTCGATCACGGTAGCCCACGAAGACTCGCCCGACAAATACACCGTGGTCCAGACCATCTCAACGCAGCGCGGGGCGCGAACCATGGCGCTCGACACAAAAAACCACAATGTCTATACTGTGACGGTCGAATTCGAACCGCCACCGCCTGCCACGCCCCAGAATCCTCATCCCTGGCCAAAGGTAATTTCCAAGACTTTCACGTTGCTGATTTTTAGCCAGTAAGCCGCGAGCAGGAGCCAGGGTTGCCAGGCAACCAAGAAGTTATGGCCCTCTTTCGATTGCCTGGTGAGACCAGCCGTCGTGCCCCACTCGCCAGCCTTGCGTGTGCCACTTTAGACATCACGACACCCCACCTGCGGAAATACTTGGGTCCGGCCCCGGGTCTATATCCGTAAGAAGGCAATGTCCTATTCGCCCATACTTCTTGTTCATATCTGCGCTGGAACTTTAGGCTTGCTATCCGGAACCGCTGCGATGACTTTCCGCAAAGGTTCCCCCCGCCATGCGCTGGCGGGAAAGGTCTTTGTCGCATCCTTGCTCACCATGGCCGTCGGGGCGGTGTACCTTGCCATCACGCGACATCAACCAAACAACGTCGGCGGCGGCATTCTAACCTTCTATCTGATCGGAACCCCATGGCTGACCGCCAGACGGAGAGACGGGGAAACCAGCCGTTTCGATTGGGTTCTGTTCCTGATCCCTTTGGCCCTGGGCGTCCTCACCTGGATAAATGCTATTCAAGTCGTGCGCAGCGGAGCGACCTCACAAGACGGAGTCCCGGTCGGAATGAGCTTTTTCATGGGTTCAGTGATGTTGCTGGCAGCCGTGGGGGACGTTCGCATGTTGGTGCGCGGCGGTCTTTTTGGAGCGAAGCGCATCGCGCGGCATCTCTGGCGCATGTGCTTTGGCCTGTTCATCGCAGCAGGATCTTTTTTCCTGGGACCCTCAAACCGCCCGCTGAGGTTGCTTTCGAAAGTGGGCCTTGGTCAGCATCTATCCCCGGCATTATTCAGCACGACCTTGTATCTAATTCTCACCATACTTCCACTGATCTTGCTGATTTTCTGGCTAGTCCGAGTTCGCTTAACAAATGCATACAGGGGAAAGCCGGTACAAATTGCGTCCACAAGTCCTGATTGACGCGGTAACTGGACACGTTCGATCACCATACGACCTCCTCGAGGTTATGAAATGATGGGACCCATTGGTGAAGCGTCGCCGCGTCCAAGGGCCAGAACAGGAGCATCTGTTCATCTACCTTAAGATCCTCGGGTTCCTCGCCGAACTATCGCTTTGCTTGTGGCTCCTGCTGATGGGCGTGGACGTTCAGCAATGGAAGGAGCAGGCTGGCGCAGCGGTCGAGTGACAACTCTCTCGAAGCAATCACGACACGGCGGATAGCAGACTCATACTGGCTAACCGCAGACCGGTGTCAGGGTCTCGGTTGCTCGCGGCGCGCTGGCGTATTCGTGGCAAGTGTCCCGTTTTTGCAAGGCGCATTGGTGGTGCTGAAACGAACCACGCCAGGCATATCGGCACAGAAGTCACGCTGCCCCACGGTTCTTACCTCGAAAGGTGATCCCTGGGGCCCGTAACCAACCGAAGCCGTCTTTCCCCCGCCAGTGCTCTTCAATGTCTCGCTGCTCCTTGTATCGGCAGCAGCGGATCCTCGGCCCAAAGTCGTGTGCGAAGCCGGGAACCCGTGGTTCCAACCCGTATAGGGAGTCGGAATGGTGATCATCACTAAGATCAGCAGGATCGCAGCAACGCTCAGTATCTCAATGAATGAGAAACTTCCTCGTTTTCTTCTTCCAATTTGGTCAGTCATCTTCCGTCCGCTCTGCAAGCGCACAAAACCGCTATCTGGGGCCATTTTTGCTAATGATGGTGGTTGCTGGACCCGGTGATGTTGCTCCGATATTGCCATTCGATTCGCGGTCCTGCGATGGTCATCACGGCCAGTCGTGCTTGGTAGAAAACTGACCGGTAGGACAGGAGGAATGGATGAGATTGCCAACTCTAGAATCACCGCATGCCGCCGGTAGCCGTTTCCCGTTTGGAGCGACGAATCTAAGAGTCCAAGGAGAACCCTCTACCTTTCCCAACCGCCAGCTGGCCTCTCGGCCGAATTCTCCGCGGACTAGTGATAGGATTCGCCGACAGCTTCGTACTCACTTATACAAACGAGCGCCCAATGCCGGTCTTGATTTCGGAAAGGAACCTCCGTGAATATCAATGATGCCCAACGGGATGTACGAAGCGTTTTCTTGGGCGGCTTTCCGGGTCAGTTGGTGTCGAGTCTGGTCTGGCTCCTATCAGCCGTCTTGGCCACTTGGCAGTCGCCCAAGTCAGCGATCATCGCGTTGGTCGTGGGTGGCTTCTTCATCTTTCCTCTGACGCAATTGCTCTTGCGGCTGATGGGCCGTCCTGCATCCTTACCCAAGGGGCATCCGATGAATGCTCTCGGCATGCAAATTGCCTTTACGCTTCCGTTCAATCTTCCGCTCGTAGCTGCTGCCACCTTTTACCGTCTGAACTGGTTCTACCCCGCCTTCATGATCGCGCTCGGCACGCACTATTTGCCGTTCATCTTCTCGTACGGCATGCCGCAATTTGGCGTTCTCGCAGCATTGCTGATTGGAGCAGGTCTAACCATCGGCCTGTACATGTCCTCTGTCTTCAGCCTCGGCGCCTGGCTGACGGCGGTGGTTCTGCTGCTCTTTGCCTTCATCGGCCGAAGTGTCGCCCAAAGGGAGAGCAAACAGGCTCAGCCGATTCCCTAGGGGACACTTGCACACAAAGCTCCCTTCACAGTCCCGCCCGCGGCCTCCCTGCTTCACCATGAATGTTAATCGTCTGTTTAGGAGGGAGTCTGTATTTTCCGTAGCGCATCCGAGTGGCCTCTCGGAGAGCCGCTCGCGCGATACCTCCGTGTGCTGTGATTAAGGCCTAAGCAGAGAAGAGATATGACGATTAGAAGTCTGTACGTCGAAGAACTCAGAGCCACGATGCGCGGCCGTTTCGCGTTAATCGGTGCCGGCGTCATCCTGCTGGCTGTCGGCTCCGTGGCAACTGTGGGAACTCAGGATACCTGGCTCGACGGGTACGGGATCATCGCGTATTTCCTTGTCCCGTTGGCCTTTGTCCCTCTCTCCGCGGCGTTCCTCGCCAGCCCGCGCGCGAATCGCTTCGTCGAGAGCGTCTTCACTGCCCCAGTCGAACGCCGCGACTGGTTGACCGCAAAAATCTTGGTGCTGGTCACGATGGCCGCCGCCTATTACGTGGCACTCGTCCCCATGGTGCTGGTTTATGCGCATCACGTCGGCGTACCGCTGCTCTTGCAGAAGTTGCTGATCTGGGCTCCGTGCCTGCTTCTCGTGAGCATCGCCATTGGCACGCTGATCGGCGTGATGTTTATCGGAGAGAGCATAGCGGCTCCCGCTGCGACAGGCATGGGCGTCCTGCTCGCCTACGCCGGTTTCGTGCCTTTGCAGGAACTCTTGGTGGCGCAGGGTAACGGCGCGACGCGCACTGGTCATCTCACTCTGGCGAGTCCTGCCGTACTTCTCAAAAACGTCTTCGGTTTCACGCTGGCCGTAGGAAGTATTCCCGCCACCACGGCGCGGACGTGGATCAGTCTTGTCGCCATTGTAATCATTGCGTTCGCGCTCGCGGTGTGGGCATTTCTGCGGACGCAGGGTGTGGAGACGTGGGAAGCCAGCCGCAGCCAGCGTTTGATCATCGCCCTCGGGATCGTCGCCATCATCGTGCTGCCCGTGGCGCTGGCGGACACCAATTATGACAAGCCGGCTCCCCACGCAACCAACGCTCCGTCCATCCAAAGGCTCTTCTCTCGCGCCGGCAGCAGCCTCGCATTGGCATGGCCGGGCGGCCAACCGCCGGCGCGGTGTTGCAGCACGATCCTCAATCGAGATGAGTGGCCGCCATTTGGTACAGACGAGGCCACGCGGCGCGATCTGCTTGTCTTGTTGCCGGTGGACACCACGCAACCCATTACGGACGTGCATCTCCAGGTGATCGGAGAAAACGGACTCGAAGCGACCGCTTCTCCAGAAGCGCTTTCCCCGAAGCCCGAATCTCTTGAGACGCACACCTATCCGACTGACACAGGCCCGGCAGCGGCTGACGGCCACCGTGTCGTAAACGGCTGGGTAGCCCGCGTCCCGGTGACGCTGACTCCGACCAATCCCTGGGATATCGGCGGCGTGCGCTATCCGCTGAAGGTTCTGGGCACATATCAAGTCGCAGGAGAAAGTCAGATGCGGACGTTCAGCGCGCGAGCGGCCATTGACGCGCAAGTGTCGAAGGCCATATACGAAATGGGCGTTGCGTCGCTGATTCTACCGCTGGTGTGTTTTGGTGCGGCGTTCAAACGTTGGAGGCGGACGCGGTGAGCGCCGCCACAGTAACTACGGAAACGGAATACGCCATCGAGATGGACGGCCTCACACGCCGTTTCGGCGACTTCACAGCGGTCGACCGCGTCACGTTAAAAATCCCGAAGGGCCAGCTCTACGGATTCCTCGGCCTGAACGGCGCGGGAAAGACGACGACCATTCGGATGCTCACCACGCTGCTCCCGCCCAGCGCGGGCACGGCCAAGCTTTGGGGACACGACGTGGTCAAAGAACCTCTTGCAGTCCGCAAGCTCGTTGGGCTGGTGAGCGACGAGACGAGCGAGAGTCAATCGACCTGGACGGCGCGCGAATACCTTTCCTACTTTGCTCGCACCCGCCACACGCCGAATCCCAACGATGAAGTCGAGCGCATTCTCAACGACGTCGGCCTGGACGCCAAATTTCGAGGCAAGTTGATCCGCACCTATAGCACGGGTATGAAACGAAGAGTGGAGATTGCGAGAGCCCTCATGGGCCGGCCGAAAGTTCTCTTTCTCGACGAACCGACGCGCGGATTGGACTTGCCGGCCAAACGCGACATGTGGAGCTTGTTGCGTCGCCTCGCAGCCACGGAAAGCGTCACAACGTTTCTCAGCAGCCATGACGCACAAGAAATCCGCAGCCTGTGCAGTGAGATCAGTGTGATCGCCAAAGGCCGGCTTGTTCATACCGGCCCGACGCGCGAGATGGGCGGCGACATCGACGCCTTCGAGGAGCGTCTCATCGGAATGCTCACGCAGTCAGAATGCATCGAGCCGCCAGGATCGCACTTTCGAGCAGAATGAAAGTGGCCGTGGAACTGGGACCACGACGAATCCTACAAAACCGGCCTAAGTTGGCTAACGATCTCGGTCAACCATGTTTCTAGTAGCGACCGCTGGTCGGGCGTCATGTCTGTAAAGGCCAGGCCCATCCCGAACGTCGGGTCGCAGTAGACTACCCTGGCTTTAGTCTCAAAGACGCCTTTATCCCTCAAAATCCTCAACGCGACCTGTGTCCCCTCGGGAAACGGATTGAGCGAGTCAACGTAGCAACCGCCAAGGCCCACTTCCGAGGTACGCCCTGAAAGCAGCGTTCCGGAACTCAACTCTGTCACCTCCGCAGAAGCGACGAACGGGCACCGCCGAACAGAACGCCGTTTCGCTGGTTGCAAGGGTTGGTTTCTTTGAACCATCGTCATCACTTACCCGCGAAAAATTGACTGTTGGACAGGTCTTCAGCAACTCAACTATCGCGGAGTTTACCGCGCACCAGATTCCTTATCCAGCGCGGTGAGAATCCACTTCTGCAAAACAGCTCGAAAGTGAGGCTTAATTTCGCGAAATACCAGGCCCACGCCCGAAGGTTTGACGTAGAGGACTGATGCATCGGCCTCGAAATCTTCTTCCGAGTGATGGATCTTTAGCAAAACAGGGTGCTGAAGCTCAAACGAAGCGTCAGTCTTCAGAAAACACCCGCGCAAGCTAAGCTCCGTCACACGTGCGGCAGCAAAAGCAGTGGGCGAGGCTTCAGGAGCTATCTCCGCACTGGCGCTGAACGCAAACCTTAACCCACGATGTTCTTGGTCCACGGTTCAAGCCTATTTCATTGAAAAACGGATGTCGAGTAACTCGATGAACACACGACACGAATTGGCGGGGCGGACTCATACCGGCTAACTGCGGACCGGGTGCCGGTTTAGAGCTCACCGCAAACCACGTTGAGAACGGCATCGCCAACCACCTTGGACTTCTAAGCCGCGTTTTTCTCTTGACAAATTTTTACTTCTGGTGTACAGTAATCTTTAGATACTATTGAGCCTCTGCACTCCGTAGCGCCAGCTCCTTGCTGGCGTTTTTGCTTTTTGGAGACTGCTCTTGGCACTAACTCCTTTATTCGCAGTATTTACGAAACACACCCTCACTCTGCACATTTTGGTGCAAATCAATGTAAGCAAGTCTTTTGGAATCAACACTTGCAAAAGTCTATCAAAACAAATGACTTCAACTATCTTTAGAATGAACGCTTATGCGAAACCCAGCGGGAGGGGCTTAGCACTGCAAGATGCACGGCAAATAGCTTTTTCTTTCGGAGCCAGTCTGAGCCGCAAGGCGATATCGTGACAAGCAGACCAATCTGGTACACCAATGTCCACAACGGAACAGACAGGGATCTTCGCTGCGTCTAGCATTCTGTTGAGGTGTTCACATGCAACCTCAACCGCAGAAAAAAGCGGGCCGAGCCGTCAGAATCGAAGGGTCTATCGTCCTGTATCGCTCCGCAGCGAGAGGTCAGTTCAAAGCCCAAGGGTCGCTCCTACGTGCGGAGCCGTGGCGGAATGTGGTCTTCGGGGTCCCGCTCTTTCTGCGGACACTGCTTCGTCTTGTTTTTGTCTGTCTTCATCGGCATAAAGGTCCTCCGGTAACACTGCGCGAGTCAATCCCATCCAACCTTTCCGGATGCCGGCCTGTCTGTGGGCGGGGAAGCTACATCACTTGCTTGGATTGCGGTCAAAAATTCGCTTACAACCACAGGACCGGCCACATGGTAGATTTCTGGGGCGTCCATGACGCAAAAGCACTGGCAGGAGTTCGTCGGAGAGTTCATGAATTCTTTTCGCCTCTCCGAAGTCTCGCTGCAAGCATCGGCAAGTTGAACATTAGGATTCCGAGCCAACGTGCCAGGTCCGTGCATCGCCTCGGAATTTTGACGAAGGGCCATTAGAGTAAGTCTCGATGCTAGCTTCTCAGTCATAAACGCGGCAGTTGGATACCCACCGACTCCCAGTCTCCTAACAGCTCACACATTCCGCCGCAAATCGTCTAAAGTATTCCTGAAATTTCATGGCCTCGGAAACCACATGAACCGTACTCGCGCTCTTCGTATCGCTCTCTGCTTTTCTTCGTCAGCCCTATCTGCTTCGTCTGCCCCAGCCCACCCCGCCAAGACAGTCGTCTACAAAGTCGGCGTGATGAACCACCAATTCACTCCGCCCGAACCTTACGAGTGGCGCGGCGCAAAAACGCACGCCCTCATTACCGACATCTGGTATCCCGCCGATCCCGCCGCCGTCGAGCAGATGCAATGGATTGGCAACCCCGATAACCCATTCGCCAAGGCCGGAAAAGCTGCCCGCGATGCCAAACTGCTCGCCGCACCCGAAAAATTCCCGCTGATTCTGCTTTCTCACGGCATCGGCGGCTCGTCTTCCATGATGGCCTGGCTCGGCTCCGCCTTAGCCTCGCATGGTTTCATTGCCGTCGCCGTAAATCATCCGGGCAATAACGCTCTCGACGACTACACCATTCCCGGCGCCGTCTTCTGGGGCCAGCGTGCCCACGACCTGAGCGCTCTTCTCGATCTCCTGCTCGCCGACCCAACCTTCGGGCCTCGCATTGATCCCAAGCGTGTAGGCGCAGCCGGCTTTTCCCTGGGCGGTCTCACCGTCATCGAACTCGCTGGAGGAATCGCAGAGTTCTCTCGTTATCAGGACTTTTGCAAGTCGCCCAAAGCAGATGGCATGTGTACCGACACGATCGAGTACCCGGGTCTTCTGGCCAAGGTCGCGGCTCTCGCCAAAACCGATCCCGCCATCCAGGCCGCGTTTGCCGGAAACTCAAAATCCCATCGTGATCCGCGCATCCGCGCCATCTTTGCCATGGCACCCGCGCTCGGCCCGGCGTTCTCGCCAGACTCACTTGCAAAAATTTCTATCCCGACACAAATCGTCGCTGGCTCTGTTGATACCGTCGTCCCCATCGAAACCAGCGCCAAGTTTTTCGCTGCCAAAATTCCAGGCGCGCAACTTTCCATTCTTCAAGCAGTAGGCCATTACACGTTCCTCGGCACCTGCGCCGAACTCGGAGACCGCACCCAGCCGCGGATCTGCATTGACCAAGCGGGTATCCTGCGCGACGAAATCCACGCGCAGACAGCCACCACGGCCTCAAAGTTTTTTGACACTAATTTGAAGTAAAGCTAATCCGAGGCAAACTCGGAGCTAGCTTGAAGTGAATTCCACGGCAGGTGCCTTGCAAAATGGCAAGGCTCGCATCAACTAGGCAGCAACGATCTCTTTTTCGGAACACCCTTCTCGCGGTACAGATCGCGGTCTGCCGCTCCCAGAATCTCGTTTACGGTCTCCCCGTCGCTGGGATACACCGCCATGCCGATACTAACGGAGATTTTCGGCTCTTCACCATCTTCCGCCAACCGCTTGGAAATCCTTTGTGCCACCATCCGCGCCGCGTCGGCATCCGTCTCCGGCAAAATCAGCACAAACTCGTCGCCGCCGTACCGTGCCGCCGTATCCATCTCCCGCGAATACAGCCGCAACATATCCGCCAGCCGGCACAGCGCCCGGCTGCCCACAATATGTCCTAGCGCATCATTGATTTTCTTCAGCCCATCCAAATCCAGCAGCAAAACCACAAATGGCCGCTCGTTTCTTCCAAACCGCTTGATCTCCGTCTCCAACGCTTCCACCATCTGCCGGTGGTTCGCAAGCCCCGTCAACGGATCGCTCACCGCCAGATGCCTCACCCGTTCCTCGGCCCGCTTGTGTTCGGAAACTTCCGAAGCCAGAGCCAGCGTAGTGATGGCCATGATTCCCATGAATGCCTGCATCAAAAGCAGGGAAGCATTCTGCGACTCCCGAGCAAAAGGTCCGTAGCCGTGCAAAGTGCCCGACACGGCAATCATCGAAAGCGCGCAGAGCGCCGTCGCAGCCTTCCGGCGCCCGAATCGAAAGGCCGCCCAGATGAGGAACGGGATGCACAGATACTCCAAAGGATAATTCTTCAATTCGGAATGGAACGGTTTTCCGAACACGACCCAGCCTGTGACAAAAAGCCCCAAGAACAAGAAAGCCAGCTCCGTAACTTGCTCGCGAGTCCATCTGAGCTGCGGATTCTCCCACCATAGCAACAACAACGGCGTCACCGTCACCGCACCGACTGCGTCTCCCAGCCACCACGTACACCAGATCGACCCAAACGCCGCCCAATCCGCGAACCCACCAATTGCGAGCGTCGCAACCCCAATCGTCGCGCTTACGCTGGTCGCAACCATTCCCGCCAGAAGCGCAAATTTGAATATGTCCTGCGCCCGGGCAAACGCTTCCTTGCCGCGCGCGAACCGAGTGACGAGGTAGCATCCCGCCAATCCCTCCAGCGTGTTGCCCGCCGCAATCACGATCGACGTCGCCACCGAACCCGCCGTCGTCAGATTAACCAGAAACGCCCCAATCAGAATCCCCGGCCAAACCCTGTACCCAAACACCAGTAACGCTGCCACGGCGATCCCGGTGCATGGCCACACCGCTGTCGCGCTCGCATGCACATACGCCAGTTGCAGCCCCAGTTTCCCCGCGACGAAATACACCACGGCCAAACCCGCCACCGTCGCCACATTTTTCATCGCATCCGACCGCGTCATTCCATACTCTCCGCCTCGCCCGCATCCAGCCGGGGGAGGGAATCAACCCCGTGAATACACTGCCAGCGTCCCGTTTTTGGGCCGGTCCCCCGGCCAAAAGCGTCGCACTCTACTACCGTAATCCCCTATTTTACTAAAGGTTTCACGCTTACGGGGACCTAACTAACCCACGTTTTTCAACTTAATCAATCCCTTAATTCCGTCCCTTTCGCCGCTCTGTGTGCCCTCTCAACAACGCTCCAACCCAAACCTTACCGCGGATTCTAATTTTCCTCCGGTTTACGCGAAAGCTGCTCTCGCCCCGCCAGCCACGCCTCCAGATATCCGCGCCCCATGCCATGCAATGTCTGAAACAATATTCCCGCCATGCCTTCCGAACTAGTCCAGGCCACTTGCCCCTTTCCGCTTAAATCCACACCAAGAGCAATCTCCAGCGCAAACTCTATTACCGTCCACTGCGTTAGCCCGCTCACAGCCCGAACGGCCATCCCTCCTTCGCTCAGATTGATGATCCGCCCGCGCTGCTCCCCCTCTCCATCTTTCAGAGTCACCGGCAGGTTCACCCCATGACGAAAATAACGTCGCCTCTCCCGCAGCATAATATCTTTCGCAATAGTGATGTGTAACGCGACGCCCTCCACGGTCAAAGGCGTGCGCATCACAAAGTTTGCTCCAGCATTGAGCGTCGCCGTAGTCTCCCCCGCGCTCTGCACGCACGCGAAAATCGCCACCTTGCTGTTCGAGGACCCTCTTCGAATCGCCTCAATCAATCCCACCGTCTCTGAAACCTGCATATCCACAAATACGCCGTCAATC
>Ga0210394_10006448_pt1 | contig 12716 bp, 10 predicted proteins | sample IncBWC12MmetaG_FD_160121 | JGI IMG/M metagenome (GOLD analysis project Ga0210394, IMG submission 160121) | Forest soil microbial communities from Barre Woods Harvard Forest LTER site, Petersham, Massachusetts, United States - Inc-BW-C-12-M | ecosystem: Environmental > Terrestrial > Soil >... | reverse complement strand
GTCGCCCGGACGCGTACTCGCCGCGCGATTCGATTGTACCTTCTCGGCCGCCGCCAGGGCAGCCACCTCATCGGCGTCGGGCTGCTTCCAGGCCTTGAGCCGCGGATAAACCTCGCGCGCGAACAGGCTGAGATTGTCGATGGTTTGCTCGTGGGTGAGATAGCCGGCGTGGCCCATCATCAACAGGTTGCCCATGCCGCCGCAGTAGCCGCAGAAATCGACAATCTGCTCATAGACCTCGTCCGGCGTGCCGCAGAACAGAATGCCGGCGGCGATCAGATCCTCGGCGCTGGCGCTGTGCATGCTGATGACCCGGCGATCTTTTGTATAGCTCCGCGGCGGCGTCTCGCCGCGCAACATGCGCGCATTATCCTCGGCCGACAGGAAGCCCGGCGGATTGCGGAACGGCAGATGCACGATGCCGCTCGAGCGCAGATAGCCGGCGACCAGTTCGCCGCGGCGGCGCGCCTCGTCGCGGTCCTTGGCGACGCCGACCAGGCCGAGATAGGCGAAACGGTCGGGCCCGGGCGCCTTGCCCCATTTGGCCAAATAACCGCGGCGATAGGCGTCATAGAGCGGCCGCGTGTTGTAGCCGGAGCCCAGCGTGGCCATCACATAGCCGCGCTCGCCGAGAAGCCGCGCCTGGGTGGTTGAGCCGGTCGTGCTCCAAATCGGCGGATGCGGCTCCTGCCAGACCCGCGGCCAGACATTGACCTGGCGATAATTGAAATACTCGCCCTCCCAGTTGAACAACTCGTCGTGGGTGGTCATCGCCTTGATGATGAAATCGAGTGCCTCCCAGAAGCGGTCCATGACGCCGACCGGATTTTGATTGGAGGCGGGAAACTCGTAGGGCACGCCCTTGATGAAGCCCATATCGAGGCGGCCGCGCGAGATCACGTCGATGGTCGACAGTTCCTCGGCGACGCGCAACGGATCGGGCCGGTGTCCGATCGGATAGCCGAGCACCAACAGCCGCGCGTTTTTGGTGATGCGCGACAGCACCGAAAGCCCGACCACCACCGTCGACGACATGCAGGTCGCGGTCTGGTGATGCTCGTTGAGCATGATGTCGAGACCGAGCTCGTCTGCGGTCTGCCACTCGTCGTAATAGCGATGGAACAGGTCGGCGGCGATGCGCGGGTCGCATTTGCGGTTCAACAGATTGACGCGCAGCGAGCCGGAATGCTCGGTCCAGGCCGGATAATAGGGCTGCTCGGTGAACTGGTAGACTTTCATGGCGCGTATTCCTGTTGCGGCGTCATTTGGCTTTCGCGAACGCCAACGCCTTTTCGGCAAAGACCTTCGGCTGCTCGTGATCGGGAAAATGCCCGGCGCGGTCGATCGGTTCGAAGCGCGCGCCCGCAATCATCGCGCAATAGGCGCGGCCGTAAGCCTCGCTGAGCATGCGATCGTGCGTGCCCCACAGAAACAGCGTCGGGATGCGGATGCGGTGCAGCCGGCTTTTCAGCCGCGGATTGTGAAAGTACGGATTCCAGGCAAACCGCGCCGTCGCCTCGCGCGCCCGCGCGGCGGCGAGCACCTCGGCATCGGGCAGCTCCTTGTAGTCGCGCTTGCCGACCTCCGGGTCACAATAGGCGATGGCGATATATTCCGGCTCGGTCAGCGCAAAGATATCGGCAATGTCGCGGGTCTCGCGGTCGCCGACCTTGACGCCGACCGCGTTCGCCATCACCAGCCGCGCCATGCGCGCCGTGGTCTTCACCGCAATCTCGGCCGCGATCCAGGCGCCGAAGCCGGTGCCGACCACGGTGAGATCCTTGAGGTCGAGCTGATCGAAGAGGTCGAGATAGAAGTAGGACAGATCGTCGACCGAGCGCATGCCCTTGGGCAGCTCCGAGCGGCCGTAGCCGGGATGGGTGGGCGCGATGACGTGCGCGCGCTTGGCCAGTTCGTCGATGGCCGCAGCGGCCGGCTCGATGCCGTTCTCGGCGTGCAGGAAAAGCAACGGCGGGCCAGAACCCTTTTCGATCACATCGATCCGCGTGCCATTGACGACAAGCGATTGCGCCTCACGCGATGACGCCACAGACATTCCGCCTCCCAAAAGAGTTCTTAACGTTCGCGCATGATCTTGCGGCGACCACGCTGCAGGCGCTTTTCAATCCCGGTCCATTGTTCTAGCACGTGAAATGCACTTTGCCACCGCGCGCGGCGGCCGATCCGGCAGGCTTGCCTTGCGCGGCCGGCATGAGCGGCCGATTGACATCGCTCGCCGGATCGGACGCCATAAGCGCGCACGACAGGAGGGGCCCCAGCAATGACCGCGGATAACGTCACTCATCTTGGCATCACCTACGCCAATCACGACGGCGTCGAGCTGCAAGGGGACCTCTATTTGCCGAAGGACGCAAAAGCGGCGCCGGCGCTGGTCGCCGTGCATGGCGGTGGCTGGGTCCAGGGCGTGCGCGCCGCGTTCCAATACTGGGGGCCGTATCTGGCGGCGCGCGGCTATGCGGTGTTCGCCATCAGCTATCGGCTCGCCACCAAGGGCAAGACGTTCCCGCAGGCCGTGCAGGACGTGCTCGCCGGGGTGCAATTCGTGCGCGGCAAGGCCGGCGAGTTCGGCATCGATCCGCAGCGCGTCGGGCTCTTAGGCGCTTCGGCCGGCGGCCATCTTGCTTCGCTGGCGGCGCTCAGCGGCAAGAAATTTCACGGCGGCTATCCGCAGGACCCGTTTGCCGGCGTCTCAACCGACGTGAAGGCGCTGGTCGGCGTCTATGGCGTCTACGACATGGTGGCGATGTGGACGACCTATCAGATCCAAGGCGGCGTCGATAACAACATCCAAAAGTTCCTCGGTGCTTCGCCGATGGAAAACCGGCAGCTCTATTTCGACGCCACGTCGACCAGCTACGCCACCTTCGCCAATAACAAGATCGGCGTGCTCCTGGTCACCGGCACCCACGACGACCTGGTCGATCCCAAGCAGCACACCGAACCGTTCACGCTGGCGCTCAAGCAGGCCGGCTTTTTCGTGCGGCCCTGCATCGTGCAAGGCGCGCCGCATTATTGGATGAACGACCCGATCGAGGAGCCGACCAGCTATTCCGGCTTTTTGGCGCCGCGGCTGCTGCGCTTCCTCGCCGAAAAACTCTGAGAGCCGAAGGCCGACCATGCCGGCGCGGCCGACCTTCATCGAACAGCACGGCTTGTGGAGCGACGAGCAGCGCCGGCTCGCCGCCGATATCAAGCGCCGGGTCGAGGCCGAAAAGCTCCGCTATGTCCGGCTCGCCTGGAGCGATACCCACGGCTATGTGCGGGCCAAGACGCTCACCGTGCCAGCGTTCCTCTCTGCCTTGACCGCCGGCTACAATATTGGCGTCGCCACCACGACGCTGGATTCGGCCGGTGCCCGCGTTTTTGCCTCGTTCACCCGCGGCGGCGGCATGGGGCTCGATGAGATGACGGGTTCGCCCAATCTCACCGTCGTCGCCGATCCGAAAACCTTTCGCACGCTGCCGTGGGCGCCCGGCACCGGCTGGATTCTCTGCGACGAATATTTCAACGACGGCACGCCGTTTCATTTCGCGCCGCGCCAACTCCTGAAAAAGGCGCTGCAAAAGCTCGCCGATGCAAAATGCACGAGCGTCATCGGCGCAGAGATCGAATGGTATCTGCTGCGCGTCGCCGACGATCATTTGAGCGAGGACAATATCGGCGAGCCCGGCACGCGCGGGCGGCCGATTAAAACCTGGCCGGCGGAGCCCGGCTATCACTACCACTCCGAATCCAACATGGATTTGATGCAGCCGGTGTTCGATGCGCTGGGCGACGCCTTCGAGGCGCTGGGGCTCGGCCTGCGCTCCATAGAAAATGAATGGGGCCCCGGACAAGTCGAATGTACTTTTGCCCCGAGCGCGGCATTAGAAGCGGCCGACAATGTGCTGCTGTTCCGCACCGCGACCCGGCAAGTGTCCCGACGGCTTGGCTATTTCGCCACCTTTATGGCTCGCCCGGCGTTGAAAGGTTACTACGCCAGCGGCTGGCACCTGCATCAATCGCTGGTCGACACCTCAAGCGGCGCCAATCTGCTGATGCCGGAAAAAACCGGCCAAAAATCTGAAGACGTGCTGTCGCCGCTCGGCCAGTCTTATCTGGCGGGCCTGCTGCAACACGCGGTGCCGAGCACCGTATTCGCCACGCCGACCGTCAACGGCTATCGCCGCTTCAAGCCGAACTCGTTGGCGCCCGATCGCGCCACCTGGGCGTACGACAACCGCGGCGCCATGATCCGCGTGCTCGGCGGGGTGGGCGACCCGGCGACACGGTTGGAAAACCGCATGGGTGAGCCGGCGGCCAACCCATATCTCTTTATACTGTCGCAAGTCGTTGCCGGGCTCGCCGGCATGGAGGCCAAGCTCAAGCCGCCGCCGGCGACCGACGAACCTTACGCCGCCGAGCGGCCGATGCTGCCCAAAAGCCTGCCCGAAGCGCTCGACGCACTGGAAAAGGAGCCGTTGTTCCGCCGCGAGCTCGGCGATACCTTCATCGACTACTTCATCAAGCTCAAGCGCACCGAAGCCGGGCGCTACCAGCGCTCGCTGGAGGAAAGCGGCGAAGTGGCGCAAGGCGACGAGCCGAGCACCTGGGAGCAGAACGAGTATTTCGATTTCTTTTGAGACAAGGAGCGCGTCATGACGGCTCTGGAGAAAATCAATGCGCCGCCGACCCGCCTCGGCGGCACTGCGCTGTATGATTGGGATTACCTGGTCCAGGACGACCGCGCCCACCGGCTGATCTACACCGACCCGGCGATTTTCGAAGCCGAGATGACGAATATCTTCGGCGGCACCTGGACCTATCTGGCCCACGAAAGCGAAATCCCGAACGACAATGACTTCATCACAAGACGCTTGGGTCTTCGGCCGCTGGTCATCGTGCGCGACTCGAACGGCAAAATCCGCGCGCTCTACAATCGCTGCACCCATCGCGGCACCACGCTGTGCCGCTGGGACAAGGGCAACACAAAATCGTTCCAGTGCCCGTATCACGGCTGGAATTTCCTCAACACCGGAAAACTGCGCGGTGTGCCATGGCCGGAAGGCTATGCCGAGGACATGCGCGATCCGAAATACAACATCGCGCAAGTGCCGCGGGTCGAATCCTATCGCGGCTTCATCTTCGCCACCTTGAACATGGACGCGCTGCCGCTCATCGAGCATCTCGGCCCGATCGCAAAGATCATCGACGAGTGGCTCGATCGTAATCCTGGCGGCAAGGTGGTGGTCTGCGAGGCCAATCGGTTTCGTTACAAGGGCAATTGGAAGCTCGCCTACGACAATTCGTGCGACGGCTACCACGTCGCCTATTCGCACCGCTCGCTTCTGGAAACCGAGAATCGCTTTGCCGGCGAGAACGCCAAGGGCATGGCCTATTACCGCAACTCGCCCGACACCCAGCCGATGTATATGCGCTATACCGGCCACGGCAATCACTTCAAGGACAAGCGGCCTAATCTGGAAAAGCGGCCCGGCGGATTGTGGGCGCTGGAAAGCGCGCATCCCGGCATGGAGCACTACGAGGCCGAGTTCATCAGGCGCTACGGCGACCGCGCCTTCGCGCTGCTCGATCTCGCCGGCTCCGAGCCGGTCAACATCAACGTGTTTCCGAATTTTTCGCTGCTCGGCAACCACATCCAGGTGTTCGAGCCGGTCGGCGTCGAGGAAACCAATGCGATCTGGTACGGCACCATGATCGTCGACGACGGTTCCGTGCCCACAGACGCCGTCACCGACATCAACGCGCTGCGCATGCGCACCCAGGAGGGATTCCCGAATTTCGGCGAGGTCGACGACATTGCGAACTTCGAGCAGATCCAGCGCGGCCTCATCGCGCCGGAAGACGAGTGGGTCTACATGAACCGCGGTTTTGGCATTCCCGATCGCATCAAGACCCACGACGACGGCACGATCACCGCACCGGCGACCGACGAGGCCTTCATGCGCGAGCACTTCAAGGAATGGAAACGGCTGATGAAGGCGCGCCCCAATCTCGCCATCCAGCGCGAGCCGTGACATGAACGCGGTCGCCACAAAACCCGATCCGTCGCGCTCGTCGCACTACGTCAACGATGCGCTCTATCGCGCGCTGATCGAGAATTTCTCGAATTGGCAGGATGACACGCGCGCCGTTACCGACGTGGCGGTTCGCGACGAATTCCGCCGCCTCATCGAACGCGAGGCGCGGCTCCTCGACCAGCTGCGCTACGACGACTGGCTCGCCATGTACGCGGCCGAATGCATCTACTGGGTGCCGTCGACACCGGGCGCCGGCGATCCGCGGCGCGAGATCTCGGTGATGTTCGACGACCGCCGCCGGCTCGAGGATCGGATTTACCGGATGCGCACCGGGTTCGCCTGGTCGCAGGCGCCGGCGTCGCGCACCGTGCGCCTCGTCACCAATGTCGAAGTTTTCGCCACCGCGCGCGACGACACGCGCATGGTGCGGTCGAATTTCCTGATCAGCGAATTCTGGGGCGACGAAACCAGAATTCTCACGGGCTGGGCCGGGCATCGCGTGATGCGCGACGGCGCCGGCTGGAAGATCGCGGCCAAGCAAGCCAACCTTATCGATTGCGACCAAAGCATCCGCAATCCAAGCATCATCCTCTAGTAGCCCTCCCCCCTTGTGGGGGAGGGTTGGGTGGGGGGGTCGGAAGGTGACTCGCATTCGTCGACGATTTTACATTACCTCTCGACCCCCACCCCTACCCCTCCCCACAAGGGGGAGGGGAAAATAACGGCACCGCCGCGCGGCAATCTCGAAGGCCATTCATGAAAAAACTAAAATTGACGCTCGCCTGCGGCCGCTACGACCGCACCCAGCCGCTGATCGACGGGCGGGTCGAGCCCGAGGGCGTCGATTTGACATTCATTCCGCTGCGGCCGGGCGAGACGTTCTGGCGCATGCTCAACCACGAAGAGTTCGACGTCTCGGAAATGTCGCTGTCGTCCTACACCATCCTGCGCTCGGAGGGCGACACGCGGTTCATTGCCATTCCGGTGTTTCCGTCGCGGGTGTTTCGCCACTCGGCGGTTTATCTGCGCGCCGATTCAAAAATCGGGGGTCCGCAAGACCTCAAGGGCAAGCGCATCGGCGTCGGCGACTACCAGATGACGGCTGCGGTGTGGGTGCGCGGGTTTTTGCTGCACGATTATGGCGTACGGCCCGAGGACGTCACCTGGGTGATCGGCCGGCCGGTGCGCACCATCAAGCCGCCGGACGGCATCCGCGTCGAATTCATGTCGCCCGGGACGACGCTCGAGGACATGCTGGAGCGCGGCGAGATCGACGCGCTTTCGTCCGTGATGATTCCGAAAACGCTGGGCACCACGGTGCGGCGGCTTTTCGCCGATCCGCGCAAAGTCGAGCGCGACTATTACGAGCGCACGCGCATATTCCCGATCATGCACACCTTCGTGCTCAAAACAAAACTCTACGAGGCGAACCCGTGGCTGGCGATCAGCTTCTATCGCGCCTTTTGCCGGGCGCGCGACATTGCGTATTACTGGATGTACGATACCGACGCGCTGACCGTCGGGCTGCCGTGGGTGATCGACGAGGTGGAGGCGTCGCGGAAAATTTTCGGGCCGCAGATCTGGGATTATTCAATCGAAGGCAGCCGACCGACGCTTGACGCTCTGATGCGCCACCTCGACGAACAGAAGCTCACGCGCCGGCCCATGAAGGTCGAGGAGCTTTTCGTGCCCAATATCGGCCCCGGTCTCAACGAGTATTTGCGGGCGACCGCGGAAGAGCGATCGCCGCTCTAATAAAAACCAAGGGAGGATCGACCATGACGAGTGACATGCGCATGTCGCGCCGCAGTGCGCTCAAGGCCGGCGCGGCGCTTGCCGCAGGCACGGCCGCCGGCGACGGGATTTCCGGCATCGCGCTCGCCGACGATGTCCGCCGCTTCGACGGCCAGCAATCCATCGATCCGAGGAGCCGCATTCTCCTCAAGGGCGGCGCCATCGTCAGCATGGACGCCAAGGTCGGCGACCTGGTGAAAGGCGATCTGCTGATCGAAGGCACCAAGATTTCCGCCATCGCGCCCGAGATCAATGCCGCCGACGCCCAGGTGATCGATGCGACCGACACCATCATCGTGCCGGGCCTGGTCGATTGCCACCGGCATTCCTGGGAAGCTCAGCTGCGCCGCATCAATCCGAATTCGCCGACGCTTGCGGACTATATGAATGCTACGCATCTGTCGTTCGCCAAATTTTATCGACCGCAAGATCACTACGTCGGCAATTATCTCACCGCCATGGGCTGCATCGATGCCGGCGTTACTTGCGTGATCGACAATTCCCACAATTCCCGCAGCGCCGCCCATTCCGACGCGGCCGTCGAGGCGCTGTTCGATTCCGGCATCCGCGCCGTGCACGCGTCGGGTCCGCCCGGCGCCGGTGATTGGGACCATCAATGGCCGCAGGATCTCGAGCGGCTGCAGAAGAAATATTTCTCGTCGGCCGACCAGCTCGTAACGTTGCGCATGTTCTCAGGGCCGATCCGCGAGAACTGGGCGGTAGCGCGCAAGCTCGGGCTGCGCATCACCACCGAATTCCAAGGTCCGGCGCAGGCGGCGCTGCTCGATCCGCTGGCGGCGGACAAGCTGGTCGGTCCGGACAACACCTTCAACCATTGCGGCGCGCTGCCGGAGCGGACCTGGCAAATCTTTCTCGACTCTGGCGCCAATATCAACGTGTGCCCGCGCTCGGACGCGCAATATGCGCTGGGCGAAGGCGTCTGCGCGCTGCAGCACGCCTGGGACCACGGCATCAAGCCGGGTTTTTCCGTCGACAACGAAACCTCCTACTCGACCGACATGTTCATGGAGATGCGGGTCGCGCTCTATATCCAGCGCGCCGTGGCGCAGAACCGCAAATTCTCCGGCGACCAAAATCCGCCGAAGCCGCTGATGGTGCGCGACGTGCTGCATTGCGCCACCATGGGCGGCGCGCACTGCGCCGGCCTCGACGACAAGATCGGCTCGCTCGCGCCGGGCAAGGAAGCCGATCTCCTCGTGATCCGCACCGACGACATCAACCTCTATCCATCGAACAACGCCATCGGCACCGTGGTGCAGGCAGCCGAGCGCAGCAATATCGACACCGTCGTCATCGGTGGCCGGGTGCGCAAATATCGCGGCCGCGTGGTCGGCCTCGACATGGTGAGCCTCAAAGCCATGATCGATGAGTCGCGCAACCACCTGTTCACGGCGGCAGGCTATCGCCCCGACATTTTCGCCGAACTGCTCCCGAAGTTGTCCTAGGGACTGACCGTTTTCAGCAACCCTGAGACACCATGGCAGCCACGGTTGCTGTTGCGCAAACCGGCGCTGCTTTCTAAAAGTATCCTTCGGACCAATTCCGCTGGGAGGAGCCCGCGCGTCGAGCGGGACGAAAGAGAAGGATACAGGCGATGATCAGACCATTGATAGCAGGGACCGCCGCGCTTGCGCTGTTTGCGGGCCCGGCTATGGCGCAGCAAAAAACCGTCAAGATCGGCTTCATCTCGACGTTCAGCGGCCCGGCCGCCGCGATCGGCAACGACATGCGCAATTCGTTCGAGCTCGGCCTCGACCACCTCGGCCGCAAGATCAGCGGACTGCCGGTCGAAGTGGTCTACGAGGACGACGAGATCAAACCGGAAGTCGGCGTGCAGAAAACCCAAAAACTGATCGAGTCGGACAAGGTCGATTTCATCGTCGGCTATATCTGGTCGAACGTGCTGCTGGCCTCGCTCAAACCGCTCGTCGATTCCAAGACCATGACGGTGGTGACCAATGCCGGGGCCTCACAGCTCGCCGGCGAACAGTGCTCGCCCTATGTGTTCTCGACGTCGTGGAACAACGACCAGACACCGGCCGCGATCGGCACCTACATGAACCAGAAGGGCGTCAAGACCGCGTTCCTGATGGGCCCGAACTATGCCGCCGGCAAGGACATGCTCAACGGCGTGCAGACCACCTTCAAGGGCCAGATCGTCGGCCAGGAATTGACGCGCTGGCCCGATCAGCTCGACTTCTCCGCCGAGCTGTCGAAAGCCCGCGCTGCAAAACCCGACGCGATCTTCGTCTTCTATCCGGGCGGCGCCGGCGTGCAGTTCGTCACGCAATATGCGCAATCCGGCCTCAAGGGCCAGATCCCGCTCTACACGGCCTTCACCATCGACGATTTGTCGCTGCCGCGGCTGAAGGATCTCGCCGTCGGCGTGCCGGGCGCCCAGGAATGGGTCAACGACCTGCCCAACGACGCCAACAAGAAGTTCGTCGCCGACTTCAAGGCGAAGTACAAGACCACGCCGTCGTTCTACGGCGCGCAGACCTATGACGCGGTGGCGCTGATCAACAGCGCGGTCACCGCGGTCAAAGGCGACCTCAGCAACAAGGAAGGCATGCGCAAGGAGATGGAGAAGGCCGACTTCAAGTCGGTGCGCGGCAATTTCCGGTTCGGCAACAACCATATCCCGATCCAGAATTTCTACCTGCAGGACGCCGACAAGACCGCCGACGGCGGCTACGCGCTGCACACCGTCTCGCTCATCGTCAAGGACGACCAGGACAAGTTCCACGACAAATGTCCGATGAAGTGAATGCCTGTCATGCCCCGCGAAAGCGGGGCATCCAGTAATCGTCTGCCGGTCGGATCGCGTCGCAGCGCGACGCCATTATTGCGGTAGTTACTGGATCACCCGCTTTCGCGGATGATGACAGCGTGGGTGTTTCCGCAGAGCAAGCCTCACCATGCTCTATTTCATCGAGCAGCTTCTCAACGGCGTGCAGCTCGGCATGCTGCTGTTCCTGCTCGCGGCCGGGCTGACGCTGATCTTCGGCATTATGGACCTGGTCAACCTGGCGCATGGCTCCCTTTATATGCTCGGCGCCTATTTCGCCGCGACGTTCGCCGCGCTGACCGGGAGTTTTGTGCTCGGCGCCATCTTGGCGCTGGCGGCGACGTTTGTCTCCGGCGTTGCGCTCGAAGTGATCGCGATCCGGCCGCTCTACGGCCGCAGCCATCTCGACCACGTGCTCGGTACGTTTGGGCTTTTGCTGTTCTTCAACGAGCTGGTGCGGCTGGTCTGGGGCCCGGCCGGCATGACGCTGTCGCTGCCGAGCGAAATGCTGACCGCCGTGGAGATCATTCCCGGCGTGTACTATCCGGCTTATCGGCTGGTCATCATCGCCGCCACCTTGGCGGTCGCGGCGCTGCTCTACATCCTGGTGATGCGCACGCGGCTCGGTATGCTGATCCGCGCCGGCGCCTCGAACCGCGAAATGGTCGGCGCGCTCGGCGTCAATATCAAGCTGCTTTACACCCTCGTGTTCGGGCTCGGCGCGGCGCTGGCGGGCTTTGCCGGCCTGATGCAGGCGCCGATCCTCACGGTGCAGATCGGCATGGGCGAGAACATTTTGATTCTCGCCTTCGTCGTCATCATCATTGGCGGCATCGGCTCGATCCGTGGCGCCTTCGTCGCCGCCATCATTGTCGGGCTGATCGACACCGTCGGACGCGCCTTTCTGCCCGATCTCCTGCGCGCGGTGCTCAACACCAATACCGCGCTGACCTTGGCGCCGGCGCTGTCGTCGATGTCGATCTACATGCTGATGACCGGCATCTTGGTGTTTCGTCCGGAAGGACTCTTTCCGGCGGCGAGCAAATGAGCGCTCTTTTCGAGCTCAATCCGCGCAATGCGATGACTGTCGGCCTGCTGGTTATCCTGGCGCTGATCCCACTCTATGCAGCGCTGACCGGCAACACCTTCGTCATGACGCTGTTCACCCGCGTGCTGATCCTCGCTATGGCAGCTGTGAGCCTCAATCTGATCATGGGCTATGGCGGCATGGTGAGCTTCGGCCATGCCGCCTATCTCGGCCTCGGCGGCTACGCCGTCGGCATTTTGGCGAAAGAAGGTATCGACTCCGGCTTCATCCAATGGCCGGTGGCGATCGCGGTCTCGGCGCTGTTCGCGCTGATCGTCGGCGCGCTGAGCCTGCGCACGCGCGGCGTTTATTTCATCATGATCACGCTCGCCTTCGCCCAGATGGTCTATTACGTGGCGATCGGGCTCGACCGCTATGGCGGCGACGACGGGCTCACCATCCATAAGCGCAGCCAGTTCGACGGCCTCATCGATCTCAACAACAAGGTGCTGTTCTATTATCTGTGCTTCGCGCTGCTGTTGGCGAGCATTTACCTCGTCTCGCGCATGGTCAATTCGCGTTTCGGCCTGGCGATCCAGGGCGCCCGCTCCAACGAGCGGCGCATGCGCGCGATCGGCTTCCCGGTCTTTCGCTACAAGCTCGTCTGCTTCGTCATTGCCGGCGCGCTGTGCGGGCTTGCCGGCGCGCTCTTGGCCAATCACACCAATTTCATCAGCCCGGCGATGATGTTCTGGACCCGCTCGGGCGATCTCATGGTCATGGTGGTGCTCGGCGGCCTGGCGACGCCGTTCGGCCCGCTGATCGGCACGGTGACGTATCTGCTGCTGGAAGAGGCGCTGTCGCGCGTCACCGAATATCCAGGCCTCTTCCTCGGACCGACGCTGCTCCTGGTCGCGATCTTTCTGCACGGCGGCATTGCCGGCCTGTTCGAAAGGCGCGCGCCGTGACCGAACCGCTGCTGCAGATCGAAGGGCTGACCAAGCGCTTCGGCGGCGTCATCGCCTCCGACGCCATCACGCTCGAC
>Ga0210394_10006446_pt1 | contig 12718 bp, 10 predicted proteins | sample IncBWC12MmetaG_FD_160121 | JGI IMG/M metagenome (GOLD analysis project Ga0210394, IMG submission 160121) | Forest soil microbial communities from Barre Woods Harvard Forest LTER site, Petersham, Massachusetts, United States - Inc-BW-C-12-M | ecosystem: Environmental > Terrestrial > Soil >... | reverse complement strand
AGCCGTATGCCGCTGCGCCCAATCCGAATCCGAGAACTTCGAGAAACCCTCCCAGAGCTTCTGGTTGATTTCTTGCCATGCGGTTTTGAGCGATTGTTCCGAGACAGTCAGTGGAACGGACTTGTCCGGATTCGTGATGAACATGCCGTCGAATTCGGGATGAAGTCTTTCTCCAATCCCGAGCAGCGGCAGGAGCCGATCGTGCACCGCCGCAAGATGGCCCCAGAGATAGATCAGGCGGTTTTTTCCCGGAGCAACTTCTTGCTCCAGCTGTTTCGGCGACAGGCCCCCAAACAATTTCTCCGCTCGTTCCACGTTGAACTTCCACCCGCGGAGCGCGGAGTCAATGAGCGACTTCTCGGTAGTCATCTTCCACCTTCCTTTCATTCGCGGGAATCGCACGGCCTTCGCCGCGCTTTTCCCGCTCTTGCGGCTAGATCTGGGCTCTGCCACCGTCAACGAAGAGTTCGATACCTGTGACAAAGCTGGAGTCATCGGAAGCTAGAAACAAAGCGACTTTGGCAACTTCCTCGGGTTCCCCCATGCGTCCCATCGGGATGGTGGACACAATTCGCGCAATCACTTCGGGAGACTGCCGATTCGCCAGAGGGGTATTGATCGGACCCGGACTCACAACGTTCGAGCGGATACGACGCTCCTTGAGATCTGTAGTCCAGGTTCGCACAAAAGAGCGGATGGCAGCCTTGCCCGCGGCGTAGACGCCGAAGCCAGCAGTACCCTTAACCCCCGCGACAGAACCGTTCAGAATGATGGAGCCACCATCCTGCAGTAGCGGTAAGGCCTTTTGCACCGTGAACAGGGCTCCCCTTACATTGATGTTGAATAGTTTGTCGAAATGTTCTTCGCTGACGGCACCAAAGGGAACAAATTCGGCGACGCCGGCGTTGGCGAAAACAATATCGATTCGTCGCCTCGCCTTATCGACCGTCTCGTAAAGTCGATCGAGGTCAGCCAATTGGGCGACGTCTCCCTGAACTCCCGAAACGTTCCTGCCGATCACCTGCACGGCCTCGTCGAGTTCCTTCTGGCGGCGGCCCGTGATGAAGACATAGGCACCTTCGTTGACGAAAAGTTTTGCAGTAGCAAGTCCAATTCCTTCGGTCCCGCCGGTGATGACGGCGGTCTTGCCTTCGAGCTTTTTGGTCATTGTCTTTCTCCCGCGCGACTCAGGAAAAACACGCTCGTGACGGGCTTCGGGCCCTTGTTTCGCCATTCGTGGCGCGTACCGTTTTGCACGAGCACGTCGCCGCGCTGCAAATGCAGAGTTTCGCCGTCGTTCAACTCCGGCCACATCTCTGTGTCGTAGACCACTGCGTGGTCGACGGTGTTCGTTTTGTGCGTCCCTGGATCTTCTTTTTCGAAGTGCTCGGCTAATCCTCGCAGACGAACCAACGCTTCTTCCGGTGCGGCCTTGGCATCGAAGGATGGATCCGCAAAGACCGACCCGGGCGTAAAGGTCACGAAGTGCAGGCTTGTGCCCCCGGGCCCTGGTACGACGGAGCCGGGATAGCTCGCAAACCTTTGCTCCTTGCGGAGATCCGGCGACGCCGCGTTGACCCAGATGAGCGTGTGCTCGTAGCCGGGAACCGTCTTGAACTCATAGGCCCGCAACGGTTCATCGCCTTGCACGACGGATTTGCCATTTACATTTCCCGTGACGATATGACGGTAGGTACCCGGTTTCCTGCCGCGCTTGGACCACTCTGTTTTTTTAGAAGCCCTTCCATTCATGATTCGATCTCCGCATCGGCAATTTCCAGAAGCTGTTTCCCGTAATTCTGGACCGCAAACAGGCTCAACCACTGCCGCTGAGCCTACCCGGCTGGAGCCTTCCCGCAAGAGGCAGTCGGAAAGACATCCTGTACAAATATTTCAAATGAAGTCGGTGCGCTGGTTTCCGGCGCGTCGAGCATTTGCGCATTGGACAGCCTGGGCACCGCAGCCGATGCCGCGACGCTGCGAAGCGCCCCCCACGGTGCAGTATTCCGGGTCAGGATTCGCCACCTCCTGATTTCGGCGAGATCTTCGCCGCGAACGTCTGGGTCAGGATCTTTCCGTTCTGCACGATGAAGGTGTCGGTGCTGAGCTCAAAGCCGTGGTCCGCCGTCTCGGCCTTCCACACAATGTAGGCCGTGTCGCCATCGACCTGCCGCCGGAGCATCTCGAAGGACATCCCCGGCTTCGCGAACTCTTCGAATAACCTTACGAAGAACCTCCGTATCGCCTCGGGACCACGCAACAAGCCATCTGGCGTGAAGAACCTCGATTCGGCGGTGTAGTCAGCCATGGTGCCGGCGATGTCGCCGAAGCTGTTCAGGTGGTGTGTGAGCACGTCCTCGGTCGTCGGGACGCCGTTTTTCTGCTGCATGTCCGTACTCGTGTAGCTCTGGTTCGTTATCATGTCATCTCTCCTTATGCGTCACTTCTTGAGCTTGGTCCGGAATTCACCGGAACGGGCGCTTCGAGCGTGTCGCAAACTTCACCGAATGCTGATGAAGTCAACCTGAGCGCCACGAGCAATTCGCTAGTCCTCAAGATCGCATGCGCATAGCTAGGGCCGTGGATGTTCCTTGCGGCATGCATCGCCTCCCTCGCGACCACCCACTAGTGTCTATTGATTGCAAAAGCCTTGGCGGCTACCGAGGTATCGCGCGTGAGTTCCAGGTTCAACGCGATGCTAACGTTGTCGCGGACGTGCGGCGTGTCAAGGCGCGGCTCCGGGTAACGATCAGCCACCGAAGTCGATGGGCGAGAAGAGATGGCGACCGGTGTGCCGGTGCATCCCGTTCCGTGATATTCCTCGCCGATGGTGGCGGGCTCCTGGCAGTTCTTGTCCTCGACGGCAACAGGCCAATTCGCATCGGTCACTGCTTGGAAGAGCCCAGGGAACTCCGCGGCCTCGATGGTGGCGACTGCGGTGAGCTTCAGTTTTCGGCCGCCTCGGGCGTTGGCCGCGGCAGCCGCCGCGTGGTCAAACACAAAGGTGACCTCGCGAGTCGCGCTGCGCACTTCGGGTTCGCCGTAGACGGCCCCGGCGTACGCTTCGCTGTAGGTGATGAGCGCAGGGCGCTCGAGGTGCGTGAGCGTGAGATCACCTGTGACCGCAAGATCGCCGTCGCCGGTAAGTTTCACTTCTCGGGAGCGGAAGGTGACGACGGTCGAGCGAGGCATATTCGAGAATTCGGCGGCATTCAAGCTGCCGTCTTTGTTGATCGTGGCTGGGTCCTGATCGGCGGGGTAGATTATGAAATCGAACGAGGAATTCACGAGCGGACTCGCATCCAGACTCACCGATCCCGTTACCCGCGCGATGCCGACATCAAATGTTGCGGTTGGATCGGCAGGGGAAGACAGAGATAGATGTCCGGTGGAATGATCGGAGTTCAATTTCCAATTGGTATTCTGTGCCAGCGCCGGTGCTGCGCATCCCGCCGCGAGGACGGCGGCCAGCGCGAATCGAGTGACTTTGCCTTTCATTTTCTCCTCCTGTTACAACAAGGCAACTAAGGTGCCCAGTTTTTTGGATGCGATAACAGACCGTTCGGTCTCATAAAATAGCGGGTGCGCTTCGCGGAGCGTTGGGGAAATGCGGGTAGCGGCAAGCACACGGCACACGAGGGATGCGACAACGCGAGCGGTATTCCGCTGGATGGAAATCGGATGACGTTGACCGGGAACCTCACCTGCTTTTCTTGGATCTCGGTTGGCCTCTTTGTGTTCGTCAACAGCCCTTTCGGAACTTCCCGAGGTGCGCAACAAACAGCTCTGGGTATTGGTACTGCGCAGCAGGATTGCTAGCGGAGTGCAGAATGAGCTGCGCGCTCGGCAGATTTTGCTGGAGGATCGAAGAGTTGACCGTATAAAGGATCACCTCGCTGCTGCCGTTCACGACAAGCGTGGGCTGAGTGATCTTCCTCAGGTGAGCGCAAGGATCTTTCTCCGGCGCGCCCCATTTTTGCAACGCAGATACCTCGGCAGGAGCCACCTTGTCTGGCTGTGGTCTCAGAATGAGTCCGTGATCATCCCTCCCTCCACAGGAACGAAGCCGCCCGTCAGGTAGGACGCACTTCGGTCGGTTCAGGCATTCATTCCGCCATCGACGGTAAGATTCGCGCCGGTAATGTAGGAGGATTCCGGACCAGCCACAAACGCCACCATCGCAGCAATCTCATCAACCTTCCCGTAGCGGTCCAGTGCTGTGGCGGCCTTCTGCGGCACCGCCCACTCGCTCGCGGCGGGATTCAGATCCGTATCGATGGGACCTGGCTGGACGTTGTTTACGGTGATGCCCCGGCTCCCGATCTCTCTGGCCAGCGCCTGAGTGAACATCTTGACGGCTCCCTTCGTGCCCGCGTATGGCACCAGCCCAGGCGCCGCGACACGTTCACCCACGGCCGAACCGATCATGATGATGCGACCGCCGCTCTTCATGTGCTTCAGCGCCGCCTGCGTCGCGACGTACACGCCGCGGACGTTGATGTCGAGCACGCGATCTATCTCTTCCAGCGTCGCCTCCTCGAACGGTTTCGGAATGGCCGTGCCGGCGTTGTTCACCAGCACATCCAGCCGGCCGAAGATCGCGACGGTCTTTTCGACCGCGGCTTTGCTGGCACTCGCATCAGCCGCGTCCGCCTGGATCGCGATCGCCTTTCCGCCGGCACGTTCGATCTCCTTCACAACGGACGCAGCCGCGTCGGCGCCCTTGGTGTAGGTGAGGGCCACCTTCGCTCCGTCCGCGGCCAGCCGCTTGGCGATTGCAGCGCCAATCCCGCGCGAGCCGCCGGTAACCAGTGCAACCTTTTCTTCCAATTTCTTTGCCATTGTCCTGCTCCTTTACGCTCGGTGATGCGGGAACCCGTCGTATGCTTCTCAGGCATGAGCCCAACTCGATTCGCTCGGCCCACGCAGCGCACCCCATCAGATGCACTGGACAACTTGCCGTCGCACCTTGGAGAGATACTTTGTAAGCTGCACAGCAATGCTTTCAGAGTATGTGAGAGAGGAAGAGCTCAAATCGCGACTGGAAACGAACCTACCGCAGCGAGTTCTTCCTTGCAGCTTGGCTGGCGCTCTTTCGCATACGAACGACAACTCCGCCTTCTTCGAAGCGCACTTCATCCATGAACGCTTTCATCAGGTAGATGCCTCGGCCATGAACGGATCCCGTATTTTCGGGGGCCGTAGGATCCGGGATGTCACTGAGGTCAAATCCTCGTCCCTCGTCCTTTACGGCGATCGAGACTTCATCCCGTTTACAGCAGCAGCGAATATGCACGTGTTTGCGAGGATTCTCATGATTTCCATGAATGACCGCGTTTGCCAGGGCTTCGCGCAATGCGATCTCGATGTCGGTCTCGCCTTCCGGAACACAGCCGCATTTCCTGATCAAGAGCATGAGCTGATCCACGAAGGGAGAGATGGCAGCCACTTCGCTTGGCAAAGAGCGCTCCAGTTCGATGTAAGGGCCGAGTTGCTTTTGAGCTGTGATCATCCGAACCCCCCGCCAAAACTTGCTGCTCTTCAAACATAGGTCGGAAAGGTAGCTCCGAACATGGGCCGCTTGCTTACCGACTGTGCTTCCGTGGCTTCATCCTGAATGACGTCCCAATGCTCGACGAGGATTCCGTCTTGAATGCGCACAATGTCCGCAGCAATCCAATTCACCGGAGCGCCGAAACCGCTAAATCGCCCGTGCGCGATCACGAAGTCTCCGTCCGCCGCGATCACTCCTGCTTCGTACCGCAACGTTGCGGGGATGTTCTTGATGAGATTGAACAGACCGTCGCGGCCTGCTGCGATATGCGCGCTGTGTTGTATATAGTCAGGCGACCAGAAACGCTCGGCGGCTGCATAGTCGCGCTTGTTGAACAGCGTGTCGAAGGCTTTAAGGACCAGCTCCTTATTCTTTTGTTCGATCGTGCGATTCATTGCTGTTCTCCTTTCTCGCATGGCTGTCCCGCAGAGCGGAGCTATTGAGCCGTCCTGCCGCCGTCGACAACGTAGGACGCACCGGTGATGAAGGAAGCCTTGTCGGAAGCGATAAAGACGATGGTCTGAGCAATCTCTGCGGGTCGACCTACACGTTTGAGCGGCACCCTGGAAACCAGGCCCGCCATTCTTTCCGCTGAGCCGGTGAAACGATTCAGCATCGGAGTCTCGACCGGACCGGGGGCAACTACGTTGACACGCACGCCCGTACCCGCCACTTCCAGGGCCGCCGACTTCGTAAGGCCTTCCACCGCATGCTTGCTCGCTGCATAAATTGAGGCGCCGGCTGCACCCGTGTGCCCGTAGGTAGACGATACATTGACGATGCTGCCGCTTGCTTGAGCCAGCATGACGCCTAGCTCATGCTTCATGCAGAGCAGGGTGCCGAGGACGTTGGTGTCGAAGGTGGCGGCGTAGCTTTCGGCGGTTTGCTCCGTTAGCGGGCCGGGAACACCTTCCGTGCCCGCGTTGTTAACCGCCACATCCAGCCGACCGAAGCGTTCTACGGTCTTGTCGACTAAATTCCGCACTTCTACTTCGTGGCGAACGTCGGAGCGCACGAATTCAGCTTCTGCGCCCAGCTTGCGGAGTTCCGCAAGAAGTTTTTTGCCTTCTTCTTCCCGGCGGCCGGAAATAACGACGCGTGCGCCTTCGTTCGCAAAGGCCAGTGCCGTGGCACGGCCAATGCCGCTCAGTGCGCCGGTAATCAAAACAACGGGCGAATTCATAGTTACCTCCCTGATCTGCAGCCCATGCGGTCTTGGCAAGGCGGAATACCCGCCAAAAGCTGCCTCCCGGATACGCATGTCAGCTTATTGGATGGCGAGCCCCGCCGCTTGTAGCGACCGTGAAGCATACTTTGTTAAGCTGGCGGCGATGCTCGGGAAGCATGGGAGTCCGAATGGAATTACGACATCTTCGATATTTCGTTGCGGTGGCCGAAGCCGGGAGTCTGACCGTGGCAGCCCAGCGCGAACTGCACACATCGCAACCTTCCCTGAGCCGGCAGATTCGCGATCTTGAGGACGAGGTAGGGGCTCAGCTGCTGACGCGCCGCGCTCGCGGGATCGAACTGACACCGGCGGGCCGAGCCTTTCTCGATCACGCCCGCTCCGTACTATCGCAGGTTGCAGCGGCAGCCGAGGCTGCTCGCCGGGTCGCTCATCCCGCCAAACCCTGCTTCTCGGTAGGTTTTCTGACCGGACACGAATGGACCTGGATGCCGGAAGCCTTGCGGATCCTGCGCGATGAACTGCCGAACATCGACGTGATGATATCGAGTCAATACTCGCCGCGGCTCGCGGACGGCCTTTCGCAAGGAAAGATCGACGCAGCGTTTCTTCGGCGGGAAAAAGGGGTGCCAGGGCTGGCGTTTCGCCTTCTGGCGAGGGAGCCCCTGATGGTGATCTTGCCGAGTGACCACCGTCTCGCTGGGCTTAAGGCCATAAGTCCGAGGGATCTGGCTGGCGAGACATTCGTGATCGTGTCGGACACGGCTCCGGTACTGCGTACGGTCATCGACGATTACCTGAAGCGGTCCGGAATCAATCTCAAGCCAGCACACGAGGCGGACCATCTCTCTATGGGAATATCCTTAATAGCGTCCACGGGCGGCGTAGGGCTGTTGCCTGCTTACGCACAGAATTTTCTGCCTTCCTCGGTAACGAGTCGCCCTCTCAAGGGAGACACGCCGACGATCGAGCTGGTCCTCGGCTACAAAAAGTCGAACAAGTCTCCCATCCTAAAGCTTCTGCTTTCAAGATTGGACGAGTTGGTCGCTCGTGTCTCGAAGAAGGCGCATTAGGATCTCCTGTTGAGCACCGTTGGTTTGAGGGTGCGCAACTTGCCGTTCGAAGGCTGGTCCGGATAACGGGAAACCGGAAGTACTGGGCCCGGGCGTCCGAGTATTAGCGCGAAACGCGCTTCGCTTGACCGGTCTCGGCAAATTCCCCGGACGGCGGCCGAAATCCTGTGAGCGCTGCGGAGATTGCCCCGCGCGAATTCGCCTGGCATTTCTTCCGCAATTGTCCCAGCCTTGACTCGGGCTCTGTGCATCCAGTGTCGCGCGGATGCTTCGGGCTCGGCGCACGTTTGATAACGACTTCAAGCGTGCGGAATCGCACAAGCGCACTATGATCAGCCGATGGCTTCGACAGCGCAAGGCTCCTCGGTAAGGCTCGTATTGGCTGGTTGCTTTTCCGAGGCGGAGCCCGTCGTTCCGCAGCGCCACATGGCGCGAAGTCATTGCCTATGCTGCAGTGGCTTTACTTCCAGCCGCCGCCGAGGGCCTTATAGAGTTGCACGAGACTTTGGTATTCGGCGCCGCGCGCCTGCGCCAAAGTGATTTCCGCTTCAAAGAGCGAACGTTGGCCGTCGAGCACTTCCAGATAGGTGGTCGTGCCGCCCTTGTAACGCATGACGGACAGACGCACCGACTCCGCCAAGTCTGCAACGGTCTGTTCCTGGCGAACGCGCACTTCATGTAATTTCTGATATCCGATCAGAGCATCGGACACATCTCCGAAGGCATGTTGAATCGCCTGCTTGTAGGCGATCAAAGCCTCCTCATGCTGCGCTTGGGCCAGATGCAGGTTCCCCCGCAGCGCGCCGCCCGTGAAAATCGGCTGACTTACCTGCACGCCGTACGACCAGATGCTCGTTTGCGAACTCATCATGCTGGTGAAAAGATTGCTGCGCCCAAATGCGCCGCCACCCGCACCCGTGAGTGAAATCTGTGGAAAGAACTGAGCCTTGGCGACGCCAATTTGGGCATTCGCGGCAATCAGCAATTGCTCGGCTTGGCGAATGTCGGGCCGGCGCTCGAGCAACGCGGAAGGCAGTCCCGGCGGCACGCCGGGAGGAAGCGGCTGGTCCGCGAGCGGCAGTCCGCGCGGCAGGTTTTGCGGGTAATTGCCCAGCAGAATGCTGATGGCGTCTTCCTCCTGGCCAATCTGCCTCTCGAAATCCGGAATTTGCGCATTGGCCGAGTCGAGTACTTGTTGCGCCTGCAGCACATCCAGCTTGGTGGCAACTCCGTGGTCGAGTCGCAGCGAAGTCAATTTGACGGAATCCTGCTGCGTCGCCACGGTATCGCGGGAGATTTGCAATTCCAGGTCGAGCTGCAGCAGCGCAAAATAATCGGTGGCTACGTCGCTTACCAGAGTCAGGATTACCGTTTGCCGCGCCGCCTCGGTCGCCAGCAACTGGGCGCGCGCGGCCTGCGTGGCACGCCGCAGACCGCCGAATAAATCCAGTTGAAAGGCAGCGTCTGTCGTGAGCGCCAGGAAATTTGATTTCGACTGAAAATTCTGTTCTTTGCCGCCCGTGAAATTGCCATCGCCGGAGACTTGCGGGAACAGACTCGAACGAGTTATCACCACTTGAGCGCGCGCGGCGTTGATTCGCTCCGTCGCCGTCTGCAAATCGTAATTCTGTTTCAGCGCCGTGCGGATCAGATCTTGCAGGACGGGATCCGAAAATACTTGCCACCACGGTAGATCGGCATAGGAAGCGGCCTGCACGTCAGCCTGCGGAGTTCCTTCGAGATCGTGATACACGGCCGGAGTCTGCACGTCGGGTTTATGGTAGTTGGGGCCCACCGCGCACCCGGCTACCAGACCGGACGCCAGCACAACGGCAAGCAACCGCCGCAGATGGTCCATGAAACTCATGTTCCTGAATCGCTCCGTTGCGCCTCTCGCTCATCCATGAAGTGCTTGCCCATTTCAGTCTCCCGGCGCCGGTGCGGGCATGGCCGGCGCTGCGGCAGCGGCGTCTTTCTTTCCGGCGCCCGACCATTTTTCGATCAGATAGAAAATTGCCGGAACCAGGAAGATGGCGAGGAAACTGGCCGCGAGCATTCCACCAATTACCGTGGTGCCGATAATCTGTCGCGCGACCGAACCCGCGCCGGTGGCTATCCACAAGGGCACGCTGCCCAGGATGAACGCGAATGAGGTCATCAAAATGGGCCGCAGCCGGATGCGCGCGCCCGCCAGCGCCGCGTCCACCAGCGGTTTGCCTTGCTCGTATTCGTCTTTTGCAAATTCGACGATCAAGATCGCGTTTTTCGCCGCGAGGCCAATCAGCATGACTAAGCCGATCTGCGAATACACGTCGCTTTCGATTTGCACCATGTACGGCGGATAGAGCCACCCGGCGACCGTGCGCCGCAACCAAAGTGTGGCGAACGCACCGAACACCGCGACCGGGGTGCTGAGCAGCACGCTGAAAGGCAGCGACCAGCTTTCATAGAGCGCGGCAAGAATCAGGAACACAAACAACAGGGAAAATGCAAAAACGACCGTGGGAGAAACTCCCTGCTGTGCCAGCTTCTCCTGAAAGGACATGTCCTTGTAGTCGTAGCCCATATCGTGGGGCATCGCTTGCGAGAAGACTTCCTCGAGCGCTTGCATCGCTTGCGCGGAACTGTAGCCCGGCGCGGCGCTGCCGACGATTTGCGCGCTGCGATATTCATTGAAGCGCATGGTGTATTCCGGGCCGATGCGCGGCTCGAATTTCGTCAGCGCGGAAAGCGGCACATTGTCGCCCTTAATGTTGCGCACGTAGAATTGGCCCACGTTTTCGGCGCGCGTGCGGAATTCTCCTTCCGCCTCGATATACACCTGCCACTGGCGGCCGAAGCGGTTGAAATAGTTGATGAAATATCCACCCATGAAGGATTGGATGGTTTTGTAGACGTCGGTGATGTTCACGCCCTGCTTGATTACCTTGTCGCGGTCCACGGTGACGAACTGCTGCGGCACGCTGGGCAAATAGGTGGTGGCCAAAAATCCGATCTCGGGGCGTTTGCGCGCCGCGGCCATGAAGGTGTTCAAATTCTGGGTGAGGTATTCGACGTCCTTCCCGGCGCGGTCCTCCAGAACAAACGTGAATCCGCCGGACGTGCCGACGCCGGGGATTGCGGGAGGTGAAAAGTTGAACGCGATGCCTTCGGGCAGCTGGCTCAATTTCTGGTTCAGGCGCGCCTTGATTTCCTGGAACTGTTCGGCGCGGGACTTCCGCTCGTCCCAAGGATCCAGAGTAACGAAGAAAAATGCGTTGTAGCTGGTGCGCACGAAGCTCAGCAGGCTGAAGCCGATCACGCTGGTGGTGTATTTCACGCCGGGGGTGTCCAACAGTATTTTTTCCACGTCGCGCGCAGCGCGGTCCGTCCGCTGCAGCGAGGCTGCATTGGGAAGTTGCAAGTTGATGAAGAGATAGCCTTGATCTTCGTCCGGCAGGAAGCTGGAGGGCACGCGGCCGGCAAAAAATGCCGCACCCACTGCGAATGCCACGAGCAAAACGATGGCAAGGGCGCTCTTGCGAATCAGCGCGCCGGAAAGGGACACATAGTCCTCCGTCGCCCGCTCGAACGTCCGATTGAACCATCCGAAAAACCTTGCCATCACGCCCTTGCTCTCTTCCCGGGGGCGCAGCAAAAGAGCCGCCAGAGCCGGGCTCAAAGTGAGGGCGTTGAAGGCGGAAAGGATAACGGAAATCGCGATGGTCACCGCGAATTGTTGATAGAGGCGCCCGGTAATTCCGGGAATAAACGCGGTGGGAACGAATACGGCGGAGAGGACCAGCGCGATGCCGACGACCGGACCAGTCAGTTCGTCCATGGCCTTGAGGGCGGCCTCTTTGGGAGAAAGGCCATCCTCGATGTGGCGTCCGACGCCTTCGACGACCACGATCGCGTCGTCCACGACCAATCCAATGGCCAGCACCAGGCCCAATAACGAAAGCGTGTTGACGGAAAATCCGAAGAGCGGAAAAAAGATGAACGTCCCGATCAGCGCCACGGGCACGGCCAGCATGGGAATCAGCGTGGCGCGCCAGCTTTGCAGGAAGACGTAAACCACCAGGATCACCAGCAGGATGGCGATCAGCAGCGTCTCGACAATTTCCTTGATCCCGGACGTCACCGCCTTGGTGGTGTCCAGCGAAGTCACGTAATCGATGTCCTGCGGAAATGTCTGCTTCATTCCGGACATCAGTTTGTTCACAGCGGTCGCCGCGTCCACCGCGTTCGAGCCAGGCAATTGGTACACGGCGATGATCGCGCCCGGTTTGCCGTTCAACCGGCCCACCGTGCTGTAATCCTGGGAACCCAGTTCCACGCGCGCCACATCTCTTACGCGGACCACTCCGCCGTCGGGCGTCTCGCGCACTACGATTTGCCCGAACTCTTCGGAAGAAATCAATCGCCCTTGCGCGCGCACCGAGTAGGTGAATTCCTGCCCCGGGGGCGCCGGCTCGCCGCCGACTTGGCCCGCGGGGTTCACGGTGTTCTGCGCCTGGATCGCGTTGATAATGTCGGTGACGGTGATGCCCAGTTTGCCCAATTGGTCGGGCCTCACCCACAAGCGCATCGCGTACTGTCCGGCGCCGAAGATCTGCACGTTGCCGATGCCCGGCGAACGCGTCAGCGGGTCGTGGATGTTGATGTAAGCGAAATTGGAGAGGAACGCCGCGTCGTAGGTGCCATGCGGCGAGTACAGGGTAAGCAGCATCAGCGGTGAGGTCACCGACTTCTGCACGGTGATACCGTAGTTGTTGACGTCCGCCGGAAGCTGCGAAGCCGCCTGCGTCTCGCGCATCTGCGCCAGAATCTGATCGGTGTTCGGATCCGTCTTCACGTCGAAGTCCACGATCATGGTCATTTGCCCGTTGGCCGTGGCGTTCAACGAATACATGTAGTTCATGT
>Ga0210394_10006445_pt1 | contig 12719 bp, 13 predicted proteins | sample IncBWC12MmetaG_FD_160121 | JGI IMG/M metagenome (GOLD analysis project Ga0210394, IMG submission 160121) | Forest soil microbial communities from Barre Woods Harvard Forest LTER site, Petersham, Massachusetts, United States - Inc-BW-C-12-M | ecosystem: Environmental > Terrestrial > Soil >... | reverse complement strand
TGGTTTAGCATCTGCCGGAAGTTTCCCTTTGGCTGCGTTCTGCGCCTTATGCACCCGGAGGTTCTTCACGAACCCATCGAGTACCTTCGCGCCGCTGTTGTTGTCTCCATTGCCGAGACCACTTACAACATCCGCTGAAAGCACGTACTCGCCGTTGGCAAGTCGTGCGGGGATGTCATCACTCGTGCCGTCACCCGGGCCGCGCACGTAGCGCGACTGCTGCGGCTGAGAGAGCGCACCCTGCATCTCGCCACCGGATGCCATGTGCGGCATCGGCGGCATCATCCCCGGGCGCTGCATCGGGTGAGGCGTTGGTGACACGGATGGGGGGGGCATCACGGGACGCATCGGCTTGGTCATGGGCATAGGACGCCCACCCGGAACCATACCGCCCATTGCTCTGCCGCCCGCCTTGTGTGGGATAGGTGTCGTGGGCGCACCAGTAGGGGATACCTGCTGGAAGAACTGCTGCTCCGGTCCCTGCCCGTAGGTGTAGTAAGACGCCGGTGGTCGAGCTGGCGCCTGGGTGCGTGGCGCGTACCCAAGGCCGGGGGTTCCAATACCGGCGTTCTGGTAATTCTGGTAATTGTAGCCACCCGGAGGGCCATATTGCCCGGTAACAGTGCCGCCCTGTCCGGTCATTCCCGGTACAGCGGGCAACGCCGGTAGCTTAGAGTAGGCCTGCTGCTGCTTCAGATGCCCGGCAGCGGTCAGTATCCCTGTCAGTGCAGATAGCCACGCCGACCCCTGCTTGGTGCCGAGGGCGCCCAGGGCGCTACTTAGTGCCCCACCGCCGCTAGGTACCGTGCCGCTCCCCGTAGCACTTGGTACCCCAAGGCCCATACCTGGGTCACCGGCCTCGGCGCTGAGTGAGTTGGAGCCGGTTGTGGCGCCAGAGGTAAGCGCCCCAATGTCTGGGGGTGTGGCAGCCCCACCGGCGCCGGTGCTCGGTGAGGAGCCGGTGTCGGTGAACTGCGAGCTGTAGGACGGCATCGTCTGGTAGTACCCGACTGCGCCGCCGCCGTCGAAGCGTTGCCGATCCTTGAATGAGCCACGGTAGATGTGAGAGAGATCGGTCATTATGTGCCTGCTGGCTTAAAGAATTGTTGTTCTGGACCCTGGCCGTAAGTCGACCAATCCACCTTGCTCATGTCCGCCTCCTGGCGCGGCGCGTACCCTAATCCGGGCGTATAACCGCTATACGGGGCGATACTGCTGGGGGGCTGCGTCTGGTCGTTCAGGGCTGTGGAGCCCTGTGTGGCGGTTGCCATTGCCTGTGGCGCCGGTTGTGGCGCCGGTTGCGGCGCCCCCGCGCCAGCCAGTGGACCAGCGCGGGAAGCGGGAGCGGCCTGCGTCGGCGGCGACGTCAGGTACTTACTCGCGAGGTTACTAGCTATTATACCAGCTCCCTGTCCCACATACGGATTACCCGTTGCGTTACCTGCCGCCCCACCGGCAAGTCCACCCACGCCACCCACTATTGCCCCGTTTGCTGGGTTACCGCCGCCGACCGCACTCCCCAGTGCCCCGACGCCCGCCCCTACCCCACCCTTCAGTAGCGTGCTGCCTGCGCCACTCAATCCACTGGAAGCTGGCGCCACCAGTGCCCCTGCAGCGCCACTTGCTGCCCCAGTTAATCCCCCCTTGAGCGCCCCCATTCCGACATTGTTGCCAGTGCCGTAAGCCAATCCGGCGCCAGTGAGGGCCCCAGCTCCCCCGTACCCTGCGGCAGCTCCCCCAAGAGACCCAAGGGATGGGGTTAGGGCGCCAGCCAGCCCAGATCCAATCCCGGCAGTTACCGTGCCCACCACGGCAGCGGGAAGAACCTTATTCATAATGGTCTGGTCCCAGAAACCACCAGACCGTGCATTCACCTGCTGCTGATACGCACTGATAATATCAGGAGACAATTGATTAAGCGGAATCCCGTACGCATTCGCAATTGTTTCATCCGACGCCAGGAGCTGCGTCGGATCATAAGCCGAGGGATCTCCACCGCTCGATGGAATAGTGGTGTCGCCCTGGCCACCATCTTGTGCGCGAAGTCCCATTAGATCGCCACCCCGGCCCACGCACCGGCGCGATAGACCCAGAGCTTATGGCCCGTGGTGTCATACACTATCGGCACCGCCCCCGTAACCGACGTCGGCGTACCCGTTGGTGTACCGGCACACGCAGGGATGTAAGTGAACGCGTTGGTGGCGTTGGTAGCGAGCGCGGCCCCGTTCGCGTTAAGGAGGACGTTGCCATTTTGGTCGATCTCAAACGCACCGTATCCCTGCGCAGTGAATATGGCGGTAACGCCGTCGTTCGGATTGCCCGCCGCAGCCGGGCCAGTACCCGGGGTAACGATAACGTTGGCACCCGCTGCGCCAGCACCAACTCCGTTGCCACCGGTTACGTTGACATTGCCAGCGGGAACACCAGCCGAGTTGCCGGTGCCTACTGTGGTCATCCCAGAGGCTGCGCCAGAGCTACCAGAGCCGCTGCTTATCGCGACATTGCCAGACGTGTTACCGGCTCCAGATGCGGTTCCTGTGCCAATCGTATAGTTTCCAGAGGAACCTGCAGCGGATACGCCGCTCTTTATGCCAATAGATATGCCAGTTCCAGAGGTAACCGCAGGCGGATTAATGGCGCCCGCAAAGCTTGCGCTACCTATCAGAAGTGGTGATGTCGCATAGAGCGCAGAGAGCTTCGCCCCAACGGTGGTAAGTGTCCCTGATACCAATTGATCCATGGGAATCACTTCCGCACCCGTAACTGCGCCTGCCGCAGGCAGCGCAAAGGGTGGGGGTAATCCAGAGATCTTGACGTTCGCCATTAATGTGTAACCAGGAATCGACCATCTTGGGTAACGAGATTGTTACCGCTCTGTGCCACCATGAACCGCGCCGTTGGGGAGGTGCCAGCAAGCAGACCGGGGCCACTTACTGCATTAGAGCTGCCGGTTGCATTGAGTAGCCCATCCTGCAGCTGCTCTGCCCATGGCCTCCAGTCGGAGAACGCATACGGATTCGGGGGGTTTAGCTGACCCAGTGTGGGGTTAGTGAAGAACTGCATCCCCCACTCCTGCCAGTCAGTACCATCGAAGAACTGGCGCAAGCTAGTGTACTCACCGAGTGCGTACACGGTGCCGTTAGCCCAATCAGATAGATCCATGAAATGCGGATCTGGAATCTGCACTAGGTTTCTCTTTCGCCGTCGACTTCGACTTCGAGCATCGTGCGGCCCATCTGGTAGTTGCCACCGACCACGTTGCTGACGAACTGCAGCCGGATAATCTTCGCGGTCTCTTTGAGCGGAACCACCTGCTCAAGCGCTGTCTGCTGCGTAGCCGCCTGAACCGTGAGCGGGTCAGAGAGCGTGTATGTGTTACCCGGATAAACTTGGTCGTTGGCGTTGTTCTGCTTCAGGGCCGTTACCGTCATTGGCCCGGCCTGGATGAAGTCTGGCTGCAGTATGCCTAGCGAGATGCCGCTGTCATTCGGTGGCGTTGAATCTAGGCTGGTGATGGGGGCGGTCGTAAACGACGACAACACGGCGGTCTGCTGCGTACCCAGTATCTGATCCGTTCCAAGTTCGTGCTGCCACATGTTGTACGCGGTTGCAACAATAGGATTACCAGATGAGTTGGTGGTGTTGTAGGTGTACGGAGTCGGGTCACCCATCAGGTTACCAACCAGGTTGTCTCCATAGATACCTGAGCAGCGACCGGTTGGCGGAAGCACCGTGTCGTACCAGTTCTTCTCGCGGTAGTTGTAGATCACCGCGTGGCTGCACTCGGTGTTGGTTCCGCGTGGGTAGCACCACCACACCTCACCGTAGCGCGGGATCTTCATGGCGAACGACTTGCCAGAGTACGCCTGGTTGATGTTGTCGTAGAACCAGTTGATGTTCATTGAGTTGGGGATCTCTTGGATCACGCCGTTGTACATCAGGAACCGGTCAACCCCGGCCCAGTAGAAGGTGCCGTTCTCCTCCAGGATGCATCTGTCAGATAGTAGCGATGACTGGGTGGTGAGCTGGTCGAACTGGAAGGTGCCGTTCGGTACCCCAACGAAGGTGGCGCGTATTACGGCGTCGATACTCCAATAGAGCCCATTAGGAGATAGTCCGCCGCCACCACGAAGCGGTAGGCCCTTTAGGATCTTCTGGTTCGTTATGCGGGTGGCGCCAACGAACAGGCTGCCCTGGCTAACGCCAGTAAAGTCTGTTGGGAAACCTGGTGCGCTCCACGCTATGAAGCCGTCGTTGCCGTACACCGTCAGATACGGTTCGAGTGCGCATACGCCGCCGCTGATGCCATTGGGGAATAGCGCCTGCTGCGTCCCCCCGAATCCATCCGCGCCGGTTCCAAACCCCTGTACCTGTACGAATCCGGTCTGTGGCGTCGGCGTGATGGTAGCGCCAGACGTAACCACGCCCTGGGTCCAGCTCGTCGGGCCGTATATGTAGGTGCAGTAAAGCGGAAAGTTTCCCGTGTTAGATGGGTCGAGCAGATTCTGGGCGCAGTGCGCAAACAGCAGCGTCAAGTTGCTGGCGTTGTCGTACATGGCGTCCATCTGCCAGCTGTTAACCTGGGTAAATGGCTGCGTCCCTACTGGTGTGATTGGGAGGCCGGTGGTTGTCGGGTGCGTGGTAGCCGGAAACGTCGGGTCGACAACACTCGATGCTACTCCCGTCTTGTCGATGGTAAAGAAATCCGTTCCGCTCGGTGTGCCCGAGTAGATGTACCGGAAGTTATTTGCCGCCTGAGTAAAGAGGGCGCGAGACACCGCATTCAGGTACCCCTGCGTGTTCTTGTAGCCGCCCATCTTGCGAGGAAGGCCGCGCTGCCACCGGCACCACTGCGCGTCCGTGTAGGCCTGCGCCGCCGTCGTGGTTCCGTCACGCTGCACACCGGGCGCCGAGGCTACTCGCATCAGCTGGCTGGGCATCAGAACACCAAGCTAAATACGACCGCGTCGGCGGTAGATGGGGAAGCTATAGCGGCCTGCGCGGCACCGGCAGATACCGCAGAGAACACCGCAGAACCTATGGCTGTGCCACCCAAATTGGTAACCGCAGACCCGGCCGTGGTTGCGCCCGTGCCGCCCTGGGCAACAGTTACCGGGTTGGATAGACCGGACCCAGACACGGCGTTGATGATGTTTGCGCCATCTGAGTAGAGGATCGCCTGAACCCCCTGCGGCACCGTGATCGTCGCTCCCGCTGGGGTAAGCCCCCCGGGGAATACCGTAGGCACCTGGAACGTCAGCGTGAAGGCGCCCGTTGTCTGGTTGTTGATCCAGTACGTCTGCGCGTACGCCGGAATATCGACAACCAAGTTGGCGGTGAGCACCCCGGTGAACTTGTAGGATATCTTATTGAGCCCGGTTCCTGGTGTGGTACCCAGGGAGATCGGGTTGCTTGCGCCGGTGACGCTAATCGCCTGGTAGTTGAAGAACACCGGCTGCGTGGTGCCCAAGCCGATTGTGTACCAGTTCCCCAGGCCGTCCGTAACAATGATGGCCGAGTCACCCGGCTGCATGGTGAGAGAAGCTATCCCGTTAATAATGTCTGAGCCATTTGGCGCAACGCTAATCGTGGACGCGCTAGAGTTTCTGATCTGCACGTACCAGCTTGGTTGCGCAAGAGCAGAGGATGGCAGGTTGAATGTTCCCGCGCCGCCTGTCCAGTTAAGGAGCTGCGCACGCTGAACCACGCCAACGGCAACCGGAGACGCAGAGAACTGCGCAACCACTATATCCTGGGATAGAGTGGCGCCGGTAGCAAGCAGCCCGGCACCGGCGAGAGCTGCGGCACTTGGGGTTGGTATCGCTGATCCGTACTGGAACCCGAACCAGGTTCCGGCTGCCGTGCTATTGTTCTGCAGATACAAAAAGAACACGGCACCTGGCGCCATGGCGGCGACAATGACAACACCGGCGTTATTATAGATAGCCTGATTAAATCCAGAGAGGTTATTGAATATCAGGAACTGGCCAACGCTGACCATGTTGGCCGGGGGCAGCGTAACATTGGCACCGACCGTGGTGAACGTAGAGAACTCAATGATTTGTGCTGCCACATTGCTATTGGCGGCTGTTTCCTGTGGCCACACGAGCTGCAGGTTGCCGGTCAGGGTGTAGCTGATGTAGGAATCCAGCGCAGGGGTAACTGTTCCTCCGCCGAATACTTGCTGGTAGCTCATGTTTCGTGCCTAGTGGTCGAGCGGTCGATGATCTCATCGCTGCTCTGTTGGTTGTATACGGCAGCGAAGCGGTCGTACATAGACTGCCACACCGGGATGCGGTCATCCTTCTTCAGGAATGGCGTACACTCCAAGAGGGACGCATACAGCAGAAGATTTGGCAGGTACTGCGTAATGAAGTTGGTCTGGTTGGTGTTATCAAGCAGCGCTGGCTGCTCGTAATACACAAGCTCGGCAGGGTAATTTAGATCCGGCGTCGGTGCGATTATGAAGTTCTGGTAGTTGTAATCGGCGTAGAACTTGGGTGGTGCGTACGTGCTGTACGTGCTGAAGCTGGTGGCTGACTCGTTGGGCCAGTAGCTGCGCAGGTACTCGTAGCTGCGAGGGTATATCTGATTACGTAGGAATGGCCCCACCGTGCTTACCTGGGTAGCTGTCGCTGGATTTGTTTCAGCTATAGAGAACGGGTTGCTCAAAACAATGATTGTGGCGCTGGATGAGCTGCACAAGAATGTGCCATTGTTAGCGGTGTTAATGAAACCCGCAACGGTAAAGTACTGACCAACTAATGCGTTGCTTGCTCCACCCTGAATTGTCCCCAGGTAGGCGCACACACCGCCACCACCGGCAAAAACCTGAGTCAGCTGATCTACGACTGGCTGCGTGGTCTGCGCCCCAACGTTCCAGCTAACCGTCTTGCGCCACCGATCTGGTTTCTGATAGACCGCCACCCCAGCCTGTAGATTAAAGACCGCAGGCACCACGAACCCAAGTACCTTTAGCTCGGTTGAGATGCGGCGCTCAGCGAAGTTGATCAGCTCTGGCAGCTGCGCGAAAACAACGGGGTCGAGTACGGTGCCGCGCTCCAGGTAAGACGTGAGGTCGGTCTGCAGGCTCGTGAATGTCATTGCGGCTGGCATCAGTGATGTCCCCGTATCGCCAGAAGATCAACCGCGTACCCCACCGCCGCCCCAACCACGGTGCCTACCACGGAGAGCGCCGAGACGATGCCACGTATTCTGGATGCGCCTATCTGTAGCTTCTTGATGTCCTCCGCCATGAGCGCATCCTCAGCGACGTGCCGGGTCATCCACGCGGTCTGGGTCTCTTGCCCCTGCACGAGCTTGCCTATGTCGCTCTTCATTTCGAGCAACACGTCGAATAGCTGCGCGTTGCTGATGCCGTCGCTCATGGATTTACCCGGTGTCCCTTGTGTGCGTCCGCTAGCTCTTGGCGGAGGGCTGCGTTTTCAGACTGCAGCTCCCTGATCCAGGCGTCGTACTTGACGCCGATGGTGAGTAGATCCCCCGAAGGGTCGTACAGATCTCCTTTTCCGCTGTCGGTTGCTGGGTGTCCAGTTCCGTTACCGGGGGCGGCGCCGGGCAGGGCGTTACCACCGGGAGCGCCGCACATGACACCAATGTCCCCAACAGCAGGGACGCTAACAGCTTGCTTGTAAACGACGACGTCATGTTGAATCTCCGTGGTTGCGGTTCCCGCGATAACGGTATCCGCCTGCTCGACCTTCGCGACTTCCTTGACGGCTACCGCGACATCCTTCTGGTGCTCCACGCTGCGCTCGTGCAGGCTCCAGTACCCAAAAAATGACACGGCAGCCACCACTACGGCGACAGCCAGGTAGCCCTTAATTGGGCTGATAAGCGCAGAAACTGGTGATAATAGACCCATATTAGCCCCTCCCCTTCCATACCGCGATGATGTCGGCTGCGTGGTGCCCAGCGATAACTACCGCGAGCGCATATACCCATGTGCCGTCTGTCATCTTGCCGCTGAATAGCGCGCCGGTTGCGATAGCGAGACCGGCTGCTGAGAACACGAACCGCTTCGTGAGCCAGCGGGAGTGCGGCTTACGGTCTGAGTCCGTTTGATCCGGCACTCTCGGTCTCCGATAGCTGCGCCTCGACGGCGGTCTTGATCACCCGGCTAAGCCACCCCCTGCCATCTACCTTGAATAGCGCCATGTTGGTGTACTCGTAGGCGCACTCGGTGAGGAAGTTGCAGAGCACCTCCTTAACGGGCAGAGAGGTAGCGATCCCGATGGTCAACTGACCGATGTTGCCGTCCGGGGTGACTTTCAGCGAACGCTGAAACGCCTTCGCCGCGCCACCTACACCGAGGTTCACGCCCTCCTTGAATAGCGCGCCCGCAATCGCATCCGGCAGGGTGTCGCACCGCAACTTGTCCCAGTAGTCGCTGCGGTAGATGTTCTTGACGTGAGGGACATCCAACGCAGAGATATCTAGGTTGGGGTACGCGGCGGCGCTGATGCCGTACATCGTTCCCTTAAGCTCGCCCTTGCCGACCGCGCCACCGGTCCAGTTGCCGGGGTCTTTCTCGTCGTTAGAGTACCTACCCTCCAGCCCTATTAGCTGGGAGAATGCGGTGTTGAATGCCTCTATGCTCATGTGTTGCCCTACGCTAGTCGCGTCATCTTGAGGTACGAGCCCTTACGGATCGTGGTGTTGCTTACGTTGCTGGTGTTCTGTGCCCATAGGAACGTGAACGTGCCGGTGGTGCTGCACTGGAAAGACCCGGTAAGTATGGCGTACTGCTGATCCGATACTCCGCTCAGCGTGCTATACGATGGGCCCGGGGAATTCATCTGCACCAATCCCGTCACTGCCGTAAGGGAGGTACCGTTAATAAGGCCTGAGATTCCGAAGGTGGAGTCAATCGCAGCCGAAAGCGTGCCGGAGTAAGTCACCTCCATGGCTATGCCAGCAGCCGCTGGCCCGTTTATCTTGACGAGCAGCTCGAACCCGTATGTCCCGGTTGTCGGTATCGCAATCTGTAGATCAGGGTCGGCCGTCAGTGCCGTGGTGCTGGCAAGCGACGTGTCAGCCAGCTTGGCCTTGGTTGCGACAGCGGTCGCCGTTAGGCCGTTGATAGTCAGAGCCACCGCACCGGGTGGAGACGTCAGATTCAACGTCCCGTAGTAGTTCTGGATTGCGTTACCGAAGAGGCGCATTAGGTGAACTGCACAACCGAGGCAACCGCATCTACCGCGCTAGCGGTGTTGCAGATGCAGCGGATAGACCAGCCGGTGGGGAGAGACAGCTTCCAGTTCTCACCCCCGAAGATCACGGTGTCGTTCGCCGCAATCGGTAGCGTCGACCCGAGGTAGGTGTCGTTAGTGCCGTCATATACGGTGACAGACACGGTAACCGTGGCGCCAGTTTTGTTGGCAAACGTGAGGCCGCTGACAATCCAGCCCGTGGATGCGGGGATGGCGCCAGTAAGGGCAGTGAGCGCACCAGTGGGTACGTTGCGCAACACTGCGGGGGCGATGATAGTTGTGACTTGCATGTGTTTATCCTATGGAGACGCAGCCGCTGTCCATGTGGTGCCGCTACCAGCGGAGGTGTTTATATATAGCCGCGCACCCGCAGCCCCGGTAGTATTACTATAGATGGAGCCCTCAGCGGCCCCAAAGGTTGGTGCTCCCGTACCGACAAATATCCCAAGATTGGCAGTGCTAGAAAGCAGTATTCCACAAGCTACGGAGCCACCAGCTGATGGCGCCACAGTAGAGGCGGAAACTGCAGCCCCAATAGACTGAATCGAGGGGTTAACCGTTACTACGCCAGTGCCAGCCCCACGAGACAGACGAAGGTTCCCGGACCCATCGATATTCAACCCCCACGTATTCGTGCCATCAGTATATTGGGCGTGATTCTGACTGTTGTTGACAATGAGTTGCGAAATGGTGCTCAAGTTCGCGACTTGTGCGAGAGCTGCCGCCGTGTTGGTGGTCTGCCCGATGATTACGCTGGTGAGAATCGGGCTTAAGTTCAAATTATTGGTGGTTAGCCAACCGACCCGACATCCAGCATCCATCGTTGGGTAAGCCACGCCGTTGTTCGAGTCGATAAAGTAGAAGATATTTTGCGTTGGGTTGTAACCAGACCCCAGCGTCGCGTTGCCCAAAATGTTGATCGAGTTCGCGACCGCCGCATCCGACCAGTGCAGGAACACATTGCCGTCCGATGATGGGTTGTAGCCACTCAATTGAACGGCCGGGACCGTGGTGCCCGCAACGCGGTAGCCGACGCAACTCTCCAGCATGTTGTTATCTGCGCCGTCGAACTTAAAGGCGATGCCGGAAGAGTTAACCAGCGTACCGTCAGTTAAGCCAACGCAATCAAGCAGCAAGTTAAACGAGGTGTTGCCGTTCGATGGCTGACCTACCGGGTCCACGCTCGTGAACCAGAAGCCGTGCGCCTTCTTTGCAGACACAGAGTCAAGGCACCGGTAGTGGCAGCGCGTAAACACGTTGTGCTGCGTGTCGGTAGCGTCCTGCGGCAGTGACGCGTTGAGCATGGTTGTTAGCTTGTATGCTGCCGTGATCGGATTGACCACATAAAGGTCCTTGTACTCGCCGCTCGCCTGCGTGACGAGCTGCACCCCATACCCAGCTAGGCTATTGCAATTAAACTCTATTCCGCTGGCGCCGTTACCAGACTGGCGGAATCCGATTGAGCTAGCTGGAGTTGCAATAAGCAGCATCGAGGCGGCTGGGCTTGGCCCACCACCCCAAATAAATTGCGTGGCAGGGAAAGTATTCGTGTAGGCTGCGCGGAGAATGAAGTTAGCTCCTGCGCCTTGCAAACGCACGTTGCTAGTACTAATAACCAACCCTGTACCAGAGGTTCCAATTTTGAATGTGTTGGTTGGGAGCAGCACTGTTCCCCCGCCCAGTGAGGCAACCGCGTTGATGGCATTCTGAATGGCGGTAGTGCTGTCTTTAGCGCCAGTGGGGTCTGCGCCAAAATCCAGTGCGCTCACTATCTGTGAGAGCTTAGCCGCTACGGTAGTGGCGAATGCGCCCACAAACGGGGGAAGATATGCCTGTCCCGATGTTCCCTGATACAAGTCGGTGAAGTTGGCGTTGACTTTACCGAATGCGGTCTGCGCGGCCTCACCGGCGTTTGGGGTGTTGTCTATAAATTGCTGGGTCATAGATTTTGAATAGGATCTGTGGCGGGAGCGCCAGCGGTATAGAAAAGGCTACCCGCGTGTACAACTAACGATCCGGCTGTCCAGAAATCCAGAGAAAGCGGCGCAACTATTGCCGTATCTGGGCGTGGCATATCAAGCGTGATGTCCTCGGTCTCGTGTGGCGGCAGACGATACGGGTCGTACCAGTCTGAGTCATCCTTGCAGACCAGCAGGCCAGGATAGTTCACATCCGGTTCCAGGTCGTCAAGCGCAAACTTCAGCGAGCATCTTCCGCAGATACCAACCGACAGGCGATTGCGACCCAGTGTGTTGAGGTACTCGCTCACTTGGTGTATGGCCCAATGTTTACGTTATACTTGACTGGCGCACGGTCGCGCTCGGATGCCCATAGGTTCTTCAGCATCCCCGGCAGACGCGCCTGGACCATCTGGATGCGATCCGGCTTAGCTTCCGGGGTGCATAGCGCCAGCGCATCCGCTAGCTGTATGATCACCGTCCAGAACCACCGGGTAGGAACCTCAAGCTGCTGCTGCAGGCTACCCACATCCATGATGTAGCGCTCGCGCCAGATGTAGAACACCACACTAGATACCGTGATGCTGTCTGGCTCAGGCCATACTCTGATTTCGCATCCAAGGGTACGGTTCACCCAGTACTGCAGCGGTCGACCCAAGGATGACTTGTTGGTCATGTTCCAGTAGTCGTCCTTGTTCATCCGGTACATCTGGATATCGTTCGGCGTATTCCAGAGCGACGCGGATGCGATGCTGAGCACGTTCGATGACAGCTGCGGGACTGCCTGCCAGTATCTCTGGGCGCCCTGGTTCTTGATGTCGTAGTACTGCGTTGGGCCCGAGCCAAGGTTGAAGTTGTTCGTGGTCTCTACGGTGGTCCAGGTGACTCCATCTGGGCTAGACTGAAAGAACAGAGGAATCAGTGGGCCATTGTAGGTGATCGACCACATCGACACCAGGGTTGGGTTGTTAGCTCCAAAGTCGTACTGCAGAGCAGTCGGGCTGCTGGTAACGGTCGCGGGTGTGATGTTGAAGAGGCTGCGGTAGAACGCACGGTTGATGTCGTTTGTCCCGGCTGGCATTGGGTAGGTTGCCTGCCCCAGGATGGGCGTCACGAATGTCTTCTCAAGGCACCACAGGGGAACGCTGGTGTTCAGCATGTCCGCAAGCGTAATACCCAGCAGGTCGTGCGCTATGTCGATCTTCTCGCTCGTTATCTGCTGCGGGCTCAGGCCAAGGGCACCGTATGCCCGGTCTATGACCGTGCGGGTGTCCCAGCCGGATGTCTGGACCGTGCCGGTGGTGCTGAGCGCCATGGCGCTACCTTACCCAGGCAGGTGGTGATGGATTACGTGGACTACGTTGCCGCCATCAGCCATGCCCGGGGGTCTCATGCCGCCACCAGGGGGCGCCATTGGCATCCCGCCAGGGGGTCCCATTGGGGGTCTGGCGCCCATAGGAGCCGCCCCAGGAGGAGGTCCACCCATCGGAGGGGCACCAGGAGGGGGTCCGCCCATTCCCGGTGGTGC
>Ga0210394_10006444_pt1 | contig 12724 bp, 10 predicted proteins | sample IncBWC12MmetaG_FD_160121 | JGI IMG/M metagenome (GOLD analysis project Ga0210394, IMG submission 160121) | Forest soil microbial communities from Barre Woods Harvard Forest LTER site, Petersham, Massachusetts, United States - Inc-BW-C-12-M | ecosystem: Environmental > Terrestrial > Soil >... | reverse complement strand
TGTTCCAATCGCCCTTGGCATAGACCTCGGCGCGGTTCTCGTGGCCGGGCTGCGACAGGTCGAAATAATTGCCGGCCGGATCGTGGGCGCTGTAGCTGGCGAACGGCCGGTTGCCCGGCCGCTTGACGATCTCGATGTCGGGATATTTTTTCGCGACCTTGCTGCGGACCTTGTCGAGGTCTTCCACTTCGATGCCGAAATGATCGAGCCCGGCCTTGCGGCCGCCGCGCCGCGGAATGAGCGTCATGCCGACATAGCCGTCGCCGACCGAGATGGCGCCGATCTCGCGCGCGGTATCGCCCGACGCTTTAAGGCCGAACATGGCGCGATAGAACATGCCGAGCAGCGTGTAGTGGTCGCTGGTAATGGCGAGATGATTGAGCTTACCGAACATGATGGTTCCTCGCTTTGAATTGCCGATCAGTCGACGAGATGCGTGAGACCCGGCACCACGATCTTGTCGGGGGTGATGTCGCTCTTGATGTCGCCGAGCCCCTTCATGGCATTGATCAGATTCTGCATGCGCGAGCGCGAGATGCCGTTGGTCGGGGCAAAATAGTTGATCTTGCGCAAGAAGTCGTAGCTGCGCTCGACCGGCACGCGCGCCGACTTCATCTCCTTGACCAGGATATCGACCGCCTCGGTGCGATTGGCCGGATCGTCAAACCAGGCGACGCTCTTGTCGATGACCGCGAGCAGCTTGACCAGCGTATCGCGGTGCGCCGCCGCATAGGCGAGCGAGACGTCGGTGCCGGAAAACGGCAGATCGGGCGCATAATCCATGATCAAAGCGACGCTGTGGAAACCGGCATCCTCGGCGAAGAAGCTGACCGGCGGCGCCAGCAGGGTGGCGTCGACGGCGCCGGACTTCAGCGCGGCGAAGCGGCCGGCGGTATTGCCGACCACGGTGATGTCGTAGTCGCCGTCCTTCAGTCCGTTGGCCTGCATGACGCGCTCGAGATAGACGCGGTTGATGTCGACCAGGCCGCCGATGCAGATGGTCTTGCCTTTGAGATCCTTGACCGTGGCGATGGCCGGCTTGGCCAGCATCTCGTAAGCCGAAACCTGGCCGACGATGCGCAGGAGACCGACCGGAGCGCCTTTTTCCACGGCATGAATCGGCTCGACGACGCCGACGTCGGCGACCATATCGAGCGAACCCGCGGAGAGCTGCTGCACCAGGCCGGACGCGGTCGGCACATAGATGACGTCGAGATTTATTCCGGCGTCGGCGAAGAAGCCTTTCTGGATGCCGATATACCAGGGCCAGCCGACCGCATTGGCGGCGCCGATCATTCCGGTCGAGATGGTCTCGGCAGCCAAGACCTTCGGCGCCGCGAACAAAGCCAGCGCGCAGCATAGCGCGCCGATGCATTGCGTCAGTCGCCACGAGGCCATGGCCGTTTCTCCCGAATTGTCCGCGCTTCTTGTGTTGCGGCCTTACCCTGCCGGTTTCCCCAGCCGGCGACAATGCGGCGGAGCGTCCGAACCGTTCACGCAGCCGGCGAACGGCGCGGCACTAAAAGGTTGCCGGTGAACATTTGCACCACTTCGTCGTTCTGATTGAGCGTCGTGTTCTTCACCCGGATCATGCCGCGGTCGGGTTTTGATTTCGACGGCCGCACTTCGAGTATCTCGCTCTTGACGCGCAATTCATCGCCCGGCCGCACCGGCAGCGACCAGCTCAATTGGTCGAAGCCGACGCCGAGAATGCCGCCGGCTGGACTGAATTCGCCGTCGACCATAAGCCGCATCGTCATCCCGGCAGTGTGCCAGCCGCTGGCCGCCAGGCCTTTGAACGGAGATTTCAGCGCCGCGACTTCGTCGAGATGATAGTACTGCGGATCGAACTCCTTGGCGAAAGCGATAATCTCGTCCTTGACGACGCGTTTCTTCCCCGACCAATAAATCTGCCCGACGGCATAATCTTCCAGATATTGTGCTGTCATCTTTTTCACTCTCGTGCAAACCACGCGCCGCCGGCCACCGCCGCGGCGTTGATCAGGCCGAACGTAGCAAGCGCAACCGATAGCGCAATGAAAACCGCCGAAAGATCGCCGGTGAAGCGCAGCGCCAGATAGCCGCCAAGCGCCGCGATAATCAGGCGCGCCAGGTTGGCGAGGAACGGCCACAACAAGCGCCCGGCGCCCTGCGAGGCGAAGTAGAGCGCCATGCCGAGCCCGAACAGGCCATAGGCCGGGCCGACCATACGCAGATAGCGCGAGCCGGCATCGAGCATCGCCGGCGCGGTGTCGAACAGCGACAGCCAGGCGACCGGAAACGCGGCCGCGCTGAGCCCGATCAGCTCGCACAGCGCGGCGGCGATGGCCGCGCCGATCCAAGCCACGCGCAGGGCGCGATCGCGGCGGCCGGCGCCGATATTGGTGCCGACCATGGCAACCAGCGGGCCGCCGAGACCGAACACCAGCGGGATCAATAAATATTCGAGGCGAGATCCGGTGCCGTAACCGGCGATGGCGGCCGGGCCGAAGGCGCCGACGAGGCCGGTTGCAATGGCGATTGTGAGATTGGTCTGCACCGTGATCAATGCAGCGACCGCACCGACGCGCAGAATGTCGGCGAACAGCGGCCAGCGCAGACGGATGCCGAAAAGATACAGCCGCACGATGCTGCGCCCGGAGCGTAGATAGGCCACGAGCGCCACGCTGCCGATCGCGTAATAGATCAAGACCGCAACCGCGCCGCCGGCGACGCCGAGCCGCGGCAGGGGACCTAAGCCGAAGATCAGGCACGGCGACAGCGGGATCAGCACGGCGACGCCGATGACCGTGACCAGCGCCGGCACCGCCATATTGCCGGTGCCGCGGATCACGTTGGCGAGCGAGTTGAACAGCCAGACCAGAATGGCGCCGGAAAAAACCACGGCGGAATAGGTTAGCGCCGCGTCGAGCGAGGCGCCGCTGCCGCCCATCGCCGTGTAGAGCCATCGCCCGCCGAGCAACAGCGCAACCGTGAAGGCGAGGCCGAACAGGAGCGCGATGACCAGCGCATGGAATGCCAGTGCGTCGGCATCGGCGCGCCGCCCGCCGCCGAGCGCGCGCGCGATCGCCGACGAAATGCCGCCGCCCATGGCGCCGGCCGACATCATCTGCATCAGCATGAGGAGGGGAAACACCAGCGCCACGCCGGCCAGCGGATCGGTGCCGAGCTTGCCGACGAAATAGGTTTCGACCAGGCCGACCGACGTTTGCGCCAGCATCACCAGCATGTTCGGCGCGGCGAGCCGGATCAGCGTCGCCGCGATCGGCCCCTCGATCAGCGCGCGGGTGCGCGGGTCGTATTTGGATTTTTCCGGAATTGCGGCGACCACCGCGGCCGGCTGAGGGGAGGCGAGACCTAAGGACGACATGCCGGCACTCCCGATAATCCGAATGGCCAATCCCCGCATTGAACGATGCAGCATATAGGAGTATATACACCTATATCAAGCGCCGAGATCAAGTGAGCAGGACGGCCATGCAACAACAGCCCGTTTCGACAAACCCCGCGGCCTGCAACTGCCTGGCGCTGCGCCAGGCGACCCGACATGTCACGCAATTCTACGATCAATTCATCAGCCCGCTCGGGCTGCGTGCCACCCAGTATTCGATTCTCGCAAGGCTGCACCGCAGAGGCGCGATGACGATCAACGCGCTGGCCGCCGAGCTGGTGATGGATCGCACCACCTTGGGGCGGAATATTTTGCCGCTGCAGCGCGACGGACTCATTGCCGTCGGGCCGGGACGATTGGATCGGCGCAGCAAGGAGCTGCGGCTGTCGCGCGCAGGCGAGAAGCGTTTTCAGGCCGCACAGAAGGGCTGGACCAAGGCGCAAGCGCAGTTCGAGCGCGCCTATGGCGCAGAACGCGCCAAGGCGCTGCGCACGCTATTGGAAGACGTGACGTCGCGCGAACTGGTCGTTGCCTAGAACGAGTTTACAGCGCCGCCACTGTTTGCACTTCGAGCAGATAATCCGGGTCCGCCAGGCGGGTGATGATCAGCAGCGTGTTCGGCGGCGAGCCGCCGGGGAACATTTTCGGAAATTCCCGACTGCGCCAGGCGCGGAACGCAGCCGCGTCCTCGGCGCGCGTCAAATAGCTGGTGAACTGTACGACATTGCTCCAGTCGGCGCCGACCGCGCGCAGCGCGGTGAGGATATTGGCGTAGACTTGCACGGATTGCGCTTCGATGTCGCCCTTGCCGACGGTCTTGCCGGACGCATCGCTCGGCACCTGGCCGGCGATGAAGACGACCTGCTGCGTTCGCACCTGCGCAATGTGCGTATAAGTTCCAGGCGGCTTGGCGAGCCCCTCGGGATTGAAGATCTTGATATCCGCCATGTTGGTCCTCGTGTTTCTGTTTGCGCGTCTCAGGCGTAGCGCGAAAAATCGCGGCCTTCCTTGACCACGAATTCGAGCAGGAACGGCGCGCCTTTCTCGGTGACGCCGACCGCGTCCTTGATGGCGCCGACGATGTCGCCGGGCTTTTCCACCCGCGTTGCCGCGACGTTGAGCCCCTCGGCGACTTTTTTGTAGTTGCCGCCGACCGTCATGGCGCCGTATTTCTCGTCGGAGATTTTCAGCACATCGCGCTCGGCGCCCATCACGCCGTTGTTGAACACGATGGTGAGAATGGCGATGCGGTTGCGCGCGGCGGTCTCGATGTCCATGCCGGTCATGCCGAACGAGGCGTCGCCCATCACGTTGATGCAATGCTTCTTCGGCGCGGCGAGCTTTGCGCCCATGGTGATGCCGAGCCCATAGCCAAGCTGGGTCGACTTGCCCCAGCCCATATAGGAGCCGGCAGTGGTCGTTTCCCAGAACGGGATCATCTGCTCGCGCGGGCTGCCTGAATCATGTGTCATGATGACGTTGTCGCGGTCGAGCGTGCGCATCATGTCGCGGATGACGCGGTATTGGTTGAGCGGCATCTCGTCGGAGTTGAGGAATTTCGCCCATTCGTCGAGCCAGGTTTTCTTGCCGGCGGCGACTTCTTCCTTGAGCGAGGCGAGCGCATTGCCGCCGCCCGGGCCCTTTTGCTTGGCGACCTCGGCGATCAGCGCATCGATCACCAAACCGGCATCGCCGACCACGGCGAGATCGGCGCGATATTCCTTGTTGATGTCGCCGGCGTCGTTGGTGGAATGGATGATGGTCTTGCCCGCCGGCACCGCCGGCCCGAAATTGGTGATGGTCAGGCTCGAGCCGATCGCCATGACGACGTCGGATTTTTTCATGAAATCGGCGAACACTTTTGAACGCGAGCGCGTTGCGCCGCCGAGCGCCAGCGGATGGCTGTCGGCGATCGCGCTCTTGCCCGGGTTGGTGGCGACCACTGGCGCCGGCAATAATTCCGCCAGCGCCGCCAGCTTGTCGCCAGCTTCGGCGTAGTGCACGCCTTGGCCGGCCCACAGGATCGGGTTCTTGGCCGCGAGCAGCATCTCGACGGCTTGCTTGATCGCATCGGGATCGGGCGCGGTGCGCTGCACCGGCACCGGCTTGTAATGCAGCTCGCCCTTGAATTGCGCCTCGGCGACTTCGTCCGGCACTTCGATCAGCACCGGGCCGGCTTTGCCGGTACGCATCGCCTGATAGGCGCGCCGCATCAGGTCGGGCAATTCCTGCACGTTATGCGCCAGCGCCGACCATTTGGTCACCGGCCCATAGACGGCGGCGGCACGGAACGCCGGCCGCACATATTGCTTGGCGAGCGGCATGCCGCCGGAAATGATGAGCAGCGGCACGTTCTCCGCATAGGCCTGCGCGATGCCCGGAAACGCGTTCTCGATGCCGGGCCCGGCCTGGGCGCCGAACACGCCGTTCTTCTTGCCGCGCTTGATGCGCGAATAGCCGTCGGCGATGCCGACGCCGACGCGCTCCTGCCGGCACAGGATCGGGCGGATGTCGATCGCCGCGCAAGGTTCGATCACCTGGTTGCGCGGATAGCAAGAGAGAAATTCGGTGCCTTCGCGCTTGAGAATATCGGCAATGACTTCGGCGCCATTCATGTGCGTTCATCCCTGACTTGTCTTATTGTGCGATCGGTGAAATCCTTATGGCATTATAGCGAAGTCGGAGCGCGAGTATAACCATGGTGCGGCTTGTTTCGCTTGGCGTCGTTCTGGGTTTTGCATTCGCCGCCGCGCTGGCGCCGGCGCGGGCAGGGGACTTTTGGGGCTGCAGCGACACCGCCTATTGGTGCACGCGCGACGCGATTTATGCGCAATTCAAGCTGATCGCCCGTCTCGAGGCCGATCCCGACATCGATGAGGGCGTCAAGGGGCCGCTGATCACCGCGGCGCGCGCCGAAATTCACCGCTTGCGCGCGACGATCAGCGAACCGCCGCCGCATGCGTGGGCGACGATCGGTACGCCGCTGCCCGAGAGGCCGGCGCCGTGTTGCTATACGCGTAAATCCCTTTATCTCCGCTGAGCGGGCCGAGGCTCAAAGCGTCCGGATCGGAAGCAGACATGGTCGGTTCGCATGGCTGTTTCGTCTGGTACGAGTTGACGACGACGAACCCGGAAGCCGCCAAGGCTTTCTATGCCGACGTCGTCGGCTGGAGCACACGCGACGCGTCGATGCCTGGCGCGGCCTATACGCTGTTCACCGCCGGTGAGGATCCGGTCGCCGGACTGTTGGGTCTGGCGGCCGAGGCGCGAAAAATGGGCGCGCAGCCGCGCTGGACCGGCTATGTCGGCGTCGACGACGTGGATGCTGCGACCGATCGACTTAAGGGTCTCGGCGGAACCGTGTACGTCCCGCCGACGGATGTCCCCGATGTCAGCCGCTTTTCTGTCGTCGCCGATCCGCAGATGGCGACACTGGCCTTGGTCAAAGGGCTGAAGTCGGGCCAAGAGCAGCCCGCCGCGCTGAGCTCGCCGGGCCATGTCGGCTGGCACGAACTGTCCGCCGTCGATTGGGAGCAGGCGTTCGCGTTTTACGGCGAGCTTTTCGGCTGGCAAAAAGTTGACGCCGACTTCGGCGGGCTTGGCACCTATCTGCTATTCTCCGCCGGAGGGCAGACCATCGGCGGCATGGCCACCAAGCCCCCGACGGTGCCGATGCCGTTCTGGCTTTATTACTTCAATGTCGGCGACATCGACGCGGCGGCAAAGCGCGTCAAGGCCGGCGGCGGCAAAATTCTCGAGGGCCCTGTCGAAGCGCGAGGCGGCAACCGGATCGCCCGATGCACGGATCCTCAGGGCGCGATGTTCGCGCTGCGGGCGGGCCGCTCCAAGACAATCGGCTATTTCGGGCCTGCCGCGGCGGACGATCCTGCCGCCACGCGTTTGTTCGTACCCAAGAAGGCCGGGCCGAACGCGTAGTCTCGCTGACTGTCAACGAGGGGCTTCCGGTTTCGTGGCACGGCCGAGCGCAAATTGACCGACCGGGCCCTCGACGTGAAAGTCCAGTCCCGTCATTTTCGCGAACAGATCGATATTGGTGGTGCCGATCGCGCATCCGCCGAGACCCATGTCGGTCGCTACGACGTAAAGCGTTTGCATCAAGGCGCCGACGTCCTTGAGAATGAGCGCATAAGCGATCGAGCTGTATTTCCACGACACCCGGCCGAAGCGCGCCGCAATGGTGATCAGGATTTGCGGGGCCGCGTTCACGCCCATGGCGAACGCGGCGCCGTTAAGCAGCGCGTCGAGCTGATTGCCGCGGGTCTCGATCGGCACCAGCGCGTGGGCACCGGCGTCGTAATGATAGAAGCCTCGCGACAGCCCTTCGCATGTGTCGACGGCGAGATAGAGCTCGAGCTCGTAGCTGGCGCCGCCCGAAGGATAGGGCCGCACCGTGTAGGTGAGCTCCGGACCGCCGCCACCGCCGCCGCCGTGGTCGAGCGGCGTCTTGAATTCCGACTGCACGCGGGCGGTGCTGTCGAGAAACCGCGCCAGCTCGGCAAATGTGATCGGCCGCCGGTTGTCAAAATCGCGTGTTGAATGACGTTCGCGCAGAAGCTTGGCGGCTGGCGACAGCGCTTCCTCGGGCGCGGGTGAGACTTCGCGCAGATCGATCTTCTTTCCAGGCCAAGACGGCCGTACGGCCGGCAGTGGAGAGATGGCGTCCGCATATGGATAAGCACCGCCCAGCGGATTGGCATGCCGGCCCTCGGTGCTGCGCGCGTGAAATAGCAGATCGTGAAAATCCCACAGCACGAGATTGTCGTCGCCTTCGTCCGGCCGCAGGCCGCCGTTGCCGGCATCGATCCGAAAAAGAATTTGGCAGTCGACCAGCAGGCCGAGAAGCTCGTGTCCGACAAAATCTTTTTGCCGGCGCAGCTGTTTGACCTGTTGCGGCGTGGACAGCGCAACCAAGGCGGCCGCGATCTTAGGATCGCATATCTTGAACAAGGCGCCGGCGCGCGGCGATTCCAGAACCATCTCGGTGGCGCGCCGCCGCATATAAGCGAACCGCGACAGGACGAGCGTGTCGGCGTTGTCGATCTGTGATACGCGCGGCCAGTAGTCCGGCAGCTGCGGCTCGATGACGACCAAATCGCCGTTTCGCGAGCGCCCCAGGTGATACTCAATGAGACCGCGTCCGGCCAATCGCCGGACCAGGACATGAATTTCCTCATCTGTTTTCCGTTTGCCGGATGCAAACGAGCGCAACGGCAGACCCGCGTGCAATTCCTTCGCGCGCTCCGCCGCGTCTGCGTTGAATTTTCCCAGGCCGAGCGAAACGTCGTCGAATCGCGCAACAATGTCTCCGCCCGCCTGTGCGTGCAGCGTGACGTGGCTCAGGAGACGAGCGGAAAGCCTTGCCGCTGCGCGTCGCCCACTCTTTTTTCGGGGAGCGCGCACGACGGAATGACTTCAGGTATGGGGGTGAAGCGGATTGAGGTCGCTTTCCGCGATCGGCGCATCGCGCAATCCGAGTTTAACGGGCACGTCGTAAAGCCGGCCGGGCCCGAAGCGGCGATAGAAATGCCGCAAGCCCGGAACGATGACGCGCACGACCGGCGTCTCGATGTCGGGTCGCGTCTGGTCGAGCACGAGGAAATCGAGGCCGGCGCGTTTGACGATGTCGACGCAGGCCAGTGCCTGCTCGCGCGTGTCGAGACTGCCGAACTTCATATCGAAGTGTGGCCGAACCGCCGGTTTGCCGTCCGGAATCAAATAAGCGTGCTCCTTGAGGCGAAACGGGCCGGCGCTGTCATTGCTTGCCTGGCCCGCGTCGCGGCCGCCCATCAGCCCGATCGACAGGAATTGATTGACCTCGGTCAGCGCGCGCAACAGCGCGATGCGCGGATCGAAGTGCGAGCCGGAGCCGTATTCGACGAACTCTTGTCCGGTGATCGTCGAATACGACATCGCCACATAGCTCGGAATGCCGAGATCGGTGGTGATGTCGAGCACCCACAGCCGGCGGCCGGTGTCGGCAAGCTGGTTTTTCAGATCGCGGACGTAAGAATCGCCGAACTGGTCCAAGTCCAGTTCCGTCCGCTGCGAGCGGTTGTACCACCAGATGGCGTAGGAATCCCGCTCCACCAGTTCGAGGAAGCCTTGGACGATCGCCTCTTCGAGCGTATTGCCGGCGGCGCAGCCGTTGGAATCCGCGTGCATATGGCTGTCGAGTGCGTCGGTATGGAAAAAATACAGCATCCCGGTCGGCAGATATTTGAAGCGCTGGTCACGCAGCGACCACACCGGGGTCCATTCGATCTTGGCCGTAGGGTCGAACGGCGGCGGTGTCGGCGTCACGTCCTCTTCGCTCGGCGGGCGCCGGTACTGCTCCTCGCTGAACAGCAGGACGTCGTTCGGCCAAATGGCCTCGCCGGGCGCGAAGTCGACAAACCGCCGCGCCACCCTGATCTCGTCGCCTTGGAAGATTCCGGAATAGCGCTCGATCGCCTCCATTAACGCGCTGGCTTCGCCTTGTTCGGCCGTGCTGCCCTTGCCGAAGCTGCCGCCGCTGCGTCCCGAGCGCAGCTCATTGATCGACTTGGCGGGCCCGGAAAAATTATGCGTGGCGTAGTAGTTGGTGTTGAGCGGCAAATCGACTTCGACGCGTTCAAGCTTCGACACCACGCCGGTGAGCGGACTCACGTGCTTGCGGTATTTCGCCACCGTGGCCCGCGACGAAACGCTGCGGTAGCCGCCGCTGGTCATGACCGGCTTGGCGCCGGCCGTCAGCACGGGCGGCGCCGGCTCGCGGCGCGGATCGCGCAGCTTGTTAGGCCCGCAGGACGGACATTGCGGCCGGCGCGGCACGTAGTGCTTGACGATGGTCGGGCCCGATAGATCGAGGCTGACCAGATGATCGTTGAGCGGGGTGTGGAAATCGCTGGCGATCGCCTTGGCGATTTCGACGGCGGCAAGCTCGATGCCGCTGCCGCCGAGCGAGTCCTTGGCGAGCGGCGAAACCGCGACGCGACGCGCTTGCCGGCGATCGAGCATCGCCCTGACCTCGCGGTTTCTTTTCATCCGCTCGGCGAGACAGGTCCAGCAAGGGCCTTTGCCGGGGCTGAACACCGGCCCGACCAGCGGGAAAACACCCGATGGCTGAACCAACAGCCAGGGTTTGCGGTCGGACAGGTGTTGCCGGTTCAATGGCTCGAGTTGTCCTTCGAGATAATCGTTGACCAGGACGACCGTGAGGTCGGCAGAGCGGTCGACGACGCGAACACCGAGTTTGCGCAATGCCGCGCCAAGCTGCTTGGCGCCCTTGGCGTCCACCGATTGAACGCGCACCTTGCATTTCTGGAGATTTTTCGCCGCCATCTCCAACGGAATGCCCAGCGTCGCCCAATAGCCGGCGGCGGCGTCGACGGCAGTTTGCCGTTTCGGCACGATGTAGCGGCGGTCGATCAGCCGCTTGATGGCCTGGTCGACCACGTCGGCCGGAAATCTTTTCGTCAGCTCGCCAACGATCTGGCCAAAACTTTTTCCCGCAGCGATAGCGTCCGCGACGATGCAAAACAGCTCGCCGTGCAAAAAGAATTTGCGGTCCTCGGAATAGAAGCACACCGAATCGGGCGGCAGCACATAGACGGAGTAATTCGGCGCGAATTGCGGAACGTCTTTGCCGTTGAACCGCGTCGTGCTGTGAGCTTGCTCGCTTGCCACCACGCCAGCGTGCAAGCCGCCAGGTTTATTGCCGCCGGTATGGGTCGCCATTGCGAGATAGATGCTCTCGGATTGTGGAACCGCCGTGGTCTAGCTCGCACGCCGGCGCTTGTCGACGCTATTGACCGCAACCGCGGCGCGCGCCGTAAGAAACGCAGGCCGAAAAAACGCAAAGTGGGCCGGGTCAAGCAGGACCCGGCCATGACAACTTATATCTATCGACGTGGTCGAAACGTGATGCCGCCTTAGCAGGCGCGGCAACGTCCAATGGACCAGCAGCAACCGCCGCATCCGCCGCAACCGGCGCATCCGCGCCAAGCGCATCCGCCGCATCGACCGCAGCCGCCGCATCGACCGCAGCCGCCCCACCAGGCCAATTGCTGGCCAGCCTGAGGCATCGCGGTGTTTTCCTTGTCGAAGACGTAGAACGTCGCCAGGCTGACGTCGGAGAGCTCTTCCTCACTGAGGAAGATTTCTTGACGCGGAGAGGTATTCTGGGACGGTATATCTGCTGTTGGCGCGCTCGCTGATGCGGTCGCTCCTCCTACCAACGAAAAGGACACCCCGGCGATTCCTAGTACCGGGAGGGCCTTCTTCAGACGCTTTTGCTTCGTAGATTGCTTCTTTTGCGCCATCGTAGAAACCTCCGCTACATTGCAAATAGTGCTCGACGCGTCAGCGGTAGCATTTTTCATCTACATTGCCTAGGGCACAAGGCAAGGCCGCATCGTTGCGCCTTATTCGGCGGGTGCGGCGCCATATAAACCCGGCAACCAGCGCTGGCGTTGCCGCAGCGACCATTGGCCGAATCGGTCCATGTAGAGATAGAGCACCGGCGTGGTGTAAAGCGTTAGCAATTGGCTAATGATCAGTCCGCCCATGATCGAGATGCCGAGCGGCCGGCGAATCTCGCCGCCGTTGCCGAAGCTCAGCGCCAGCGGCACCGCGCCCAGGATCGCCGCCATGGTGGTCATCATGATCGGGCGGAAACGCAGCAGGCAGGCCTGGAAGATCGCATCGCGCGCGCCGAGATTGTGCACGCGCTTCTCGTGAATGGCGAAATCGATCATCATGATGGCGTTTTTCTTGACGATGCCGACGAGCAGAATGACGCCGATGGTGCCGATAATGTCGAATTGCGTGTGAAACAGCATCAGCGCCAACAGCGCGCCGACGCCGGCCGACGGCAGGGTCGAGAGGATGGTGATCGGGTGAATGTAGCTCTCGTAAAGCACGCCGAGCAGGATGTAGACCGCGGCAATGGCGGCGACGATCAGGACCGGCTCGTTGCTCAGCGACTGCGCAAACACCTGCGCGGTGCCGGCGAGGCTGCCGTGGATCGAAGCCGGCATATGGATCTGATTGATGGCTTCGTCGATCTCGGCCGCCGCTTCGCCGAGCGTCGCGCCCTCCTGCAGATTGAACGAAATGGTGGAGACGACGAACAAGCCCTGGTGATTGACCGAGAGCGGCGTGTTGTCCGGCTGATAGTGCGCCACGGCGGCGAGCGGGATCATCGTTTCCATGGCGGTCGAGACCGCGGCGCCGGACGATGTGTTGCTCTTGCCGGCCGTGGCCAGTGAATTGATGGCGGCATTGCGCGCCGAATTGTTGTTGGCGTTTGCCGCGGCCGTCGTGGTCGCCGAG
>Ga0210394_10006443_pt1 | contig 12725 bp, 9 predicted proteins | sample IncBWC12MmetaG_FD_160121 | JGI IMG/M metagenome (GOLD analysis project Ga0210394, IMG submission 160121) | Forest soil microbial communities from Barre Woods Harvard Forest LTER site, Petersham, Massachusetts, United States - Inc-BW-C-12-M | ecosystem: Environmental > Terrestrial > Soil >... | reverse complement strand
CATGTCGAACGATCGCGCGCGGCTTGTCGCCGATCGGGCCCACGGAAGGTGGTCTCATCGGTGCGCTGCGCGATCTCGTCTCTCGGTCCAAGAGGCCGGGGATACCCAGCGTGGAGATCTCGGTGAGCGAGGTTTCGCCACTCCGCCTGAGTCCCGCGGCGACCGATCATCTCTACCGAATTGCGCAAGAAGCACTCGCGAACGCCCTCAAACACGCGCACGCCAACGGCATCAAGGTCACGCTCGATGTCGAACCCGACCTTGTCAGACTCGAAATCCGCGATGACGGCGAGGGCATAAAGATCGTGGGCGCGGACGCCTCGGGACTTGGTCTGCGCACGATGCAATATCGCGCCTCGCTGATAGGAGCGCGGTTCGAAATGGCGCGCTTGCAGCCCCACGGCACGCGCGTCATCTGCGATTGCCCGACGAGCGGGCCGATGGGGGCGGCGGACCTGCATGACGGCACCAACCAGTGAATGAGCGGCCGTCCAATTCGCCTCTCGCCCGCGTCATGCCGTTCGCAGTTCGCCGTCTCCGAGGAGTTTTACGATCTGTGGACCAATTTGCTCCAATGGAAGAACCATTTGCGCGGCGTTCAACATTATTGCTTCGCGCGGCATTCCAAAGATCACCGAAGTGCTTTCATCCTGGGCGAGAGTGAACCCTCCGGCCCGCCGGATCGCGAGCAAACCCGCGGCGCCGTCCCGGCCCATGCCTGTTAGAAGGCATGCCACCACCTCGGCACCACGGTCCACGGCCAGCGATTCGAACAGCACATCGACTGACGGGCGGCATGAATGGCGCGGCGGATCGGTACTCAAGCGCAGGCGCCCGCCGGCCACGCTCAAGTGGCGGCCCGGCGGAGCCATGATCACCTTTCCGCACAGCGAATCAATGGAGTCACGGTCGCGGGCGTAGGCGACCTGGTGCGGCGTTTGGTTATCGAGCCACTCCGCAAACGCCGCAGCGAACGGTTCGTCGATATGCAGCACGAAGAGCACCGGTACGCGCAATCCCGGCGGTAACGCGTGCAAGACCTTGACGATGGCAGCGGGACCCCCAGTAGACGCGCCAATGGCCACCACCCCGCGGTGCTGACTTTGGTGTTGATCGCGGCGCAGCGGCGCCAGGGACGGCGCACGATGTTCCTGAACAGCCGCGACAGCCCGCTCCGTGCCGCTCAGTCGTGCGCGGAGATGCGTGATGACTTTTATGTTCGCGATCAGCTTGACGGCGGCCACGAACCGCCGTTCCCAGCTGCCGTCGACACCGTCTGCCGTGGGCTTTTCCAGCACGTCAACCGCACCGGCCGCGAGAGCATCATAAGTCTTGAATAGTTCTCCACGGTTCGTCGAAGCCGACACGATCAGGATCGGCGTCGGCATGTAGGCCATGATGTACTCGGTGGCCGTCAACCCACTCATCACCGGCAAGACCATATCGAGCGTTATGACGTCGGGGCGCAGTTGTTCGCACAACTCAATCGCCCGCTTGCCGTCTTCGGCCTCGCCGACCACTTCCAATTCCGGGTCGGCGGACAGGATGTCGCAAAATCGCCGGCGGGTGGTGAGCGAGTCCTCCACCACGAGAATTCGCAGTCTCTTCATTGCGCGCCCGCCAGCAAACGGATTTTCTCGAGGAATTCGCTCTGATCGAATTCGCCCTTGATGATATAACTCCTCGCACCCACCTTGAGTCCCCGCTGACGGTCTTCGGGCGTGGCGCGCGAGGTCACCAGGACCGCTGGAATGTCCCGCAAGACCGGATCCGCGCGCGCGTGCTCGATGAATGTGAAACCGTCCATTCCGGGCATTTCAACATCCACGAGAAACAATGAATAGCGGCATTTACGGGCGCACTCGAGCGCGTCCTCTCCCGAAACGGCCAGATGCACCTCGTAGCCCGCCGATTCGAGAATGCTTTGCTCGAGCATCCGCGTGGTCAGCGAATCGTCGATGACGAGAATGGGAGCGCGCGGCATCGGCATGGCTGCGAGGGCCAATCCGGCGCGGCCAACATACTCAACGAGTCCCTCCGGGTCGAGAATCAGCTGCGGGTGTCCTTCGGCATCCAGCGATGCGCCCGCGACGATGGGATCGCTGGGTGTGCAATCAGGGAGCCGGCGCACGATCACGTTTTGCGTGCCGCGCAAACGCTCGACGCCCACCGCGGCCCGCGCGTCCGCGCCTTCGATGATGACCGTCGACCAGGATCGCGCAGCGCCCCGTGTCTGAGTTCCTCGGCGCAGCGCCCCCTCCAGAGGTGCAAATGGAATAGCCTTCCCCTCGCATAGGATGGACGCCCCCTGCGCCGACTGCGCCAAATCGCCAATCGCAACCCGCAGTGTCCGCTTCACTGCCTCCAACGGTATGGCCACCGTCCGTCCCCCGGCTTCGACGATGAGCGCGTCGACGGCCGCGAGAGAGACCGGCACGACAATCTCCAGAGTCGTGCCCAGCCCAGATTCGGTGCGAATGCCGACCTCTCCTCCAAGCCGAGCGGCCGCTTCGCGCACGACGTCAAGACCGATACCGCGTCCGGCGATCTGGGTCACGGCGGCCGAGGTGCTGAGGCCGCCGTCGAGCAGAAGCCGCAGCAATTCCTCGCTACCGAGCCTGGCTGCATCCGGCGGAAGCATACCCTTGCGTTCCACCGCGCCGCGCACGGCCTCAAGATCGACGCCGCGACCGTCGTCGCGGCAAACAAACACCGCTTGGTTGCGGCGCCGGCGCACCTCCACCCATACGCGGCCATCCGCCGGCTTGCCGACGGACTCCCGCTCCACGGCTGTTTCGATTCCATGAGCAACCGCGTTGCGCACCGCTTGAGCCAACGCGCTCTGCACTACGCCGAAGACTTGCGCATCAAGTCGAACCTCCCCGCCGCTCGTGAGGAAGACGATACGCTTGTTCAGGACCTGGGCGGCATCGCGCGCAGCACGCTCCAACGAGACGAACATGAGGCGGGCCGGCAGCAGGCGAATACGCTCGGCGGCCTCGCGCGCTTGCACGAGTTCACGATCCATCTGCTCGACGCCGTCGCCGAGCCTGCGCTGCACGCTCTCGATGACACCCCGCAGCTCCGCAACCATCGAGCGTAGTTTTCCTCCGCTGCCGCTGAAGCGATCGGTGCGCGGTGCAAGCCATTCCTCCTCCAAAAGTTGCGTGAGCCGGCGGCTGCGCTGCAGCGGCGCGAGCTCCCGGCGTAACGCAGATACCTGCACGCTCGCTTCGCTCAAGCTCTCCAGCAGCGCATCCATTTCGTCGACATTGGTGGTCACGGCCCCGAGCGGGTCATTCGGGATCGCCGGCATGCCGCGGCCGGCGGAGCCGGAATCGGCTTGCGTCGCACTCTCGCCCTGGGGTTGCGGAGCCAGCTCAGCCATCAGCAGGGCGATCTCGTCCACCGCCCGCAGCGCCGCGTTGATCGCGTCGCGGGACACTGCAACGCCGCTCTCGCGAAACGGGGTCAACGCCTCTTCTATCGCATGCGCGTGATCGGCGATCCCACGCTGCTTTACCACGCGCGCGGCGCCTTTGAGCGTATGAGCGAGCCTGAGCATCAGAGCGATCAGCTCCGGTGCGGCGGCCCCTTTATCGAGCTCCAGCGCGCCCTTGCCGAGCTGATCGAGCAGCTCGCGCGCTTCGATTCGAAAGTACCGGTAGGGATCGCGTGCGATCGTTGGCGGTTTGATGGCTTTTTCTCTGATCCGGCGGCCTACGCAGCGGAGTCGTGCCGAGCCAGTGCCGCCTGCGGTTGTACGATACGCAGGAGCGCGCGTGACAGGCCGGTGAGCTCCACGGCCGTCTGCAGCGTCTGGCCCGAACTCGCTTCGGTCTCTTGCGTGGCCTGGGCGGCGCTGGTGATGGCAACATTGACCTGCTCCACAGCCGTTGACTGTTGTTTGGTGGACAATTCGATCTCGCGCGCCGCTTCGGTGGTGGTACCCACGAGGCCTGCGATCTCCCCGAAAGCCGCGGCAACTTCCGAGAACTGTTTGGCGCCGGCATCCACCGACTTCGAGCCGCCCTCCGTCGTCATGATGGTCGTGTTGACCGAGCTGCGCACGTCCTCGATCAATCCGCGAATCTCCTTGGTCGAGCCCGCGACTCGATCGGCGAGCTTGCGAATCTCATCCGCCACCACGGCGAAGCGCTTGCCCGCCTCGTTGGCGCCGGCGGCCTCGATGGTTGCGTTGATCGCCAGGATGTTGGTCTGCTCCGCGAGTTCGGCCACAATATCGAGCACCGCGCCAATCTGCTGAGATTTTTTGGCCAGCTCCAGCATGTGATTCACGATGAGATCGACTTGACGCCGTATCGCGGAAATGGAGTCGTGCGCGGTGGCCACGGTGGCGTCCCCGGCACGCGCGGCGACCGCCGTCTGGCCCGCGATCTGCGCGACGCGCTGCGCGCTCTCGGCGATCTGCCGCGAAGTCGCCAGCAGTTCGCTGATGGTGGTACTGATTTCGCTCATGGCGGTTGCCTGCTCTTTGGTCGCGGTCGCCTGCTGGTTGGCGGCCGCCTGCAGCTCAGTCGAGGAACTTTGGATTTGCCCGACGGAGCTGCCGATCTGGCGGCTGAGGGAACGCGTGATCAGGAAGCCCGCGACCGTGACCAGCAGCAGGCACAGCAAGGTACCGAGGAGAATGACGGATTTCGCGCCTCCCGCCGCTGCGTCCCCTTCCGCCGCGCGTTGCTTGAGTAGTCCGCGTTCCTCGTCGTCCATTTCACCCAGTATTCGCCTGATGTCGTCCATGAACCGCTTCCCCTCTCCCGAGCGGACAATCTTGAATGCTTCGTCGACGCTTCCCTTGGCGCGCAGATCGATGGTTTGTTTGAGTTCGGCCAGCTTGGCGGCCACGGGTGCCTCGATCGAGTCGAGCCGTTTTTGCTGCGCCGGGTTGTCTGCGGTCAATTTCCTGAGTTCTTTGATCACGTTGAGAACATCGCCGGAGCCCGTACGGTAGGGCTCGAGAAATGGCTCCTCACCGGTAATCACGTAACCGCGTTGCCCTGTCTCAGCGTCTTTGAGCAAGCTGAGAACACTCGCAATGTGTTCGAGGACCTCGTGCGTGTGAGTCACCCATTGGGCTGTGCTCGACAGCTTATTGATGCTGGTGTACGCGACAGCGCCGACGGCCATCAACAGTACGAATGAGAGTGCAAATCCCGCCGCTATTTTTCTGCCAAAGGTCCAATTGTCGATCATGAGCGTTTTCCCCCAATCATTTCCAACACGGAAGCCAAATGAATGATCGGGCGTAGCGCCCCGGCGGCCAGCACCGTTCCGCGCAGGTGCTGCCCGGCTCCGACCGTACCCGCATCTTCACCATTGTCGGTCGTCAAAGCCGATTGCGACGCCTGCAGATGCGATTCGAAGGTCTCGAAGGCAAGACCCAAGGGTTGCGGCGCACGTGCAAAGATAAACCACCGCGGGTTGGCCGCGGGCGGGTAGCGCAGCAGCGCAGCCAAATCGTAGATCGGCGCCATGATGCCGCGAATCGCGGCGATGCCGAGCAACTGCGCGACAGGACTCGGAACCGGGACTATCTTCAGGCCGACGTGTAGGCCGGCAATCTCCGATGTACGGAGTGCATACGGATCGGAACCGACACGGATTGCGAGCAGGTCTTCAAGACGTTCGCTCATCGATGCCGCCGGCGCAGCAAAGCTTGCGTCGAAGAGGCGGCGCAGCGCAGTCGCCGTCGCGACCGCCGACGCCGCAGGCGGCGCGTTGGTACTCACGGGGCACCTCCTGCTGACTTGAGTTCCGCGTCGCACAGGGCAATCAAGGCTTCACGCCCGAAGCCCCCGCCGAACAGCAGCAGGCGGGAGGCGTCCTCGCGCTTGAGCAGCAACAATGCCTGGCGCAACTCGTTGCGGGCCCCTTCCCAGTCGCCGGCGCGCTTGGCCATTAGTCCGAGGTGTAGTCGAGGCATGGCGAAGCCCGAATCGAGATAGATGGCGGACCTGTCGTGGTCGAGCGCGCCCTGCCGGTCCCCCGCGCTCTCGCGACACAGCGCAAGCAGGTAGTGCGCACCGGTGTTCAGCTCATCCCGCTCGAGCAGCTGCATGCTGACATTCTCGGCGGTGCTCAGTTGTCCGCTATGGGTCAGCAATGCCGCGCGTAATAACAGAACATCCGCGTCCTGTGCCGACTCCGCCGGCAGGCGAGCGAGCAGATCCAAAGCCTCCGAAAATCGCTCGTTCTTCAGCAGCTCGAGTACCACCGGCAGCTGCACCGAGGTTTTCGCCGCGCCGCCCAACACACCGCGGCCTCGCAGCACGGACTCGGCAGTGGGTCGTTCGGTGAGTGTCTGGATACGGTCCGAAGCGTTCTGGATCGTTTCCAGCCAAGTCTTCGTCCAGCTTGGGTGCGGGACCGACGCCACAGGTCCAACGACCAAGTGTTCCGTCAGGCCGTCCTGCCAGGCACCATCAAGCGTGTCTTCGGATTTTCCCCCACGTTGGCCGCGCTGCGCGTATCTGAGCTGATAGTAAAAGGTACCGTGGGTGTGGCGCAGGTGATAATCGTTCGACAACCCGCGCAGCGTCTCCGCATGTCCCAGAAACAGGTGTCCGCCCGGCGCGAGCGAACGCGTCAAGCGCGCCACCAGGGCCTGCGCGCCGTCAGGCGTGAAATACATCAAGACATTGCGGCAGAAGATCACGTCATACCTCGCCGGCGCCCACAGTTCGGCGTTCTCCCGCGCGAGGTTGACTTCCTGGAACGTCACGGCGGCGCGAATACCTTCGTCGAGCTCAAACTCCTTTCCGACACCGCGAAACCAGCGTCGTTGGCTTGTCGCCGGCGTTTCGCGCAGCGCCCAAATGGAGTAGCGGCCGCGCGCCGCCCTGGCCAGCATGGCCGGGTTGAGGTCGAAGCCGCGGATGTCGACGTTCCAGCCGCGGTCCGCGCCACGTTCACGCACCACCATGGCGAGCGAGTACGGTTCCTCTCCCGAGGCACAACCTGCGGACAGCATGTTGAGCTTACGGATGGCTCCCCGGGCGGTTTGAGCCTCAGGCAGAGCAACGTCTGCAAATGCGTGGATCTGATCGATGTGACGGAAGAAGTATGTCTCGGGCACGGTCAGCTCCAGGGCGAGCGCCTGAAGTTCACCATTCAAGTCCGGGCCCTCGAGTCGATCGAGATACGGACGGCGCGCCAACCCCTGTTTGTCCGCGCGCCGATCCAAGACTTCCGCCAGAAACTCGAGCTTCGCATCGTCAAAGTGAAGACCCAGACGCTGGGCAATCCAGCCGCGAAAACGTTGCGGCTCCGCCGATCCGTGCTCAATCACGCGGATGCTCCCGCGCCTTTGATCTCGCTCCAGACTGAATCCGGCACAAGACGGGCCGCTTCGAGCACCAGCAGGAGCTGGGTATCGAGCGCGCCGATAGTGGACACCAGTTCCTTTCCCGCCCCTCGCAGAAGCGGCGGGATCTGCGCCGGCATTCCTGCCGCCAGCGAGCGAACATCCAGCACGGCATCGACTGCCAGCACCGCGGTCCGATCTCCCAACTCGAGCGAGACAAACCGTGCGGCGGACGGAGATATTGCGGCCGCGGACGATGACGCAGCGGGATCTGCAGATGGATCTGCAGAGGGATCCAAGAGCCGGCCTGCGTCGATGACCGGAACCGCAGAACCTCGGACGATCGCGACGCCAAGAACAAACGGCGGCGTTCCCGTCAGCGGCTCGATGGGCAGCGGACGCATGGTCTCGCGAACGTCCTTGACGGCCAAGGCACCGATGCGCGAGCCGATGCGGCACAGCAGAAAGAGATCGTTCTCTCTCACCTTAACCATGCGGGGTGCGCCACGGCAACCAGACGCTGAAGCAACTGCCGGTCCCCGGCGTGCTCGTAACCGCAACGGCGCCGCCGTGCAGTTCTACCAAACGCGACACGATCGCGAGGCCCAACCCTGTGCCCTCGCTGGTACGCGTCAAATCGTTCTTAATTTGTGTAAAGGGGGTGAAGAGCCGGGCCATGTCCTCGCTCGAGATCCCAATGCCGGTGTCGCCGACGCTGATCTGCACGAAGTCCTGCCACTCGTTGTGCGGCAGCGGGGTGCGTACGCCGCTCTCGAACCCCGGCAGTCCCGTGGCTGCCTGGCGTCGATCAACGAGGCTGGCTTGCAAGGACACGCGGCCCCCGTCGGAGGTGAATTTCACCGCGTTCGACAACAGATTGTAGGCGATCTGCTTCAGACGTCTGCGGTCGACCAATGACCGCTCCGACCGGCCCGTTCCGCTGACTTCCAGTCGAATGCCGCGAGCGAGCGCTCGTTCCTGCACGATGGCCACGGTATTGGTGAGCAGGTCATCGAGATCGACCGCCTCGAGATCAAGTTCAACCTTGCCGGCCTCGATCTTGGACACATCGAGAATGTCGTTGATCAGCGAGAGCAGATGGGTGCCGCTGTCGCCGATGTAGCCCACGTACTCGCGTTGCCGGGGCGCGAGCTCGCCACCCTTGCCGCTCGTCAATATGTCGGAAAATCCGAGGATCGCAACCAGCGGTGTGCGTAGCTCGTGCGACATTGTCGCTAGAAATTCGGTCTTGGCGTTGCTCGCACTGACCAGCTCACGATTCGTTTGCGCAATCTCGAGTTGGCGGGTCTGCAGCTCCGTGTTGGCCGCTTCCAGCGCCTGATTCTTCTCTTCGAGCATCGCCAGCAGCTCGGCGCGGCTGTCGGCCAGCAGGCGTGCGGCGCGCGCTTCGGTCGCTTCGAGCTGCACTTTGTGCTGATCCATCCGATTGCGGCGGTTGTCGTCTTCAAATTGCTTGCGGCGCAGCTTGGCGCGCACGCGCGCCTTGAGCACCTCGAACTCCGTGGATTTCTCGATGTAGTCGTCGGCCCCGGCTTCCAGCGCGTCGAACAGCGCCGTGCGATCCTCGACCGCGGTGACCATGATGAGGGGAATGTCGCGCACGATGGGCACGGCTTTGATGCGCTGACAGGTCTCACGACCGCTCAAGCCGGGCAGCAAGAGATCGAGAAGTATGCAGTCCACGCTCTGCACCGCCAGTAGCTCGAGCGCCTCTTCCCCGGAACGTGCGGGCACGACGTCGTAGCCTTCCTCTCGCAGCACCGCCGCCACCTCCGTCAGGTAGGCCGCACTGGCGTCCACTGCGAGAATTCTCTTTGGTCCGAGCAGGCTGGCAGTCTTGTCCACAACGCTGTTCGACGCGCTGCGCAGTACGGCGGCGAGCCGCGCCAGAATCACCTCGGCATCCTCCTCCTTGCGCACAAAGGCATCCGCCCCCGCTTCCAGCGCGCGCAGTTCCATCCGGCGATCTTCAGACCCCGTCAGCAGCACGCAAGGTACACTGCGCAACCCCGTGTCGAGTCGCAGGCGCCGAATCACGGTAACGCCGTCAATTCCCGGCAGGACGCTGTCGACGATGACGGCTCCAGGACGTCCGGCGGCGGCGATGCGCAGCCCCTCCTCTCCGCTCGCGGCCACGTGCACGGAATATCCGGCCCCCTCGAGGACCTCGCGCAGGGTCTCGCGGAAAGTGACACTATCGTCGATCAAGAGGATGCTCGCGGGACTTCCTGTTCCAGGCTCCACCCGGCTAGCGCGCAGCAGCTCGCGCGCTCTGGCAACGACATAGTGGACATCGTAGGGCTTGCCAACGTACTCATCGGCCCCGGTGCGCAACCCATGCAGGCGGTGCGTTACCTCGGCTTCTGTCGAGAGCATCAAGACAATGACCGAAGAGGTGGCGGCCGACGCACGAATCTCCCTCAGCAGGTCGACGCCGTTGCCGTCGGGCAACAATACGTCAAGCACGACGACTCGTACCGCGCCATGAACGAGCGCTTGGCGCGCGGCCGTGACTGTCGCGCAGACGACCGTCTGAAAGCCCACGTCCTCGAATGCCTCCTTCAGATCCATTCGGACCGTGAGACTATCGTCAACGATCAATACGGAATCGACCATGCCTTTCCAATAGCTACTCAGATCCCCCGTTTCGCGCAACATTCTTCAGCGATACGGTCAGCCGAATTCCGGCCGGCTCTAGATTCTCGACGCCGATCGACCCGCCGAACAAGGAGAGAATGCGGCGCGCCACCGCGGGCCCTAGCCCCAGGTCCCCGCCCGGCGTCAGCGTCTCGCCGATCGAGAAGACGTCAAAAAATTTCGGCATCGCCGTGCTGGAGATCGTCAAGCCGCGGCTCTCGATGATGACACGGGTTGTGTCGTCAGCCACTTCGTGGGTCAGGTCGACAATCCGGCGCTTCTCGGAGAATTTCACGGCCGTCTCGAGCAACGATCGCATTGCTCGCGCCAGCAGCTCTTCATCTCCCACGACGAGACCCCAGTTCGTCGATGGCTCAGTGAGCTTCACCTGCCGGGAATCGGCGAACTCCGTCGCGTCCCTAACGGCGCAGCCCAGTGCGGTATTCAAAGAGACCCGAGCAGTGCGAAACTGCTCGCTGTTGACGTCGATTGCAGTCAACAGTAAAACATCCTCAACGAGAGATAGGAGTCTGTGCCGCGATCGCGTAAACAACGCTTGGAGCTTCCGGTTATCTTCTGTGCTGGGCATACCGGCGAGGATGAGGTCGCCTACACTGAACAGGCCATTGAGTGGTGCGCGTAATTCGTGAGAGATGACGGTTAGAAACTCGTTCTTTGCAACATCGAGGATGGTCAGCCGCGCGTTGGCTTCCGCAAGCTCGATGTTCTTCTCTTCCAGCTTCGCCACAAGTCGGTCGCTATATTCCTTGAGCACCTCGACTTCCTGCCACGCCTCCGGCGGCGGTGCGGTGTGCGGCATGGCAATGGCTTCGCGCAGCGCCATAAGGACGGATTCGAACGGCGCGGGCTTTTTCAGGAACCTGTCTGCGCCGAGGCTGCGGGCCAGCTTCTCATCGCCGGCCGAGGTGTATGTGGAAGTGTAAATGACGATCGGTAGGTGAGACAGGCCGGTGTTCGTGCGGATTTCGTGGCACAGCCGGTAACCATCCATACGCGGCATCAGGATGTCCGTCAACACGGCATCCACCGTATCGCGGGCGAGAATTTGCAAAGCTTCGATCCCATCAGCGGCTTCGAGCGCGGTGTGGCCGTCGGCCTCGAACGCCACACGAAGGACCATCCTGTTGATGTCGATGTCGTCAACGATGAGGACTTTCATCGACGGAGTATGCTCTTGTTTTATAAAGGCAATCACCCCGCCATCGCAAGCATTTGGATGCGGCGCGCTATGTGGACTAACGTACAGATGTGGCGCCGGCGACGTGCTATAGCGGCGCGCTTCATGCGCGCGCCCATGCCGGTCCGGAGCGGCGGCGAAGCCGCCGCTCGGTGCTAATTGTGTTCGAGCAATTCGAGCAGTTCTTGGAAACTCTGCTCGGGGGTTCTTCCGGAGGTCATCAAGTGAAAATGTGCTTGACGATAGAAGGGCTCGCGCGCCTTCAGAATGTCCTTGAGCTCGCGCATGGCTTCGCGGCTGCGTGCCATGGGCCGCAAATCCCCTTGATCAATGACCCGCTGCATATGCTCGGCCGGCGCGGCGCGAACCCAGATCGCGACGGAACGCTCGAGCAGCAGCGGCAGCGTCTCGGGATCGGCGGCCAAACCACCGCCGGTCTCGATGACGGCCGCCGGGTTTTTCGACAAGACTGCCTGCAGACTTTCGCGCTCGAATCGCCGATATCCGGGTTGTCCGTGCAGCTGCAGAATTTCACCGAGGGTCGCGCCGTATTCTCGTTCGACTTCTCGGTCTAGTTCAAAAAAGGGAACGCCTCGATGCTGCGCCAGCCGCCGTCCGAGCGTGGTCTTGCCGGCGCCCCGCAGACCGATCAGCGTGACGTAGGGCCTCTTGGCCTCGGCGACTTCGCTGAGACCCCACTGCTGGTTGAGCAGGCGCCGCACCTTGGCAATATCCTCGTCGGACAGGCCCTTTAGCAGTTGCATGAGAAGCAATCGATCGATGCCGGGCCGCGAATCGTCGGTCAGCAGATTGTCGGGCGGGAACCCCATGGCCGATGCGATTCGCCGCAGCACCAAAATGGAGGGATTGCCTTGGCCGCTCTCGAGTTGTGCAAGAAATCGCAAGGAGACCCCGGAATCCGCGGCAAGCGCATTGCGCGTCATGCCGCGTTGCGCGCGTGCGTCACGAATTTTATCGGCCAATGTTCGTAGGTAAGCGGCCTCTTGCGGGTCGGCGCGGCGGGGTTTGACGCGAGTGCGAGCGGCGCGACGCGGTTGGGTTGATGTTGGCATTGTCGGATGTCGCGGTGTTCGAGCTCGGCGGTTAGCAACCATGGGTGCGAGGCGGCGCATCGCTTGCAACGCCGCTGACGAATGCCTTGGCGGCAGCCAGCACGGCTTGCGGTTGATCCCGATGCGGGGAGTGGCGGCACGCGGACAGGACGAGCACTCTCGAGTCGGGTGCTGCGCGGTCGATGCTGGCGACCTGCTCCAGCGTCCCGAATTCGTCGTCTTGCCCTTGAATCGCCAGGATGGGGCAGCGGATCGATGCGAGCAGGCCCTCAATATTCCAGTTGCGGAATTCCGGGTCGAGCCAAATCTGATTCCAGCCCCAGAAGGCTGAGTCGACGTCGGCGTGATGACGGCTCAGCCTCTGGCGCAGATCCGTCTCCAAGTAAGCGGCTTTGGACGCGCCGATGCTGCGCACCGTGAGATCTTCGACTTTGACATGAGGCGCCAGCGCAATGATGCCCGCGATCTCGCT
>Ga0210394_10006440_pt1 | contig 12726 bp, 7 predicted proteins | sample IncBWC12MmetaG_FD_160121 | JGI IMG/M metagenome (GOLD analysis project Ga0210394, IMG submission 160121) | Forest soil microbial communities from Barre Woods Harvard Forest LTER site, Petersham, Massachusetts, United States - Inc-BW-C-12-M | ecosystem: Environmental > Terrestrial > Soil >... | reverse complement strand
TGATACCGGCGCGATAGATTTCGGCCACATACGCTCCGGAGCTCAAGGTGAGCGCCAGGATGACGAATGCTTGCTGCGACAGGTCCTTGAGGATCGGCAGGCCGGTCAGCGGTATGCCGAAACCGATCAGATAAATCGTGATGATCGCGGGCAAGCCGCGGAAAACATCGACATAGGCTTTTGCAATCAGGCGAATCGGTTTACCGGCCGCGCCCGGCGCCAGTTGGGCGACAGCCACGACCAGTCCCCAGACCAGAATGATCGCCTCCGCAACCATGAAGATGTAAACGTTGATCCAGAAGGCCTTGAGAACCAAACCGAACGAACTGACGATCAGCGGCAGCATGAAAAATGTTCGGCTGACTGCCAGGTCGTTGGCAATGAGGAACAACATTGCCAGCACGACCAGAACCTGCGCCGTTGAATAGCCCAAAGTGGTCCAGCTCCAGGTGCGCGACTCGGCCATGGCGACCCGGGCGCCGATCAGATCTCCGGCCGCGAGCGCTCGCCTTGCCTGCTGTGTCGTGCGCAGCCCCTGCACGGCTGGATACATGATAAAAATCGCAATCGTTGCGGACGCCGCAAGCAGCACATTCGCAACCGTACCCACACCCTGCGCAGTGGCGGAAAGCGTGGCTCGCACGTCAAGAAGCGTCAGCCAGCTGACAACCACGACGGCTGCGCCGACGAGCAGCGCCATAGTGGTCATGAACCTGGAGGTGGTGGGCGGCGTGCCGGCCCTGAAGTGCCGCTCGCCGGCAGACAAGTTCTCATTGGTCGATGCGCCAGGCATTTTAATAGGCATTTTTCAGAACCTGCGGTGGAGAGATCACGGCGTGAGATATGGGATCTTGGTTGGATCAGTGCCCCAGGATTTCGCGAGGTACTGGGTAGTCAGCGCCTGCAAGGTGCCATCGTCTTGCAGCGACTGAATTATTTTGTTGATGGCAGACTCGTTAGCGGACCCTTTTGGGAAAATGGCTCCGTAGCTCTCCCCCGTCGAGTACTGCGCGGGAACGACCATCGTGCCTTGGGATAAGGCCGCTTGATTAAGTACCTGTGCCGTATCGTAGAGCACGGCGTCGACCTGGCCGGAAGCCAGCGCGGCGTAGGTAGCTGAAAGGCCAGGATAGACCCTCAAAGATTGGGTGGGCTTTATTCGATTTGCGACGAATTCGACCGCGGTGGTCGCTTGCTGGACGCCGATGCGGAAATTCTTGATCGCCTGGCTGTCAACCCGTGTTCCCTTCCTGACCAATACGCCGATATCTGAGGCGAAATAGGCAATCGAAAAGTCGACAGCTCTCTTTCGTTCCTCGGTGATGGAGGCTTGTGTGAGAGCCATATCAAAGTTCTTGGTTTGTCCACCCAGCAGCTGCGCAAAAGACACATTCACGACGCCGATCCTATCGAGGCCGCCGCGATAGGCAATGTTGGCAGCCATGCAATATTCGAAACCATCCTTGATCGTGTCCGGCGATTCACCATTCCACCAGCCGGGAGCGGGCAGACCCGTCTCGACGGTAAGCTGCCCCGCTATGGCAGGCTTGATGGGGTAGGCCGCCTTTTGACCGGTTACCTTGCAATTGCCGATCATGGTTTGGGCGTTCGCGGCGTCCGCGATGCCCAATGTCATGAGTCCTGCTGACAGCAGGCAAGCGGCGAGCCACGCGCCGGTGGCGAGACTGTATTTCACTGCGACATCGACGAATCCGGCCGCAGGGGCTGTCTTGAAGGGCCGCCAATTTCTGTCTGGGGTGCGCACTTTTTCTCCTCAGGCAACGGATGGTCTCGTCGTGCATGCATTATACGAACCAATAATCGCTTCGCCTGCGAGCAATCACATTGCGCCGACCTCCGTTCCGGCGCGCAACTGCTCAAGGTAACTTGTGTACGCAAAAAGTCCCGTGATGGGCAATGACGGAAGCCTAAGACGCAGCGGCCGCCGTTCTTGCGGAGTTTGGCGAGCTCGTCGAAAAGCGGAACGATCAAATAATCCAGTTGTGAAACGTTGCCACGTCTCCGTTCACTATCTCATCAAGTCTGCCGCGAAGCAGGTGTGTTTCCAGACCGAATGAGGAGAGTACGATGCCTATCTTACAGAACTTGAAGTGGACCAGCCCAATCCCCGGGAGTTTGCTTTCGCTCGGCTTGCTCGCCGCCTGCGGCGGATCGAGCTTACCGCAGCCGGTAACGGCCTCCCAGAACACATACACCAGAGATCGACAGGAAGTCTCACTGGATGACTTTTGTGCACCGGAGAGAGCGCCGTTTGCATCGGTGGCTGGCTGGATGAACTGCGTGGGCGCAGCGCTCGCCGCGCCGGTCAATGCCGAGGCCAGTGATCCCACTTCCTTCAGGTACGCCTCAAGCACCAGACCCTAATTCTGCGGGTTGCCGGACCTGGTTGACCAACACCACCGGCTGCTCGTATGGATCTGCGACGTCTGCGGACGTCCGCAGACGTCCGCCAAGAGCTGCGCTTTTTGCGAATTCAATTTGCGGGTAACTTCCTCCGGATGGCGACTCGCGAGTGCGCGCGATCGAAACCGCGCGCACCCGCTGTTCTGTGTGCTATCCGATCGCTGAATCGTCCATCAGATATCCGCCAAGCGAGGCCCAAGCGGACCACGGACCCGAGTGCGCGGCGTCCTGCCAGATATGCCACAGCGCTCCGTCCAACCCGAGTGCGAACACTTCCAGGCGGCCATCGGAATTGAGGGCCAATGACGGATCGCTGACGATCACGCCGCCAAGAGACGACCAGCCCGACCACGGTCCGGCATGCGGCGCCATTTGCCAGTTGTGCCACAAGGCTTTGTCCGTGCCGCGCGCGAACACTTCCAGGCGTCCGTCGGAATTGTCGATGATCTCAGGATCGCCCATGAGAACGCCGCCGAGCGAGGTCCAGGCAGACCACGGTCCTGCATGCGGAGTCTGCTGGTACAGATGCCATAGTGCATTGTCCGTGCCGCGCGCGAAGACCTCCAGGCGCCCATCGGAATTGTCGAACACCGCGGGGTCGCTCTCGATGGCTCCCCCGAGGGAAAACCAGCCCGACCACGGACCGGCGTGCGGCGCCGTCTGCCAGATGTGCCACAGCGCGTTGTCGGTGCCGCGCGCGAACACCTCGATCCGGCCGTCCGAGTTGACCACCGCAGCGGGGTCGGTGGTGATGACCCCGCCCAAGGACGCCCATCCGGACCAGGGTCCGGCGTGCGGCGCGGTTTGCCAGATGTGCCACAGTGCTCCGTCGGTTCCGCGGGCGAAGGCTTCCAGCCGTCCATCGGAATTGCAGACGACGGTGGGATCGCTGGTGATGATGCCACCCAGGGACGCCCATCCGGACCACGGTCCCGCGTGCGGCGCAGTTTGCCAGTTGTGCCACAGCGCGTTGTCGGTGCCGCGGGCGAACAATTCCAGGCGCCCATCCAAGTTGTCGACCGTGACCGGATCACTCGTGACGACGCCTCCCAATGAAGCCCAACCAGACCAAGGACCCGAGTGGGCTTTTTCCTGCCAGTTATGCCAGACCGCCCGGTTTCCGCCCACACCGAACACCTCCAATCGTCCGTCGGAGTTGTCCACGACGCAGGAGATCTTTTCCAGCCAGCGTCCGAAGGGATTGTCGGATGTCACCGCGACCGCCTTCGCGGCCGCCACCAAATCCGCGTACGCGGAGCTGGCGCCGGTGAGAGTCTGATAATTGGCCTGCAGGGTGGCGCCGGCGGCCTGGGTGATCTGAGCGATGGAGTAGCCGCGCGGGGCGCCAGATACATTGGGGACGCGGATTTCCTCCCCGAGGGTGAACCGCGCGCTCGGGTTAAGCCGTTTGAGCAGAGCAGGGGCGGCGTGGAACTCTTCGCCGAGTTGCTCGAGCACGGACCTGTAGTAAAGGCCGGGAAGCTTGGATTGGTCCAACATGTCCCGCGGAATATTCGCGTTGAACGGGCCGGCCGCTTCCTGCGCCGTTATCGTGTGGTGGACAATCGGTTCAATGGAACTAGCGCCGAGGGCGAGAAGCAGCGACTTGTTGCCCCGCTTACCGGCGGGAATTCCACGATCCTCACGGAACGCAGTTAGGGCCTTGCTGGCGTTCTTTCCGCTTTCCCCGTCGATCTCGCCGGGTGAGAAGCCGGCTCGATCGAGAAGCACTTGCATATTTAGTTCCGAAATCTCACCCGATCGCAACTTAGGTGCCGGGCGTTCGGTCGCTTTTGACATGAGCGGCACAAGAAGAATCGCAGTCGTGGCGACACATGACAAGAAGTTGCAAGCCCGCACAGCACTAAAGAGCGTCTCAGAAGGGGCGATTAGAAAATCTTGCCGGGATTTAGGATCCCGTTGGGATCCATCGCGCGCTTGAGCGTGCGCATCAGCGCGACTTCCTCTTTGCTGCGTGACAGGTGCAGGAAGTCCTTCTTTAGCGACCCGATGCCGTGTTCCGCGGAGATCGAACCCCGATGCTTAGGCAAGGCGCCGTACACCGCCGCCTCGATGCGCTGGGTCAGTCCGGCCTCGTCGGTCATGCGCACCGACAGGTGAAGATTGCCGTCGGCCACGTGTCCGAAATAGATCGTGGACAGATCCGGCCACCGAGCCGCCATCACCGCACGTATTCTGTCCACCAGGTCGCCGATTTCGCCGGTCGACACGCTGATATCGAAGCTCAGCTGCGGCCAGTGACCTGCGCGTCGCCATTCCGCCGGCGAGTCGCGCACCGCCCACAGGTCGAGGGCCTCACGCTGCGACTGCGCCACGACGGCGTCCTGAACGATGCCGCTCTCGAGTGCCTGCGCAATGACCGATTCGAACCGCCTCGGGTCGGCGTCCTCGTCGGGTCCCATGGTTTCAATCAGCACGTAAAGGCCGCTGATTTCCGCCAGTGGCGGCTTGCGGCCCAGCCCGCGGGTTGCGACTTCGTAGAAGTCCGGCCACATGACTTCGAACGCGGTGAGCTGCGAGGCGAATCCGGTGCGCGCACGCTCGAGCAACGCTAGCACGCCGGCGTAATCGCTCACGGCGCATAGGGCCGTGCACTGACTGCGCGGCTTCGGGAACAATCGCAGCACCGCCGCGGTGATGATCCCGAGCGTACCCTCGCTGCCGATGAACAACTGCCGCAGATCGTATCCTGCGTTGTTCTTGATCATCTTGCGCAGCCCGTCGATGACAGTACCATCGGCAAGCACGGCCTCGACGCCGAGCACGAGGTCGCGAACCATGCCAAAGCGCAGCACGCGGTTGCCGCCGGCGTTGGTGGCAATGTTGCCGCCGGTCTGGCAGGAGCCGCGGCCACCCAGATCGAGAGGATAGAACAGGTTCGCCGCGTCCGCCGCCTTCTGCACCGCTTCCATGACGACTCCGGCCTCGACCGTGATCGAACCTGCTGCGGGATCGATCTCGCGGATCGCGCGCATGCGCTCGAGCCCGATGACCACGCAAGGTCCGACCGGCACGCCACCGCCCGACAGTCCCGTCAGGCCGCCCTGCGGTTGGACGCCGATCCGGTGCTCATTGCAGTAGCGCAGAATCTTCGACACCTGCTCGGTGTTTCGCGGGAACGTCAGCGCGAGGATGCCGACGGCCGGGCTGGCTTCGACGTTGTAGTCGCGCGTGTGCCGGACGAGGTTCTCGGCGGTGGGCGCCACGACGATGTCGATACCGACGAGCCGCGAGAGCTCGTCGATGATGATTGCGCTCGAGTTCACCATGGATGTGTTGAGTGCGTTGCGGCTACGAGACGGCGCGGCCGGTTCACACCGGCTTCTCGCCGCTCACGGTCGTGCGGTACATTTCGCGGCGATGGCCTTGATAGTCGTTGTAAGCCTGGTGGACGCAAAGCCGGTTGTCCCACGCAACCACCATGTTTGTTTCCCAGCGCAGCCGGCAGCAGAAGGCGTGCTGCGTGAGGTGTTCGGCGAGGTACTGCAGAATGGGCGCACTTTCCTCGCGGGACAGCCCTTCAATGCCGATTCCATATGACGGATCGAGGTACAGGGACTTCTCGCCGGTCACCGGGTGTGTGCGCACCATCGGATGCGTGCTGCCACGGACCTTGCGCTCAAGATCCTCCGAGAGCGCCGGCGCATCGCGCGTGGCGGCGAGCCGGCCGATCGGGCTGTCGCTTACTTCGACCGCGGCGTGGGCGGACTTCAGGACGTCCCGCAGGGAAAAATGCGTGCGCAGGCCCGCGATGATTTTCTGGTAGGTCTCGCTGAGCGTCCGGTAGGCGAGGCCGGCATTGGCGAACGTGGTGTCGCCGCCGAACGGCGGGACCTCCACGGAGCGCAGGATGGTGATCGCCGGGGGCTCGGGTAGGAATGGCGAATCGGTATGCCAGCCCGAGCCGAACACCATGTCCGACCGGTCATCAGCCTCCTTGATCAACGGGTGGACGTTGCGGTGGCCGGGCACGCCCTGCGTATAGGCGTCCTCGGCGAACGAACCGAAGCGCAGGCTGAACGCTTCGTGGTCGGCATGCGACAGCTCGGCCTGGCCGCGAAGATAAATCATCTTGTGGCGGAACAGCGCGTCGCGAACTTCGGTGAATTGCTCGCCGCTCATCGCGGCAATCCGAACGCCGACTATCTCCGCACCCATGGCGGCCGCAAGCGGCCGGGCATCGATATGGCGATATGCGGCCGCGCGATTGTCAAATTGACCTGTGGGATGCAGGTGCATGCCTCGAAACCTTACACCTATCGCGGCTTTGCCGCTGCGTTGGGATCAATGAGCTTGAATACCCACACGGTCGTGCCGGCCGCGGGATCGATTATTTCAGGCGTCAGGCTCCGGCTGCCGGCATCGAAGGCGCCGCCGCCGCCGGCGATGATGACCACATATTGCGTACCGTCAACGGCGTAGGTTGCCGGTGAGGAACTTGGGCTGGCATTCAAGACGCTCTGCCATAACAGCGCGCCGGTGGCTGCGTCATACGCCCTGAAGCGACGGTCGCGCGCGCCGCTGAATACCAGGCCGCCGGCCGACGTCAGCAGTGAGCTGGCAATGGGAGCGCGCTGGCGATTTGACCAGACAACTTGCTTGGTCTTGAGGTCGATGGCCTCGATGCGGCCGAACTTGCCATCGTTGTCGGGTTTCGGACGAGCCCCGAGGCGTACATCCAGGCCACCGGCCGCGATCTTGGCGGCGTCGCGTAGGGTCCAGCCGTAATCCATGCAGTTGTTATCCAGCAGCGGCACATAAAGAGTGTTGGAAGTCGGGTCAATCGCGGTCGTCGGCCAGTTCCGCGCGCCCGTCGCGCCGGGACAGATGAGATCGGTTCTGCCCGCCGGCGGCTGGAGCGCCGGTTTGATGTTCTTCTTGCCGGACTTGGGATCGATGCTTGCAACAAGATTTTGCAGGCCCAGATCTTTGGAGAACTCATACTTGCCGTCGCTGCGGCTGACGGCGTCGAAGATCGCGCTCTTGCCGCCGGTGACCAGCAGTTTGGTGGGTTTGCCGTTGACAGGCAGCGTGATCAGCGACTGCTCGAATGCCCAGTCGAGATCCCAAACGTCGCGGTTCATGTGCTGGTAGAACCAGCTCAGCTTGCCGGTATCGGCATCGAGCGCCACGGTCGAATCCGTGTACAGCGCATCGTTGTTCGATAAAGGTTTGCCGGCCCGCGGCATCAGCAGCGTCCCGACGTCGTAAGTGTTGCCGGTCCCGAAATAGACCAGATTCAAATCCGGATCATAGCTGCCGATCGACCATACTCCGGAACCGTAGCGCTCATTGACGGGAGCCCCGTTCCAGCTGTCGCCGCCAGGCTGCCCCGGACGTGCAATGGTGTTGAAGCGCCACTTCTCGTCGCCGCTGTGCGCGTCCAGGCCGACGATGAAGTCGCCGCCGCCGGTATCGATGCCGAGACTCACCCCGACGATCACCCTGCCGTGAACGAGCAGCGGTCCGCCGGAAATGTGGAAGTAGGCGCCGTCGAACTGCCCAGGGTGCACACCCTGCTCGGGACTGACGACCGCATGATCCCAGCGAAGATTGCCGGTCTTCACATCCAGCGCGACGATGTGCCCGTCGGCGGTGGGAGCATAGAGTTCGTCCTCATAGATCGCCATGCCTCTCATTCGTGCGTCGCGGCCGTTGTGAAGCGCGTCCGGCAGCGAACGGACGTATTGCCAGAGAATAACGCCCTCCGCGGCGTCGATCGCTTCCACCGTATCGGCGCCTTCAATGAACAGCACGCCGTCGTGGATCAACGGTGCGGCCTCGTTGGCACTGGGCGGCAGCGCCAAGGTCCACGCGACACCGAGATTGCGCACGGTCTTTGTATTGATCTGGTCGAGCCGACTGTAACCGAGCGTGGCATAGGTGCCGCGCCACATCAGCCAATCGCCGGCGGCGGGGTCTCGCAGCATCGCGTCGGAGACCGGCGTGACCTTGCCCAGCAGGATCTGTCGCGCGGCGATGGCGGCACGGAATCTCTCGTCCTGGTTGTCAACGAGGGCGGCACCGACGCGCGGGCTCGAATCGTGCTCGGACGCCGCTGGAGATGCCGCCGAGGCGCCGCTGATGGGCGCGCTCGACGCTGCCAGCTCTGTCGTTCCCGCCCTTTCGCCGTTTTCCTGCAGCATATAGGCTTCGATGTCCGCATAGGTTCTGCTGCTCAAGGTGCCTGGACTCGCCGGCGGCATCCGCTTCATGATCAGCGACCACAGGGCGTCCGGCGACTGATCGTGCCAGTGTGCCTTGAAAGCAGCGCCTTTCAATGGCGACGCGAACTGCCCGTCATTGAGATTGGGGCCGTGACAGGCCGCGCAGCTTTCTCGATAGGCGACGACGCCGCGCGTGGCCTGTGGCTCCGTGAATCCAACAGGCCCGCTGTCGAACAGGGATTGCGCGTCGGCGGCAGCGCTGATGATGCAGGCCGCCCCCGCCGCATACATCAAGCGGATCCGCCAGCCCGGCCCAGTCATCCATCGCATCGGTGCACGACGCTGCTCGATTTGCATTGTTCTTCTCCAGTGACCACAAATCGGCGACCCCGAAACTATTTTATCGCCGCAGCTACGCGCGGCGTCGAGCGCGAATCCGATTTTCTGCCTCTTCAATATAGTCCGCGGCGTCCTTAAGTCCGCGAACGGCCAGAAATCGTTGGTGCGCATCAAGTTTCGCTGCCGGGTCGAGTATTTGCATGTTGCAGGCGTGGGCCAGAGCCAGTTGCACCCGCTGGCCGGGCGACAGCGGCGCCGCCGCGTCGAACGGCGACTCGCGAAAAAGGTGCAAGAACCTCGTCACCAGGCTGTCGGCAATGGGTGCCGGAAGGGTCATTGGCGCCTCGTCGGCTGACATGCGCGGCGCAGCGACATTGAGTGCGGCCTCCAAGGTGGATGCCGCTTTATCGCGCTCACTCATCCAGGGAAGTCCAAAGCGTTTCTCGACGGTTTTGAGAATTGATGTGTGGTCGAAGGATTCTTGCGGTGTGGCGCCAATGACCGTCTTTTTCCCCGTGTAGGCGGATACCACGATTGCGGGCACGCGCACGCCCAAAAGATCGAAATCGAAATGGTTGGCCGGGTCCGCATAGCGCTGATCGCCGCCCGGAGGCACCGCCGATGGTGGAGGTACGTGATCGAAGAATCCGCCGTGTTCATCGCATGTGATGACCAGCATCGTATCGGCCCAGTAGCGGGACGCTCGAATCGCCTCATAGGCCCGCTTGATGAGCAGTTCCCCCTTGCGTACATCGTTGAGAGGATGCATGGAATTGCCATTCACGGACTGATGGCCGGTGTCATAGCGGGGCTCAATGAATATGTACTCGGGAAGGATGTCCAAGCGCAGATCGCTTTCAAAGCAATCCATCTCGCGGAACTTCTGGGTGAAGATATCGAGAAATTCCAATCGCAGATGGTCAATTCCAGCGGTCTGCGGCAAGCCATCATGATAGATATGCCAACTCTTACCTGCGGCCTCGAGGCGCTGATAAATCGTCTGGCCGGGGAAGGTGAATCCGGCGAGGACGTTCGCGTCATCCGGGCTGTCGGTCAATCCACCGGAGGTCGCTGCATGCACAAAAAAGCGATTGGGCCAGGTGGGTCCCGGCAGCGATGAGTGCCAATAGTTAAAGACGGCAAACTCGTTGGCGAGCGACATCAGCACCGGCAATTGCGGCGCTTGGAAACACTGCATCACGAGCGCCGCTTGCGACGGATCTTTTGCCGCACTCAGGGCGCTGTCGGTGAACCCGGTCATCGGTGCCGGATTAATTCGCGGGCCGGCGGCCCGAACGCTCCCGGGCGCTTCGCCGTAAAGCTGAATTTGCACATCCACGAACTCGTGTCCGGGATCGAACGGCATGGCATAGGCGGCAGGATTGGAATACTCATTGTCGAGCGCTCCGACCACGGCGGTGTTCTGTGCCCTCAACGAGCCCAGCAGATGATCGAAGGAACGATTCTCGAGCATCAACACCACAAAATGATTGATATTGCCGAGAAGTTCAGCCGTGGCTGGGCTCTGCTCAATCAAGGGGCAACTCCGCTAGAGGGGCTCTGAGGATTCTAGCAGCGCCCCGACCTGCACCGCGCGGGGTTAATTGTTTATTCCATTGTTTCCGCGCGCGCACTCATTGCGTCGACCTTCATTGACGCGATTTGTCTACACTTGACATTGAATTCGCGCAGACTGAAGCTCCGCTCGCCGGCGGATCCGAATCGGATTTGCCGGTTGTCTTTGGCGCGAGGGATCGCAATCCATGGGTACCCCCCATCTCAAACCTGCTCCCGCCTCGGCTTTGCCGCCCATCCAGTGCATCGTTGTCCTGATGCTGGAGAATCGGTCGTTCGATCATGTGTTCGGAAAATGGCCGGGGGTGTCGGGCCTGACGCAGGGACCGTTTTCCAATAGACAAAATCCCGCGGCAATCGCCGGCGCCCCTGGCAATACGCCGATTGCGGCCGGCCAGCCGGCGTTGTTCACGGTGGCACAGGGCCAGGGTCCGAGTCATTCGGTGGACGGCACGAATGTGCAGCTATTCACCTCGAAGGTCGTCAATCCGGGTACCGCGCTCAAGCCGGTGAATGATCGTGGGTTCGTCGAAAGTTACAAGAGTGAGTTGGCGGTGGATGGGGTCGCCGGAGCGACCGCGGACCTGACACCGGTGATGCAGACCTTCGAGGCCGGCCAACTGCCGGGGCTCACGGCATTGGCTCAGAATTTCGTCCTGTGCGATCAGTGGTATGCGGAGGTCCCCGGGCCGACCATGCCCAATCGGCTCTACGTGCATGCGGCAACCTCGGCGGGCTGGGCGCGCAACGACTGGAGCGTGGCGCTGGATTCGATCACGATTTACGAGCAGATACAGACCAGCGGCCGCAGCTGGGCTGTGTATTACAGCGATCAGAACGAGGTCGCGCAGTACAGTCGCATCAATACGCAGCGTGCGAATTTCAAGCTGTACGAATCCGGATTCGCCGCCGACGCCGCTGCCGCGAAGCTCGCCAACTATAATTTCATCATTCCGCGCTTTGCGGGATCAGCCACGGACGGTCCGGTCACCTCAATGCACGCTCCCCAGGATGTGCGGCCCGGTGATCAACTCGTGGCCGATATCTACGCGGCTCTGCGCAGCAGCCCGCAGTGGCCGCGGACTCTGTTCATCGTCACATTTGATGAGCACGGCGGCTATTTCGACCACGCGAATCCACCCCCGGCGGTGAATCCTGACGGCATCAACTCACCGGCCCCCGGAGATAACGCCTCGTTCGCTCCACAATTCGCGTTCGACCGTCTGGGACTGCGCGTTCCCACCCTTCTTGCCTCACCGTATCTTGCCAAGGGGACGGTGTGCTCGAAGCCATTGCAGCACACCTCGATACTGGCGACGGTGCGCAAGCTCTTCGGAATCAGTACGGCGTTGACCAAGCGGGACGCCGCGGCGGCGAGCTTCGAGGATTTGTTTGTGGCCGCGCCGCGGCCGGATACGCCCACGACTCTCGTGCCCCAGGCCGCTGCGCCGCCGATACCGCTCGATGCCACACAAGCGGCGCCAGATGAGTACATGAGCGAGATGGCCCTGTATTGGCGCAAGGCCACAGCAGGACTTCCGGGTGCTGCGCCGACGGTCGTCACTCCGACGACGCAGGATGAAGTTCACTCGTTTGTGCGGCAGCAAGTTCAATTGTTCTTGGACTACCGCGCGGCAACGAGCCGCGGAAGTTCCCTCTCACAGGAGGACCAGATGGCTACACACGTCGCCCTTCGTGGCAGCGAGAAAACCCTGCTGGCGAATTCCCGTGCAGCGGGACCGGTCGACCCGAAGCAGATCATCAGTCTCACGGTTCGCACCCGTTCGCTCGGAGATCCCGCAGCGCTCGAGCAGCGCGTCAAGCAGCAAAGCAGCGAACCCCTGGCCCGGAGAACCTATCTTTCTCGAGCCGAGTTGGCTTCCGGACATGGCGCCAAGCCAGAGGATCTCGACTTGGTGGAACAGCTCGCGCACGAGCACAACCTGATCGTCGCGCATCGCAGTGCGGCGGAGCGTTCAATTGTTCTCAAGGGCACTCTTGGCGATCTTCTCAGCCTGTTTCCGGCGAATGTGCAGATGTATCACCACTCCACCGGCACCTATCGAGGCCGCCAAGGCGAGATCCAGATCCCGACGGCACTGCAGGGCATTGTGACCGGAATATTTGGCTTCGATTCGCGCCCCAAGCACCGCTACACGCGCGTTCGCAACGCCGGAGGTCCTGGAGGCGGCAGCGGCAT
>Ga0210394_10006439_pt1 | contig 12727 bp, 11 predicted proteins | sample IncBWC12MmetaG_FD_160121 | JGI IMG/M metagenome (GOLD analysis project Ga0210394, IMG submission 160121) | Forest soil microbial communities from Barre Woods Harvard Forest LTER site, Petersham, Massachusetts, United States - Inc-BW-C-12-M | ecosystem: Environmental > Terrestrial > Soil >... | reverse complement strand
TCATAGTAAGTCACTCCCGTTAGAACGGTCCGTTTCAACATTCCGAAACGCAAGGAATCTACGCCACAGGCGAAAATTTCTCAAGCTCTTTAGGTCTTGAGGACTGCCGTACGATCGCCGGTCGGCCGCCACAATCGGCTGGTCATTTAGACGGCAGTGCGAACACGAACAGCGTAGAGGCGTCCGCCGGCAAATGGCCCTTCGCTTCAGGGTAAAGATCGGGTACGGAGCGTTCGACGACTGAACCACCGCCCGTGCTGATAGCGATATATTGGCGGCCGTTGACCGAGAAGCTGACCGGCGGAGCGGCAATCTTCGCACCTGTATTGAAAGACCACAGCTTTTCGCCGCTTTTCGCGTCGAGCGCAAATGCGTAGCCCTCTAGGTCCCCAGCAAAAATTAAATCGCCGGCGGTTGCTAGCAACGAAGAGGCATTGAAGTACTTCGTAGCGAACGTCCACTTTCGCTCGCCGGTCAGCGGATCGAAGGCGCTTATATTGGGCTTTCCACCCGGGCTCAACTGACTGGTGAAAGTCCCGCCAAAATATCGGTCGCCTTCCTTAACATCTAATTCCTCCGGCTCCACCCGGGAGCAGATCTCAAAATTGCTGCTGTACCAAAATTCCGTGCGAGGGCTGTAGGCGGAGTGGTTAAAATTGCGGGCGCCAATTATTCCCGGGCAGAAGAGGTAGTCGCTTCCCTTGGCCGGAGTCACAGGATTCATTGGCTTGCCATCCTTATCCAATCCGCTTGACCAGTTCACCGTCTCGGCGAAGGCGAAAGTCTTCACGAGTTTGCCGCTTTCCCGATCGAGGAGATAGGCATATCCACCCTTGTTGGAATGCAGCACCAGCTTGCGCCGCTGACCGTTTTGGCTGACATCAATCAACACCGGTTCTGCATTCGAGTCAAAATCCCATAAATCGTGAGGAATCTCTTGGAAGTACCACTTCAGTTTTCCGGTATCGGCATCGAGTGCCACGAGTGAATCTGTATAGAGGTTCGAGCCCTTGCGCCGACCCCCAAAAACATCGGATGAGGGATTGCCAATGCCCCAGTAGAGCAAGTTCAGCTCCGGGTCATAGGAACCGGTGAACCAAGTCGAGCCGCCGCCAATCTTCCAGGAGTCGCCCGGCCAGGTTTCCGAACCGGGTTCGCCAGGCTCCGGTATGGTATAGAAGCGCCACAACATCTTCCCCGTCTTTGCCTCGAAAGCCGTCAGATAACCGCGATGGGCCCATTCGCCGGTGACTAACCCGGTGATGACTTTATCCTTGACCAACAGCGGCGCCCCCGTTATCCCACAGCACGGATTCGTGTCTGGCACTTGCACGTTCCATACTTCCTTACCGCTCTTCGCGTCGATTGCCACAAGGTGGTTGTCTTTCGTTCCCATGTACACCAAGCCGTATCCAATGGCCAATCCCCGTGTGCCAAGGGCTGACGCCGAAGAAGTTGGCCGTGAAGATTCATAGGCGTAGCTCCAAAGAGACCTGCCAGTAGCTGCGTCGACGGCGAAGACATGATTCTGGTGATTTTCGATGTAGAGCACGCCATCGACGACAAGCGGCGCGGCTTGTAAGCCATTCTGCCCACCTGTCGGAAAAGCCCACACCGGCACTAACTGCTTCACATTTTCACGCGTGATCTGGTTGAGCGGGCTGTAACTCCACGCCTGGTAGTTTCCGAAAAACGTGAGCCAGTTCTGAGGCTCCTTATCGGCGTGTTCAATGCGGTTAGCTGTCGGTTCCTGTGCGGCCACTGAAGGTGTCCCGCAATAGCTGATATACAGAAGTACCGCAATAGCAGTCCCTGCGTAAGCGAGTCCCTTGCCAATTAGACGTCTTCTCATATCCAGTTCTCCGTCATTTCCGATTGAGGAACCTCGATGAGCATCTTCACTGGAAGATAATTTCATGATGTGAATCGCTAGCTCACAACTGACGGCGGAATGGGCCGACCGGGCAAGATTACAGGTCGCTTCTACCCATTCGGATTATCGGTAGTCAATGCCGCCAGATCCCGCATGATGGCCACGTTCCGCGCCGTGGAGGCCTATGATCCGGCGCGCGACGCCTGGACGGAATTGCCGTCATTGCCTGTTTCACGGCACGGATTGGCGGGCGGCATCATCGGCAGCCATTTCTACGTGGTCGGCGGCGACGTGCAATCGTCGGGCACCGGTGTGCATGTGTCCACCGCGAAAACGATGCCTTCGATCTTTCCACTCTCGACAAGTAACTGGCCAGGACGAAGCGCGGCGACCTGGAGCTGTCCAGCCCTCTTAGAGTTAACTTCGGTCCGCCAGCCGTGGGCCGACCTGTGCTTTAGCGGTACCAAATGTCCGGCCTGTGGACGACTTCCTCTAGAACATCGAATGCGGATTCGACGACTTCTCGGGAATCGGCTGGATAACATCCCAATGCTCGGCGATCTTGCCATTTTTTAAACGGAAGATATCCACGAGGGCTATGTCCGGCTTGCCAGGACCCCCAGGAGCCTTCATATGCACCCATACCATGTCTCCATCGGCAGCGACATGGCGAAAATCCATGTTCATCTTGGGGAATTTGGAGAATGTAGCAACAAGTGCGTCTCGACCGTCGCTGCCTTGTGGATTGTGTTCGATGAAATCGGGAAGGATATAGCGGTCCGCGGCTGTCATGTCATGATCGATAAAAAACTGCTGGAGAAAGCTCATTACCACTTTCTTATTCGCTGCTTCCTGACTGGTTTCGGCTTGCACCGCTGGAATCATCATCAGTAGGCAAGTGGCGACAATCGCGGCCCCTACCCAAAATCGCGTCTTCGTCTTTCTTATCGTGTCATTCATCTGGGCACCTCTCCCCTTTGGACCTAGCGAGTGGATGATACCCTCCTCCCCCTCAAACCACAAGTTACCCTCCTGGTGGGTGGTGTCCGAATTTGAGCTTACGACTCACATTCGGGACCGCTTCGTCTCAGCCCCGCAGATGGCGGGGGTTCAGCGAGTCACGGAGGTCTCCGGGCGCCTCTGAAGCGTTCCTTGTCGCAGGGCGCGCTCCTTCATGAGCGCGAAGAACACAGGAACCAAGATAAGCACGTGAATGGTTGACGTAATCATTCCACCCACAATCGGTGCCGCGACGGGCTTTATGACGTCGGAACCGATGCCCGTTTCCCAAAGAATCGGAATGAGGCAGGCGAGAACGGCTCACACCGTCATTAGCTTCGGCCGTAGCCGTTGAACAGCGCCTTCGATTGCCGCTGCCTCAATATCCTCCTCCTTGAGCGGAATGCCGCTGGCAAGACGCTGATCGAGTGCCTCGTGCAAATACACGACCATGACCACGCACAGGTTCATTGTCATACTGACGGGGTTCGGTGTACGTTATCGGTCGGCCGGGAAGTCAATGGAGGAAGAAGAAAGCCAGATGAAAAACGTGCGGAAGGTCGGTATATTTTGCTTATTGACTCTCGCGGGCCTCGCCGCGACAGCCATCCCCAGCCAGGGCCAAGTGGCGAGTCCTCCGACAAAGGCCGACTGCAAATTTGCCGACGGCAAGACGATTTCCGTCGCCTATTCCAGTCCTCGGATGCGGGGCCGCAAGATTTTCGGCGATTTGGTTCCGTTCGGCGAGGTTTGGCGCACCGGTGCGAACGATGCAACCTCATTCGTGCCCAACACGGATCTTGTTGTTGGTGGCAAGACTGTCCCCGCAGGGAGCTACACTCTGTTTACCCTGCCTACCCAAGACAAATGGACGTTGATCATCAGCAAGCAGACCGGCGAGTTCGGAATCCCTTATCCTGGCGCGCGGTCTGACTTCGCCCGCATAGAGATGAAAGTTTCCAAGTTGCCGTCGCCACTTGAGAACTTCACGATTTCGTTCGACCAGGCCGGCGCCCGCTGCACCATGAAGCTGGAATGGGAAATGACACGCGCTTCCATAGATATTCTCGAGAAAAAATAACGCGACGCCGTAACAGCAGAGGCCCGATAAGTCCCGGTGTGAACTTAGAGGAGGCCATGGGCGACAAGAAGCCAAGCTCCCCTGAGGCGAGCATCGGAGACAAGAGCCATGCTGCTAGAGCTGCAGACGCGGCGACAACGGTTCAGGTCAATCCAGAACTTCTTCTGCTGAGAAACCCGCTGACTAGCGCGGCTGGCACGGGAAAGCATGCCGAATGTCGGTACCTTCCGCGAGCCTGGCCGACCGCATGATAGAATTTGCCTCGTAATCCGATCGGGAGGGGAACGTTGCTGGAAGCAACCACGGTTGTCACACCCGCTCGCTTCGAGCAAGGACTTCGCTATGCGGATTTCCTAGCGCAAGCAACTGTCAATCGCGACAAATTTGAGCTGTACTACAAGGAGTCCTCGTTATCCGGTGAGGACATTTCATTTTTCAAGAAGGCGGCCGCCTTACCGATCGGCCCGGCGAAGATACTCGCCTTGGCGGAGGCCTGGTGCGGTGATGTCTACCGCGAACTCCCAACCGTGGCCCAGATCGCCGACGCCACGGGCATGGATCTGCGTGTCTTTCTCCGTGATGAAAACTCTGACATTATGGACGAGTTTCTCAGCAATGAGAGGAAATCCCGTGCGATACCTGTGTTTGTGTTTTACACGAACGAGACTCGGTATATTACGCACTTCACGGAAAGGTCGGCGGGCGCCCACGCTGAACTGGCCGCGATCATGGACCAGGCCAGATCCCAACTAGATTTGCCAAAAGGAACGACCTTCGCAACGGTGCCGCAGTCCGACAAACAACTCTTCCTTCGAGAAGTGATCGCCAGGATTACGCCCCGCTTCCCGGATTGGCGGAAGGAATCAATCAAAGAGATGCGCGCGCTCTTGTCGACTGCGCTAAAGTTGCCGGATCGCGGATGAACCGAGGCATATGGACATGCAAGTTCCTGTTGTCTATACCATCCGCGGGTGCGATGCGTGTGTAAAACTTCTCCGAAAGTGGGATGCCGAAGGCTTGGCATACGAAGAACGCCGGGTGGAATTGAGCCAAGCAGTGCTGGACCAGGCCCGCACTTATGGCAGCATGGTTCCCATAGTAGTTTGGCCGGATGGAAGAGTGGAACAAGGATTCGAGGGTGGTCTTGGCTGTTTCATTTGAAGCCGTCATTGGGCGAGCCACCGCTCTGCCAGACGCGACGTGACTGTGTCCCGCCACATAGGTCCGTGCGTGGATCAGTTGGCCCAAATCCGAATCGGCATCTTTCCACGCCTGTAGAAATTCCGTGTAAGCTGAAGTGGCAGCCGTCGTGTCGTCGCTTCGCTCATTGCAAAGCGCAATACCGTAAAGCGGGAAACCGGATCGAGGACGCTCCAACAGTGCTCGTTTGTAAGCCTCTTTCGCGTCGATCCAATCTTCCGCAGCCATGAGCGCGGCCCCTTCGGTTTCACCAACAGGCCGAATGTAGTTCGGGGGTTCCCGATAGCCGAGTGCCTTCTCCTCTTGCGCCGCCTGCGCAAATATCTTCTTACCATCATCGATATGTTTCTTCAGTATCGCCACTGAACCGCGAAGTTCCAGCGACATCACCGACAAATTGTTGACGAGGGGTTGAAGGAGGGCGTCAGGCATCACTGTTAGTTTCGGAACAGCCACACCTGCTGAAGATGCCTCATTACTCCGAGGTCCATTGTCTTTCAACTGCTGTGAAGCTTGCCACAGGTCCGCATCGACGCGCAGCGATGATTCCTCAGCTTTCAAGAGATCGTGCCCTTCAACTGCGAGCATTCCGCCAGCAAAGTCAGTCAGAGTACGAGATAAGAAGGCGAGGTTGGCTTGTTGGGCAGTCGCTCCGTTTGTACTCAACAGTTCGAGCACTTTTTGCCAGTTCGCGGTGCGAAGTGCGACTGGCAGTAGAGGATTGAGCCGCGAAATAGAATCCCGCGTGAGGTTGGTGTAGAGCGTCGTAACTAGTTGCCCTCGTGCTCCTGTCAGCTTCATCGAAAGCGCAGTAGCATCTTTTAGTTTGCCTTCCTCCAGCTTATTCGCAATCGCATACATCAAGTTGTGGACATAATTCCAATCGTCGTCGGGCTGTATATGCTGCTCCTGCATGTAGCGCTCATCTGCTTCCAGCGACGCCGTGAACGCCTTCTCTGCTCGTGCGTAATCGCCGACCCGGTAGAAGATGTGCCCCGGCATGTGAACAATGTGCCCAGACGTTGGCGCGAGGCTAGCTAGAATTTCCGCGCTCCGCAATGCCTCTTCGGGGTGTGGACTCGCCTCCAGCGCATGAATCCAATAGTGGTTCGCCGCTGAATTTTCTGGTTCATCGTCTAGAACACTTTTCAGAATCGCCAAGTATTCCTTCTGCTCTCCCACCGCTTGTGCCAAGAAAATCCTCGCCTGAGTGTCCTTTGGCTGCTGCTTCACGAGCTTGCGCCACAGCTTCACTTCCTTCGAGAAATCCGGCCGTCCCTGCATCGCGCCTTTCAGAGCGTCTTCATGAGCTGCGCTTGCGCTAATGTACAGTTTTTCCGCGTTGCTTACGTGGCCCTCCAAGCCTACAGCCTTGGTCAGCGCCTGGTTGGCGTAATCCTTGGCCGTGCTATGGAAAGAGCCTTCTGCCTTGTACAGCCCCCAATAGCACATCGCACACTGCGGATCGACACGGACGCCCTGCTCAAACGCCCGCGCTGACTCGTACTCCCAAAAATCATGAAGCAGGTTAAGACCTTGGTTAAACCACATTTGCGCTTCTGGGGCGGCCGTGATCTTGATGGACACGTTTCCGATGCCGCTCAACTTCTGCGGAACCGGCAGTTCATCTGGCGGCATCTCATCGCGTACGCCCATGTCGTGACCGGCCATGACGGTCTGCGCGGCTGCTCGCTGAACTTGACCCATTGCCAGACAAATAGCCAAGAAACCCAACCCTGAAAATAGCGCCCGACGTACTACGAATTCACTCATGGATGCCTCCATCGACGGCGCAACCAAAGAGACAGATTCCGGGAATCTCGCAGAAGTTGCAAGACCAGATCAGACCGATTGAGCCAACTCCCGAAAAGTCTTGGTGCTGTATCGGAAGCGCGAGTAGGCAAGGTGTGCACAGGAGCACGGAGGATTGCGCGCTTTCGATACAGCGACTTCAAGGAAGCCGCTCGGGTTGCGGCGGACGCGGGTGTTATGCATTAGGAACAGAATACCGTCAAACAGGATCAACCAGGGCGTACTAGCCACAACGTAAATCATTGAAAGGCAAAGACGGGCTAAAACTTAACCTATCTCATAACCCGAAGGTCGCACGTTCAAATCGTGCCCCCGCAACCATCCAAAGTTTCACCGGGGCCGGCTCATGATCCGGCCCCATTTCATTTCCGAGCAAGCTCCAGTCGCCCGTAGCCACGTAAAGACGCTTGCCGTTCTTCTCGACCGGACGAAGCACAATCTTGTCCACGTGCCGAGCTATCTCGGCGCGGGCCGGCATCCAGCGCAAGGTGATGCTACATCCGTGCGTTGTGCCGGGTCCGCGAGGTTACCGGCCCTTTGCTTTTATGGGATAGAATCCGCTTAAAAGCAGCGTGTAGAAAGGGGCAACTATTCCAAAAGGTTGGCCGATGACCATTCGGGAGTTTGCGGAGGACGGTATGTACCTTGGGCCGGGACCGGACGCGGCTTGTGGGTGGACCGGGTGCGAGCGCGAGCCGAATTGGGAAGCGGTCTTCGAGGATTTGGTTACCGCAGACGCTGTGGCCGCAGATTTGCTCGTGGACAAAACCGAATTCGCAAGCCGGGACCAGTCGGAACTATGGTCAATGCAAACTGCTCACTACTACTGTGACGAACACGCTCGACAATTCTGCTTAGAAGGTAATTTGGACCTACCTGTAAAGCTCCGTTGACGCGATGGCAACGCCTGACCTCACGCACCTTGGTAAGCTATTAGGAGATGCTTGGATTGATGCGGAAGTGTTCGGCAAAAACCCCTCCCACTTACTCGGTCGCTGGCAGAAAAACAATCCAAGCGCTCTTTGGGTGACATACACGGAGGGGCTCGTCAAGGCTATCCTCACGAGCGATAAGGTAAAGCTCGATTCTAAAGTCCTAGCGGACAAGCTGAAATCGGTGAAGGGTTTTGTCCCCACCCTTGCCGAAATGGAGTCAGCAACGTTTTTGGCCGCACAAGGCTTTACAGTGACCCTCGAACCGACAGCACCCGAGAAAGGACCTGACCTCCGCGCTGATTGGGAAGGCGTACCTTATTTCGTTGAAGTTAGGACGGTCGGATTCTCAGAAGATGAGGAGAGGAGAGATTCAGTCAGCGAGGAAATATTTTCGAAGCTGAATACGGTTCCCTCCAGCTATTTGGTCGGCCTGACGGTCACAGAAGAATACGCGCACGGCTCCCCTAAGCTCAAAGACGCTGTTGAGGCCGTGGTCACTTCCTTAGGAATCTTGAAGGACCGTGGCGCGAACGAGGGAAAACTTTACTACGCTGGCGCGGGTGAAGTGGTGCTGGTTTGCCCCGGAATGGGCCTCACTCAAAAACATTATCGCATTATGGACGCAGCCGATTTTACTGCTCGATTTGAAAGTCTAGGCAAAGAGTCGTCCGGGACTCAAGCGTATCTGCTTGAACAACGGAACGATCCGACCGAACCTGTCAATGATCACGAACGGCTAAAAGGAATTTTGCGTAACAAACGTAAGCAGTTGCCAAAAGGTTCGCGGGGAATCGTTCTTCTCGACGTTTCAAAGCTTTTCATGCTTAGTGACTTTTCGATTGACCGAGCACTTTACGGCGATTTGCTAGTTGAGTTCGCGCGGGTTAACGGCCCCGAAGAAGAAGTAGGAGAACCCACGACAAGGAGAAACACCAGAGGTTTCCTTCTACATACGTCCCGCGTTTCAGCAGTAGTGATTCAAAAGAGGAAGGTTGAAGCTGGCGAAGTGAAAATTGAAAGGCATGTTTACCCAACGAACCGAGCGAACTCCGATACCACCCGGCTCAACCTAGCCGAACTAAAACGCCTTGGAGACATAGGAGACCGGGACCATCTTTGTGCCGAAAACGCGCCCGATGACCATGGTCAAAGTGAGGACCAACCTGCAGGCGCATCTTAAGCATCCGGCTGAGCCCACCGTGAGAGATTCTGAAGCATTCGAGCAGCACATCCAGCGAATACACGATTTATTAGAAGGTTCTGGAGTCGAAGTTATTTGGAACGATCACATTCCCGACCCAGATAACATCTCACAGCGGCGCCAAATTGATGTTTCCATTAAACGAGACGGAAAACTTACCCTTGTGGAATGCCGCGACCACGCGGCCCGTCAAGACGTAAAGTGGATCGAGGAGTTGATCGGACGACGCACATCGTTGAAAGCTGACGCGGCGATAGGCGTTTCAGCGTCCGGATTCACGGCGGGAGCCATCCATAAAGCAAACGCGTACGGAATCGTCTTGCGTGATTTGTGCGAATTGACCGATCTGGAGATTAAACGCTGGGCTGGTCAACTAGCCCTTACTCTCTATTTTTATGAGTACACCGATTTGGAAGCATCACTTTGCTTTGAACGTGAGAGCATTCCAAAGTTAGAGATGGATGTAGTCAGAACCGACTTCGTTTCGAAACGTGTGATGCAGTCGCTCTTCAACGCTTCGGCACAGCAGCTTGACACCCTCAACTTAGTCGCCGGGGAGCATGCGGGCCGAGCCATCAAGTTCGGCATCAGGCTCAACTTCGATGACTTGAAACTCTCGGGCGAGCCGGTCGTTGAAGCCGTATTCAAGGGATCGGCTCGCCTCAGTTCCAGAGATATTCCCTTGAGGAATGTTGTTGCATATGGAAAACCTGTTGACCTTCCGGGGCAGCGGGAAGTTATTGTCGAAAGGTTCCCTCTAGGTGAAACGTCGATCATTCACTCCGACGATAGGATTTCTGTTCTCCTCGACCTCTCGGATATGGAATTGCCTCCGTTCTCGCAGTTTAGATTTTTTCGGCTTGAAGGAAACAACGAGGTCGACTACGACCGCCTCGAAATCTTGGGAGTGGAGAAGCTGTGGGTTCGAGGCAAAATGCACATTGATCTTTACTACCGTGGTGGGCCGGGTGAGCCGAGTGAAACTCCGCCGTAAGGCACCTCACAGCCTGCGGGAACTGCCCAGTTGACGGTGCATCACCATTGCATCACGCACGCCTAACTAACCAGCAAACGCCTGGGAATGATTTGGGAAACAACTCGCTAGGACGAAATTCAAGGTAAATCGTACAGAATCAATGGGCCGCATTGTAGTTACACGTGCTCATAACCCGAAGGTCGCACGTTCAAATCGTGCCCCCGCAACCAATTAAAGCGTTAAACAGCAAGGGCTTCCGATGCCAGAGTCGGAAGCCCTTTTTATTTGAGTACGCGAATTGTCCGTGTTTTGTTCGTGTGTCTAACAGTGCTGGGATTTATCGGCGCGGCCAATGCGCAGAAGCGGACAGGTTCGCAAACGGCTGGCGTTTGGCGCCGAACCCCTGGTGTCCGTATTGGATACGCTCTGAACGGTCGGTGAATACAAATCCCCATTGCTGCAAGTGCTGGACGAGTTCCGCCGCGACGCCGGCATTACGGAACTGTTGTGCCGCCTCCCATGCCTTCCCGCCACTGATATCCCCGTAGGAGTTGAGCAGAGTGTAAGCGTGCCCTGCCGCGAGCGGCAACTGCTCCGCAATCGGGGATTGTAGATTCTTGTCCAACCATGCGGAAAGTAGAGCAACCAACTGCCCCAAAAAAGTCTCAGGGAGGATGGAACTGGCTGTCCATCCTCCCTGATACCAACAGCGGGCAAGCCTTGTGAATCTACTTTTTGGCAGCGAACACCGGCACACTCTGTATTTGACCGGCTTTGGCGAGCTGTTCGCGTTCAGCCTTGGTGAGCGGTTCGTAAATGAGGGACTTGCGATACTGAGGCAAGTTCAGGGACCGAACCCTGCGCTCGCCTTGGAAAGACGTGATGACCAGGCTCGTGGGGCGTTTCGTACTGTCGTTAATCGTCGGCATGTGTGTAAAGAACGACTGGCTGTTGCTCACCGACTGGACGAGCGTCGCAGTGTGGAGTGAGTCCACGGTGATCATGTATTCGCCCGCTGGGAGTGTGGCTGCGCCCCAGCGGACTTCGTAAGGCAGCGTGAACCTGCCTGTGACGCTCTGGGCATTCGCCGCAGCCGTGAACGCGCACATCGCTAACGTAAGGATCGCAAGCATTTTGACGGTTTTCATGTTCGATCTCCTCTCGTTGTGAGTCGTTTCAACTGCCTCATCTGAGTGCGCATCGTGCGTCCACGAGGCGCGGGAAGCAATGGAGGGGGTCATGATTCCGCCATTATTCCGGCTTAACAGCTAACTCGCCGAAGGGACAGGGTTTCCGGGTCCTTTGGGTGGAAAGATCAGCCTTCCCAGATCTTCGTGGCAGCGCCAGTCTGGGCTGGAATCCAGTGCCCGCGTCACCCAAACACACTGACAAGCCCTGATAATCACACAGCCCCAGAAGGCCGAGCGTCTCCTTAAGTTGTTCGTTTGCATCTAGATTGCCCAGAACCAATTACCCGCGGGTTATTTACTCTTTGGGGCAACAGAGGACAAGGCAAGCGGTGTAGTTAATCTCTTCCTTGCTAGCATAGAGTTTTCCCATCGCCCTGATCACGCCCTTTATTACTGCGCTGGAGGGCTACTCGTATTTTGGAAGCTAAACCATTGGTGGACGAGTGTATATGGATACCCTAATCACATTCTTAATCGCTACGGCGATCTGCCTGATCTTCCTCTTGAGCTATATAAAGAAACTCAAGAAGCGGGAAAGGGAAGCGCACGAGGCCGCCAAGAAAGGAGCTATTTACTCCGAGGGGCCGCGTGCGCAGCATCCTCATATCGATGCGAACGCCTGCATCGGTTGCGCTACCTGTACAGGTGTCTGTCCCGAAGGCGACGTCCTCGCTATGCTGGGCGGCAAGGCTGTCATCGTCAACGGTTTCAAATGCATCGGTCACGGTCTCTGTGCAGATGCCTGCCCAGTAGGAGCCATTAAAATGGTCATGGCGAGCCCCGGCATGTCCGCGGATCTGCCCGTGCTCTCGCCCCAGTGCGAAACCAATGTCCCTAATCTATTTATCGCTGGGGAATTAGGAGGTCTGGCCCTAATTAAGAACGCCATCAACCAGGGCCGCGATTGCGTGGACATTGTGGCGAGCAGGATTGAGGCGCTTCGCGCCAGGTCGGGTGCCGACACTTGGGATTTGCTGATTGTGGGCGCAGGACCGGCAGGAATCAGCGCGTCACTGCGTGCGATCGAACGAAAGCTCACTTATGTAACAGTCGAGCAGGATGAGGTTGGGGGTACAGTTGCCAAGTATCCACGGCAGAAACTGGTCATGACCAGCCCGGTGGAGTTCCCGCTCCACGGGAAGTTCAAGAAGCTAGAGCTTTCCAAGGAAGAGTTGATCGCTTTCTGGAAGTCGGTTACGGGACGGGTCAAATTCAACGTACGTACGGGTGAGAAGATCGAGGACATTAGCAGAGCAGCGGACGGCGTTTTCACGGTCGTTTCGAACAAGGCGCAGTATCCGGCGCGCGCGATCATCCTTTGCCTCGGACGAGCCGGGAATCCGCGCAAACTCGGAGTGAAAGGCGAAGAACTGCCTAAGGTGATGTACCGCCTCATTGAGACCGACCACTATATCAATAAGCAGGTTCTCATCGTGGGAGGCGGCGACAGCGCTGTTGAA
>Ga0210394_10006438_pt1 | contig 12728 bp, 10 predicted proteins | sample IncBWC12MmetaG_FD_160121 | JGI IMG/M metagenome (GOLD analysis project Ga0210394, IMG submission 160121) | Forest soil microbial communities from Barre Woods Harvard Forest LTER site, Petersham, Massachusetts, United States - Inc-BW-C-12-M | ecosystem: Environmental > Terrestrial > Soil >... | reverse complement strand
GCCGGTAGCGCCAACGGTGCGGGCACCTGCTGGAGCTGCGCGGCCTTGCCGTCGGCGCCGGCGGGTCGACTGCCCCGGCGCAGGTAGGTGCTGGTTCCCGTCCATACGGGCTCGTTGCCGGTGAACGCCTCGGCGACGATCTCGACCTGCGTCCCCGCCGGATGCGGCCGGACGTTGTCTGCGCGCACCCGCAGCGTGATCCGCTCGCCCAGCCGGATCGGGCGCCGCTGGGTGATCGAGTTGTGCACGTGCACGAGTCCGATCAGCGGGAACGGGAAGTCCGGCTCGACCATCCGCGCGACCGCGAGCGGGAACGCGAGCACGTGCAGGTACGTGGCCGGCAGCACGTCGCTGACACCGAAGCCGCAGACTCGCTGGTAGGCGGCCAGCTGTTCCCCGTCGATCTCGCGCTCGGCGAGTTCGTACCCGCGCGGATCGACCGAGTCGCCACGGTGCAGCGGGGACGTGGCGACGGCGCGGGCGAACAGCGGCAGCAGGCGCGGTGGCGCGTCGAACACCTTCATGCGCCCACCAGATTCTGTCCGCAAACCCGGATTACCTGGCCGTTCACGCCACCGGCGCCGGACGAGCTGAGCCACGCGATGGCCTCGGCCACGTCTACCGGCAGCCCGGCCTGCTGGAGGCTGTTCAGCCGGCGAGCGACCTCCCTGGTCGCCAGCGGCATCGTATTGATCATGTCGGTGTCGATCAGCCCAGGTGCCACGCCGTTGATCGTTGCGCCGTGTCCGGCGAACGCCGCCGCGTAGGAGCGGACCATGCCGATCACACCGGCCTTGCTTGCGCCGTAGTTCGTCTGCCCGCGGTTACCGGCGAATCCGGTCGTTGACGACAGGGTGATCACCCGCCCGCCGTGGTGCAGCGCCTGCCCGGCCAGTAGCGCCGAGTTGATCCGTAACTGGGACGCCAGGTTGACCTCGAGCACCAGCTCCCACTGCTCTGGCTTCATGTTGGCCAGGAGCTTGTCCCGGGTGACCCCGGCGTTGTGCACCACGATGTCCACCCCGCCGTGCCGGGCGGCAAGGTGCTCCAGCAGGATCCGGGGCGCGTCGGCGGCCGCGATGTCCAGCTGCAGCGCCGTCCCGTTGATCTTGTTGGTGACCCGGGCCAGCGCCTCGCCGGCAGCCGGCAGGTCGGCGGCGACCACATGCGCACCGTCGCGGGCAAGTACCCGGGCGATGGCCGCGCCGATGCCGCGGGCCGCGCCGGTGACCACCGCCACCCTGCCCGCCAGCGGCTGGTCCCAGTCAGCCGGGGCCGGTGCGTCGCCGGGGCCGAGCCGGATCGGCTGGCCGTCCACGTAGGCGGCGCGGCCGGAGAGCAAGAAGCGCAGCGCCGACTCCAGTGAGGCTGGTTGCTCGTCGGGTAAGGCGGTGGTGATGGCGAGCAGGTTGGCGGTCGAGCCCGCTCGTAGCTCCTTGCCGAGCGAGCGCACGATCCCGTCGAGGGCCTGGCGGACGGAGTCGGCGACGGGGTCGGCGCTGTCGGGTGCCCGCCCGATCACGATCACCCGGCCGGACGGGAGCAGCCGGCGCAGCGGGCCGGCCAGGAAGTCGCGTACCTGGGCGAGGTCGGCCACCGTGGCGACACCCGTCGCATCCAAGACCAGCGCGGCCGGCCGGATGGCCGCGTCACGACCGACGTCCGGCTCCGCATCGCTGGTCACGTCGATGCCGGCGCCGCGGAGCAGGGCACCGAGGCCGCGCGGGCCGTCGACGGGTGGCAGGGTCGAGCCGCTCGTCGCGCCGAGCAGCAGCGGCCCGTGCAGCAACGGAGCGCCCGGCTGGTACCGGCGCAGCACCGCCGGCTTCGGCAGCCCCAGCTGGCCGGCGAGCCGCGATCCGATCGGGGAGTTGACCAACTGCGAGTAACGGTCACTCATCACGCCTCCTTGGTCTTCGCGCGAGCGCTCATCCCTTGATGAGCTCCGCTCCTCGCTCGTTCCTCGCTGCGATGCTCACTCATCACGCCTCCAGGATGGCGACGACGCCCTGCCCGCCGGCAGCGCAGATCGAGATGAGGCCCCGGCCGGAGCCCTTCTCATGCAGCAGCTTTGCCAGCGTGGCGACGATCCGGCCGCCGGTCGCGGCGAACGGGTGCCCGGCCGCCAGTGACGAGCCGTTCACGTTGAGCCTGCCGCGGTCGAGTTCGCCGAGCGGTTCGGCCAGGCCCAGGTATCGCCGGCAGAAATCGCCGTCCGCCCAGGCCGCGAGGGTGGTCAGCACGGTGGACGCGAAAGCCTCGTGGATCTCGTAGAAGTCGAAGTCCTGCAAGGTGAGCTTGTTGCGCGCGAGCAGCCGGGGCAGCGCGTAGATCGGCGCCATCAGCAGCCCGTCGGCCTTTCGGTCGCCGTGCACGTAGTCGACGGCGGCGGTTTCGGCGTCGACCAGATGCGCAAGTACGGGCAGGCTGCGCTCGGCAGCCCACTCGTCGCTGGCCAGCAACACCGTAGCGGCGCCGTCGGTCAGCGGGGTCGAGTTGCCGGCCGTCATGGTGCCCGTCTCCCGGTCGCCGAAGGCGGGCTTGAGCCCGGCCAGCTTGTCCACCGAGGTGTCCGGGCGGAGGTTCTGGTCCCGGGTGAGCTTGAGGAACGGCGTCATCAGATCCGCGAAGAAACCCCGCTCGTAGGCGGCGGCCAGGTTGTGGTGGCTGCTCGCGGCGAGTTCATCCTGCGCCTCGCGGCTGATATCCCACTCCTCAGTGGTGATCGCTTGGTGGTCGCCCATCGCCAAGCCGGTGCGCGGCTCGGCGTTGCGCGGGATGGACGGGACGAGGAAGTTCGGCCGCAACCGGGTGAGCAGCTTCGCCCGGGCGGCGAGTGAGCGGGCCCGGTTCGCGTCCAGCAGCACCTGGCGGAGGTCGTCGTTGACCTCGATCGGGGCGTCGGAGGTGGTGTCGACGCCACCGGCGATGCCCGATTCGATCTGGCCGAGCGCGATCTTGTTACTGATCAGGATTGCCGTTTCGAGGCCGGTACCGCAGGCCTGCTGGACGTCGTAGGCGGGCGTCGTTGCGGCCAGCGCGGAGCCGAGCACCGACTCCCTGGTCAGGTTGAAGTCACGACTGCGTTTGAGTACCGCGCCGGCCGCCACCTCGCCGAGTCGCTCGTCCTGCAGGTTGAACCGGGCGGCGAGTCCGTCGAGTGCGGCGGTGAGCATGTCCTGGTTGGAGGCGTGCGCGTAGGGGCCGTTCGAGCGGGCGAACGGGATCCGGTTGCCGCCGACGACGGCGGCGCGGCGAGCGGCCACGATGTGCTCCTTCTTGGCTGTGGGCTTCGGGTATCGCAGGTGCGGTGTGGGCGTCGTGGGGTCCACGTTATCCGGTACCTTCGGTATCGTGAAGAGGTCATCGTGACGGACGGGCGCCGGGCACGTTGGGACGAGCACCGGCAGCAGCGCCGGGCCGAACTGATCGAGGCGGCCATCGTCGCCGTGCGTGACTACGGCGACTCGGTCGGGATGGACCAGATCGCGGCCGTGGCGCACACCAGCAAGCCGGTGATCTACCGGTACTTTGCCGACAAGGCCGAGCTGTACCAGGCGGTCGGGCAGCGGATGGCCACCCAGTTGCACCGGATGATGACCACGGCCATCAGCGGCGAGACCGAGCCGCGGGCCCGCCTGCGCGCGGGTATCGACGCCTACCTGGCAGTGCTTGACGACACCCCCGAGCTGTACGGGTTCGTAGTGAAGTTCCCGCGCGTCGACCGTGGTCCGGACGGCCAGTTGATCCAGGACTTCATGTCGAAGATCGGCGAGCTGATCACTGCGCAGCTGCGGGGGGATCTTGTTGAGCGGGGCCTCGACCCGTCGATGGCAATGCCGTGGGGCGTGGCGATCATGGGCTTCGTCCGCGCGGCTGGTGATTGGTGGCTGGCGAACCAGGACGCGATGACCCGCGACGACCTGGCCGACTACCTGACCGGCCTGCTCTGGAACGGCTCGGCCGGGGTGTACGGCGCCACCCCCACCTCGGGCCTCGGCGTGCCCGCGAGCCCCGGACCGGCGCGGGAGACAATAACGGCCAAGCGGCGGTGACCGTCCGATGCGACCTTCAATCACAGACCGAGGCGTGGCCAGATGCGAATCATCAGTTTCGGGACGTACGAGCTGGCGAAGCACCCCCGCGTCGGCATCGTGCTGGAGGGTCTGCGCGAACACGGTGACGACGTCGTCGAGGTCAACGCGCCGCTGGATCTGACGACAGCGGACCGGGTCGCCATGCTGCACAGGCCGTGGCTCGCCTACCGCCTGGTGCTGCGCATCATGTCCCGCTGGGGCACGCTGGCGCGCGGGGCGCGCCAGGCCCGGCGCGGCGGCCCGGTCGGCGCAGTGATCGTCGGCTACCTGGGCCACTTCGACGTGCTGCTGGCGCGGCTGCTGTTCCCTCGCGGTCGCATCGTCCTGGACATGATGATCTTTGCGGCGGATACCGCCCGGGACCGCGGCGTCACCGGCGGGCTGCGGCTGCGCCTGCTCGACGGGATCGACCGGGCCGCCGTCCGGTGCGCCGACCTGGTGATGGTGGACACCGAGGAGCACGTCGAACTGCTCCGACCGCGAGCGCGCGGCAAGGCGGTCGTAGTGCCGGTGGGCGCGCCGGGAGCCTGGTTCGCCGCCGGTGCCGCCGCCGCGGCGGCGCCGCCTCCGGACGGCGCTCCGGTGCCCGCGCTGAGAGTGGCGTTCTTCGGCCTGTACACGCCGCTGCAGGGGGCTCCGGCGATCGGCTCGGCACTAGGCGCACTGGCCGATCGGGACGATATCGAGGTAACGATGATCGGTGCCGGGCAGGATCTCGCGGCGACCCGCGCCGCCGCGGCACGAAACCAGAACGTCCGCTGGCTCGACTGGGTCGAGTCGGCAGATATGCCCGCGCTGGTCGCGGCGCACGACGTCTGCCTGGGCATCTTCGGCCAGACGCCGAAGGCCCGGCGGGTGGTGCCCAACAAGGTGTATCAGGGCGCGGCGGCCGGCTGTGCCCTGGTCACCTCCACGACGGCGCCGCAGCGGCGGGCGCTCGGCGATGCCGCCGTCTTCGTACCGCCCGGCGACGGCGCCCAGCTTGCCGCCGTCCTGAGCGCGCTGGCAGCAGACCGCGAGCGGGTGCGTAATCTGCAGGCGCGGGCACGCGCCGTGGCCGACGCGAGGTTCGCGCCGTCGGCGATCGTCGAGCCGCTGCTGCCTCGGCTGGCCGCCCTGTTTTCTCGTTGGTCCCGCTAGTCCCGAGAAGGAGAACGTCGCGTGCCCCGGACGCCTGCACTGCCACCGAACGCCGCCCTGCGCTGGTCGGTGGTGCGCCGCCTCGTCGACGGGCTGGCGCCGGAGAGCATCCTCGAGATCGGGTGTGGCAAGGGCGCCTTCGGTGCCCGGCTCGCGTCCACGGCGCGTTACCTCGGCATCGAGCCCGATCCGACGTCGTTCGCCGTCGCCCGGGATCGGATCGAGGTTCTCGGCGGCGTCGTCCGCAACCACACGTCCGACGACCTCGAGGCCGCGTCCGTCTTCGATCTGGTCTGCGCGTTCGAGGTTCTCGAGCACCTCGAGGACGACGGGTCGGCGCTGGCCGCCTGGCATGACCTGGTAGCACCCTCCGGGCATATCCTGCTGTCGATGCCGGCCTGGCAGGAGCGCTTCAACGAGTGGGACGCACTGGTCGGCCACTACCGCCGGTACTCCCCGGAGCAGGCCGAGCGGGCGCTGCTTGCCGCTGGTTTCGTCGACGTCCGCTCGGTCGTGTACGGCTGGCCACTGGGCTACGCGCTCGAGGCCGTTCGCGGCCGAATCGCCGCCGGCCGGGGCGTCGCGGACGAGAACGGCGCGGCACCGTCGATGCAGGAGCGGACGGCCGGCAGCGGCCGGATCCTGCAGCCGCGGGCGATGGTCGGCCGTGCCGCCCAGGTCGGGGTGGCGCCGTTCGTCGGGCTTCAGCGGCTCCGCCCGACGCGGGGCACGGGCATCGTCGTGCTCGCCAGGCGACCTGCCGCCGCGTCGTGAACGCTCGCGGTTGCCGCTAGCGTTCGCCCACGATCAGGATGGGGGTGCGTCGACTCGCCTCCTCCGGCGTCAACGGGCCGTCGAAGTCGACGCCGGCCACCAGCCGGCCGTCGAAGACCGCGGCGCCCATCGGCCCGCTGAGGCGGTACCTGCCGGCGGCGACGACCGCGGTCAGTTCGCGGACCACGTCGTCCTCGGTCTTGGCGCCTGCCGCCGATCGGATTTTCACCGGCCAGGGTTGTGCGGCCGACCTGAACCGGAGCGTCGCCCCATAGCAGTTCTTAACGAGCATGCTGTGACTATGCCATGAACACTGTTATAACGCCATGAAGCGCGCCTCCCCTGTCAATCAGGACATCGGCGTGCGGGTGACTACCAGTCCGATCCGTCAGCTCAGCGGGCCGAAGAATCCCGCCGAGATCGTCGGTGCGGGCAGCGGCTCGGCAGGACTGGGGCAGACGGAGGCGTTGGCCCCGGTAACCGTGGCTTCGGTGGGGTTCTTCAGTTCGGTTGCGCCGGGCAGGATGGCGTCCAGCGGCTTCGCGACGACGCTAGGCGACGGGGGCGGGTGCCGGCTCGGGTTCCGGGGCGGTCGGCGGCGCGGGTGGTGCTGGTGGCGCGGGTGGCGCGGCCAGCGACTGCTGCAGGATCTGGGCGACGTCCAGCACCTGCACGTGCTCCTTCGCCTCGCCGTCGGCCTTCTTGGCGGTCACCGCGTCCGAGAGCATGACCATGCAGAACGGGCACGCCGTCGAGATGAGGTCCGGGTCGAGGCCCAGCGCCTCCTCCGTCCGCTCGACGTTGATCCGCTTGCCGATCTTCTCCTCCATCCAGAAGCGCGCACCGCCCGCGCCGCAGCAGAAGCCACGTTCCTTGCAGCGATGCATCTCCTGCGACTTGAGCGCCGGGATGGACGCGAGCACCTCGCGGGGCGGCGTGTAGACCTTGTTGTGCCGGCCCAGGTAGCACGGATCGTGGTAGGTGACGTTCTTGTCCACCGGCTCGACCGGGGTGAGCCGCCCCTCCTCGACCAGCTTGCCGAGCAGTTGCGTGTGGTGAATGACCTCGTAGTGGCCACCGAGCTGCGGGTATTCGCGGCCGAGCGTGTTGAAGCAGTGCGGGCAGGTGGCGACGATCTTCAGCGGGTCGGCCCGGGTGATCGAGTTGAGTGTCTCGACGTTCTGCTGGGCCAGCATCTGGAACAGGAACTCGTTGCCGATCCGCCGCGCCGGGTCACCGGAGCAGGTCTCGCCCGCGCCAAGCACCGCGAACTCGACGCCGGCCACGTCCAGCAGCTGGGCGAATGCGCGGGTGACCTTCTTCGAGCGGTCCTCCAACGCGCCGGCGCAGCCGACCCAGAACAGGTACTCGACCTCGGGCGGCAGCTTCTCGCCGGGGGTGGCGCGGCGTACCTCGAAGCCGAGATCCTCCATCCACTCCTCGCGGCCCTTGTCGGCGAGGCCCCACGGGTTGCCCTTGTTCTCCAGGTTGCGCATCATCACGCCCGCTTCGGACGGGAACGAGGACTCGATCAGGACCTGGTAGCGCCGCATGTCCACGATGTGGTCGATGTGCTCGATGTCGACGGGGCATTGCTCGACGCATGCGCCGCAGGTGGTGCAGGACCAGAGGACGTCCGGGTCGATCACGCCGCCGCTGGCCAGGTCGCCGACGAGCGGGCGGACGGCCTGGTCTCCGCCGGAGCCGAGCACGCGCGGGAACCCCGACTCGGGGACGTGGTGCTCGTCCAGGTGTCCCTCGGCGCTCGCGCCGTCCGGCACGGCCTTGCCGTCGAGGATGTAGGGCGCCTTCGCGAACAGGTGATCGCGAAGGTCCATGATCAGCAACTTGGGCGACAGCGGCTTGTCGGTGTTCCACGCCGGGCACTGGGACTGGCATCGGCCGCACTCGGTGCAGGTGGAGAAGTCGAGGTAGCCCTTCCAGGTGAAGTCCTCGATCTTTCCCTTGCCGAAGACGGTGTCCTCGGACAGGTTCTCCGCGTCCGCGAAGTCGATCGGGTTGCCTGCTCCGTCGGCCACCGGCAGCAGCGGCCCCAGGGCATCCGGCAGCCGCTTGAAGTTGACGTTGAGCGGCGCGGTGCCGATGTGCAGGTGCTTGGAGTACGTGACCAGGATCGTGAACCCGAAGATGACGGCCATCTGCAGCAGCAGGAAGGTCGTCTCGATCCACTCGTTGTGGGGTCCGCGGCCCAGGGCCTTGGCGACCAGGTACGAGGCAAATGCCCACTTCGACTGTCCGAAGGGCAGCCGGCCGTCGTTGAACTGCGCGCCACGGTAGATCAGGAGCGTGACCACCACGAGGGTGATCATGCCGAGGATCACCCAGGCGGGGCCGTTGTGGGAGCCGTAGAAGCGGCTGCCGCGCTGCTTGCGCTCAGGCGCGAAACGCAGCCGGTTGATCGCGAACCAGATGATCGCCAGCAGTACCGCGACGGCGAAGAAATCCTCCAGGAAGCCCAGCCAGCGGGCGTGCCCGAAGAACGGGAAAGCGAACTTCTTGTCGATGACGAGGGCGCCGAACGCCTCGATGATGGTGATGCCGAGGACGTTGAAGCCCCAGAAGGTGAAGAAGTGGGCCAGGCCGGGGCCGGTCCATTTGAGCAGCTTGCGCTGGCCGAGTACCTCCTCCGCGTCGTTCGCGCCGCGCTGGCCGACTTCGGTCGTGCGGCCCAGGGCGGGCTGCCCGGAGCGGATCAGGCGGAACAGCCAGAAGATCCGGCGTCCCGCGACCGCTGCCGTAACGACAAGCATCAGCAAAGCGAGAGTCAGGCGCAGCGCCACGGGCTCTTGTCTCCTCTTGGTACGTCGTTGTCCTGGTACGTATTCGTCCTACGTATGCATGCTGCGTCTCTACCCTGCTGATGCACAGCTCAACCGGCGAATCCTATTGGCTGCAGGTCGCCGTGGCGACGGAGAGTATGCGGCGTCACGTGTGCGGGTCCGGCCTCCTGAGTCAGGAGCGGGAGGGCGACGTTCCTTGCGCGCACGGCAGTATGACGGGGTATGCCCAGGATGATCCACATCCTTTTGCGGGGCCGGTGGGCGCGCCTCCGCGTTGGAAGTTGGCCCCGGGCTGTGCTTGGCTGGTCGTTCAGAGCTGACCCAGATTGACGGCGTGTGCCTCGTCGCCCGATGCAGGCAGATGGAGGAATGCCGATGATTCGCCTCGAATCGGTGACGAAGCGGTATCCGGACGGCACGGTCGCCGTCGACGAACTCAGCCTGGTGGCGCCGTCGGGGCAGATCACCGTCCTGGTCGGTCCCTCCGGCTGCGGCAAGACGACCAGCCTGCGGATGATCAACCGGATGATCGAGCCGAGCGGTGGGCGCATCTTCATCGACGACCAGGATGTGTCGAAGGTCGCTCCGGCGAGACTGCGCCGCGGGATCGGGTATGTCATCCAGCATGCCGGCCTCTTCCCGCATCGCACCGTGCTCGACAACGTCGCCACCGTGCCGTTGCTGCTCGGGCAGCGCCGGAAGCAGGTCCGCGCCCAGGCGATGGAGCTGCTCGAGCGGGTCGGCCTCGACCCCAACTTCGCCAACCGGTACCCGGCGCAACTCTCCGGCGGCCAGCAGCAGCGGGTGGGCGTGGCCCGCGCGCTGGCCGCCGACCCGCCGGTGATGCTGATGGACGAGCCGTTCTCGGCGGTCGACCCGGTGGTGCGGGCCCAGCTGCAGGAGGAGTTCCTCCGGCTGCAGAGCGACCTCGGCAAGACGATCGTCTTCGTCACCCACGACATCGACGAAGCGATCAAGCTCGGTGATCAGGTCGCGGTGCTGCGGGTCGGCGGCACGCTGGCCCAGCTGGCCACCCCGGCGGAGCTGCTGTCACGTCCGGCCGACGCGTTCGTCGCCGGGTTCGTCGGCCGGGATCGTGGGTACCGCGCGCTGGGGTTCGCCGCTGCCGGTGAGCTGCCGGTCAGCGAGGAACCGGTGATTGTGCTGGGTGCGCCACTGGCGGGTGCCCGCGGCCTCACCGCGGACGGCTGGGTGCTGGTCGTAGATCCCGCGCGGCGGCCGCAGGGCTGGCTCAGCGTCGCCGGGGTCGACGCCGCCGCGCTCGACGGGCCGGTCACCGCGGACCTGCTGAACCTCGGCGGCACGCTGGCCACCCAGGCGAGCACGCTGCGCGAGGCCCTGGACGCGGCGCTCTCCTCGCCGTCCGGGCGGGGTGTCGTCGTCGCCGAGGACGGCCGGCTGGAGGGGACGATCACGGCCAGCGAGGTGCTGACCCGGATCGAGGCGCGCTCGCGCGGCACGCAGCCGGTGTCGCCGGCATGACATCGGGCCGCATGACACCGGCCGGGACGCTGGCCGACAGCAACTCGTCCCCGTTGAAGCTGTTCAGCTACTTCAGCCAGAACCGGTCCGAGGTGCTGAGCTGGCTGGGCTATCACGCGTGGCTGTCGGCGCTGCCGGTGCTGGCCGGCCTGCTGATCGCGTTGCCGCTGGGCTACGTGGCCCGCCGCTACCGCTGGATCTACCCGCCGATGGTGACGCTGACGGGGCTGCTCTACACGATCCCGTCCATCGCTTTGTTCGTGGCGATGCCGGGCATCCTCGGCACCCAGATCCTTGACCCGATCAACGTCGCGGTCGCCCTGACGGTCTACACGGTGGCGCTGCTGGTGCGGGTGGTCGCCGACGGGCTGGGCGCGGTGCCCGAGGACGTCAGCCAGGCCGCGACGGCGATGGGCTACACCAGGTTCCAGCGGCTGCTTCGGGTCGAGCTGCCGATCTCGATTCCGGTGATCACGGCTGGGCTGCGGGTGGCGGCCGTGTCGAACGTCAGCCTGGTCGCGGTGGCCGGCACGATCGGCGTCCCGGAGCTGGGGCAGCTGTTCAGCAACGGGTTCCAGCTGTCGGTCGACGGGCCGTACTACCCGCCGATCGCGCTGGGGCTGGTGCTGTGCGTGCTGCTGGCGCTGGCCTTCGACGGCGTGATCCTGTTGGCGAACCGGGCGGCTACCCCGTGGCGACGGGTGGCGAGCGCCCGATGAGTTCGACATTCTCCTGGCTGAACGATCCGGACAACTGGCACGGTGCCGACGGCATCCTGAGCCGGGTCGGCGAGCACCTGCAGTACTCGGCGATCGCGCTGGGGATCGGCGCGGTGATCGCGTTTCCGCTGGGCCTGCTGATCGGGCACACCCGGCGTGGATCTTGGCTGGTGTCGGCGGCGAATGCGCTGCGCGCGCTGCCGACGATCGGGCTGCTGGTGCTGCTTTACGTGATCATCGCCCCGCAGATCCACGGGCGCGGCAATGCGGTGTACCTGATCCCGACCGAGATCGTGCTGGTGCTGCTGGCGATCCCGCCGATCCTGGCCAACACCTACGCCGGGGTGCAGAACGTCGACCCGGCGGTGCGCGACGCTGCCACCGGGATGGGCATGACCGGCGGCCAGGTGCTGGGCCGGGTCGAGCTGCCCAACGCGCTGCCGCTGATCTTTTCCGGGCTGCGCAGCGCGACGCTCCAGGTGATCGCTACCGCGACGATCGCCGCGTACATCGGCCTGGGCGGGTTGGGGCGGTTCGTCTACGACGGGCAGGCCAGTCAGGATTTCGCGCAGCGGACGTCCGGCGCGATCCTGGTCGCGGCGCTCGCGGTGGTAGTCGATTTCGTCCTCGCGACGGTGCAGCGATATGCGGTGTCGCGGGGTGTCTCGGGTCGATTCTCCCGTCGCGCCGCCGGGCCGGCCGACGCGCTGGGCGCCAACGTGGCGCAGGTGGAGGTCGCCGCCGGGTGATGGTCGCGGGCGTGCCCGCCCGCCGGAGCAACTTCGCGTAACAGCAACTGAGGAGACCCGATGAAGCGCAAGACCCTGACGATTGTTGCCGGTGCGGCTGCCGTGACGATGGCGCTGGCGGCGTGCGGCAGCAGCACGAAAAGCAGCGGTGGCAGTACCACCAGTTCGAGTGGATCGATTGCCAGCAAGCTGATCCTGGGTGGCCCGCCGGAGTTCAAGACCAGGGCGTACGGCATCGCCGGCCTGGACAGGATCTACGGCGTCACGTTCGGCACCTTCAAGGCGCTGGACGAGGGCGGACCGTTGACGATCACTGCGCTGAAGAACGGTCAGATCGACGCGGGCGACATCTTCACCACCGACCCGTCGATCCCGGCGGACAACTTCGTCGTGCTCGACGATCCGAAGAACCTGTTCGCGGCGCAGGACGTGCTGCCGTTGATCAACTCGGTGAAGGCGACCACCGGGGTGAAGGAGGTGCTCAACGCGATCTCCGCGAAGATCACCACGGCGGATCTGATCGCGCTCAACGTGAAGGTCGAGGCCGACAAGGACGATCCGGACACGGTGGCGAAGCAGTGGCTGAGCACGGCCGGTCTCGACACCGCCGGGACTGAGGCGGCCGGCAGCTCGCTGACCGTCGGGTCGGCCAACTTCCCGGAGAATGTCGTACTCGCCGACATCTACGCCGAGGCGCTGAAAGCCCAGGGCGCGAAGATCAGTACGAAGCTGAACATCGGCAGCCGGGAGACCTACATTCCGGGGTTGAAGGACGGGTCGATCGACCTCATCCCCGAGTACAGCGGCAACTTGCTCGAATACTTGGACCCGACGGCGACGGCAGTCTCCTCCGGGGACGTGTACGCGGCGCTGCAGAAGGCACTGCCCGCCAAACTGATCGTGCTGAACCAGTCCGACGCCCAGGACAAGGACGCCATCGTCGTC